>Ga0247738_10000004_pt1 | contig 346039 bp, 339 predicted proteins | sample UWRJL013104B2_FD_180936 | JGI IMG/M metagenome (GOLD analysis project Ga0247738, IMG submission 180936) | Plant litter microbial communities from Arlington Agricultural Research Station in Wisconsin, United States - UWRJ-L013-104B-2 | ecosystem: Environmental > Terrestrial > Plant litter >...
CCGAACCCGGAAGCTAAGCCTCACAGCGCCGATGGTACTGCAGGGGGGACCCTGTGGGAGAGTAGGACACCGCCGAACTTCTTCTAAACAAAATGGCCACCCAACGCAGGGTGGCCATTTTGCGTTTAACTCACCTGCCAGGAGGGCCGTCCAACACCGTCGGAACGTACTCGAGCAATTGAGTGCGGTGATCGAATGTACGCGTCTCGACGAGTTCGAGACTCACATCTGGATAGCCGTCGAAGATACGGTCGCGACCGCTCGCCCCGGTGATCACCGGGAAGATCACGACCCGGAAGCGGTCGACGATCCCCGCGCCCAGGAGCGAACGGCACAGCGCGATGCTGCCGATCGTGCGTAGCGGCCGGTCTGACTCCTCCTTGAGCCGGCGAACGTACTCGACAGCATCCGTGTCGACGAGAGTCGAGTTGGCCCACTTGAGCGGCGCCTTCAACGACGCTGAGAAGACATACTTCTTGATGTCGTTGAGCACGTCCGTTCCAGGCTCGCCGCCCGCGGTGAGCTCGGACATCACGCGATACGTCGTCGCGCCCATCAGCAGGGGATCATCCTTGGTCGGCTCCTGCTCGAGCCATTCCAGATACTCGGGGCTCTCCATCCCCCACCATCCGGGCCAGCCGACGGCAGCGCCGTAGCCGTCGAGGGAGCAGATGAAGTCGATCGTCAGAGTATGCATGTCATCTCCTTCGCTTCGCGCAGGAGTCTAGAACTTCGACGAGCCGTGCGGAACCCTCACCTCGCGGTGCGGGCACGACGAACGTCGGACAGGCGACGCATCAGGCGCCGAAGAGGGGCGCCACGAGGCTGACGGCGATGGCGATCATCACGGTTGCGATCACGGCATCCAAGATCCGCCATGCACGAGGTGTGTTCAGCCATCGGGCGAGGCCTCTGGCCCCGAACCCGAGGGCGGTGAACCAGACGATGCTGGCGAGGATCGCCCCAGCCGCGAAGAGCCAGCGTGCGTCGCCATGCGTTGCGGCGATCGAGCCGAGCATCAACACGGTGTCAAGGTAGACGTGGGGGTTCAGCCAGGTCAAGGCGAACGCGATCGCGATCACGGTGGCCAGGCGTCCCGACCGCTTCTCGTCCCCGGAGGGGGATAGGGTTTCATCGCCGCGCCATGCCCGTCGCGCCGCGAGCAGGCCATATATGAGCAACACCGCGGCACCGAGGACGCGCGCAGCGTCGACCAACCACGGCACAGTCTCCAGCAGGAACCCGAGTCCGGCGACGCCTGTCGCGATCAGGACCGCATCGGACAAAGCACAGATGACGACGACCACCAGGACGCGCTCCCGGCGGATGCCCTGGCGGAGGACGAACACATTCTGGGCGCCGATGGCGATGATGAGAGAGAGACCGAGGCCGAGGCCTGCGAAGAACGAGAGCACGTTCCGAGAGTAGAAGTGCGTCGTCATAAGCGCCAGCAAGGCGTTCTAACCAACCATTAGCATGGCTTACATGGCGGCAATCTCACCGGAGCTGGCATCGACGATCGCCGCGATCGTGGATGGCGGAAGTCTCGACGCGGCCGCCCGCAGTCTGCACATCACGCCCTCGGCTGTCAGCCAGCGCCTGAAGAGTCTCGAACAGCAGCTAGGACAGGTTCTCATCGTGCGGGCACGGCCGGCGAAGGCGACGGCTGCCGGTGAATCGGTAGTGCGCATGGCTCGTCAGATCGCACTGCTCGAACACGACGCGCTGTCGGCGCTCGGCCTCGATGCAGCGGGAGAGCGCGTCAGCATCCCTCTCGCAGTCAACGCGGACTCGATGGCGACCTGGTTCCTCGCACCCCTCGCCCGGCTTGCGGATGCCCATGGAATCGACTTCGATCTGCACCGGGATGATCAGACGTTCACGGCCAGGCTGCTGGAATCAGGTGAGGTCATGGCCGCCGTGACATCGGAGCAGACTCCCGTCGCCGGATGCACAGTCGCACCGCTCGGCGTCCTCCGCTACGAGGCGATGGCGACACCGGCGTTCGTGGAGCGGTGGTTCCCCGACGGTGTCACGGCGGCTGCACTGCAGCTTGCGCCGTTCGTCGACTTCGACCGGCGTGACACGCTTCAACACACCTGGCTGCGCTCGCGTGGGCTGGATGAGCAGGGCGTTCCTCGCCACTACGTCCCTGCGTCGCACGACTATGCGCAGGCCGTTCTGCTCGGACTCGGGTGGGGCATGCTGCCCGGTTCGCAGGCGGTGGATGCGGCGGCATCCGGTTCTGCGCTCCCGCTGGGCGGCGATCCGATCCATGTGCCGCTGTACTGGCAGCAATGGAACCTGCGATCGTCGCTACTGGATACGATCGCCGCGGAGGTCATCGCGGAGGCCGCTGCGGTGCTGGACTGACCGGGCGCCGCCTTGCGTCTGTGATTCAGTCGGACAGAGAGTCAGTCGGCCAGGGCGAGGGCGCGGAACGCGTCGCGTTCGCGGAGGGCGTCTCGCCGGCTGGCGGCCTCTGTCAGTGCTGCGGCGGGCGGACGCTGCCCCGTGGTGCGGTGGTAGAGCTCGTCGATCAGGCGTGTCGCGAGTGAGACCAGCTGGCCGATCTCACGGTCATCGCGATCGATCCACACGCATCGCGGCTCGTCGTGGATCGGACGGAAGCTGTCGTGCTCCTCCCAGACGAACAGGGTGCGCTCCGCGCCGAGCACGTGCTGCTGCCACCACACCTGGCGGAGATACGTGCGGGGGATGGTCCGCCAGTTCTTGTTCGTGGTCTTGATCTCGGCAAGCAGGATCCGGCCTTCGGCGTCCTGCACGATGCCGTCTGGGGTGGCGAGGTGGCGATGCTCTGACTCGGCGCGGAACAGGGCAGAGGACGGACGGATGCCGTGCGTGCCGGCGACCCAGCTGGCGATCTCCGGCTCGCGGCGACGACCATGATCGGTGTACGCGTTGCCTCCGAAGTGGGCGCCGCCTCCGAGCTTCGCATCGGCGGCGCGGATGATCGACTTCTCTCCGGAGAGTCCTGCGACGTCTGTTGCGGTGATTCCACGGGTACGTGCTCTGAGCCAGGCGACCCTGTCACGGGAGTCCGCGACGATTCGAGCCTGAAGTTCCGGAGTCACCTTTCGAGGTTACCCGCGACCACGGACGAGCGAGACCAGCCGCGCCGATCCGAGGCGGTCAGGATGATCCGTCTTCAGCGGACCGGTCGTCAGTCGACTGCCGGCCAGTCGACGGGACCGCCTGAGCCTACGACGTACTCGTCCAGCGGTACCTTGTCGGCCTTCCAAGCATCGAGCACCGGTTGCACGATGCGCCAGCATTCCTCGGCGGCATCGCCTCGCACGGCGAGTACAGGATCGGCATCGAGGATGCACGAGAGCACCTCGGCATAGGCCCGGAGTGCGCCGGGACCGAGCTGCGCCGACATCGTCGTCCGCTCCAACTCGAACGGGTCGGCTTCGCCGTTGACATTGAGCTCAAGGGAGATCTCGGCTGTGCCGAGTGAGAACCGCAGCACAGCCCCCTCCGCTTCGCCGCGGAGACCGACCGGGACATGGCGCACCGGGCGGAATCGCACGACGATCTCGCGCGAGGGGTCGCCGATGGCTTTTCCGGAGCGCAACGTGATCGGCACACCCGCCCAGCGGGCATTGCGCACCTCGAAGGTCGCTGCGCCCAGCGTCTCGGTGTTCCGCTTCGGGTCCACGCCCGGCTCATCCACGTACGAGGGGAACGCCCGCCCCTCCACGCTGCCTGCGGTGTACCTCGCGCGGCGGGAGTGACGCAGCGGATCGTCATCCCACACGGAGGTCGCGCGCAGCACTGCCGTCGTCGCGGCGCGGAAGTCGATCTCGCCCAGTGTCGCTGGCTCCTCCATCGCGAACACAGCCAGCACCTGAAGGAGGTGGCTCTGGACCATGTCGACGAACGCCCCTGCGTGGTCGTAGTATCCGGCGCGCCCCTCGAGGCCCAAGGACTCGTCATACGTGATCGAAACCGATTCGATGTCCGCCGCCGACCACAGCGGCTCGAGCACCCGGTTCGCGAATCGCACTCCGAGCAGATTCAGGGTGGTCGAGCGTCCGAGGAAGTGATCGATCCGGAACGCCTGGCTCTCCGGCACGAGCAGGGCGAGACGTTCGTTGAGCGCCCGAGCGCTGTCCTCATCGACACCGAACGGCTTCTCCAGCGCGAGTACGACGCCGTCGGGCAAGTCGATCGACGCCATGGCATCGCACGCGGCGGCGGCGACGGAGGGCGGCACTGCGAAGTACAGAGCGAGCGGCGCCTTTCTCCCGGCGAGCAGCTTCTCGAGGTCGCCTGCGGCCGTGATGTCGGCCAGGTGATACTCGGTCTCCACGCGAGACATCGCACCTTCGGCATCCGCCGACGCGAACGCGGTCTGCACGACATCACGCCATCTGTCGTCGGACCATTCGTCCATGCCTGCGCCGATCAGATGGACGGTGCGCGTGGGCTCCGTGACCAACAACTGGCCCAGTGCCGGCAGCAGGAGCCTGGATGTCAGGTCGCCGGATGCTCCGAAGATCATGAGTGTCGTGTGCGCGGCCATGCGGCCCACCGTAGTCGGCGCGATGAGATCGCAACAGGCCTGGATCGTGGGCGCGGTCACTGCCACAATCAGACGGATGCCATCTCCGATCGAAGACTACGCACTGCTCAGTGATTGCCGAACGGCGGCTCTCGTATCCCGCGATGGCAGCATCGACTGGCTCTGCCTGCCGCGTTTCGACTCGCCGTCGATCTTCGGTGCGCTGCTGGGAGATCCGACCCACGGATGCTGGACGCTTCGGCCGATCGACGAAGAGGCGACCATGAGCCGCTATTACCTGCCGGACACGTTCATGCTCGTCACACGGTGGGAGAGCGCCGACGGCGTCGCTGAGGTGCACGAGTTCATGCCGATGAGCAAACATCGCACCGACGTGGTGCGCCGGGTCATCGGCATCTCGGGAACCGTCGAAATGCGCACCGAACTGCGGATGCACTTCGATTACGCACGCGCGCTGCCGTGGGTGAGGCAGGTGGGAACCGAAACCGCGCCGGCGCTGAGAGCGACGGCCGGGCCGGACGCCATCATCGTCCGCGGCGTCGCACTCTCCGCTGCCGATCACGTCCACACCGGACGGATCGCGGTATCCGAAGGTGACAGACACGAGCTGACACTGACATGGTTCCGCTCGCACGAGAGCGCACCCGATCCGCTCGACATCGAAGCCGCAGCGGCGAGAACCCGCTCCTGGTGGCAGGGGTGGGCGAGTGGAATCGAGCACGACGGGCCACACCGTGACGCGGTGGTCCGCTCGCTCCTGGTGCTGCGTGCGCTCACGAACAGAGACACCGGAGGCATCGTCGCAGCCGCGACGACATCATTGCCGGAGGACTTCGGAGGATCGCGCAACTGGGACTACCGGTACGTGTGGCTGCGCGATGCTGCGTTGACCCTCGAAGTGCTCATCTCTCACGGTTTCCTGCACGAGGCCCAGCATTGGCGACTGTGGCTCCTGCGCGCCGTGGCCGGTGACCCGGCCGAGGTGCAGATCATGTACGGCATCGCGGGGGAGCGCGACCTCGCCGAGCGCGAGCTCGACTGTCTCCCCGGATACGAGGGCGCGTCGCCCGTGCGCGTCGGCAACGGCGCCGTCGATCAGTATCAGGGCGACGTGATCGGAGAGGTGCTCGTGGCCCTCGAGGCTGCGCGTATCGCCGGACTCGAGGAATCCGCGTTCTCCTGGCCGCTGCAACGCGCACTTCTCGAACGGGTCATCGCCGGGGTGGACCGTCCGGACAACGGCATCTGGGAGATCAGAGGCGAGCAGCAGTGGTTCACGCACTCCCGTGTGATGATGTGGGCCGCCCTCGATCGCGGGGTCCGCGCGGTGCGCGAGCACTCCATGTCCGGCGACGCGGACCGGTGGGCCGGGATGGGTGACCGACTGCGCAGCGAGATCGACGAGCGCGGCGTCCACGTCGATGGCTACTTCGTGCAGCACTACGGATCCGACGAGGTCGACGCATCGCTGCTGGTTCTGCCGCAGGTCGGGTACTGCGCAGCGGACGACCCGAGGATGGCCCGCACTGTCGCCCAGATGGAGCGCACTCTCCTTCGGGACGGACTGCTGATGCGCTATCGCACGACGAGCGGTGTGGACGGGCTCGATGGGGGAGAGCATCCGTTCCTCGCATGCAGCTTCTGGCTCGTCGAGCAGTATGCCGCGAGCGGTCGGGAGCGCGACGCCGAGGAGCTGATGTCGCGACTCGTGACACTCGCGAACGATCTCGGCCTGCTCTCCGAGGAGTACGACGTGGAGGGAGGCAGGCACGCCGGGAACACCCCTCAAGCGCTGTCGCATCTCGCGCTGGTCCGTGCGGCAGACGCGCTCGCCGGGCACGCCGGCCGCGCTGCCGACCGTCACTGAGCAGACGGCGCAGCCCTCGATTTGGGGGACGAGGTCGGATGCCGTATTCTTGGAGCAACCGAAGACCGCCGGTCATCGTGATGTGCGAAAGCACGACATGATCGAAGCACTGCTCAGCAGGGGCCCGCGCAGGTGTCACGAACTGTTCTCAAAGCTCCGTGCGCTTGCGCCGGAGCTTTTTTGTTTGGCTTGTGGGGTGGTCGAGGTCGATGCCCCACCACCGTGCGGCATCTCGTACCCACCAAGGAGTGACCATGGCGCAGAAGGATGCATCGGTTGCCGAGCTCACGAAGTCATTCGAGAACTCGAACGCCGTCCTGCTGACCGAGTACCGCGGTCTGACGGTTGCCCAGCTCAAGGAGCTGCGCAACAGCATCCGTCAGGACGCTGAGTACGCCGTGGTGAAGAACACGCTGACCAAGATCGCCGCCAACAAGGCTGGGATCTCTGCGCTGGATGACGACCTCAAGGGTCCGTCGGCCGTCGCATTCGTGCACGGTGACTTCGTCGCCACCGCGAAGGCTCTTCGTGATTTCGCCAAGGCCAACCCGCTTCTCGTGATCAAGGGCGGCGTGTTCGAGGGCAACACCCTCACCGCTGACGAGGTCAACAAGTACGCCTCGCTCGAGAGCCGTGAGGTTCTGCTGGCGAAGGCTGCGGGCATGATGAAGGCGACGATGGGCAAGGCTGCCGCGACCATCGACGCGCTTCGCGAAAAGCTGGAGACCGCACAGGCCGCGTGAGCGACCGGCGATCTCGTTTCACAAACCCCATCAATCTAGGAGACACATCATGGCTAAGCTCACCACTGAGGAGCTGCTCGAGCAGTTCGCCGACCTGACCCTCGTCGAGCTCAGCGAGTTCGTCAAGGCGTTCGAGGAGAAGTTCGACGTCACCGCTGCTGCTCCCGTCGCCGTTGCCGGCGCCGGTGGCGCAGGCGCTGCTGAAGAGGTTGAGGAGAAGGACTCCTTCGACGTCATCCTCGAGGCTGCCGGCGACAAGAAGATCCAGGTCATCAAGGCCGTCCGCGAGCTCACCTCGCTCGGCCTCGGCGAGGCGAAGGCTGTCGTCGACGGCGCTCCCAAGGCCGTCCTCGAGGGCGCCAACAAGGAGGCCGCTGAGAAGGCCAAGGAGACTCTCGAGGCTGCCGGCGCGACCGTCACCCTCAAGTAACAGCGTCTCAACGCTTGTGAAGAAGACCCCGGGCTCTGCCCGGGGTCTTCTTGCATCCGGCGTCAGCGCGGGGCGGCGGACGAGTTGCGAACGACGAGGGCGGATGCCGCGACGATGTGCTCGACGTCGGCAGCAGGTCGCTCCAACTGCCGCAGCAGCAGGTCGACAGCCTGCGTCCCCTGCTCTCGCGGCTGCTGTCGGATGGTCGTGAGGGCGAACATCTCGGCGTGCTGATGGTCGTCGATTCCGACCACGCTCAACTCAGTGGGTACGGCGATGCCGAGTCGTCGTGCGGCGATGATCGCGCTGATAGCCGTCTCATCGCATACCCCCACCACAGCGGTGGGGCGGGTGCGCCGATTGCCCAGAAGATCGACCGCGCTCTGGTACCCGCTTGGCATGTCACTCGCTGCGGGGCTCACGCTGACACGGTCGCTGAGCCCGGCGGCATCCATCGCTTCGCGATAGCCCTTCAGCCGGAGAGCATCTCCGAATCCCGCACGAGAGTCGTCCTCGCCCGCGCCGATGAAAGCGATCGCCGTGTGGCCGAGGTCGATCAGGTGCTCCGTCGCGATGCGAGCGGCGGCGGCGTCATCGATCGACACCGAACTCGTACCCGGGTGATAGGGACCGATGGTCACCAGCGGGCGCTCGAGTCCGGACAATCTGTCCAGCTCACGGCTTCGCGGTTGGATCCCCGCAGCGATGATGCCGTCGAATCTTCGCCGCGGAAGCACCACGTCGAAGATCCGATCTCGAGCGGCTGAACCATCGGGGACGCCGTAGAGGGCGAGGTCGTAGTCGTGTGCGAGCAGGGCGTCCTGCACGCCGGTGAGCAGTTCCGAGAAGTACCAGCGACCGATCGTCGGCACGACAGCGCCGATCGTCAGAGTGCGTCCAGTGGCGAGGCTCGTCGCCGAGGAATGGGCGACGTACGCGAGTTCGTGCGCGGCGCGCGACACCAGCTTCCTGGTCTCGTCCGAGACGTATCCGCGTCCGCTCAATGCGCGACTCGCGGTGGCCTTCGAGACGCCTGCACGCGCCGCGACGTCCGCGATCGTGCTCATGCATCCTCCTCGATGACGGCGGCCGATGGTCCCGCCCGTGCAAAGCGTAGTCTCGTGAGGCACGAAAGGGAACCGGTTCCACACTGAAATTGCGGGAGCGCTCCCACCGACGGCCTCGTCCGTGCTCCAAAGGTTGTCGGCTTGTGACCATCGGCCCATTGTGCCGCGGTGCACGAGGCCAGTATGTTGGCCTGGAAGCGGTTCCCTATTGGCGGCGTCAAACGACTCCCTCACGTGCGGGACGCGAACTCGAAGAGGAGAAACACATGGCACTGACACAGCGTTATCGGCGCCTCGCGCCGCTCGCCCTGCTCGGGGCTGCGGCCGTCGCGCTTGCAGGATGTGGGGCCCCCGGCGCTCCGGATGGCGGCGATGGCGGTGGCGGTGGTGGCGGCGACAACGTCGTCACGATGTACGGAACGATCACCGATGAAGAGGCGGAACTTCTCCAAGAGTCCTGGGCGGACTGGGAAGAGGAGAACGACATCGAGATCAAGTACGAGGGAAGCCAGGACTTCGAGGCACAGGTGGGCACCCGCGCACAGGGTGGCAACCCGCCTGACATCGCGATCTTCCCCCAGCCTGGCCTGTTCGCCGACTTCGCTGCGCGTGGGTATCTGAAGCCCGCGCCCGAGGATGTCAAGGCGAACGCCGAGGAGTACTGGTCCGAGGACTGGGTGAACTACGGAACCTATGACGGCACCTTCTACGGCGCGCCGATGATGGCCAGTGTGAAGGGCTGGATCTGGTACTCCCCGGCGAGCTTCGCCGAGTGGGGCGTGGAGGTCCCGGGGACGTGGGATGAGCTGATGACGCTCACCCAGACGATCCGCGACGAGACCGGCTCTGCGCCATGGTGCCACGGATTCGAATCAGGCACGGCCTCCGGCTGGACCGGCACCGACTGGATCGAAGATCTCGTCCTGCGTCAGGCCGGGCCCGACGTCTACGACCAGTGGGTCGCCAACGAGGTCCCGTTCACCGATCCGCAGATCGCGACCGCGTTCGACACGCTCGGTGAGATCCTGCTGAACCCGGAGTACGTGAACGCCGGATTCGGTGATGTGCGATCGATCAACTCCACGGCGTGGGGCGATGTCGGACCGGCAGTGGCGAGCGGCGAATGCGCGCTGACGCACGCTCCGTCGTTCCTCGACGGCTTCCTCCCTGACGGGACCGAGGTCGGTGAGGACGGTGACGTCTGGGCCTTCATGACCCCCGGTATGACCGAGGGCGAGACCGCGGTCACCGGCGCCGGTGAGATCATCGGTGCGTTCAGCGATGACGAGGCCACGCAGAAGGTTCTCGCCTACCTCTCCACTCCTGAGTGGGCGAACAACCGCGTGTCACTCGGCGGCGTGGTGTCGGCGAACACGGGTCTCGACCCTGACAGCGCCCAGAGCCCGATCCTCCAGGAGAGCATCAAGATCCTGCAGGATGACGAGACCACGTTCCGCTTCGACGGTTCTGACCTCATGCCGGGCGCCGTCGGCGCAGGCACGTTCTGGAAGGGCATGGTCGCCTGGGTCAACGGCAGCCCGACGCAGGAGGTGCTCGAGCAGATCGAGACCGGCTGGCCGGCCAGCTGACCGGAGAGGAAGCGGGCCGCCCTCATGGGCGGTCCGCTTCACCGGTTCACCCGACGTCGAGTGAGCCGTTGATGATCTGCACGCAGTTATGAAGGGGATTCCGTGACCGCGATTGAGTTCTTCGGCTGGGTTGGCCAGCTGCCGCCCATCCTGCAGGCGGTGGTCGTCGTCATCGCGTTCGCGATGATCGTGGCGATCATCCTGTTCCTGATCGACGTCGCGCCGCGTACGGGCAAGTGGTACACCGTCGCACGCCTGGCGATGTGCCTGATCATCCCGCTCGCCGTGATGTGGTTCTTCCGCTCCTACTACTGGGCGATCGGCGTCGCCGTGGTCGTGGGAGCCATCTTCTTCCTGCTCGATTACCGATCGCGACAGGGCAAGGGATACCTGATCCAGCTCGTCGCGTTCATGGCGCCGGCGTTCCTGCTTCTGACGATCGGCCTCGTCCTGCCCTCGATCCAGACGATGGTCGCATCGTTCATGAACTCGGCGGGGACCGACTTCATCGGTCTCGACAACTACGCCTGGATCTTCGGACAGCCGGACGGCGTGCGGGTCGTGGTGAACACGATCGTCTGGGTGCTGGTCGTGCCCACCGTCTCCACGATCGTCGGCCTCGCCTACGCGGTGTTCATCGACCGGACCCGCGGAGAGAAGATCTACAAGATCCTCGTCTTCATGCCCATGGCGATCTCTTTCGTCGGAGCGAGCATCATCTGGCGCTTCGTGTACGAGTATCGCGACAAGCAGTACGACCAGATCGGCCTGCTCAACCAGCTCATCGTGTGGTTCGGCGGCGAACCGCAGCAGTTCCTGCTCAATCCGCCGTGGAACACGATGTTCCTCATCGTCGTGCTGATCTGGGTGCAGACCGGATTCGCGATGGTGATCCTCTCCGCTTCGATCAAGGGCGTGCCGATGGAGCTGCTGGAGGCGGCGGAGCTCGACGGCGCGAACGCCTGGCAGCGGTTCAAGTCGGTCACCGTCCCGGCGATCCGCCCGGCACTGATCGTGGTGCTGACGACGATCTCGATCGCGTCGCTGAAGGTCTTCGACATCGTACGAACCATGACAGCGGGCAACTACGAGACGTCGGTTCTCGCCAATGAGATGTACACGCAGTTCTCGAAGTTCGAGGCAGGGCGCAGCGCCGCGCTGGCCGTGATCCTGTTCATCCTCGTGCTGCCGATCGTCATCTACAACGCACGCCAGATCCAGAAGCAGCGGGAGATCCGATGACCGACGTGAAGAACACCGACGCCACGACCGGCTCGGGCGGAGGTTCGGCGACCCGGACGATCACGACCGGGGGCAGGCTCAACGCCTCGGCAGGCCGCACCCGCAAGAAGCTGTCGCGGCCATGGGCGTCAGCGGCATCCATCGTCATCGCGGTGCTGTGGACGATCCCGACTCTGGGGTTGTTCATCTCATCCTTCCGACCCCGCGACCAGATCCTCACCAGCGGTTGGTGGGAGTTCTTCCTGAACCCCGAGGTCACCGGCGAGAACTATGTGGATGTGCTCGCATCCGGCACGACTCAGCTGACGATGCTCGAATCGTTCGTCAACTCGATCGCGATCACGATCCCGGCGACGCTCGTCCCCCTGATGATCGCTTCCATGGCCGCATACGCGTTCGCCTGGATCGACTTCAAGGGACGCAATTTCCTGTTCATCTTCGTCTTCGCGCTGCAGATCGTGCCTATCCAGATGGCGCTGGTGCCTCTGCTGAGCACGTTCTCGCGAGGGCTGAACCTCTTCGGTCTGCAGGTGACGCTGCCACTGGGAGCATCGGGCGGGTACGCACAGGTCTGGTTCGCGCACACCATGTTCGCGCTGCCGCTGGCGATCTACCTGCTGCACAACTTCATGGCGGAGATCCCCGGCGAGATCGTCGAAGCCGCACGCGTCGACGGTGCATCCCGCGGGCAGATCTTCTTCCGTATCGTTCTGCCGTTGACGATGCCCGCCATCGCGTCCGTGGCCATCTTCCAGTTCCTGTGGGTGTGGAACGATCTGCTCGTGTCGCTGGTGTTCGCAGACGGCGGTGCCGCTCCGATCACGAAGCTGCTGGCGGAGATCACGGGAACGCGAGGAAACGACTGGTATCTGCTCACGGCCGGTGCGTTCGTGTCGATCATCGTTCCGCTGATCGTGTTCTTCGCCCTGCAGCGATACTTCGTGCGCGGTCTGCTGGCGGGTTCGACGAAGGGGTAACACAGCTCTGCGAACAGGGCAGTGGTCGTACCCTGGGAGCATGGACTACGCCGAGCACATCGCCGACCTCGTCGGCGACACGCCCCTCGTGAAACTGCAGAACGTCACCGAGGGCGTGGCGTGCACGGTTCTGGTCAAGCTCGAATACCTCAACCCCGGCGGTTCCTCGAAGGACCGCATCGCGAAGCGGATCATCGACGCGGCGGAGGCATCAGGCGAACTGCGCCCGGGCGGCACCATCGTCGAACCCACCAGCGGCAACACCGGCGTCGGGCTGGCGCTGGTGGCGCAGCAGCGCGGGTACAAGTGCGTTTTCGTACTGCCGGACAAGGTCGGCGAGGACAAGATCGATGTGCTGCGCGCATATGGCGCCGAGATCGTGATGACGCCGACGTCGGTGCCGGCGGACAGCCCCGAGTCGTACTACAGCGTCAGTGACAGGCTCGTGCAGGAGATCGACGGAGCCTTCAAACCGAATCAGTACGAGAACCCGAACGGCCCGCGCAGCCACTACGAGACCACCGGACCAGAGATATGGCGCGACACGGACGGCCAGATCACGCACTTCGTCGCGGGCGTCGGCACAGGCGGCACGATCAGCGGCACCGGCCGGTTCCTGCGCGAGGTGTCAGATGATCGCGTGCGCATCGTCGGCGTCGACCCCGAAGGCAGCGTGTACTCGGGTGGCACCGGTCGTCCATACCTCGTCGAGGGGGTGGGAGAGGACATCTGGCCGGGCTCCTACGACCCCGCAGTGCCGCACGAGATCGTGGCGGTCGACGATGCCGAGTCGTTCGCGATGACGCGTCGGCTCGCCCGTGAAGAGGGCATCCTCGTGGGCGGATCCAGCGGAATGGCCGTCGTCGGTGCGCTGCGCGTGGCCAGGACCCTGCCTGCGGATGCCGTGATGGTCGTGCTCCTGCCCGATGGCGGTCGCGGTTACCTGTCGAAGATCTTCAATGACTCCTGGATGCGCTCGTACGGATTCAGCGACGTCGAAGAGGGCGAGACGGTGGCGGATGTGCTCGAGGCGCGCATCGCCCTGCGAAAGGGACAGCACGCCGTCCCCAACCTCGTGCATGCGCACCCCAGCGACACCGTTCTCGACGCGATCAGCATGATGACCGAGTTCGACGTGTCTCAGCTCGTCGTGCTCAGCGCGGAACCGCCGGTGATGATGGGCGAGGTCGTCGGCACGGTCGATGAACGCGGCCTGCTGGATCTGCTCTTCCGTGGTGAGGCGAAGCCGACGGATGCCATCGGCGCTCATGTCGGCGCGCGAATGCCGCTCATCGGCATCCACGCGTCTGTCGACCAGGCGCGCGCAGCACTCGCCGATGCCGACGCGCTGCTGGTGACGATCGACGGCAGACCGCACACTCTGCTCACCCGCCAGGACCTGCTCGCCTACCTCGCACGCTGAGCCCCTGGGTCACAACGCGTAACAGGAGCGGACGCCGTGGCGGGCGGACGTAGGCTGAGGGCATGTCCGACCACTCCTTCGCCACCCGTGCCATTCACGCAGGCCAAGCGCCCGACCCGCTGACGGGCGCGATCATCCCGCCGATCTATCAGGCCTCGACGCACGTGCAGGACGGCATCGGCGGCTTCCGTGAAGGATACGAGTACAACAGGGCGGGCAACCCGACCCGCAGCGCGCTGGAAACGCAGCTCGCTGCGCTCGAGGGCGGGGCGAGCGCACTGTCGTTCGCATCAGGGCTTGCAGCGGAGGACGCGCTGCTGCGCGGCATCCTCAGACCAGGCGATCATGTGCTGCTCGGCAACGACGTCTACGGTGGCACGTACCGGCTGCTCACCAAGGTGCTCGCACCCTGGGGCATCGAGACCACCACCGTAGAACTCGGCGATGCCGACGCGATCCGCCAGGCGCTGCGACCAGAGACCAAGATCGTCTGGCTCGAGACGCCCAGCAATCCGTTGCTCAAGATCGTCGACATCGCCGCGACCGCCGAGATCGCGCACGCGGCCGACGCTGTCGTGGTCGTGGACAACACCTTCGCCTCACCGGCGCTGCAGCGCCCGCTCGCTCTCGGCGCCGACCTGGTCGTGCACTCGACAACGAAGTACCTCGGCGGTCACTCCGACGTGCTCGGCGGTGCCGTCGTGTTCGCCGACGACCGCTTCTACGACCAGGTGAAGTTCCAGCAGTTCGCGGTCGGCGCAGTCTCGGCACCACTGGATGCCTGGCTCACGACGCGCGGTATCAAGACACTGGCTGTCCGGGTGCGCCAGCACAGCGAGAACGCCCAGGCCATCGCCGAGTGGGCGCAGGCACGCCCCGAGTTCGAGACCGTGTTCTACCCCGGACTCGCCTCGCACCCTGGGCATGAGATCGCCGCGCGGCAGATGAGCGGATTCGGCGGGATGCTGTCGCTCGCGCTCGCCGCGGGTCCCGACGCCGCGCGCGCCTTCGCCGAATCGACCGAGTTGTTCCAGCTCGCGGAATCGCTCGGCGGCGTCGAGTCGTTGATCGGCTATCCGCCGGACATGACGCACGCCTCGGTGCGCGGCACCGCTCTCGCCGTGCCGGAGAACGTCGTGCGGTTGTCTGTCGGCATCGAGGACGTGTCAGACCTGATAGCAGACCTCGAGCAGGGGCTGGCTCGCCTGAGCATCTGAGCGACTCTCCGGTACAGGGGAGGGACGCGAGTAGCATTGAGGGATCTTGAACGATTCATCGACGTCTGACGTGCCCACTCCCGATCCCGAACGAACGCCGACCGGCAGCATCCGCGCCATCACCGGCACGATCCGCACCAGCACGCCCACCGGCGCGATCCGGGTGCTCGGTCCGAACCCGGCGACTGCGCCGATCATGCTGCATCCCGGTGATGCGATCTCGCATCGCCGCCGGGTGCTGTACATCATCCTTCTCGGCGCGCTCACGGCGCTCGGACCGTTCACGATCGACCTGTATCTGCCTGCGTTCCCTCTGCTGGAATCCGATTTCCAGACGACGTCGGCGGCGATTCAGCTCACGCTCACCGGCACGATGATCGGGTTCGCGGTCGGTCAGCTCGTCGTCGGGCCGCTGTCGGACAAGGTCGGCCGCCGTGTCCCACTGGTCGCGGTGACAGCGCTGCACGTGCTCGCGAGCATCGCGGCAGCCGTCGCCCCCGATCTGCTGCTGCTCGGAGGTGCGCGTGTGGTCATGGGCATCGGCGCTGCCGCGGGCGGCGTGGTCGCGATGGCTGTGGTGCGTGACCTGTTCGGCGGTCGCCGACTCGTGGTCATGCTCTCCAGACTCGCCCTGGTCTCCGGCGTCGCACCCGTCGTCGCGCCCCTGATCGGATCGTGGCTGCTGGGAGTGATGCCGTGGCGGGGCATCTTCGTCGTCCTCGCCGCTTACGGTGCGGTCATGTTCCTGGCCGCACTGCTCTTCATTCCCGAGACTCTCCCGAAGGAGCGACGGCACGAACGCGGCAGCACGACGATGTGGCAGCGATACCGCAGCGTCCTCAGCGACCGGGTGTTCCTCGGCGTCCTCGTCATCGGCGGCATGACCTTCTCCGGGCTGTTCTCGTATCTCTCCGCCTCTCCGTTCCTGTTCCAGGAGACGCACGGACTCAACGCCCAGCAGTACGGCTGGCTCTTCGCCACCAACTCGGTCGGGGTCGTGCTCGGCGTGCAGGCCGCGTCGCGGCTCGCCGCACGGTTCGGCCCGCAGTGGGTGCTCGCGTTCTCCACCGCGGTACTGCTGCTCAGCGGCACGGCGATCATCGTCTGCGACCAACTCGGACTGGGCTTCTGGGGTACCGTCATCCCGCTGTTCGTGTTCATGACGGCCTGCGGATTCTCGTTCCCCTGCGTGCAGGTGCTCGCACTCGACCGGCACGGCAAGGCCGCCGGCACGGCCGCGTCGATCCTCGGCGCGAGCAACAACGGCATCGCGGCGATCATCTCACCCGTCGTCGGACTCATCTCAGCGGGCTCCGCCATCACCGCGACCACGATGGCCTCCGTCATGGTCGGCTGCGCCGCCGTCGGCACGCTCGCACTGTGGCTGATCGTGCGTCCGCGCACGGTCGGGATGCTCACACCGTAGCCGTCCGGTCGACGCATGGGTGAGAATGGGCGGATGACTCGACGACCGGTACTGCTTTGGTGGGGCATCGGCGCGCTACTTGCTGCGCTGGCCCTCGGTGCGGCGATGACCGCGCCAGGCCCCGATATCCCCTCAGCGATCGACAGCGGCTGGAACCAGCTCATGACCGGCATCCAGAGCCCCGGCATGGTCCGGTTCGGAGAGATCATGAACGTCGTAGGAGGCGGGTGGGTCGCGACCTATCTGGTTCCGCTTGCCGTCCTGGCAGTGCTTCTTCTCACGCGGCGCTGGCGCGCCGCCCTTTTCGTGGCTGTGTCCTTGCTGGCCAGCGTCGCGATGGTGCAACTGCTCAAGCTCCTCTTCGGGCGCTCCAGGCCCGAAGGGATGCTCGTGCTCTCCGATTACGGTTCATTCCCCTCAGGGCATACAGCGAACGCCGCCACGATCGCGGTGATCGCCATTTTGCTGGTCCCGCGCCTGTGGGTGCTGCTGCTCGGTGTGCTCTGGGTGCTCACGATGGCGTTCTCGCGCACGCTGCTGTCTGTGCACTGGCTGACGGACACGATCGGCGGGATGCTGGTCGGTGCCGGCACTGTGCTGATCGTGGGTGCGATCATGTTGTCGTGGGTGCGATCGCCGAGCGGCGCTCTGTCGAAGCACACGACCGACGAGCCCCTGACATCATGAGGAGCCGGCTGTGACCAGCATCCGTCCGTACCGCCCCGAGGATCGCTCGGCGATGTTCGACATCTGCCTGAAGACCGCGGATGCCGGCGGCGACGCCACCGGCATGTTCCGCGACGACGACCTCTGGGGGCTGTTGTTCGCAGTACCGTACGTCGAACGGCATCCGGATCTCGCATGGATCGTCGAAGCCGACGACGGTCGCGCGATCGGCTACATCGTCGCGACGGATGACACCGACGCGTTCGAGAGATGGTTCCGCGACGAGTGGTGGCCGCGGTTCGCAGAGCGCTTCCCTCGCCGAGACACACCGGCGAGTCCGGAGGAGAAGATGATCGAGTACGGGTATCGGCGCGGGCCCGGGCAGAATCCGAACGCGGAGCAGTACCCCGCGCATCTTCACATCGATCTGCTGCCCGAGACTCAAGGACAGGGCCTGGGGCGAAGGCTCATCGAGACGCTGTTCGCCGAGCTTCGCAGCAGGGGAGTGAAGGGGCTCCACCTCGGCATGAACCCCGCGAACGTGGGGGCGGCGGCCTTCTATGAACGACTCGGAATGGAGCGTCTGCCCTCCGATGAGGGTTCGCGAAGCTATGGGGAGCGCTTCACCGGCTGAGTGATGCGGCGATGATGGCCGGACTCCGGTGCTCGCGCCTCCCCGCATTCCCCGTACAAGACGAATGCCCCGGGGTTCCGCTGACGCGGAACCCCGGGGGCATTTGGCGGTGACGGCGGGATTCGAACCCGCGGTTGCTTGCACAACACACGCTTTCCAAGCGTGCTCCTTCGGCCGCTCGGACACGTCACCAGGGAACAACCTGAACAGTCTATCCGATCGCCGGAGCCGCCTGTGCCAGCCAGGATCGGCACCACGGGCACGAAGCAGTACTCCGCGGGCAGACGCCGGTAAAATCGCAGGGTGGCCACACCTAAGATCGTCCTCTTCTACGCGTTCGCGCCGCTCGCCGATCCCGAGGCGATCCGCCTGTGGCAGCGCGACATCGGTGAGGCTCTGGGACTGCGCGGTCGGGTGATCATCTCGAAGCACGGCGTCAACGGCACACTCGGCGGCGACCTTCCGGCACTCAAGAAGTGGGTGCGCTCGTTCCGCTCCTACCCGGCCTTCAAGACTGCTGACATCAAATGGAGCGAGGGCACAGGACTCGATGATGCCGGGCTCAGCGTGGACTTCCCCAAGCTCAGCGTCAAGGTGCGCGACGAGATCGTCTCCTTCGGTGCGCCGGGCGAGCTGCAGGTCGATGAGAACGGAGTCGTCGGCGGCGGCGAACGGCTGAGCCCTGACGAGTTGCATGAGCTCGTGCAGTCGCGCGACGACGTCGTGTTCTTCGACGGGCGCAACGCGCTTGAGGCCGAGATCGGTCGCTTTCGCGGTGCGATCGTGCCGGACACCGAGACGACCCGTGACTTCGTCGAGCTGCTCGACTCCGGCGCCTACGACGATCTCAAAGGCAAACCCGTCGTCACGTACTGCACCGGCGGGATCCGCTGCGAAGTGCTGTCCAGCCTGATGACCGCTCGCGGGTTCGGCGAGGTGTATCAGCTCGAGGGAGGCATCGTCCGCTACGGGGAGCGCTTCGGGGACGACGGTCTGTGGGAGGGCTCGCTCTACGTGTTCGACAAGCGAGGCTCGGTGGATTTCAGCGACCACACCGCCGTGATCGGCACGTGCGTCGGCTGCGGTGCTCAGACCAAGCGCACGGCGAACTGCCCGGATGCCGCCTGCCGCAGCCAGTTCGTCGTCTGCGAAGCGTGCGATGCTGTGCCGTGCGCTGAGCATGCGGCCGCGATGGCGTGAAGCCCGCGATGGCGTGATTCAGGGCGGGACGGCCTCGACCACGTGGAGGTCTCGATCACGAATAGGCAGCGACACGCGACGTGTCGAGTGCGAACAGGGAGCGCGGCAGCACGAACGCCACGGTGCGGGAGCGCGCGTCGACCTGATGATGCAGATCAGCGCTGACCCGTGACAGCGCCGGAGTGAGGTCGCCCGCCCGCTCCGCACGGGGCGCGTAGCTCGCGCGTTCCATGGCGTCCACCAGGGTGTGCACCGCCTCAGGATCGGCGCCGCGCTCGATCAGCCCCAGGCCCCGTGCACGCGGTGAGTCCGCGTCCGAGACCGGCAGACCGAGATCGGTCAGGGTGGCGCGCAGCTCCCGCCACGCGATGACGGCATCGCCGTCGCGCGCGCGTGAGCGGCGCCACATCCGCACGAACAGTCGGATCAGCGCCGGCAGCAACAGCACCAGCAGCACCCCGGCGGTCACGAGCATCACCGGCAGGGGGTCGAGCCGCTGCAGCGAACCGCCGCCGGCGGCAGAGGAGTCATCCAGCTCATCGTCCAGCTCCGGCCCGCTCGTCGGAGCTGTCGTGGGTGCCGCGCTCGGCGCCGGGGTCGTCGGACCGGTGGTCGGATCCCCCTCGACGGATGCGGGTTGGAACGCGGTCGGCACGCCGAGTGACGCCGTCGGCTCGAACGGCACCCAGCCGATGCCCTCGAAGCGCACCTCCGGCCAGGCGTGGAGCTGGTCGCTGCTGACCACGTACACGAACTCGTCGCCGCGCTTCTCATCGGCGAGCCGACCGGGAAGGTAACCGACCACGATCCGCACAGGCAGATCGAGCGACTGCGCCATCAAAGCGAAGGCACCGGCGAAATGGATGCAGTAGCCCGATTGGACCTCGAGGAACTCAGCGACAGCGTCCACCCCCGTACCGTCGAAGCCGCCGTCGACCGGCGCATCCAGCGAGTAGGTGAAGCCGGAGCGGAACCACGCCTGCAGCGCGATCATACGGTCGTAGTCGTTCTCGGCATCCGCTGTCACTTCGCGCGCTGTCTCGGTGATCACCCTGGGGAGGTCCTCCGACGCCGTCGCGTCATCAGGGCCCAGCTCGGTGGACGAGGCGCGGATCTGCTCCAGCGTCGGCTGCACGGTCGCCGCCGTCACGGTGTAGTCCTCGCCTGCCGCGTCCCGCGTCTCGGACACCACGGTGCGGTTGCCCGGCATGATCTCCCAACCGGTCGACGTACCGGCGACCTTCGTCGCCGGATACGGCACCGGCAGCCAGGAGCTCGAGACACCGACGACGCGGATCGAGGTGCGTCGTTCCTCGGCCGCGATCTCGTCCGCCCATTCACCGTCTCCGAAGCCGTCGGTGAGGGGCTGGGTGTCACCCTCATCCGCGTGCCACACGCGTCCGTCGAACCCCGACAGTGTCGCGATGCGCAGATACGGAGCGGCTGCGGCGGTGGTCGCCAGCGTGATGACGTCGGTGGGCGTCGGACGGCGCAGGTCGTCGCCGAGACGCAGCGACGGATTGAGCGCGACTGCCGTACCCGCGCCGACCCAGTTGGCCGAGACCGGCAGCACGGGTGTGACGACGAGGGCGCAGGCGATCGCCGCTGCTCCTACACCGAGTGCGACTCCGGCGGACGCTCGGCGTGCGCGGCGGCGGTCGTGACGGGTGCTGTGGCGCAGCAGGAACAGGGTGAGTACCGCCAACAGCACGAACCACGGGATGTTGGCATCTCCGAGCGAGATGATCGTCGGCGTCGCACCGATCGCGGCGACCAGGATCACGGCGAGCAGCGCGAGTCGTTGGGCGATCAGATGATCGATGAGGATCGTGATCACCGCGAACCCGATCGCGATCATGGTGCGAAGCGCCAGGGTGTCGTCGAGCGGAGCGGTACCGAACTGCACCTGCTCGACCGCGTCGGCGGTGAGCGGAGCCAGCGCGCGAATCGTCGATGCGGTCGGGATGATGCCGAGCGCCGCTGTCTGCGGCAGCAGTATCGAGGTGAGAACGCACGCCGCGACGATCATCTGGGCGAGCAGCGCCAAGGCGTCCCGTCCGCGACGGCGGGCGCCCAGATAGCGCACAGCGGCGCCAGTGGCTGCGACGACGATGATGATGGCGACGCTCACGAACGACCAGGTGCCGGCCGCGATGACCGACGTGTACGGCCACAGTGCGACGAATCCCGCGCAGGCGGAGAGCAGAGCGATCGCCAGCGTGCGCTCTCGTCGCTCGGCGGTCGCGAGGGCCTCGGTCCATGGTGCACGGCGCGCCTCAGCGGGTGACATGACCGCCTCCTGTCGCCATGCGTGCAGGGAGGGCGTCTTCCCATGCCCCGGCGATGTCTTCTGCGAGCGACGCCGAGGACCATCCCCATCGAGAAGCCGCCTCGCTCGCGCCGGGGAGCGGGTCTGTCATGAGCAGGATGGGAGCCGAGGCCCCGCCATGGCGCAGCAGCGCTGCGTCCTCTTCGTCGATGCGTCCCGTGATCAGCACCAACGGCCCCGGAGGGGTGCCGTCGAACAGCGTGACGATGTCGCGCGCCTCACCCTGTGGCCTGACCATCGCGAGCGCCACGAGAAGTCCGTCCCGATCGTCTTCGTGACCGCGCAGTCGGCCGAGCACCGTTCCTGCCGAGTCGAGGACATCGACGCTGTAGCCTTCCTGCACGAGGTGAAGCGCCACCGAGGCGCAGGCGGAGACGGCGGCCTCGAAGGCGGGGTCGACGGACGGCCCCTGACGCTCCCACCGTCTGGCTGTGCGATCGAGCACCACCAGCGCATCCGGGCTGGATTCCTCTTCTTCCTGGCGCACCATGAGGTCTCCGCGATGGGCTGTGGCCCGCCAGTGGATGCGGCGCATCGAATCACCGGACACATAGCGCCGAGGGGACAGATTGTCGCTGCCCTGTCCGAGTCTGGTCGTCGACGTGTGAGCGGTGCCGCCGGCTGCTCCGATGTTCGAGCTGAGCGGGGCGAGCGGCACGACCTCCGGAACGACGGTGACAGTACGGGTCTCGCCGAACTCCTGCACGCGCTGTGCGAATCCGAACGGGTCGACAGTGTGCAGTGACAGCGGGCCGACAGCCCATACGCCGCGGCGCACACCCGTGATCGCGTAGCGGATGCTGGTGCCGTTGTCGGTGGGGAACTCTCCTGTGGCGTCGCCGGATACCGCTGGAGGGAGGCGGTCGCGCCAGATGCCGTGCGGAATGCGCAGCGAGCGCAGATCGAAGCGCACCGCGACCTGGGATTCCTCGCCGACGGTGAGCAGATCGGTGGAGATGCGCCGCGTCACCGGCCCGCCGCGCCGAGGGACGTGCACGACGAGCACCGCGAAGATGACGAGCAGGAAGAGCAGCATCGCGACGTAGAGCAGGATGGGTGCCGCCACCAGATTCGCCGCGATCACGAACAGCAGACCGGCCAGGAGCGCGGCAACGCCCCTGCCAGTGAGAACGCGACGTCGAGGCACGGCGGGGCTCACGTCAGAATCTGGCGGCCAGCGGCACGCGCACGCGGTCCACGATCTGGGTGAGCGCGGCTTCCACCGGCTGCGCCCCGGCACGGTGCACCCCGCGGGCAGGGAGCAGGCGGTGGGCGAAGACCGGCACGATCAGAGCGGTGAGATCGTCGGGGATCACGAATTCTCGCCCGTCAAGGGCGGCCCACACCTTGGCTGCGCGCACCAGCTGAAGCGTCGCTCGCGGGCTGGCTCCCAGATGCAGACTCGGGTCGGTACGGGTGGCCTGCGAGAGTGCGACGGCGTACTCCTCGACGGCGGGAGAGACGTGCACTGCGCGCGCGAAGCCGATCAGACGCCTGATCGCGACTGCGTTCGCGACCGGGGTTATTGCGGCGAGCGGATTGACGCTGTCTCTTTGGCGCAGCATGAGGGCTTCTGCCGCGGCATCCGGATATCCCATCGAGATGCGCATCATGAATCGGTCGCGCTGCGCCTCGGGAAGCGCGTATGTCCCCTCCATCTCGAGCGGGTTCTGGGTCGCGACCACGAGGAACGGATCGGGCAGCGGGTGCGTGCGGCCGTCAACCGTGACCTGCCCCTCTTCCATCGCCTCCAACAGGGCGGACTGTGTCTTCGGGGACGAACGGTTGATCTCGTCGGCGATCACGATCTGCGCGAACACCGCACCCGGCTTGAACTCGAATTCACGGTCGACGGGGTTGTACACCGAGACGCCGGTGACGTCGCCGGGCAGCAGATCAGGAGTGAACTGGATGCGACGCACCGTGGCGTCGACGCTCGCTGCGATCGCTCTTGCGAGCATCGTCTTTCCGACGCCGGGAACGTCCTCGATGAGAAGGTGCCCCTCGGCGAGCAGGCAGGCCAGCGCGCTGCGGACCGCGTCGGGCTTTCCATCGATCACCTCGCCGACGGATTCCAGGATGGCGGACGTCTGCGTCCTGAACTGCTCGGCCGTGATCTCGGGTCCGGTGTCGTCCATGCGTTACCTCTCGCCCAGGCGCTTCTGTGCGCGTGAATTGATCGTAACCCTCGTGAGCGGCGTACGCGCCGACGGATTCCCCGGCCACATCGGTGTCACCCCCAGATCCGCGTGCGCGGCGATGCCGGATCGAGTCGGCTCGGAGCGCTGCGGGCGATGCGGAGGAGGGCCGCCCCTTCGAGTCCGTTCAGTTCGTGCAGTGAGCAGCTGCCGACGCAGCGCGCCCAGTGCTCGCTGAACCCCTCGGCGTCGGCCCGACGCCGCCCGAGCATGCGCGGCACGGGAAGAAGAGTTCGGCCGGGAAAGAGACGGTCGGCGAGCCAGGTCGACGGGCCGAACCTCCCCGCGGCGCCCTGGTCGATGCGCAGGAGGAAACGCGGGGTGCGGACGGGGGAGAACAGCTCTTCCAGCGCATCGGCGACGATCTGTCGATCGGACTCGCTCCCGCCGATCTCGATGCGGATCCGCTCCGAGCCGCGCGCCTCGGTGCGCACGGTGATCATGCTCTCATCGATCTCCCCGATCCTGCCCGCCTCGTGCAGACTGCGGGCGACCGCGACGGCCGCGCCGAGGTAGACGCCCTCAGGCCGAGCGCTGGTGCGCAACGATCGGACGAACGCCGGCACGCTCAGTGCCGCGGCGATCAGCAGGCCGCCTGCCGATGCCACGGCGAGACCTGCGGCCGGGTCGATGGAGATGACGCCGGACTCGCTCAGCATCGCCGTCATGGTGCCGACGCCCAAGGCGCCGAGAACGAGCCTCATCGGTGCGCGTGCGACGAGGGTCGGTGCAGTGTGCAGAAGCGACGACGCGCGCAGGCTGCCGCTCAGGGACACGGCTTCTCGCTCGCGCGACACGTAGGGGTCACCGACCCGCCAGTCCGCGTGCGTCCGGGCTCGTGGCGGCAGAGCCGTTGTGCTGAGCACGTTCAGCTCTTCGATCGTGGTGGTGCTGTCCTTGCTCAGCACGCGATCCAGCGCACCCGCCGCGGCGGTGGTCAGCGCGTGCTCGAGACCGGCGACGATGCGGGTGGAGTCGTCGGCGTCCAGTCCCCACAGATGGCTGTGCTTGCGTCGCAGGCGCCGAGGCTCCGCGAGGTCGTCGAGCGCCACATCGGCGGGGATCAGGCACGAGACGGACCAGTTGTGGGCCACCTTCTGCGGCCATGCCGGATCGAGGCGGAGGGTGCGACCGCGCAGCTGCTGCGTCGCCGACGAGGTCGCGACCGCCGTCAGGTCGATGAGCGTGTTCACGGCGGGACAGTCCCAGCCCTCGCCGAGCAGACCGCGCGTTCCCACCAGCACGCGGACATCTCCGCGCCGGATCAGCTCGGACACGGCGGGGACGATCCGACCGCTGCCGACGCCTGGGACCCGAAGGGCGCGAACCGCACCGACACCGTCAGATATCTCGACCTTCGCGTCCAGCAGTGCGGTCAGCGCGGTTGCGAGTTCCGATGCGTCCGCATGGCGCACGCGCAAGTGCTCCGCGGTGATCAGCACCGGCCGCATCGCGGCTGTCACAGGATCGTGCGCGAGCAGGTCGAACACGCGTAATGCGCCGGCAGCATCATCGCCGGCCTGGCCGCGGTGATTTCCATGGACGACGAAGTCGGTCACGACCACCGCGCGGATTCGGTCGGCGTCGGCGCTCTTCGCCTCCAGACGAAGGATGTCGACGGCCGCATGATCCTTCGCCGCGGAATACGCCAGCGTCGTCTCGACGGGGTTGCGCCCGCGTCTGATGCCCCGATCGGTGAGGTGGTACCCGAAGTCGGCGAGAGAACGTCGCAGATACTCCCACTGCGCCCTGGCCTCGGGGTCTGCCAGCAGGCGGGTGTGCGCGAAGCGCGCGAGGACAGTGAGAAGGTCATCCGTCGTGCAGCGGTCGAACAGCGCGGCCGGCAGAGGGAGGACGAGAGGATGCTGCGGTGCGATCTCGCGCAGCACCACAGCGCACGAGCGCGTGAGGGCGAAGTCCTCGGCGAGTGCACGGTCGAGTCGGGTCAGAGGATCCTCGTTCGCATCGTCCTGCCCACCGACGCCGCCTGGTTGCATCTGAGCCTCGAGGAAGGAGATCCCGTCCGGTGTCGACAGCACTTGGAACATCAGTTCGTGCAGCAGGGCTTCGTGACGGCGGATGAACGTCGCCTCGGCAGGGGTGGGCTCGGTGAACCACACATGGTCGCGGTACGGCGCGAGGTGGCCCTCCTTGACGACGCCCGGCGTCGGCACCTCGTAGTCCACGTCGCCGAGCAGCTGGTCGTAATTGTCGAAATCCGCCTCGTCATCCGGTGACGGCAGTGTCGCGGTGAGCCCGATCAGCAGCACTGTGCCGCCGTTCTCACGGATGCGCCCGGCGAGGTAGGCGACCACGAGCGCCCAGTGATCGAGCAGATGGTGACACTCGTCCAGCACGATGGTCCGGATTCCGGCATCCACGATCGAATCCATCAGCGCGACCGCGTTCGGGTGCAGGACGCTCGCCAGCTCATCTGGACGCTGCCTGGCGAACCGCCCGCGCAGGCGACGCACCCGCCTGCGGATGCCGCTGCGATACGCCGACGCGTTGTCCACCGCGAGCTCTGCGAGCCAGGTGGCGGCGTCCGCCTCGCTGCGTCCGGCCGCGACCAGCTCATCGATCCAGGCGGAACGGGCCAGATCCTCGAACGGTGAGCCGTCGCCGGTCACACTGAGCAGTTGATAACTGAGCACCGTGAGATCGGCCAGGCGAGCGGGGTCGTCGGAGACCGATTCCGGCTGCGGCGCCAGGTCGCGCGCGGCACGGATCCACTGTCGCCGGATCGTGTTCGTCGGGGTGAGCACGAGTGCACGGTGACCCTCTCGCGCGGCGAGCAGCAGACCCAGCAGCGTCTTGCCGGAGCCGGGCGGTGCCACGACGTGCAACGGCCCGCTTCCCCCCGGAGTCAGACGGTCGAGGACCTCCGACTGATATGTGCGCAGGGTTCCGGTGAAGCGCCACGACGTCAACGGGGCAGCATCTGAGGACACACCCATATGCCCCCAGTCGTTCGAATGCCGTGGCGTCGAGCCTATCCGGCGTGTGTTCGTGTCTCCGCCGAACGCCGGGTAGACTGTTCGAGGCTCTCCGCGTGGCAGCATCCAGGCCAATTCCCCCAGGACGGAAACGTAGCAAGGGTAACCGGGCTCTGCTGGGTGCGCGGAGGGTCATTTCTTTTGCCTGCGCAACTTCTCACATCGCGGCCTTCTGTTCAGCTTCGCCTGCGAGGATCGTGGTGTGAGCACCTCCGCCAGACCCGCGCGTTCCGCCGCCCTCGCGCGCTTCGCCTCGCCGCTCGCACTCGTGGCGCTGATATGGGCGATTCAGATCCTCGACGCCGTACTCCCCGGTTCATTCACCGGATTCGGGCTGAGGTCCTGGGATCTCGGCAGCCTGCAGGGAATCGTGCTCGGGCCGCTCCTGCACTCCGGGTGGGCGCACCTGATCGGCAACACGCTGCCGTTGCTCGTACTCGGCTGCCTCATCGCCATCGAAGGCGCCGGGCGATTCTGGATGGTCACCGCCGTCTCCGCGGTCGTCGGCGGTATCGGCACCTGGCTGTTCAACGCGCCGGGCACTCTCACGGTCGGTGCGTCTGTGCTCGTGTTCGGCTACTTCGCGTACGTCATCGTGCGGGTCTTCTCTCCACGACCGATCGCGCACCGCATCGCGTACGCCCTCATCGCTCTGATCGTGCTCGTGCTCTACGGCGGATCGATGCTCGCCGGCATCGTGGGTGTCGGCCCCGGCGTGTCATGGCAGGCGCACCTGTTCGGCGCGATCGGCGGTGGCATGGCTGCGCTCGCCGGAGCGCGTCGCCCACGCGGTCAGGAAGCGCGCGGCGCGTGAACGCCCGTTCGCAGGGCGCAGCCGTCGCCAAGAAGCGTCGCACGACCGTGAGGAAGAAGGCGAAGCAGCGCGCGACGAGGCGCCGCACCGTCGGCAGAACCGGGACCACTCGAGCGCGGCAAGGGCGTCGACGCAATGTGCGGCTCGTCATCCTCACGCTCGGTGCGCTCACCCTTGCGGCGCTCCTCATCGTGCTCGTGCCGATGGCGACCTCGCAGGATCCGGTCGCGGTGTGCATGGACACTCCCGAAGCGCTGCCGGCCGAAGGCGTGGCCGGATGGCAGGGGGAGCAGCTCCACAACGCCGCGGCCATCGTCCGCACGGCTTCGGAGAACGGCTTCAGCAGAGACGGCCAGATCCTCGGTGTGATGGCGGCCATGGGCGAGAGCACACTGCACAACATCGACTACGGCGACTGGGAGACGTCCGGATTCACCAATCCGGACGGGACCCGCACCACCAGCATCGGGCTGTTCCAACAGCAGGAGTGGTGGGGGAGCGTCGAGACCAGGATGGATCCGGCGGCCTCTGCTGCCCTTTTCTACGGACGACTCGCCGGACTCGCCGAATGGCAGGACATGGATCCGTCCTACGCGATCCATCGTGTGCAGATCAACTCCGACCCGAATCACTACGCCCGATTCGAGGATGACGCCACCGCCGTCGTCGAGGCGCTTTCCGGGCCGTGCCCGGCGTAGGGTGGCAGCGTGGCGCGGAGCATCTACATAACCTCGGCTGAGGGGCACACTGGCAAGTCCACCATCGCATTGGGCGTGCTCGACGCGCTCATGCGCGTGACGCCGAGGGTCGGAGTCTTCCGCCCGATCGCGCGTTCTTCCGCCGAACCCGACTACGTGCTCGAACTGCTGCTCGCACACGACGGCGTTCATCTCGACTACGACGAGAGCATCGGCGTCACGTACGACGACGTGCGTGAGGATCCGGACAGAGCGCTGGCGACCATCGTCTCGAAGTTCAAGGCCGTGGAGGCGCAATGCGACGCTGTCGTGGTCATCGGCAGCGACTACACCGACGTCGCGAGCCCGGCCGAACTCGGCTACAACGCCCGTATCGCCGCGAATCTCGGAGCTCCGGTGCTGCTCGTGCTCAGCGGCCGCGACCAGCAATCCAACGCGGAACAGCTCGGCACCTCGACCCCGCGCACCGCAGACGCGGTCGGCCAGATCGCCGCACTCGCACTCGCGGAGCTCAATGATGAGCGTGCAGAGCTCTTCGCCGTCATCGTGAACCGCGCCGACCCTGACGCCCTCCAGCAGAGCGTCGATGCGATTCGCTCCGCGCAGACCGCGCACACTCCGGTGTGGGCGATCCCTGAGGATCGCACACTCGTCGCGCCGTCGATCCGCGGCATCCTCGCCGCCGTCGACGGGAGGCTCATCAAGGGTGACCCCGACCTGCTCACCCGCGAAGCGTTGAGCGTCGTGGTCGCCGGCATGTCGATGGTGAACGTGCTGCCGCGTCTCACCCAGGATGCCGTCGTGGTCATCCCCGCGGACCGTACGGAGGTTCTGCTGGCGACGCTGATGGCCGACGCGGCAGGGACGTTCCCGTCGATCGCCGGCATCATTCTGAACGGACCTTTCGCGTTGCCCGAGTCGATCGAGCGACTGCTCGACGGTTTGGCATCGACTGTTCCGATCATCGCCACCGACCACGGCACCTACGACACCGCCGTACGTGTGATGGGCGCCCGGGGCCGACTGGCAGCCGACTCCCGTCACCGTTACGACCGCGCGCTCGGCCTGTTCCAGACCCACGTCGACATCACCGAGCTCGCGACGCAGCTCGGACTCGCAGAGGCGCATGTGGTGACACCCCTGATGTTCGAGTACGGGCTCATCGAGCGGGCAAGGGCCGACCGCAAGCGCATCGTGCTGCCAGAGGGGGAGGACGATCGCATCCTGCGTGCGGCATCCAGCCTGATCGCGCGTGAGGTCGCAGACCTGACGATCCTGGGTGATGAGGACGACATCCGCGCCCGCGCGACCGAACTCGGCATCGACATCGGCGCGGCGCAGATCATCAGTCCCACCGATCCCTCGTATGTCGAACGGTTCGCACAGGAGTACGCCCGCCTGCGCGCGCACAAGGGAGTCACGCTGTCGCAGGCTGCGGACACCGTCACCGACGTGTCGTACTTCGGCACGCTCATGGTGCACCTCGGTCTCGCCGACGGCATGGTCTCCGGTGCGACGCACACCACAGCGCACACGATCCGGCCGTCCTTCGAGATCATCAAGACCCGTCCGGGTGTCGAGGTGGTCTCCAGCGTCTTCCTGATGGCGCTCGCCGACCGCGTCCTGGTCTACGGCGACTGCGCAGTGATCCCGGATCCGACCAGCGTCCAGCTCGCCGACATCGCGATCTCCTCGGCGGAGACCGCACAGCAGTTCGGTATAGAGCCGCGCGTGGCCATGCTGTCGTACTCGACAGGGGAGTCCGGGTCAGGCGCCGATGTGGAAAAGGTGCGCGAAGCCACCGCGCTCGTGCGCGAGCGGGCGCCTGAGCTGCCGGTCGACGGACCGATCCAGTACGACGCGGCGGCGGATGCCGCCGTCGCGAAGGCCAAGATGCCGGATTCTGCCGTCGCAGGGCGCGCGACGGTGTTCGTCTTCCCCGACCTGAACACCGGCAACAACACGTACAAGGCGGTGCAGCGCTCCGCTGGCGCCGTCGCGATCGGCCCTGTGCTGCAGGGACTGAACAAGCCGATCAACGACCTTTCACGCGGCGCGCTGGTCGACGACATCGTCAACACGGTCGCCATCACCGCGATCCAGGCACAAGGCGCGGAGGCGGCACGATGAGCGTCGTACTCGTCATCAACAGCGGATCCTCGTCGCTGAAGTACAGCCTGATCGACATGGACCGCGAAGCACCGCTCGGTGAGGGGCTCATCGAGCGCATCGGCCAGGATGCCGGTGCGATCTCGCACACCATCCGGCGCGTGAGCGACGGCGATGCGGCACCCACCGTGCTCGACGCCACGAAGAAGAGCGAGCGGACGATAGCAGACCATGATGAGGCGTTCGCCGTCATGCTCGAGCAGTTCGAGACGCACGGCCCCGCTCTTGCCGAGCATCCGCCGGTGGCCGTGGGACACCGCGTCGTGCACGGCGGCGCGCGATTCTTCGCGCCCACGCTCGTGACGGATGCCGTGGAGCAGTCGATCGGCGAGCTGGAGGTGCTGGCACCGCTGCACAACCCGGCGAATCTCGCCGGCATCCGCGCCGCGCGCGCAGTGTTCGAAGATGTGCCGCACGTTGCAGTCTTCGACACCGCGTTCCACCAGACGTTGCAGCCCGCGGCGTACACGTACGCGATCGATGCGGCCTTCGCCGAGAAGCACCGCATCCGTCGCTATGGATTCCACGGCACCAGTCACAAGTACGTCAGCGAGGAGGCCGCGGCGTTCCTCGGCCGTGATCTCACCTCGCTGCGTCAGCTCGTCTTCCACCTGGGCAACGGCGCCTCGGTCACGGCGATCGACGGCGGGCGCTCAGTGGAGACGTCGATGGGGTTCACGCCGCTCGAAGGGCTCGTGATGGGGACGCGCTCTGGTGATCTCGACCCTGCGGTGCTGGTGCACATCGCCCGCGTGGCCGGTTATTCGACCGACGAGATCGACACGTTGCTGAACACCAGAAGCGGGCTGAAGGGCCTTGCCGGGCACAGCGACATGCGCGACATCCTCGCCGGCCTCGATGCAGGGGAGGAGAAGGCGACGCTGGCCTTCGACGTCTACGTCCACCGACTTCGTGCCTACGCCGGCGCCTACATCGCGCAGCTCGGCGGTGTCGATGTCATCTCGTTCACCGCCGGTGTCGGTGAGAACGCCTCCCGTGTGCGCGCCAAGGCGCTCGCCGGTCTCGTGTTCCTGGGAATCGAGATCGATCAGGCTCGCAACGAGGCGCGCAGGCACGGCATCCGCCGCATCTCCACCGACGCATCGTCGGTCTCGGTGCTCGTCGTGCCCACTGATGAAGAGCTCGAGATCGCACGGCAGACGCTGAGCGTGATCTGAGTCGGGACGCACCCGGCGATCTGAGTCGGGACCCGCCCGAAGAGGGGTTATGTGCGCGAAGGCTGCGCCATTACGCTGGCATGGTGGCACAGTGAGGTGCCGGTCCCTTCGCGCGAAACTCTGGAGGCCCGCATGCCCGAATCTCTGCCAGACCTCAGCCTCGCCGAAGGCATCCTGTTCGATCTGGACGGGGTGCTGACGCCGACCGCCGAGGTGCACATGCGCGCCTGGCAGGCGGTGTTCGACGAGGTGTTCGCCCAGTGGGGTATCACCCCCGCCTACAGCGACGCCGACTATTACGCGTATGTCGACGGCAAGCGACGCTACGACGGTGTCGCGAGTCTGCTGCACAGCCGCAACGTCGAAGTCCCATGGGGTGACCCCGGCGATGCTGCGGACGCGCAGACGGTCTGCGGTATCGGCAATCGCAAGAACGATGCTTTCGCCGCGGCTCTCCGCAGCGGCGGAGTCGAGCCGTTTCCGGGCTCGCTCGCCCTGCTCGAAGCGCTCCGAGAAGCGGGTTCGCCGATGGGAGTCGTATCGAGCTCCTCCAACGCCGAAGAGGTGCTGTCGACCGCCGGCATCCGAGAGTTCTTCACCGTCGTCGTCGACGGCAACGTCGCTGCGCGTGAGGGGCTGACCTCCAAGCCTGCCGCAGACATGTTCCGTGCCGGTGCCGAGCGACTCGGCGTCGCACCCGGATCGAGTGTGGCCGTCGAGGACGCCGTATCCGGCGTCGCATCGGCTGTCGCCGCGGGATTCGCCGCGGTCGTCGGCGTCGATCGCGGGGCGGGCGCAGACGCTCTGCGCGCGGCCGGTGCGACATGTATCGTCGATGACCTTGCCCTTCTGCTTCCCGGTGCATCTGCCACCCACAACCCGGAGACCGAATGATCGATCGCGAACGTTTTCCCGTCGACCCGTGGCGTCTGACCGAGACGCGCTATGCAGAGGACGGCGTCTCCGAGACGTTGTTCGCCGTCGGCAACGGCTACCTCGGTCTGCGCGGCAACCACATCGAAGGTCGTGGAGCGCATGAGCACGGCACGTTCCTGAACGGTCTGCACGAGACCTGGCGCATCCGTCACGCGGAGCAGGCGTATGGCTTCGCCGAGGTCGGTCAGACGATCGTCAACGCTCCGGACGCCAAGATCATGCGCGTGTACGTCGACGATGAGCCGATCTCCTTCGAGGAGTCGGAGGTCAGGGACTACTCGCGCTCGCTCGACATGCGCACCGGCATCGTCGAGCGCAGCTTCATCTGGGAGACGCCGTCGGGAAAGCGCATCCGCATGCGTGACGAGCGCCTGGTCAGCTTCGAAGAGCGCCACCTCGCGATCCTCCGCCTGGAGATCACGGTCGAGAACTCGGATGCGCCCGTGACGATCAGCTGCCAGTTGCTGAATCGTCAGGACGGCGGCAGCGTCTACGGCGGGACGCCGCCGGGCGCCAAGAAGGCGGGGTTCGACCCGCGCAAGACGGAGAAGATCACCGAGCGGGTGCTGCAGCCTGTGGAGTACTGGCAGGACGGCCTTCGTTCTGCGCTGTCGTATCAGACCACGGAATCCGGGATGACCGTCGCCGTCGTCGCCGACCACGTCATCGAGACGGACAACGACTACAGTGCGCGCATGCTCGTGGAGCAGGACGTCGCCAAGAACGTCTTCCGCGTGCAGGCCAAGGGCGGCGTGCCGGTCCGCATCACGAAGCTGGTCAGCTACCACACGTCGCGCGGCGTGCCGGCGCGCGAACTCGTCGATCGCTGCCGACGTTCGCTCGACAGGGCGCGCATCGAGGGAGTCGACGAGCAGTTCCAACGCCAGAAGGAGTGGCTCGACGGATTCTGGGAGCGGTCGGATGTCGTGATCGAGGGACACGATGATCTGCAGCAGGCCAGCAGGTGGTGCCTGTTCCAGCTCGCCCAGGCGTCGGCGCGCGCCGATGGATCCGGTGTACCGGCGAAAGGTCTCACCGGATCGGGTTACAGCGGCCACTACTTCTGGGACACCGAGATCTACGTGCTCCCTTTCCTCACGTACACGACTCCGCAGTGGGCGCGCAACGCCCTGCGCGCGCGTGTGCTCATGCTGCCTGCCGCACGTCGCAGAGCCGCCCAGCTGAACGAGGCGGGAGCGCTGTTCCCCTGGCGCACGATCAACGGTGAAGAGGCGTCCGCGTACTACGCCGCCGGCACAGCCCAGTACCACATCAACGCCGACGTCAGCTTCGCGCTGGGCAAGTACGTGCGAGCCACCGGCGACGTGGACTTCCTGTGCCGCGAGGGTGTCGACATCGCGGTGGACACCGCACGGCTGTGGGCGACCCTCGGGTTCTGGCGCGGCATGAACGGCGACGCGACCTTCCACATCCACGGTGTCACGGGACCGGACGAGTACACGACGGTCGTGAACGACAACCTCTTCACCAACGTCATGGCGCGCTACAACCTGCGCTACGCCGCACGTGTGGTGCGGGAGATCGCAGCCAATGCTCCGCGTGCGTACGACGCGCTCGTCGAGCGCACGGGGCTGGATGCCGGCGAGCCGGACGCATGGGATCGCGCCGCTGAGGCGATGTTCATCCCGTTCAGTGAGAGCCTCGGCATCCACCCGCAGGATGCGATGTTCCTCGAGCGCGAGGTGTGGGATCTCGATCACACCCCGGACGACCAGCGCCCGTTGCTGCTGCACTTCCATCCGCTCGTGATCTACCGGTTCCAGGTGCTGAAGCAGGCTGATGTCGTGCTGGCGCTCTTCCTGCAGGGCAACCACTTCACGCCGGAGGAGAAGCTCGCGGACTTCCAGTACTACGACCCGCTCACGACAGGCGACTCGACCCTGTCGGCGGTCGTCCAGTCGATCCTCGCCGCGGAGGTCGGATATCAGGATCTCGCGAGGGAGTACTTCGAGCATTCATTGTTCGTCGATCTGGGCGATCTGCATCAGAACGCCTCGGACGGAGTGCACGTGGCGTCGGCCGGCGGTGTCTGGACCGCGCTGGTGTGCGGTTTCGGCGGCATGCGCGATCATGCCGGCGAGCTCAGCTTCGACCCACGGCTGCCTGTCGACTGGCCTTCATTGTCCTATTCGTTGCAGTGGCAGGGCACAGCGCTGAAGGTGAAGGTCACCCGTGACCAGCTTCGAGTCACCGCGCAGAGCGGTGAGCCGGTGACGTTCACCGTGCGCGGCGCCGAGTACACGGTGTCGGAGTCTGACGACGTCCTCGTCGCGCTGGCGGACCAGGGGCCGGTCCTGGAAGGACGCCCGACGCTCGGTCAGTTCGAGGATGCGCGGAGGGATGACGGGACCCGCATCTCGGCATCCGTGCCGGTGGTGACCAGCGCGATCCCGGTGATCAGCGTGTTCGAGGATTGAACTGCGACCGCAGTGTCGGCGGCACGCCGTAGGCTGGACGGGTGACCACAGCCCTGTACCGCCGTTACCGGCCCGAGAACTTCGGCGAGATGATCGGGCAGTCCCAGGTGACCGAACCGCTGATGACGGCATTGCGCAGCGATCGGGTCGGCCACGCGTATCTCTTCTCAGGACCACGTGGTTGCGGCAAGACCACCTCGGCACGCATCCTGGCGCGCTGCCTGAACTGCGCGGAGGGTCCGACCGACACCCCGTGCGGCACCTGCCCCAGCTGTGTGGAACTGTCGCGCGCCGGTGGTGGGTCCCTCGATGTCGTCGAGATCGACGCGGCCAGCCACAACGGCGTCGACGATGCGCGTGATCTGCGTGAGAGGGCGACGTTCGCCCCGAGCCGTGATCGGTTCAAGATCTTCATCCTCGACGAGGCGCACATGGTCACGCCCCAGGGCTTCAACGCGCTGCTGAAGCTCGTGGAAGAACCTCCGGCGCATGTGAAATTCATCTTCGCGACGACCGAGCCCGACAAGGTGCTCGGCACGATCCGATCCCGTACGCATCACTACCCGTTCCGGCTCGTGCCGCCGGCGGCGATGCTCGAGTACGTCGAGAAGCTGTGCGCCGAAGAGGGCGTGCAGGTCGCTCAAGGCGTGCTGCCGCTGGTCGTTCGCGCCGGTGGCGGTTCGCCTCGAGACACGCTGTCGCTGCTCGACCAGCTCATCGCCGGCTCCGACGGCGACTCGGTCGCCTACGAACGTGCGGTGTCGCTGCTCGGATACACCCACGGAGCGCTGCTGGACGAGATCGTCGACGCGCTCGCCGCGGGAGACGCCGCAGCCGCATTCCCCGCGATCGATCGGGTCGTCCAGACGGGGCAGGATCCGCGACGCTTCGTCGACGATCTGCTCGAGCGCCTGCGCGATCTCATCGTGATCGCCGCAGTGGGCGCAGGTGCAGGCGCTGTGCTGCGAGGGCTGGCCGAAGACGAGCTCGCGCGCATGCGCACGCAGGCCACTGCCTTCGGCGCCGCGCGCCTCTCGCGCACCGCCGACGTCGTGAGCGCCGCTCTGGACGACATGACGGGGGCCACGTCGCCCCGACTGCACCTCGAGCTCATGATCGCGCGAGTGCTGAGCGCAGCGGGGGAAGGCGCCTCTGCGCCCGCTGCCGCGCCTGCTGCCGCTGCCGCGCCCGCTCAGCCGGTCGTGTCAGCCCGACCGGTCGCCGAGCCCGTCGAAGCGCCCGCACCCGCTCAACCGGTGGCAGCGGTTTCCCCGGTCGACTCCGTTCCGCCGGTCGACTCGGTTCCGCCGGTCGACTCGGTTCCGCCGGTCGCGTCGGTTCCGCCGGTCGCTGAGTCCGTGCCCGTCGAGCCGGTGGCATCCGCGCAGTCGGTCGTCGAGCCCGTGGAGACCTCGGAACCCGCACGATCCGGGCCTGTGGACTTCGACCGTGTCCGCTCGTCATGGCCGGCCATCCTCAAGCGCCTCGAAGACGTCAGCCGCGCAGCCTGGCTCACGGTCACGACCGTGCAGCCGCTCGACTACGTCACCGAATCAGAGGTGCTGACGCTCGGTTTCGCGAGTCCGCAGGATGTCAAGTCGTTCAAGGGCTCCACGCCCGGCCCCGGCCCCTCCGACCATCTGCGCACCGCGATCGAGCAGGAGCTCGGCGTGCGAGTGAAGTATCTCCCGAAGCCGCTGCCTCCGACGGCGCTCTCCGAGTCGGCCGCACAGACACGCACGGCGCCGCCGTCGGCTGGTCGAGGGCCATCAGCGGGCCAGAGTTCTTCACAGGCGCCCGCCGCGCCCGCTTCGGTGACGGAATGGGCGGTCGCCTCGATCCCCAGCTCCGAGCAGCAACCTGTCACTCTGCAACCGCAGTTCCCGGTCGATGATGAGCCGGCCGAAGTCGAGGCCGCAGCATCCGCGCCCGAGCCGCCGCAGGACGGCGCGGTCGATCATGATCTGCCCCCTCTGCCAGACGACGCCGATGCTCCGGACATGGAGCCGCCGTACGAGCCGCCGATGCCACCGCAGCAGGCACCTCCTGCTGCGCCGCAGCGTTCCGCGCCCGTCACCACCGAACGCTCCCCAGGTGGCGGCGTGCAGCGCTATGGCGAAGCGGTCATCCGCCAGGTGCTCGGCGCGACGTTCGTGCGTGAAGAGCCCTATGAAGCACCGACGAGGTTCGCCTGATGTACGACGGCATCGTTCAAGAGCTCATCGACGAGTTCGGTCGGCTGCCGGGCATCGGCCCGAAGTCGGCGCAGCGCATCACGTTCCACATCCTTCAGACGCCGACGTTCGACGTCGCCCGTCTCGCCGAACTGCTCACCGACGTCCGCGAGCGGGTGCGATTCTGCGAGATCTGCGGAAACGTCTCAGAGCAGGATCGCTGCGCGATCTGCCGCGACCCGCGTCGCAACGCGGCGCTGATCTGTGTCGTGGAAGATGCCAAGGACGTCTCCGCCATCGAGCGCACTCGCGAGTTCCGCGGCCTGTATCACGTGCTCGGCGGAGCGATCAGCCCCATCGCCGGCGTCGGACCAGACGACCTGCGCATCACCCAGTTGATGTCGCGTCTCGCCGACGGCACCGTGCAGGAGGTGATCCTCGCGACGAACCCGAACCTCGAGGGCGAGGCAACGGCCAGCTACCTCAGCAGACTGCTGACCACGATGCAGATCACGGTGTCGCGCCTCGCATCGGGTCTCCCGGTGGGCGGCGACCTCGAGTACGCCGACGAGGTCACCCTCGGTCGCGCCTTCGAAGGTCGACGGACGTTGTGATCGCCCTGTCGGCGCCGGGCAGCACCGCGGCAGTGGGCGGATGAACCCCCACGGGGGCTTCACGCGAAGAGGCTGGGTCCTGTTCGCGATCATGGCCTTCGTCTGGGGTATCACGTACCTCTTCATCAAAGAGGCGGTGCACTCGTACACCCCGCCCGCCGTCGTCGCAGGGCGCACGCTGCTCGGTGGACTGATCCTGCTGCCCTTCGCCATCCGCAGCGGCGCGCTGAAAGCGGCCTGGAAGCACTGGCCGTGGGTCCTCGCATTCGGCCTGGTCGAGATGGCAGGACCGTTCCTGCTGCTCAGTCATGCCGAGATGCAACTGCCATCGGGACTCACCGGGCTGCTCGTCGCGACCGTGCCGCTGTTCGCAGTCGTCATCGCCTTGCTGCGGGGCGACCGCACCGTCCTCGCTCCGATGCGCCTCGGCGGGCTTCTCCTCGGCTTCGTCGGCGTCGGGATCGTCGTCGCCGGCCCCGGACTGTTCCCTCAGGGTCAGGCGAGCGTCTTCGCGATCGGCGAGATCCTGCTCACGGCGCTGCTGTACGCCATCGCGCCGTTCATCATCGCCCACAAGCTCTCGGACGTGCCCTCGATCGGCACCATCACGCTCGCTCTGTTCGCGATCGGCCTCGGCTACCTGCCGGCCGCGCTGCTCACGCAGCATGAGGTGCCGACGATCCGCTCGACCGTCTCGCTGGTTCTGCTCGGTGTCATCTGCACCGCTGCCGCGTTCGTCGCGTTCTTCGCGCTCATCCGTGAAGTCGGACCGGTGCGCGCGCCCCTGTTCACCTACATCAACCCGGTCGTCGCGATCGTGCTCGGAGCGATCGTGCTCGCCGAGCCGATCACACCCGGGCTGCTGATCGGGTTCCCCGTGATCCTTGCGGGTTGCTGGTTCGCCGCGACCGGTGGGCGTCTTCGCGCGCGCCCCACCGATGCCGATGCCGCGATCGTGTCAGCAGTGCCACCCGCATCGGCCGTCGCAGACGTCGCCGCCGTCACGGACCCTTCCGTGACGGATCCGTCCGTCACGGAGGAAGCCGTCACGAATCCTGACGGGCCGACTCCGCGGCGATCGGCCCCAGACGGATCGCCGTTCGCAGACTGAGCAGCAGCAACACGAGCCCCGCGCCGACGAGCATGTGGCCGAGGCCCGCGATCCCTGCGATCATCTTGGACGATTCCAGGTCCTGCACCTGCAGCATCCCGTGCCAGACCAGCATCGCGGCGGTCAGCGCGACCCCGGCGTTGTAGATCCAGAAGAACCAGCGGAACAATCGGCTCGCCGACAGCGTGAACACCTTCTCCAGGGCGAGCACGATCAGCAGGACGATGAGGCCGAGGGTGAGGATGTGCGTGTGTGCGAGGCCCAGCTGACCCATCAGGCCCTCCGGGTAGCCGTAGGCCTTGGTGAATTCGCGGTAGAAGAGCCCGGCGGCGAGACCGACGACCGTGTAGACGGCGACGGCTCGCAGAAGCAGAAGTTGGGCGGCGCGCTGCGGCGCGCGTGATGTGATGCGGGAATCAGTGTCAACAGTCATGTCTTCAGCCTGATAGTCGCGCTCGCGAACGGGATCCATCGAATGATCGATCTTGCAGCCCGGCATCCCACGTACGAAAGAGAGAGAATCAGATCATGTCCGCATCAGCAGTCGCAGACCCCGTTCGGGGGCGGATGCTGCGCTCAGCGCGCTTCGCGCTGCACCTGATCACGGTACTGCTGGCTGTCGTGACCGCATTGCGTGCGGCCGCAGTCGATGCGCCGCTGCTGCTCGCGCTGCTGCTCCCAGGACTGTTCCTGGCCTGGTACGGAGCCGGCGCCGCGTTCGCCCGCGGACGCTTCGCGCGATGGTGGCTGTTCGGTCTCGGTCTCATCTGGATCGTCATGCTCGCGGTGTCCGCCGAGTTCGTGTGGCTGTCCTTCCCTCTGCTTCTGCTCGCAGGGCACCTGCTGCACGTGTGGGCGTCGGTGATCTTCGCTGTGCCGGTGCTCGCCGCGGCGATCCTCGCGCCGATCCTGCATCAGTCGCCCATCTCGTTCGCGCACATCGCGGGCCCGCTGCTGGGCGGCGGTTTCGCGCTGGCGATCTCGCTCGGATACGACGCCCTGCTGCGCGATGCCGTCGAGCGCGACCGCCTCATCGCATCGCTCGTGCGCGCCCGCGACGAGATGGCTGCGCTGCAGGAGGAACTCGCACACGCTCAGCGCGAGGCCGGCGCAGCCCAGGAGCGCACTCGGCTCGCACGCGACCTGCACGACACGATCGCTCAGGAGCTCAGCTCGATGGTGCTCCTCGCCCGCAGCGGCGACGTCGAGCGGATGCCGCAGATCGAATCCCTCGCGCAGCACTCGCTGACCGACCTGCGCCGCATCGTCGCAGCCCTCGCGCCGGCCGAGCTCGAAGGCTCGGCGCTCGCGGCGGCGATCGAGCGGATGCTGGACGCTCTTCACGCCGACACCGGCATCGAGGTCGCGCTCGAGGTGGATCCCGCGCTGCCCGCTCTGCCCACACCGGTCGAGGTGGTGTTCCTGCGCGTCGCGCAATCCGCGCTCGCGAACGTGCGCCAGCATTCCGAGGCCGGCGCGGTCGGAGTGCGACTCGCCATGGCAGGAGGCGTTGCAAGTCTGACCGTCTCGGATGACGGCATCGGCTTCTCAGAGCCGGCGGCTGCAGCGGGCGGTTCGTCGTACGGCCTCGCGGCGATGCGCTCCCGGCTGCGCGAGTTCGCCGGTGAACTCGAGGTGCGTTCCGTGCCCGGAGACGGCGTGGTGCTGGTCGCCTCGGTGCCGGTCTCGTCGATACCGGTCTCTTCGGTGCCGGTCTCGTCCGTGCCGGTCTCGTCCGTGCCGGTCTCGTCCGTGCCGGTCTCGGCGTCGGGGGAGGAGCGGGAGTGAGCATCCGGGTGCTGCTGATCGATGATCATCCCGTCGTCCGTGCGGGGCTTCGCTCTATCGTCGACGCGCGCGGATTCGCCGTGGTCGGGGAGGCGTCGACGGGTGAGGAGGCGCTCGTCATGACACCCGTGCTGCGGCCGGACGTCGTGCTGTGCGACCTGCGCCTGGGAGAGGGCATCGACGGTGTCGAGACCACCGCGGCACTCAGACGGATGCAGGATGCCCCTGCTGTACTGATCCTCACCACCTTCGATCATGACGCGCAGATCATCCGCGCGCTCGAGGCCGGGGCCGCCGGATACCTCCTCAAGGACGTCGACAACGACACCATCGCGCGTGCGATCGTCGACGCGGCATCCGGAGCGATGGTGCTCACTCCCGGTGGAGATGAACGGCTGATCGCCGCGTTGCGCGCCCCGCGCGTGACGCTCACCGAACGAGAGCGCGACGTGCTGATGCTGGTGGACGAAGGAGCGGCGAACAAGGAGATCGCCGCGCGACTGTTCATCTCCGAATCGACGGTCAAGACCCACATCGTGCACCTGCTGGAGAAGCTCGGCGTCGCCAGCCGCACCGCCGCGGCCAGCGAGGCTCGCCGTCTCGGGCTGCTCTGAGCGTCAAGGATCCGTCACATACGCGGATCGGAATACGCGACGAAAGTACAATGGCCCGTGGGCGGATCTGCCCGAGATCCCTGGGAGTGTACGTTGGCCCTCATTGTGCAGAAGTACGGCGGCTCATCCGTCGCCGACGCCGAGAGCATCAAACGCGTCGCCAAGCGCATCGTCGACGCGCGACGTGCGGGTCATGACGTCGTCGTCGCGGTGAGCGCCATGGGCGACACGACGGACGAGCTGCTCGAGCTGGCGAACGAGGTCGCACCCATTCCCGCACCACGCGAGATGGACATGCTGTTGAGCAGCGGGGAACGCATCTCGATGGCACTGCTGGCGATGGCGATCCATTCGATGGGGTTCGATGCCCGCTCGTTCACCGGCAGCCAGGCCGGCATGATTACGGACGACCACCACGGTTCGGCGCGGATCGTCGATGTGACGCCGGTGCGGCTGCGCGAAGCGCTGGACGAGGGCGCGATCGTGATCGTCGCCGGCTTCCAGGGATTCAACCGCGACACGCGTGACATCACCACGCTCGGTCGAGGAGGTTCGGACACCACGGCGGTCGCGCTCGCCGCGGCGCTCGACGCAGATGTCTGCGAGATCTACAGCGACGTCGACGGCATCTACACGGCAGACCCACGCGTCATCCCGCGTGCGCAGAAGCTCGATCACGTCTCCAGCGAAGAGATGCTCGAGTTGGCAGCGAACGGCGCGAAGGTGCTGTACATCCGCGCTGTCGAATTCGCACGCCGACATGGCGTGCTCATCCACGCTCGTTCGACATTCTCGTCGAGCGAAGGCACGTACGTTCTGGTCGAGGGTATGAAGAACCCTCGCGAAGCCGAGGGAGCAGCAATGGAAGAGCCGATCGTCGCAGGTGTCGCCACCGAGTTGGGGCAGGCCAAGGTCACGGTCGTCGGCGTGCCTGACGTCCCGGGCAAGGCGGCCGAGATCTTCAAGATCGTCGCGAAGTCCGGCGCGAACGTCGACATGATCGTGCAGAACGTGTCGGCTGCCGCCACGGGTCGCGCCGACATCTCATTCACCCTGCCGAAGGGCGACGCCTCCCCGGCACTGAAGGCGCTCGCGGCCGAGCAGTCCGACGTCGGTTTCGACAGCCTGATCCACGACGACCAGATCGGCAAGCTCTCCGTCGTCGGCGCGGGAATGCGGGTGCATTCCGGTGTCTCGGCGACGCTGTTCGAAGCGCTCTCCACCGCCGGCATCAACATCGAGATGATCTCGACCTCCGAGATCCGCATCTCGGTGGTACTGCGCGGCTCCGATCTCGCGGATGCCGCCCGCATCGTGCACACCGCCTACGGCCTCGACGGCGAGGACGACGCCGTCGTGCACGCCGGTACCGGACGCTGAGCGGGTAGACTCGCGAGAACCCTGACATCGGCGCCAGGCGCGGCATCCGCATCCAGACGCCGTGCCTCGTGCCTCGTTCGCTGTACTGCACGACGCCAAGGAACCTCATGACTCACATCTCCGACTCAGGACACTCCGTCGCCATCGTCGGCGCCACCGGCCAGGTGGGCACCGTGATGCGCGAGATTCTCGCCGAACGGGAGTTCCCGATCCGTGAGCTGCGTCTGTTCTCGTCTGCGCGCTCTGCCGGTAAGACGATCGAGTTCGCCGGCGTGGACGTCGTCGTCGAGGATGTCGAGACCGCCGATCCCAGTGGCGTCGAGATCGCACTGATGTCCGCCGGTGCGACGGCCAGCCGTGCATACGCCGAGCGGTTCGCCGCCGCGGGTGCTGTCGTGATCGACAACTCCAGCGCATGGCGGAACGACCCAGAGGTGCCTCTCGTGGTGAGCGAGGTCAATCCGCACGCCATCGACGAGCGTCCGAGGGGCATCATCGCGAATCCGAACTGCACGACGATGGCGATCATGCCCGTGCTCAAGCCGCTGGCGGAGGACGCGGGCCTGGAACGCCTCATCGTCAGCACCTACCAGGCGGTTTCTGGCTCAGGTCTCGCCGGTGCGCAGGAGCTGCTCGACCAGGTCGAGGCCGCAGTCGGCCAGGGTGACGTGCTGCGTCTCGTGCACGACGGCTCGGCCATCGATTTCCCTGAGCCGGAGAAGTACGTCGCGCCCATCGCGTTCGATGTCATCCCACTGGCCGGGTCCGTCATCGACGACGGCTTCAACGAGACCGACGAGGAGAAGAAGCTCCGCAACGAGAGCCGCAAGATCCTCGAGCTGCCCGATCTTCGCGTCGCTGGGACCTGCGTGCGCGTTCCGGTGTTCACCGGCCACTCGCTCTCGATCCACGCGGAGTTCACGCGCGACATCACCCCGCAGCGTGCAGCCGAGGTGCTCGCCGCAGCGCCGGGCGTCGTGCTCGAAGAGGTCCCGACGCCGTTGAAGGCCGCGGGCAACGACCCGAGCTACGTCGGCCGCATCCGTGCCGATCAGTCCGCGCCAGAGAACAAGGGCCTCGTGCTCTTCGTCAGCAACGACAATCTCCGCAAGGGCGCGGCACTCAACGCCGTGCAGATCGCCGAGCTCGTCGCCGCGCGTCTGGCCGTCGCCGCCTAGTCTGCGCAGAACCGCTGCCGTGGTTCGCGTCATCCGGCGCGCGAACTAGACTGGTTCGGTGACTGAATCCGTCGACGTCGTCCTCATCGGTGGTGGCATCATGAGCGCCACACTGGGCACCCTTCTGCACGAACTGCAGCCAGACTGGAAGATCGTCGCCTTCGAGCGACTGTCTGATGTGGCCCAGGAGAGCTCCAACCCGTGGAACAACGCCGGCACCGGCCATGCGGCGCTCTGCGAGCTGAACTACATGCCGCAGAACAACGGCGGGCCCCTGGATCCCGCCAAGGCCGTCTCGATCAACGAGCAGTTCCAGCAGAGTCGTCAGTTCTGGTCATCACTGGTCTCCAAGGGCGTGCTCGACGAACCATCGACCTTCATCAATGCGACCCCGCACATGACATTCGTGCGCGGCGAGAAGGATGTCGCGTATCTCAAGGCGCGCTACGAGGTGCTCAAGGAGCAGCCGCTGTTCGAGGGCATCGAGTACAGCGAGGACTCCCGCGTCATCAACCAGTGGGCGCCGCTGCTCATGCAGAAGCGCCGCAAGGGTGAACCGTTCGCGGCGACCAGGGTGCCGGCCGGCACCGACGTCGACTTCGGCGCCCTGACGCACCAGCTCTTCGACCACCTCTCAGGCAGCGGCGTCGAGCTGCGCACGAACCACGAGGTGCGAAAGCTGAAGAAGCAGAAGGACGGCAGCTGGCAGGTCTCGTACCGCCACGCTCTGGGGCACACGCCGGGCGAACTCAACGCGAAGTTCGTCTTCGTCGGCGCAGGCGGATGGGCGTTGAAGATGCTTCAGCGCTCCGGCATTCCCGAGATCAAGGGCTACGGCGTCTTCCCGATCGGCGGGCAGTTCCTCAAGACCACGAACCCCGCCGTCGTCTCGCAGCACAAGGCGAAGGTCTACTCCCAGGCATCCGTCGGCGCACCGCCGATGTCCGTGCCGCACCTGGACACCCGTGTCGTCGACGGAGAGGCCTCACTGCTCTTCGGTCCGTTCGCCACCTTCAGCCCGAAGTTCCTCAAGAACGGCTCGATGTTCGACATCGTCAGCCAGGTGCGCACGCACAACCTGTGGCCGATGCTGCGCGTGGCGTTCGCGAACCCCGATCTGATCACCTACCTGGTCGGCGAGCTGCTGAAGAACCATCGCAAGAAGGTCGATGGACTGCGTGTGTTCATGCCGACCGCGAAGGACGAGGACTGGTCTCTCATCGACGCCGGCCAGCGCGCACAGGTGATGAAGAAGGATGCCGAGAAGGGTGGCGTGCTGCAGTTCGGCACCGAGGTCGTCTCGGCCGCCGACGGATCGATCGCCGGTCTGCTCGGGGCATCGCCCGGGGCATCGACCGCCGTGCCGATCATGCTCAACCTGCTGAAGAAGTGCTTCCCCGAGCAGTACACCGGATGGGAGCCGGCGCTGCGCGAACTCATCCCGACGTACGGTCAGAAGCTCAATGAGAACGAGGCGGCGGCAGACGAGTCCATGACGGCGACGGCAGCCGCACTCGGCATCTCGAGGTAGCAGCGCACCGTGTCGAAGCTGTACTTCCGCTACGGCGCGATGAACTCCGGAAAGTCGACGGCTCTGCTTCAGGCCGCATACAACTACGAGGAGCGCGGGCAGCACGTGCTGCTCGCAAAACCGACCATCGACACCAAGGGCGCCAGCCAGGTGGAGAGCCGTCTCGGCATGACCCGCGAGGTCGACTTCCTGATCCCGCCGGACGGTGATGCGCGCGCGCTGTTCCAACGCGAGCGTGAACGGATGCAGCAGCAAAACGACGAGAGCCTGATCCCCGGCGAGCCCGTAGAAGTCGCGTGCCTGCTCATCGACGAGGCGCAGTTCCTCACGGCGGACCAGATCGACGATCTGTTCCGGATCGCCGTGGTCGACGGCATCCCCGTGATGGCGTACGGGATCCGCAACGACTTCCTGACCCACGCCTTTCCGGGTTCTGCGCGCCTTCTCGCCATCGCGCATTCGCTGGAGGAGCTCAAGACGATCTGCCGCTGCGGACGCAAGGCCGTCTTCAACGGTCGCGTGATAGACGGCCGTTTCGTGTTCGACGGCGACCAGGTCGCGATCGACGAGGGAGCGGCGAGCGGAGCGCCGGCGGATGTCGTCACCTACGAGTCGCTGTGCGGCGACTGCTACCTGCAGGAGTCCGGCGGACGCCTGGGCTGAGCCGCCCGACTCCACGACTTCTCCCGCATAACTCCGGAGATTTCTGCGTGTGCGGCGTCGAGCTGCACCTCTGCCGCATCTGAACGCTCGATTCTCCGGAGTTATGCGGCGAACGGGTCGTAACGCGGACGTCCGCGAGTGCCTGTTTGCGTGGTCTGACCACACGGGGTACATTGTGGTCTGACCACAGTTCGCGACGAAGGAAGCATGATGGCGGAAGCTGCGCAGACCACACGCGCCTGGCGCCTCGTGCTCGAGCACATCGAGCGTGATCTGCTCGACGGGCGTCTGGGTCCAGGCGACCGACTGCCGTCGGAGCGCGATCTGGCCGCCGACCTCGGCGTCGGCCGCTCGAGCGTCCGCGAGGCGCTGCGCGTGCTCGAGGTCATGGGGCTGATCCGTACGGCGACCGGCTCAGGGCCGCAGTCGGGCGCGATCGTCATCGCCACGCCCTCCGGTGGCCTGGCTGCCCTGCTGCGGTTGCAGGTGGCCGCACAGGGCTTCGCGCTGGGGGATGTAGTGCGCACCCGTCTCGTGCTCGAAGACGCTGTGGTGACCGATCTCGCCTCCGGCACGCGCGACACGAGCGCCGCGCACCGGCTGCTCGACGCGATGGACGCGGACGGCCTCACCACCGCCGAGTTCCTCGCCCTCGATGCGCAGCTGCACCTCGCTTTGGCCGAAGCCGGCGGCAACACCGTGATCGCCGCGATGATGGCCGGCCTGCGCACATCCATCGAGTCCTACGTGCTCGCCGGGTCGGCGGCGATCGACGACTGGGATGCCATGGCGACCCGGTTGCGCAGCGAGCACCGCGCACTGATCGCCGCGATCGACGACGGCGCCGCGGATGCCGCACGCGACCTCGTTCACGATCACATCACCGGCTACTACACCGCAGCCGGTCTGACCTTCGCGTATCGCCCTCATTGAAAGGAAGACCATGGTCACCCGCCAGGTTCCCAAGCCCTCTGAGCTCCTCGAGCTCATGAAGTTCAAGAAACCAGAGCTCGACGGACGCAAGCGTCGCCTCGACGCCGCCCTCACGATCGACGATCTGCGCACGATCGCGAAGCGCCGCACTCCGAAGGCGGCATTCGACTACACCGATGGAGCGGCAGAGGGTGAGCTGTCGCTCACGCGCGCACGTCAGGCCTTCCAGGACGTCGAATTCCACCCCGGAATCCTCAGGCCGGCGCCCGACGTGGACACCTCCGTGGAGATCCTCGGCGGCCCCAGCGCCCTGCCGTTCGGCATCGCCCCGACGGGCTTCACGCGTCTCATGCAGACCGAGGGCGAAGAAGCGGGTGCGGGTGCGGCAGCGGCCGCCGGCATCCCGTTCACGCTTTCGACGCTCGGCACGACCTCGATCGAGGGCGTGAAGGCCGCGAACCCGAACGGTCGGAACTGGTTCCAGCTGTACGTCATGCGCGATAGGGAGATCTCCTACGAGCTGACGCGTCGTGCCGCCGCCGCAGGTTTCGACACTCTGCACTTCACTGTCGACACCCCTGTCGCCGGCGCCCGTCTCCGGGACAAGCGCAACGGGTTCTCGATCCCGCCGCAGCTCACCCTCGGCACCATCGTCAACGCGATTCCCCGCCCCTGGTGGTGGTGGGACTTCCTCACCACCCCGAAGCTCGAGTTCGCATCGCTCAGCACGACCGGCGGCACAGTCGGCGAGCTGCTGGATGCCGCGATGGACCCGACGATCAGCTACGACGACCTCGCGGTGATCCGCGACATCTGGCCGGGCAAGCTCGTCATCAAAGGCGTGCAGAACGTCGAGGACTCGGTGAGACTGCGCGATGCCGGCGTCGACGGCATCGTGCTGTCGAACCACGGCGGCCGTCAGCTCGATCGGGCGCCCATCCCGTTCCATCTGCTGCCGAAGGTGCGCAAGGAGGTCGGCGACGATTTCACCGTCATGGTCGACACCGGCATCATGAACGGCGCCGACATCGTCGCCTCTGTCGCCCTCGGCGCGGACTTCACACTCATCGGGCGCGCCTATCTGTACGGACTGATGGCCGGCGGGCGGCAGGGCGTCGACCGCACGATCGCGATCCTGCGCACCGAGATCGAGCGCACCATGAGACTGCTCGGCGTCGCATCACTCGCCGAGCTCGAGCCCGCGCATGTCACGCAGCTCACCCGTCTCGTGCCTGTGGGAGGCGCTGCGACGCAGGCGGCGGTCTCAGCCCACTGAGCGCCGTTCCCGTTGCCGCGCGGCACGGGGAGGAAGGGGCACGAGCATCGAGGTCGTGCGCCGGTACTCGGCGTACTCGGGATATCGGGATGCCGAGATCGACTCGGTGAAGATCGTCGAGCCGATGAAGAGGACGGTCAGAAGCAGCGGCCCGATGATCGTCCAGTTCAGCGCTCCTCCGAGGATGCCCGCACCGGATGCCACGGCCGCTGCCGCGCCGATCGCATAGAACACCCACCACTGGGCCTGCTCGAAGAAGAAGTTCGGATGCCGGCTGTAGCGGAACAGCCCGCCGGTGAGGAATCCGGATGCCTGGCCTGCGGCCTTTCGACGGTGGAAGTTCCACTGCTGCTGGTCGGCGATCGTCTCGCCGACCAGCAGCGCGAGGAAGAGCGCGGCGAAGGCGGCGTCCCAGGCAGTGAACGGGGCCGGATGCTGCAGCGCGACGTACGCCGGGAGCGTGATGAGAACCAGCAGCGTCATCTGGAATCCGATGATGAACAGCAGATTGAACGCCTGGAACTGCCATGGCCGCATCCGACCGCGCAGGATCGCCCACCGGTAGTCCTCGGTGCCGGTGTATCCGCCCTTGCGAGCGAAGTTGAAGGTGAGCCTGGCGCCCCAGGCCGTGGCGAGAAGTGCCATCACGACGAGACGTAGTGCGTCCACGTCGGAGGTGAGTGCGGCCACCGCGAAGATCCACACGTAGACGACCGGCACGATCGACCAGGCGCGGTCCACCCAGGAGGTGTCGCGGGTGAACAGCGACAGCAGCCAGCTCGCCGCACTGGCAATTGCGGCGACGAGGACGGTGAGCGTCAGCGGATCCATGCCGCAATGCTACGGCCCTCGTGCAGCGGCCCGGCTACAGCTTGGGGATGAGTTCGTCCAGCTCGGCTGCGGTGTCTTCCCATCCCGACACCGCGATCGAACGAACGCCGAGCGCCTTGACGGGGTAGTCGTTGCCACCCTCGTCGAGCCTGTCGCCGTAGAAGAGCATGTCGCTGAGCGGGATGCCGGTGTGCTCGGCGAGGGCCTTCATGCCGTGGGCCTTGTCGATGCCGGCGAGGGTGATGTCGATCGAGGTCGACCCGCCGGATCGGACCTCGAGTGCGGGAAGGCGTGCGGCGACCGCGTCGCGCAGCCGCGCGCGCTTGGCGCCGGAAGGATCCCAGGCCCGCTTCGCGTCGTGCGGCGCCTTCTGCCCGAGGGCCGAGAATGTGATCTGCGAACCGCGGTCTTCAAGGATCTCGCCCCAGGGGTCCTGCTCCCACAGGCCGAGTCTGTCCGCTTCCTCTCGGAGTGCCAGCAGAGCGGCGGATTTCTCGTCCTCGGAGAGGTCGTGCGCATAGACGGTGTCGAACCCTTCGCCGTCATGACGCAGATAGCGCGTACCGCACGTCGGCAGCAGGTGAAGGCGGGCGAGATCGGCGGGGTCGGCATCGCCGAGCTGAGCGATCACCTGGACGCGGAACTGCTGTTCATTGCCGCCGGAGATGATCGCGACGTCGACAAGGCGCAGCAGCTCGAGCAGCTGCGCGGCGATCTTCGGGTCGATCGCGCTCTTGGACGGCGCGAGGGTGTCGTCGAGGTCGAAGGCGACGAGGCGGGGCGTGGTCATGGTGTCTCCAGCCTATTCGAGCGGTGCGGGGTGACCCGCCTGCTCCGGAAGTCAAGAAGGCCGCCCCGGAGGGCGGCCTTCTTGCAACAGTGGTCGGGGTGACAGGATTTGAACCTGCGGCCTCTTCGTCCCGAACGAAGCGCGCTACCAAGCTGCGCCACACCCCGTTGCAACCGTTTGAGTCTACAGTGAAACGCGCGTTGAGCCGAATCGATGCTCTCCCGCGTCACGCGGGCGTGTTCCGTGCCGTGAGCGTCAGCAGCGTCGCCTCAGGGCGACACGCGAAGCGCACCGGAGCGTAGATGGAATGTCCGCAGCCGGCGCTGACATTCAACGGGATGCTGCGACCGCCGTGGCTCCAGGTGCTGAGCCCCTTCGCCTGCTTCAGCGGGATGTCGCAGTTCGCCACGAGCGTGCCGAAGCCGGGGAGGCAGACCTGACCGCCGTGGGTGTGACCACCGAAGATGGCCTGAGCCCCGAGGTCCGTGAACGAGTTGAGCACGCGCTGGTAGGGCGCGTGAGTGACGCCCAGCAGGGGAGTGCCGGCATCTCGAGCACCGAGGGACGCGATGGCCGCAGGCAGAGCGTCGAGCTCATCCCAGGCCCGGTGGGCGTCGTCGACGCCGAACAGGTCGATGTCGGCGCCGGCAACTCTCACGCGCGCTGCGGTGTTGTTCAGGGCTGTCCAACCGAGTTCATCGGTGAAGTACGCGTCGAGCGCATCCGTGTCGAGGTGCTCCGGCTCCTGGTGGCGCTTCGATGGACCGGAGAAATAGCGCAGAGGATTGCGCGGAGAGGGACCGTAGACATCGTTTGAGCCGTGCACGAAGACGCCGGGGATGCCGGCGAACGCGTCGAAGGAGCGCTGGATGCCCTGCAGTCCTTCGCGGTGCCCGAGATTGTCGCCCGTGTTGACGATGAGGTCGGGTTCCAGCTCGGCGAGCGACGACAGCCAGTCCTGTTTGCGCCGCTGCCACGGCGCCATGTGCGCGTCTGAGACGTGCAGCACACGTATCAGCCGGCTACCGGGCGGGAGCGCCTCAGCGGATGCCTGGCGCACTGTGAAGAGGTAGCGCTCTATGCCGATGCCCCACACCGCACCGGCCGCGCCGACGGCCCCCACCGCGCCGAGCGCGATGAGGGCCGGATGCATCCGTGTTCCAGCCACTACGTGCAGGTGATGGTGATCTTGGCGGACTTCTTCGTCGCCGCGTTGGCCGCAGGGCTCGTGCCGGAGACTTCGGCATCTGGTGCAGAACACGATTTGTGCTGACTCACCTTGCTGAAGCCGGCTGCATTCAGAGCAGCCTCCGCCTCGTCGGGCGAAGACCCGGCGACATCGGGCACGGTCGCGCCGTCGCCGTTGCTGGGCGAGATCGTGACAGTGGTGCCGCCGGCCACCTTCCCGGCGGCAGGATCCTGTGCGGCGACGAGGTCCTTGGCGAGATCGCTGTCGACCGCTGGGCCGACAGTGACCGAGAACCCGGCGTTCTGCAAGGTGGAAGTGGCCTCGTCGATGCTCATTCCCACCACGCTCGGCAGGTCGGTGAGCACTCGTCGCGTGAGGTTCGAGTCCGCCGCGGGGAACTGCTCCCCGCCACCGAGCGCTTGATTCGCAGCGGCCTGCATGTCGCGGGCGATGCCGTATCGCAGGTTCTGCAGAGGCGTGCCATTGACGTACCGGTTCCAGATCGAGGTCGTGGAGTCCGGTCGTCCGACCCATACTGCGGTGGTGGCCTTGGTGCTCGACTCGATCATCATGGTCGACCACAGCTGGTGGGATCCGGTCTTGCCGATGAGCGGGGTACCGTCCCACGGGTTCGCCTGCGAGCCGGTGCCGCCGTTCGCCATCACGCCCTGCAGGGCATAGGCGGCAGTGGCGGCGATCTCCGGCTCGATGACCTGCGAGCACGAGGAGTCAGGGATGGGAAGTTCCGCACCGGACTGGTCGACGATCTTGTCGATCGCCCGCGGCGTACAGTAGATGCCCTTGTTGGCGACCGTCGCGTAGGCTCCGGCCATCGCCAGCGGCGCGATGTTCTTCGAGCCGAGCACGTCGTACGGAACGTTCTCGAAGGTCGTCTTCACCTGTTTCTGCGAGTCGACGTCATACGTGGTGACACCCATGCGATCGGCCACGCCGTTGATGTCGCAGAGGTCGAGCTTGGAGGCCATCGAGAAGAAACCGGAGTTCAGCGAGTCTCTCGTGAACTTCATGGGCGTGCCGTAGTAGCCGCCGCTGTTGCCGAAGTTTCCGACTTCCTTGGTGTCCAGGGTGTGGTAGCCGTCGTCGCAGCTCCCGGTGAACTTCAGCGTCTGATTGCGCCCGTTGATCACCTCGTTGACCGAATGGCCCTTCTCCAGCCAGTCGATCAGGGTGAAGAGCTTGTAGGTCGAGCCGACGTGCACGCCGATCGATCCGCCGTGCGACTTGTCGGAGGCGTAGACCAGCCCGGTGTAGGCCGGATCGTCCGTCTCGGTCTCGCGGAAGTTCGTGTTCTGCGTCATCGCCAGGATGCGGCCGGTGGACGGCTCGACCGTGACACCGGCAGCGCCGAGCCTGGCTTCGTCGTACGTTGCCGGCACCCGATCGCGAAGTGCGATGATCGAGGGCTCCTGGATGCGCATGTCGAGTGAGGTGTAGATGTCCAGGCCCTTGCGCTGCAATGACTGCTGCCGCTCCTGGGGAGTGTCACCGAAGGCGGGGTCGCTGAGCACGACCGTCTTGACGTACTGGCAGAAGTAGGCGTTGTTCCCTGCGGCCGCGCAGCCCTGCGTCGGGTACTTGATGGCCGGGGTGATGGGAGATTCGAGCGCCTCGTTGTACTGCGCCTCGGTGATCTTGCCGTCGTCGTACATGCGCGTGATCACGTAGTCGCGACGGTCCTTCGTCAAGGCCCAGCCGTCTGCCTCGCTGTTCACCGGGTTGCCGTCGGTATCGGTCGCCGAGCCCGCCACCTTGTCGATGCGGTACCGGTTCGGGTTCTGCACGATACCGGCGAGCGTCGCGGCCTGCGCGACGGTGAGGTTCGCCGAGGTGGTGCTGAAGTAGTACTTCGACGCGGCCTCGATGCCGTAGACGGTGCCGCCGAAGCTGGCGATGTTCAGGTAGCCGAGCAGGATCTCGTTCTTCGAGTAGTCCTTCTCGATCTGGATGGCGTAGCGCATCTCCTGCAGCTTGCGCTCGATGCCGTCGGTTCCCACCGCGTTCGTGGCATCCAGCCAGCACTGCGCGGTCTTGTCCGCGTAGTTCTCGTCACCCGGGAGCACCTTCTGCTCGCACTGCTGCACGAGAACGTTCTTCACGTACTGCTGGCTGATCGTGGAGGCGCCGCGCGATGAAGTGCCCTGCACGTTGTCGATCAGTGCCTTCGCGGTCGCGCCGAGGTTCACCCCGCCGTGCTCGTAGAAGCCCTTGTCCTCGCTCGAGAGGATGGCGTCGTACATGACGGGTGAGATCTGGTCGAACTCGACCTGGGTCCGGTTCTGGTCGAAGAAGGTCGCCATCGCGAAGGTCTTGCCGTTCTTGTCCGTTCCGTAGAACGTGCTCGGCTCCATCGGAGCGTCGGGCTTCAAGTACGACGGCAGGTTCTCGAACAGGTCGAGAGCTTGGGATCCGGCGGCGCCGGCGACGGCGAGGGCGGGGGTGACCGTCGCGGTGACCAGGACCCCGGCGACAGCGCTGAGCCCGATCAGGCCGAGGAGGCCGCCGAGCACGCCTTTCGCCGTGCGATTCTTCTGAGGCATACGCTAGATCGTAGGGGAGTTCCCTGAATACCGCCTTTGACGCTCGGGCGTGCCGATCGTCTCTGACCGCAGGAGTGCCATGACCACGTGGGAGTACCTCACCACCCCGCTGCTGATCCACAACACCGCCGCGATCCTCAACAACTGGGGAAAGCAGGGTTGGGAGCTCGTGCAGGTCGTCCAAGGCCCGGAAGGTGGCCTCGTGGCCTACTTCAAGCGGCCGGTGTCGCAGGACGGATCGAACACGGCAGGCCTGGCAGCCGCGGAGCAGGCCGCACGTCAGTTCGAAGGCGGTGCCGCATGAGCGTCGCCGCCCGCCTCGCAGAGCTCGAGATCCAGCTGCCGGAAGTCGCTGCTCCCGTCGCGGCATACGTTCCGGCCGTGGTGCACGCAGGGCTCGTCTACACCTCCGGACAGTTGCCGTTCGCGGCAGGCGCCCTCCCGGCGACCGGCAAGGTCGGCGCAGAGGTCACAGCGGAAGACGCCAAGACCTACGCCCGCACCTGCGCGTTGAACGCCCTCGCGGCTGCTGCTGCCGCCGCAGGCGGGCTGGAGAAGATCGGCGGCGTGCTGCGCGTTGGCGGCTTCGTGGCATCCGATCCGGCCTTCAGCGGCCAGCCGGGTGTGATCAACGGTGCCAGCGACGTGCTCGGCGAGATCTTCGGCGAAGCGGGCGTCCACGCCCGTGCCGCGGTCGGAGTCGCGGTGCTGCCGCTGGACAGCCCGGTCGAGGTCGAGGTGACCTTCACCCTCGCCTGAACGCGAGAGAAGGTCCCCGCATCCGATGGATGCGGGGACCTTCTCATTGCGTCGGCTACTTGACCTGCGCCGAGATGATGCTCATCACGGCCGTATCAGCGAGAGTCGTGGTGTCGCCGACCTCGCGGCCCTCTGCGACATCACGCAGCAGTCGTCGCATGATCTTGCCGGAGCGGGTCTTGGGCAGCTCGCCGACGATGTAGACGTCGCGAGGGCGCGCGATCGCGCCGATCTGCTCCCCGACCCATTGGCGCAGCTGCGTCGCGAGGCCGGCGGCATCGTGCTCGGAGAGGTAGCTCTCCTTTATGATCACGAATGCGACGACGGCCTGACCGGTGGTCTCATCCGATGCGCCGACCACTGCGGCCTCCGCCGTCGCCTCGTGCGCCACGAGCGACGACTCGATCTCGGCGGTGGACAGCCGGTGGCCGGAGACGTTCATCACGTCATCCACGCGTCCCAGCAGCCACAGGTCGCCGTCCTCATCGAGTCGCGCCCCGTCGCCGGCGAAGTAGTAACCCTGCTTCTCGAACTTGTCCCAGTACGTCTCCTTGTAGCGCTCCGGATCGCCCCAGATGCCGCGCAGCATGCTGGGCCAGGGCTCGGTGATCACGAGCAGACCGCCGTTGCCGTTGCCGACCTCTTCGCCCGTTTCATCGACCACGTCGATCGTGATCCCGGGCAGAGGCACCTGCGCGGAGCCGGGCTTCGTCGCGGTGACGCCGGGCAGCGGCGACACCATGATCGCTCCGGTCTCGGTCTGCCACCAGGTGTCAACGATCGGGGTGTCGCCTCCGCCGATGACCTCGCGGTACCACATCCACGCCTCGGGGTTGATCGGCTCGCCCACCGAGCCGAGCAGGCGGATGGAGGACAGATCGAACTTCCGAGGCACGCTGCGGCCGATCTTCATGAACGAGCGGATCGCGGTCGGCGCTGTGTAGAAGATCGTCACGCCGTACTTCTCGATGATTTCCCACCAGCGGCCGGGATGCGGGGCGTCCGGGGTGCCCTCGTAGAGCACCTGGGTGGCGCCGTTCGCGAGGGGCCCGTACGCGACGTAGGTGTGGCCGGTGATCCAGCCGACATCGGCCGTGCACCAGAACACGTCCGTCTCGGGCTTCAGATCGAACACGTTCCTGTGCGTGTAAGCCGCCTGGGTGAGGTAGCCGCCCGACGTGTGCAGGATGCCCTTCGGCTTTCCCGTGGTGCCGGAGGTGTACAGGATGAACAGCGGGTTCTCGGCGGGGAAGGCCTGCGCCTCATGATCGGGGGATGCCGCGGGGACGGCCTCATGCCACCAGACGTCGCGTCCTTCGACCCAGTCGACATCGTTCTCGCCGCGCTTGACGACGAGAACATGCTCGACGGTCTGCTGCACGCCGTCGCCTCGGTCGCTGAGGGCCTGGTCGACGGCGGGTTTGAGCGCCGAGACTCGGCCCTTGCGATAACCGCCGTCCGCGGTGATGACGGCCTTCGCGCCGGCATCGTCGATGCGTGAACGCAGGCTGTCGGCACTGAAGCCCCCGAAGACGACGGAGTGGACGGCGCCGAGTCGGGCGACGGCGAGCATCGCTGCGACGGCCTCGGGAATCATCGGCAGGTAGATGGCGACGCGATCTCCGGGGCCGACTCCGAAGCCGGACAGCACGTTCGCGACGCGCTTGACCTCTTCGGTGAGCTCGGCGTACGTGATGCGGCGCGAGTCGCCTGGTTCGCCCTCCCAGAGGATCGCGACGCGGTCGCCGTTGCCGGCTTCGACGTGACGGTCGAGGCAGTTGTAGGCGACGTTGAGCTCGCCGTCGTCGAACCACTTGGCGAACGGGGGAGTGGACCAGTCGAGCACGCGGGTGAAGGGCTTGTGCCAGTGCACCAGGTCGCGGGCCTGCTCGCCCCAGAACGACTCACGGTCGGCGCCGGCACGCTGATATATGTCCGGCTGAGCGACGGCGGCTGCGGCGAACTCCTCAGAAGGCGGGAACCTGCGGGTCTCGTCGAGGAGATGATCGATCTGGCTGCTCACGGCATGCGCTCCTTTGCGGCGGGACGAGATCGTGCAGAGCGCACGACCATGACACGGTGAATCTAGTCTGCGCCTGTTTTCGTCAATACCGCCGAAAGTCGGTAGCGAGACGGGTTTTGTGAGGACGGCTGCCATGCGTACACTCGACGACAGCCGCAATTTGATTCGGCCTCGGCGTGCCCGTCCCGTCCGGACCGGTGCGCCTCTGGGCGGCATCCCATTCCCCCCATGAGGTGCCGCCCTTCTCTGTGTCCTGCAGTCCTTCTGCACGACCCTCCGAACGCGGCGGGTTGCGCACAGCACGTGCGATCCGGCAGCACAAGCTCCCTCGCCGGCGCATAACGTCGGGGCATGTCACAGCCGTTCATCATCCAGCCGCGCGACTCCGCGCCTGCACCAGACGGAGACCGCGCCCTCCCTGTCGATCTGGATGCTGCGTTCGGACCGCTTGCCGAGCACTGCGTCGACCCCCGAGTGACAGACGTGTTCGTGAACGGCGCCGATGGGCTCTTCATCGATCGAGGCGACGGTGCGGAGCGGGTGGCGGGGTGGGCCGCTTCCGAGCGCGAGGTGCGCGACCTCGCCGTCGCGCTGATCGGAGCCGGGGGTCGTCACCTCGACGATCAATCGCCCTGCGTCGACGTGCGGCTCGCATCCGGCATCCGGGTGCACGCGGTGCTCGCGCCGGTGTCGACGTCCGGCACTGCAGTGTCGGTGCGCATCCCCCGCGTGCGCGCAGCCGACCTCGATTCACTCGCGGATCTCGGGGCGTTCGATCCATCGCAACAGGCGTGGCTGGAACAGCTGGTCGCAGAGCGCGCGAACATCCTCATCACCGGTGGTACAGGCACGGGCAAGACGACGCTGCTGGCCGCTCTCCTGCACAGCGTCTCCGCCGCCGAGCGCATCGTCACCATCGAGGACGTCGCAGAGCTGCGCCCTGTGCACCCTCATCACGTCGCGCTCGAGGCGCGGCAGGCGAATCTGGAAGGAGCGGGATCCATCACACTGGCCCGCCTCGTCCGCGAATCGCTTCGCATGCGACCCGATCGGCTCGTCGTCGGCGAGTGCCGCGGAGAAGAGGTGCGTGAGCTGCTCTCAGCCTTGAACACAGGCCACGACGGCGGCGCCGGCACACTTCACGCCAGCGGCCTCGTCGACGTGCCGGCCCGCCTGGAGGCGCTCGGTGCGCTCGCCGGCATGGACGCCACTGCTCTCGCCCGACAGGCCGTGAGCGCGTTCACGGTCGTCGTGCACCTCGCTCGCGGTGGCGACGGGGTGCGTCGCATCGCCAAGGTGGGGCGTCTGCTGCTGCGCGCCGATCGGCTCGACATCGAAGAGGTGCGGCCGTGGTGACGCTCGTCTCGATGCCGAGACGGCGGCCGGCGAAGATCTCGGACGCCGGTGCCGAAGAGGCCGCGGTCTCGGTGCGCACGCTCGCCGTGCTGCTGCAGGCGGGCGCGGTTCCCCTCAACGCCTGGCGTCATCTGGCCGACTCCGGCGACAAGCGCGCGGAAAGCGTGGTCGAGCGCTGTGATGAGGGCGCCGCCCTCGTCGACGCGATCGAGGCAGAGGGCGGCTCATGGGCGGACGTCGCCGCGGCATGGGACGTCGCGACGACTGTCGGAGCTCCATTGGCGGAGGTGCTGAGGTCGCTCGCCGAGACGATGCGGGATGCCGCTGCCGCAGCTGACGACGTGCGCATCGCCCTGGCAGAGCCTGCCGGTACCGCTCGACTCCTGCTCTGGATGCCCCTCGCCGGACTCCTGCTCGGATTCGCACTCGGATTCGACACGGTGAGCGTGCTGTTCAGCAATCCGATCGGCACAGCCTGCCTGGTCGTCGGACTGCTGCTCGTGCTGGGCGCACGCGCGTGGACTCGCCGTCTGCTCCGTCGTGCGCAACCGGATCCGGGCACCCCCGGCATGCACGCCGAACTCGTGGCTGTCGCGCTGTCCGGCGGTGCGTCCATCGAGCGCTCGCTGCGCCTCGTCGATGACAGTCCCGCCCGAGATCGCATCAGCGGCACCCGCACCAGAGGCGTACTCGACCTGTCGCGCGCAGCGGGTGTCCCCGCCGGCGAACTGCTGCGGGCGGCTGCAGCGCAGGAGCGTCACGACGCCAGGATCAGCGGCCGTCTGCGCGCCGCCAAGCTCTCCTCGCAGCTGCTCGTCCCGCTCGGCGTGTGCACCCTGCCGGCCTTCCTGCTGCTCGGTGTCGCACCGCTGATGCTCTCCGTGATGTCATCCACCCCGCTGCCGATCTGACGGCGACCATAAGAAAGAAGGAACGAATGAACACCATCCCCACCCTCACGAGAGCGCGCGCCGCGTCGCTCTTCACCGATGAGTCAGGTGCCGCCACCGCCGAGTACGCCATCACGACGATGGCCACTGTCACAGCCAAATGACACTTCTACGCATCAAAGCTGGGGATAACCCTGTGGACAGGTTAGAGCGTATGCGGCACGAAGGAATCCCTGGTTAGCGCGTATAAACACTAAATAGACAGGGGGCGTCCGAGAGGGTACTCTCGGCGCTGAGTGCCGCCCGGGCTGGCAAATGGAAAGCCGCCCGCGTCCTACCAAGACGAGAGCGGCTGAAGGTTGATTTCCGATGTCTACAGTACTAGCCGACGCCCACCGTCGCCATCCTCGCCGTATCGAGATCTGCGAGGCCAACGCCGTCCGCCTGGGTCTGCGCTCCTCTATCTATTCCTCAACAGATGGCGTGTTTTTCGGCTCAGAGGCCAAGTACGCGAGGAACGCGGCGCAGCGGGCTCTGACGACTCGACGGAGCATCGCGCAGTGCCGACGCGGCATGACCTGCAAGGGGTCGCTCTGCGACCGATGCAGTGCCCGCCGAGCCCGGCGTCAGCGCAGACAGCTCCTCGATGCTCTCGACTCCAGCAGAGTCAGGTACGCCTTGTTGTGGACGTACACCATCGCCTCCTCGCCCGATAGGGCGCTCGGGCCGATGCTCCGAGATCTCACGAAGCTGATGACGGCGGTCAACGCCTCAGGATGGCTGTCGTCCAAGGTGGACGGGTACGCCAGGGTGATCGAGATCGAGCGCCCTGTCGGCGGCTGGCATCCGCACGGACACGTTCTTCTCTGTTTCCAGAATCGAATGACCCGGACCGAGGCTCGCGCATTCGCGCTAACCCTCCGCGACCGGTACCTCGCAGCAGCCAACAGGCTGGGCATCAGCGCCTCGACCATGGGCCAGCACGTCCGCCTCGTCCCCGTGGAGCAGATCGACGTCGCCGTGCGCTACGTGACCAAGCAGCACGTGCTGACGAAGCCCAAGGCGGACGGCAGTGCCACGCTCTCCAGTCTCACCATGGACGCTTACACGCGCGGAGACGCCGACGCCCTGGATCTCCTCCACGAGGTCGAGGGTGCGACCTACGGCAAGCAGTTGTGGCGAACGGCGGGCATCTGCAAGCCCTCGTGACCCTGCCGAGCCAAGACGTCATGCAGCGCTGAGTCTGGGAATTGGCTGAACCGGTCGATATTGAATATGGAGGGTTCTTTCATGCCAGCACCACAGAGCAACGTCACCTTGTACGGCAGATCGTGCACCGTGTGCAGCCACCAGCACGTCGGAGACATCGATGCTGGTCTCGTGGCGCATCTGCCGATTGCGCAACTGGCGCGACAGTTCGAGGTGTCTCGCGATTCTCTGTACCGGCATCTGAAGTGGCATCTCCGGCCCGCGTTGCAGGAGGTCCTCACCTCGACTCCGGAGACCAGGCCGGTCGCCCTCGTGGAGCGCCTCGCGGAGATCGCTAACGATGCTCGTGCCGCCCGAACGACGGCGTACGCCGCTGGCAACTCCCAGTTGGGAGCCCGACTCGGCGAAGCCGAACGCCGTGCCCTCGACTCACTGGCTGACCGATTCCAGATCAACCACGACAGCGTCGCAGCCGACCGGACCAAGGTCTCGCAGCTCGCGAGAGCCCTGGACACCGCTCTCGATGCATCCCCAGAGCTGGCCTCTCTCGTTGCTGATGCGCTCGACGCCGAAGGGCTCACCGAGCTGGCAGACGGCATACGGGCCGAGCTTCCCTCAGATCCAGAAATGAAAGGAGTCGCATCATGAGCGACAACATCGACAAGGCTGCACGACTGGCCGAGCTGACCGACGAGCTGGGTGCGGCAGCAGCGCCTGAACCCGCAGGTGTCCGGCGTCTCCGAGAGGCGCGAGAGGCCGCAGCCGTGCGTGAGGCGTCTCAGGTCTCCGACGTCGAGAGCGTGCTTCTGGTGAAGGCGGGTGATGTCGTGCACGCTACGGCGACCGGCATGCTGCTCCCGCGCACCACGTCGCTCTGGGGTGGACTTCCCTCGCTTGCCCTCACCCGCGGCGACCGCGTCGTCGTCACCGAGGAGATGATCGCAGCCGACGTGGACCGCAACGGCAACCCAGGTTGGACTGCCCTCGTGCACGATCCAGATCGCCAGGTCGCGCGGTGGGGTCGAGTCCACCTTGCCCCGGGTGAGCCGCCCGCGGAGATGCAGCCCTGGGAGTATGGCGACACGGCATGGTCCGAGCAGAGAGAGATCGCGCGGAGGGCGGCGTGGGCAGAGACCGACCCGAACCGCCGCGCAGAGGCTCTCCAGCGCGTGAAGGAGGTCTACGGTGCTCCGCCGACCACGAGCACGGTGCACGCGGTGTACAGGGGCGACGTGGCGTACGAGGCGCAGCAGGCGGCCATCGCGGCGAGCGCGGGGGCGGGCACGCCGAATCTTCGTGGGGGCACGTCGTGACCGGTCGAAATCGGAATCTGACGGACGCCCTCCGGTTCCGCGAGGCCACGGCGCTGTACCTCGCGATCAGCGGCCACGATGATGCCGAGGCTCGCCCCATGCGCCGGAAGATCTCCGATGCCATCGGGGAGAGCAGCTCCGACGTGCGTGGCGTCGAGGGCTGGCACCTCGCTACCTCCAGCAGGGCGACGTTCCGGATCGGTGGCGACCTCGACAGCGCGCACGCCGAGGCCGATGAGGATCAGCTCGTTGCTCTCGTGCAGCACCGCCGCGAGCGTCCCCTGGGCGACTCGCTCGTCTGCATGACCCTGGAAACCTTCTCGCAGGTCACCGCTGCACACACTTGATCCCGAGGTATCACCATGACCAGCCGCGCAGGCCGCAAGATCCACCCTCGTGCTCCGTGGGTCGCGCACCCAGAGGCGTACTCCGCCCCGCAGCAAGCCCAGCAGCCACCCGGGGACGACTGGGACGCGCCACCCCCGGTACGGACGATGTCGTTCCCTCCGCGGAAGCCGACTCCGCGCATCCAGGCGCACCTGGCGAACATGCAGGGCGTCACTCTGGGAGATCCTCCGCGCGTCCCCGCATCCACCACCACGATCTCCGTGTTCATCGACGGGACGAGGGTTCGCCTTCCCGCGGACTGGAGCATCGCCTTCAGCTCCTCGAAGGGCAAGGACACGATCTACGTGGTTGACTCCGCGAAGCGGTTGCATGTGCTGACCCTCAACGCGGACGGAGAACTACGAGAGCTGCACGGGCTCTCAGCGGATCTCGTTTCGGACATCGTGGCCTGGCGGTTCCCAAGGGGTGCACGATGAGCGCCTTCGTGGAGCCGTCGATCAACGGAGTGCGGGTCGTCAGCGTGGGCGGCACGATGACCACCGGCGTGCCCCTAGACGCTGATGTTCTCGTTCTCCCCGATTACACGCTCGTGCATGAACGCTCAGGGCGCGTCGTCCGGCTGGTCGAGCGTCAGGGGCGGGTACTGGAAGCGCCGATGTCCAACGTCGAGACCAACCACGCACGCTCACTCCTCGGTGGGGAACCGTGACCGCCGCACGCGGTCCTGGGAAGCCGCGTGCGCTGAGTCCCGAGCGTGAAGCAATGGCGGCGACGCTTCGGAGCGCAGGATACGGCGTCGCGTCCGTCGCCGATCTCTTTGGCATCGCGCCGCGAACCCTGCACTCGGTACTCAAACGGCAGGGAGTGGAAAGCGCTAGAGGACGCCGCCGCCTCACCGTGGACCAGGATCGTGAGCTGATCCAGCTATGGCGAGGTGGATGGACGCATCAGCAGTTGGCGGAGCACTTCGGTGTCGCGCGCGAGACGGTCGCGTTGACGATCCAGACGACCCTGCGAGGCGACGCTCGATCTTGATCGAGTCGAACTGAGCCAGGACGCCGTGCAGCGCCGTGTCTCAATTCCAAGGATTCGAGACGATCCGCGGAAGACCAGATTCGAGGATGAGATCGGCTCGAAACAGTGACCAAAAACTGTCTCTGCTACTTGTCTCAGATACCCCGTACGGTTTACAGTTGAGACATGACCACCTCGAAGAGCTTCGGCTACGCAAGAGTCTCGACTACATCGCAGACCAACGACCGTCAGATCGACGCACTGCTCGGCGCGGGCATTGATGACGCCGACATCTTCCGCGACAGGATCAGCGGCGCACGGCAGTCTCGCCCCGGCCTGGATGACCTTTTGTCCCGAGTTCGCCCGGGCGACACGATCACCGTCGCGAGCATGGACCGGCTAGGCCGCTCCGCCCTGCACGTGCTTTCGACCCTGGCCGACCTCGAAGAGCGCGGCATCATCGTCAGGAGCCTGAAGCCGGGCGAGGACTTCAGCGGCGCTACGGGCAAGCTCGTGCGGGCGGTCATGACGCATGTGGCGGAGTGGGAGAGGTCGATGAACGCCGAGCGCGTCGCAGAGGCTCGCGCAGCTCGTGCGGCCCGCGCCAAGGATGGCGAGCAGATCGCGGGACGACCAATTACGGCAATGACCGCGGAGAACGTCAGGAAAATTCGGCAGCACAAGGCCAAGGGACGGACGGTGGCCGAGATCGTGAAGCTGACTGGCATCAGCCGCGCATCGGTCTACCGAGCCTTGGCCGACTAGCCGATCTTCTCGCGCTACGGTCGGGGGAATCTGCCAGGCTGAGCGTATGAGCGACGATGACGAGCACGAGAACTTCATCCAAGCGGGCGAGCTTCCCCCGCTGAGCATGCCCGCGTTTCAACTGCACACGTTCGCGATCATCGAGAGTTTCCAGCGTGGCGTGCCGGGATTCGTCTCCGACGACTACCTGGAGGCGATCCCCGCGGAGACGACGCTGACGGCAGCGGAGCTTGAACTAGCGGGCGTGTGGGTCCGCCGCGAGGGCGGCTACTTCGTCCAAGACGACGAGACGATCAGCATGGTTATGGGCTTCCGAGAGAAGAGCGATGCCAATGCCGAAAAGTGCCTGACCCGTGGATATCACGTGCCGCGTGGAGATGGCGACTGGATCGTCTGCGAGACCTGTCACGTTCCCCTGAAGCGTCCGGACGGCAAGCCGGTCGGGGGCGAAAACGGCGAGCCCCCGGACTACGGCCCCCGCCACGACGACCTCACCGTCGAGTAGCCCATGGACTGGGAGAAGATCGGCGCAGCGGTGTGGGACTGGGTTCCGTGGCTGATCGGCCTCGTCGGTCTCCTCTTCGGCATTCTCGGAGAACTACGTGCACGCCGAGCTGAGCGACGGATCAGGCGCGACGACGATGCGCCTCCGTGGGACGACGCCCAGCACGACAGCGGCGATCTGTTCACTATTCGCAACACCTCGACGCGCGATGTCGTCGTGACGGCGGTGGAGGCCGACCCCGCCAAGAAGGCGGGCTTGTTGAGGTTCCGTCAAGAGTTCCCGCTGACGATCTACGCAGGGGACTCACTCGGCGTTCTGGTCGGCGAGCGGTACTCTCTGAGTCGCCCTGACGTCGTTCTCGTGTGGAGGTTCGTGGACGCTGACGAGGTCCGCCGAAACCGCCGTATCCTGCCGAGTGTCACTGCATGATCCTGCCGCCCATCGATCCGGACATCCCGATGTCCCAGGGTGACGACTTCGACGGGATGAGCCCGCGGTGCCCCGAGTGCGTGGCCACGATGGTGCCGCAGCAGTCTGACCGCGGCGAGTGGTGGGCCTGCCCGCAATGTAGGGCTACCAGGCTCTCTTGAAGGGCGATCAAACTGGCACTCAGTACAGCGCTCACTGTATAGTCATCGAGTGCTGACTATTACTACTCGACTCGATGTCATGAATCGGCTTGGCCGAGCGATGGCAGATCCGACGCGATCCAGAATCCTCATGTCATTGCTGGAGGCCCCGAGCTACCCGGCAGAACTTTCCCGCGCACTGGAGCTGTCCCGCTCCAACGTCTCCAACCACCTGACCTGTCTCAGAGACTGCGGGATCGTGGTGGCGGAGCCGGAGGGACGCCAGACGCGGTACGAGATCGCAGACCCGCACCTGACCGCCGCCCTGGTGGCCTTGGTCGATGTGACTCTCGCCGTTGACGAGAGCGCTCCGTGCGTCGATTCGTCGTGCACGGTGGCCGGTTGCTGTGGAGCGGAGGAGAGCGCATGAGCGCCGAGCTGACAGCCGCACGGCGGACCACCCTGCACCGCCGTGTGCGGTTCATCGTGGGCTTCACGATCTCGTACAACGTCATCGAGGCCATCGTCGCGATCTGGGCGGGCACGCTCGCATCTTCCGCGGCCCTCATCGGGTTTGGGCTCGACTCTGTGGTCGAGGTTCTGTCCGCCGCAGCCATCGCGTGGCAGTTCACCAGGAAGGACCCGGAGCGCTGGGAGAAGGTGACCGTTCGGGTCATCGGTCTGGCCTTCTTCGCGCTCGCGGCCTACGTCACCGTGGATGCGGTGATGAGCCTCATCAGCCAGGAAGGCCCCGAGCACAGCCCGCTGGGCCTCGGCATCACCGCCCTGAGCCTCATTGTCATGCCGTTGCTCGCGTGGTTCGAAGTGCGCACAGGGCGAGAGCTCGACTCCAAGAGCGTGATGGCCGATGCCAAGCAGCTCATTCTGTGCATCTACCTGTCCGGTGCCGTCTTCATCGGACTTATCTTGAACACCTTGTTCGGTTGGTGGTGGGCCGACTCTGTCGCCGCGCTCGTGGTGGCCGTCCTCGCGATCCGGGAGGGCATCGAGGCGTGGCGCGGAGACGTCGAATCGCCGTTCGAGGTCCTCGAAGACCTGGCAGGCGAGAGCGACGACGACTGACTGGCGTCGGTGATCCAGTCCCTTCTGTGCGGTCTGGATCACCGCGACCTACTCCTGGCCGCTGAGAGCGGCAGCGATGGCGTCCTGCGCCTCCTGTGCAACCTTCGGTGTCCTCGTCGCCTGGCCTGTCTCCAGGCTCCGGCGACGCTCGACTCGTCGCCATCCGAGGGTGACCGTCCCGTCGATCTCCTCGACCGTGCGCAGCCGCCGTCCCTTGCCCACGGGAAGCACCTGGACGTCGTGCACGAGCGCGCTGAGGACCGCACGTCGCCGACCCATGCTGAGCCCGTCCCAGATGGTGCGGATGTCGTCGCCGGTGACGAACTGAGCGAGAGGGTTTGACCTCAGCGCCTCCGCGAGATCCCGTTCCACTTCGTCAGCCTCAACATCCAGCTCATCGACTTCGTCGGCAAATCCTTCGGCGCTCAGCCTGCGCGAGCGGTAGAGCGCCTCCGCTTCAGCTCGTCGTGCCGCTATCGCCTCTCTGCGAAGCCTGAGCGCGTCGATGTCGTGCCCGCCGTCATCTACCCAGGAGAGCAATCCAGGGGCACTGAGAACGCCGACTACGGCGTTAGTGACGTAGTCCTCGATTAGGCTCGCTGGGCGCTGGAAGCAACCCTTGGTGCAGCGGTACCCGCGCACTGGGTTGACCGTCTTGGTGGTGGCCATACGCAGAGGACCACCGCAAGCGCCGCAGCGCCCGATGGTGGAGAGCAGCCACTTCGCCCTGGTGTCTCCGTCGTGGGTGCGCCGCGTGTCATCCAGCAGTTTGGACCGCGCAGCGATGACGGCGTCCTCCGGCAGGATCGCGTCCCAGGCCCCGGGCGTGCATTCAGACCATCCGAACCGGTCCGCCGAGTACTTCACGCCCTCCGGCATGGCAGGCGGCAGCATGGCCGCATGGAAGGGAGAGATGAGAATGCGCCGGACTGTACTGGAGGTCCAGCGGGCTCCCTCGCGCGTCTTCCATCCCATCTCATTCATCGCGGCAACGATGGCACCGAGTTTGGCCCCGCCGAGCAACTCCGCAGACATGTAGCGAACGATCTCGGCCTCGCTTGGCACGATGACGTAACGGGTGCGGTTCCGCCAGTCCGGATCTTTCCGGTCGGCGGGCACCCACGAGTAACCGAACGGCACCAGGCCGGAAGGTGGATGACCCGCACTGCGCCGCTTCGCTCGGTAGGGGACAGCACGCGCGTCCTTCTCGGTGATCTCCTCCTCAGCCATGCCGGTGAGCACGTCGAGCATGATGCGCCCGCCCATCGTGCTGGTGTCGATACCGTCGCGGACGGTGACGACGCGTACATCGCGCTTCGGCTTGGCCAACTCGATGACGTCTACTCGACGGCGTAGGAGTCGTGCCGCAGTGACGGCCACGACAAGATCAATCTTCCCTGCATCGATGTCTTCGAGCATGCGCGCCCAATCAGTACCCGCCCCCCGAGTCTTGCTCGCGCTCGTGTTGTTGTCGCTGTAGACGTCCGCCACGATCCAGTGCTCTCGGCTGGCCTTGTCCTCCAGCACTTCGATCTGTTGTTCGATGCCCGCTTCTACCCGGTCGCTCTGCCGGACGTACAGCGCCGCGCGTACCGTTTCCTGTGCCATTCATCTAATTATGCTCGTTTCCTGCGACGGTGGCCGCCGTGGCGTTCGCGGGGCTCCTGGTCGTCATCATGCGCTCCGACGAGGTGCGCGGCATCCTGACTGATCTCGTGCGTCGTGCGCTCACGGTCTCGTAGACGAGGCGCATGCCGTGAACGAGCGATGAGCACATCATGAGGAAGAAGGTCGACGGCGAGCGAGGATCCGTCGCGGCCGAGCTGGCGATCGCGCTCCCGGCGGTGATGCTCGCACTGCTGCTGGGAGCGGGCGCGCTCGGTGCGGCCGCTCGGCAGGTGTCGTTGCAGGATGCCGTGGCTGACGCCGCTCGCCTGCTCGGGCGCGGCGAAGACGCCGGGACCGCTTACGCAGCAGTGACGGCATCCGTCCGCGACGCACAAGTGTCGAGCGAGCTCCGTGGCGATCTCAGCTGCGTCAGCGCGCGGACGGATGCGGTGATCGGACACGTCATCCGCATCCCGTTGACTGCATCGAGCTGCGCGCTCAGCGGCGGTCTGTGATGGCAGGCAGCGCCATCGCCGCCGGCGTACTGGCGGTAGCGGCATCGCTCTCACTCGGGCTTGCGGCTGTCGGCGGTGCCTCAGTCACCGCTCAGCGCGCGGCCGGAGCAGCCGACGCGGCTGCACTCGCCGCCGCAGATGCTTCCTCCGGCGCGATCGTGACAGGCGAGGAACCCTGTGCGCTTGCGGCGAGGGTGGCCGCGGCATCCGGAGCGACGCTCACGTCGTGCGTGCTGGAGGGCCCCGTGGCGACCGTGCAGGTCCAGGCGGCGTACGCTGGACTTGCTGCCGTCTCCCGAGCCCGTGCCGGGCCACCCGAGGGATTCTGACGGCTCCACCCACGGCTCCGCTGTGAATGCACCACGACAGTGGTGTGTATGGTGTGCTTCGAAGAAAGGACGCACCCTTGGCTGAAGGCAAGAAGCTCGTCATCGTCGAGTCTCCGACGAAGATGAGGTCGATTCAGGGGTACCTCGGTGACGACTACGAGGTGCTCAGCTCCGTCGGCCATATTCGCGACCTCGCTGACAAGAAGGACATCCCCGCAGCCGACAAGGCCGCGTACGGGAAGTACTCGATCGACATCGACAACGGGTTCGACCCGTACTACGTCGTCTCCGATCGCAAGACGAAGACCGTCGCCGAACTCAAGCGCGCGCTGAAGAACGCCGGCGAACTCCTGCTGGCCACTGATGAGGACCGCGAAGGCGAGGCGATCGCCTGGCACCTCCTGGAGACGCTGAAGCCGAAGGTGCCCGTCAAGCGCATGGTCTTCCACGAGATCACCAAGGACGCGATCCAAGCGGCCATCGGCAACACCCGCGAGCTCGACCTCGCGCTGGTCGACGCCCAGGAGACCCGCCGCATCCTCGACCGCCTGTACGGCTGGGATGTCTCGCCTGTGCTCTGGTACAAGGTGAAGACCGGTCTGTCGGCCGGACGCGTGCAGTCGGCAGCGACTCGCATGATCGTCGAGCGCGAGCGCGAGCGCATGGCGTTCGTCTCCGCCGACTACTGGGATGTCGAAGCATCCGCCTCTGCCACCGGCACCGCCTTCAAGGTTCGCCTCGTTCGCGTCGACGGCGGGCAGCTCGCCCGCGGCACCGACTTCGACGACAACGGAAGGCTCAAGAAGGCCGTCGTCGTCCTCGACGAGAAGAAGGCGCTCACCCTCGCGCACGCCGTCGAGGCCACCGGTGCGGGCACCGTCACCAAGGTCGAGGCTAAACCCGGCACACGCAGTCCGTACGCGCCCTTCACCACATCCACGCTGCAGCAGGAGGCAGGGCGCAAGCTCTCGATGAGTGCGAAGCAGGCGATGAGCGTCGCGCAGCGCCTGTACGAGAAGGGCTTCATCACCTATATGCGTACGGACTCCGTCGCGCTCAGCACCCAGGCGGTGCAGGCGGCGCGGAGCCAGGCCGTCGCGCTGTACGGCGACAAAGCAGTGCCGCTCAAGCCCCGCGTGTACAAGTCCAAGAGCAAGAACGCGCAGGAGGCGCACGAGGCGATCCGCCCCTCGGGCGAGAACTTCCGCAAGCCGGCGTCCGTCTCCGCGGAACTCGACCGCGAAGAGCTGCGCCTGTACGACCTCATCTGGAAGCGCACGGTCGCCAGCCAGATGGCTGACGCGAAGTACGAGACCACGACCGTCACGCTCTCGGTCGACGCGGCCGGACAGGTCGCGGAGTTCACGGCATCCGGCACCGTCTACACGTTCAAGGGCTTCCTCGAGGCATACGAAGAGGGCCGGGATGAGAAGCGCGGCGACGCCGACGCGGACTCCAACCAGGCGTTGCCGGCGGTGTCCGTGGGCGACGAGCTCGCCATGTCGGATGCTGAGGCGAAGGGCCATAAGACCACGCCGAAGCCGCGCTACACCGAGGCCTCGCTGGTCAAGGCGCTGGAGGAGCACGGCATCGGCCGTCCCTCGACGTTCGCCAGCATCATCGGCACGGTGATCGATCGCGGCTACGCGACCAAGCGCGGCCAGGCACTCGTGCCGACCTGGATGGCGTTCAGCGTCGTGCGGCTGCTCGAGGAGCATTTCGCCGATCTGATCGACTACGACTTCACGGCCGCCCTGGAGGACGACCTCGACGCCATCGCCCGCGGCGAGCAGAAACGAGTCGAATGGCTGAAGTCGTTCTACTTCGGCACCGAGGCGCAGGTGGGTCTGCGCCAGGTCGTCGACAACCTCGGTGAGATCGACGCCCGTGCGCTCAACTCCACGCCCATCACCGACACCGCCACGCTGCGCTTCGGCAAGTACGGTCCGTACCTTGAGGTCATCGACCCCGCCAAGCCCGATGAGCGCGGTCGGATCGTCAACGTTCCAGAGGATCTCGCGCCCGATGAGCTGACCGCCGCCAAGGCGCAGGAGCTCATCGACGCACCTGTCGCCGGCGACCGCGTTCTCGGCGAGAACCCGGAGAACGGTCGGGTCATCGTCGTGAAGGACGGCCGTTACGGCCCCTACGTGCAGGAGAACCTGCCGGAGGAGGACGTCGCGGTCGACGAGGCCACCGGCGAAGTCGTCGACAAGCCCAAGAAGAAGACGGCCAAGAAGGACGCGCCCAAGCCGCGCACCGCGTCGCTGTTCCGGTCGATGTCCGTGGAGGACATCGACCTCGACACCGCATTGACGTTGCTGAGCCTGCCGCGCGTCGTCGGCAACGACCCGGAGACCGGTGACGAGATCACCGCCCAGAACGGCCGCTATGGGCCGTACCTGAAGAAGGGCACCGACTCGCGCTCGCTCGAGAGCGAGCAGCAGATCTTCGAAGTGACCCTCGATCAGGCACTCGCCATCTACGCGCAGCCCAAGTACGGTGCCGGCTCTCGTCGCGCATCCAGCGCGCTCGCCGAATTCGAAGCCGACCCTGTCAGCGGCAAGCCGATCCGCATCCGCGACGGGCGCTTCGGCGCCTACGTCACCGATGGTGAGACGAACGTCACGATCCCGCGTGGGCAGAAGCCCGAGGACATCACCTTCGAGATCGCGGTGCAGATGCTCGCGGACAAGCGCGCCAAGGGTCCGGCTACGAAGCGGGGAGCCGCGAAGAAGGCGCCTGCCAAGAAGGCACCAGCGAAGAAGGCCCCTGCGAAGAAGGCCCCTGCGAAGAAGGCAGCGGCGAAGGAAGCGCCGGCGAAGACCGACGAGGAGAAAGCCGCAGCGCGTTCTGCAGCGGCGAAGAAGGCCGCGGCGACGCGTGCCGCGAACGCCGCGAAGACGAAGTAGGCGCTGGTGAGTGCACGCTCAGGGGTGTGGATCACTCTCGAAGGCGGCGACGGCTCGGGGAAGACGACCCAGGCCGAGCTGCTGGAGAAGTGGCTGACGGATTCCGGGCACACTGTCGTGCGCACGCGAGAGCCCGGCGGCAGTGAGGTCGGCCACCTCATCCGTGACATCGTTCTGCACCATCGCGGCGACATCGCTCCGCGCGCTGAGGCGCTGCTGTACGCGGCCGACCGCGCTCACCACGTTGCGACGGTCGTGCGACCGGCACTCGAGCGGGGTGAGATCGTGCTGCAGGATCGCTACCTAGACTCGTCCGTGGCCTACCAGGGTGCAGGACGCGTGCTCGATGCCACCGAGGTGCGCGAGCTTTCGCTGTGGGCGACCGAGGGATCGCTGCCCGACCTGACGCTGTTGCTCGACCTCGATCCCGCGACGGCGAGGACCCGTCTCGACTCCGCGGATAAGCCGTTCGACCGACTGGAATCTGAGAAGGCCGACTTCCACACCCGCGTGCGAGACTCGTTCCTCGCGCTCGCCGCAGCGGAGCCCGAGCGCTTCCTGATCCTGGATGCCGCGCAAGATCCCGAGAGCATCGCCGCAGACATCCGATCCCGAGTCGCCACTCTCATCTGAGCGCCGTGACGGAAAGCAGATCACTCACATCTCCGACCGAAGGGCTCGGCGACTCCGTGGGGGTCCGTCGGATGCTCCGGTTAGGCTGAGTCCATGCCATCCGTCGCCGCGCTCGCCCCGTTCCCGTGGACGGATGTCTGGGGGCAGGACGACGCGGTCGAAACGCTGCGCAACGCGGCATCCGATCCGTCCGCGCTCTCGCACGCCTGGCTGATCACCGGCCCCCCTGGATCCGGTCGGTCAACGCTCGCCTACGCATTCGCGGCGGCACTCATCGCGGACAGCCCTGAAGACGAGCACACCATGCGGCAGGTGCTTGCGGGTACGCACCCCGACGTCACGGCGTTGCGCACCGACAAGGTGATCATCACCATCAAAGAGGCGAGATCTCTGGTCGAGCGCTCGTACTTCGCTCCGTCGGCCGGACGCTACCGCGTCATCGTCGTCGAAGACGCCGACCGCATGGTCGAGCGCACCTCGAACGTGCTGCTGAAGGCACTCGAAGAGCCGCCGGAGAACACCGTCTGGATCCTCTGTGCGCCGAGCGAGGCCGACCTGCTGCCCACCATCCGCTCACGCGTGCGACCATTACGGCTGCGCGAACCAGACGTCGACGACGTCGCCCGTCTGATCGTGCAGCGCACCGGCGCCGATGAAGTCACGGCAGAGCAGGCGGCCAGGCATTCGCAGCGCCATATCGGCATGGCGCAGCGCCTCGCCACCGATGACGCGGCTCGGCACAGACGGGACACGACGCTGCGCTCGGTGCTCGGAGTCCGTGGCGTCGGCAGCGCCGTCGAGGTGGCAGGGCACATCATCCAGGCGGCGACAGACGACGCCAAGGCGCTGACCGCCGAGCGCGACGCCGCCGAGCGCGCGAGTCTGCTGCGTACGGTCGGCATCGCCGAGGGGCAGGCGGTGCCCCCTGCCCTCCGCTCGCAGATATCGGCGCTGGAAGACGATCAGAAGAAGCGGGCCACCCGCAGCCTGCGCGACGGCATCGACCGGGTTCTCACCGATCTGCAGTCGATGTTCCGAGACGTCGTGATGCTGCAGTACGGCCGCGCCGACGATCTCATAAACCGGGAATTGCGTGACGATCTGACCGCTATGGCTCAGGCATGGCCGGTCACACGTACGCTGATTGTTCTTGATCACCTTGCCGAGACCAGGGAAGCACTGGAGCGCAACGTCGCACCGACGCTGGCCCTGGAGAGTTTGCTCGTGACTGTCGCGAGCGGGAGGAAACCGTGACCACTCGACAGACTTCTCGCGCGCGACGCATCGTCGCGATCACAGCGGGTCTCGCCGCGGCATCGCTGATGCTGAGCGGGTGCCTGTATTCGCTCATCCCCGAGGGCGAAGGGCCGAGGCCGTCCACGACGAACGCACCAGACACCGAGGGCGTCGCCGCCGAACTGCTGCCGTTCTACGAGCAGACGCTGGAGTGGACGCAATGCGACGGCGCAGGGGGCGGATTCGACTGCGCATACGTCACGGCTCCGCTGGACTGGGAGAACCCCTCGGACGAGGCGACGATGGAGCTCTCCATCGTCCGACACCAGGCCACGGAAACACCGATGGGCTCGCTGCTCACCAATCCCGGTGGTCCGGGCGGCAGCGGCGTCGACTTCATCCTCGATAGCCTCGACTACGCGGTCGGCCCCGAGCTGATCGAGAACTACGACGTGATCGGCTTCGATCCGCGGGGCGTCGGCGATTCCACCGCCGTACGCTGCTTCGACGCGTCCGACATGGACAAGTACCTCTACGACATCCCCACCGCCGCGCGGGGCACAGACGCGTGGGAAGCGGAACTCACGAAGGCGGATCAGGCGTTCGCTGATGCCTGCGAGGCGAACAGCGGCGGCATCCTGCCCTTCATCACGACCGTGAACTCGGCGCGTGACATGGACCTGATCCGCGCCGTGCTCGGTGACAAGCAGCTGAACTACCTGGGGTACTCGTACGGCACGTTCCTCGGCGCGACCTACGCCGAGCTGTACCCGGAGAAGGCCGGCCGACTCGTGCTCGACGGCGCGATCGACCCCGCTGTTCCCGGCCTCGAGGTCGGCGCGACCCAGGCCATCGGGTTCGAGGCGGCGCTGCGCGCCTACATGCAGGACTGCCTGGATTCCGGGTCGTGTCCGTTCAACGGCACGGTGGACGAGGCTATGGCAGATCTCGGCGCGCTGCTCGCGAGTGTGGACCGCACACCGCTGAAGAACGACGACGGACGGATGCTCGGCGCAGACTCGCTGATGACCGCCATCATCGCTGCGCTCTATTCCGCGGAGAGCTGGGACTTCCTCACGCAGGCGCTCGATGAAGCACTGCAGGGAGATCCGTACAGCGCGTTCTACCTCGCCGACTTCTACAACGGCCGGGAGGACGGGGTCTACCTCGACAACTCCACCGAGGCGTTCACGGCCTACAACTGCATGGATTACCCGGTGGAGAACGATCCGGCGGCCGAGGACGCCATGATGGCCGAGATCGAAGAAGGAGCGCCGACGATCGCCCCGTACTGGAGCGGCCCTGACACGTGCGAGGTGTGGCCGTATCCCCCCACCGGGACGCGCGGGGAGATCCACGCCGAAGGCGCGGGGCCCATCCTCGTGGTCGGCACGACGAACGATCCGGCGACGCCCTACGAGTGGTCGGTCGCGCTCGCCGAGCAGCTCGAGGAGGGTGTTCTCATCACCCGTGTCGGCGAGGGGCACACCGGCTACAACAAGGGCAACACCTGCGTGGACGAGGCGGTCGACGCGTACTTCCTCGACGACATCGTTCCTGAGGCCGACCTCGAATGCAGCTGACCCTTCGACAGGCTCAGGGATCGAACTGACTCCGCCGAGGCGTCGGTTCGCGGTGGCGGCTTCGACAGGGTAATATCGTTGATCGTGCCGCTCTCGCAGCGCACGCCGCCTTAGCTCAGTCGGCAGAGCATTTCACTCGTAATGAAAAGGTCGTCAGTTCGATTCTGACAGGCGGCTCCACAACCCCCGGAGATCAATGAGATCTCCGGGGGTTTCCGCGTTCACGTCGAGGCATTTCGCGCACAGATCCGAGCGGGCGCGGCGTAACCTCGAATCATGAGCAGAGCACTTCTCATCGTCGACGTGCAGAACGACTTCACCGAGCGGGGCGCGCTCGCGGTTGCCGGCGGGGATGCGGTGGCATCCGCGGTCTCGTCCTATCTCGCCGCCCATGCCGCCGAGTACGACGTGATCGCGGCGTCGCGTGACTGGCACGACCCCGACAGCGACAACGGCGGGCACTTCGCGGATGAGCCCGACTTCGTGGACACGTGGCCCCGGCACTGCGTCGCCGGAACCTCCGGCGCGGAGTACGACGAGCTCTTCGTGACGGATGCCGTGACCCATCATGTGCGAAAAGGCCAGGGCATGCCCGCCTACTCGATGTTCGAGGGAGTGGCAGACGACGGTGCCAACGTGGCGGCTGTGCTGAGCGGGCGCGGCGTGCTCTCGGCGGACGTGGTGGGGCTCGCGACCGATCACTGCGTGCGCGCGACGGTGCTCGATGCGATCGCGCACGGCGTGCGCGTCCGAGTGCTGACCGATCTCATCGCCGGCGTCGGTGTCGAGTCCAGTGACACGGCGCTCGCCGAGATGGCCCACGCGGGCGCGGAGCTGATCGACAGCGTCGAGGCTGCAGAGGATGCCCACGCGTGAGCCGCAGCGTCCTGCTGCTGCGCGCCGTGAACGTCAGCGGTCGCAACCTCGTGCCGATGGCACGGCTGCGTGAGGTGCTCTCAAACGAGTCGGATCTCGTCGGCGTGTCCACCTACATCGCCAGCGGCAACATCGTCTGCGACGAACCTGCGGATGCTGTGGCATCCTGCGCGAGAGTCCGCGAAGTGATCGCGGCGGAGTTCGGTGTCGACACCCCGGTGATCGCGCGTTCCCATGCGGAGCTCGAGGCCGCGCTGGCCGCGCAGCCCTTCGGGAACGGCGATGAGAAGCGGGTGCACGCGATGTTCCTGGAGGGCGAGCCGTCGCCCGGCGCACTCCGATCCCTCGAGCAGCGACTCGTGCCGGGGGAGCGGCTCGCACTCGTCGGGCGCGATCTCTGGATCAGCTACGGCGAGCATGGTGTGCAGGCCACAAGACTCACGAAAGCCGTGCTGGACAAGGCCCTCGGCGTCGCCGGCACCGCGCGCAATCTGCGAACGACCAGGAAGCTCGCCGCCCTCACGGCCTGAACGGGCTCGGTGCGGGTCAGCCGCGTTCCGAAAGCGACGCCGTCTCGCGACTGAGCGCTTCCGGAGGCTGCTGGCGCGAGCCCTGCACATCGACGCGCCGAACGCCGCACTCGGTGCACCGCACGTAGAGAACGAAGCCTTCGCTCGTCATGTGCTCGGACTCGACGCTCCAGCCGTGTTCGTGAGCCAGGGCACGAAGTGACTGCAGGGGTACAGGGGCGGTGTTCTGGCTCGTCATGAATCCAGCGTGCTGTAATGGTCTTATGCATCTCAACCCTTACGGTGAGTACGCGGTGCTGCTCGCAGCATCCCTCGCGAACGACTGGCCCGCAGATCGCGCCGGCATCGTCGAGCGGACTCGTGAAGCGGGAATGACCATGGAGTTCGCGCGCGGGTCGGATGACCATCCCGCGTGTCGTCGGGTCATCGATGACTGGTTGCGCATCGTGGAAAGCGATCGTGACGAGAACCGCGCTGCGATGCTCAACGAGCAGATGGCGTCGGTCGCAGCCTATCCGCGTATGGTCGACCACGACGGCGAAGGATGGCACCTCCACTATCGCGACAGCAACGACGCGCTGCCTTTCGTGCTGCGCGCCGTGATCAGCGTGGGGACCTCGCTGCATCTCGTGACGCGCGGCATGAGCAGGCTCCGCCGGTGTGAGGCAGAGCCCTGCACGAATGTCGTGGTCGACGTGACTCGAAACGGTCGGCAGCGCTATTGCTCCGTGCGCTGCGCGAACCGAGCTGCGGTGAGGCGTCATCGTTCGCGCACGGTCTGAGCGCGAACGATGACACCTCCCACACGGCCGAAGGGTCAAGCCGTCTGACCTGAGTGCCTTCCCTCGCCGATCTCCTCGATGACCTTGGCGTTGAAGGCAGGGAGGTCATCCGGGGTCCGACTGGAGACCAGGCCCTGGTCGACGACGACTTCCTCGTCGACCCAGTCGGCTCCGGCGTTACGAAGGTCGGTCGCGAGACTCGGATAGCTGGTGAGGGTGCGGCCGCTGACGACGTCTGCCTCGATGAGGATCCACGCACCGTGGCAGATCACGCCGACGGGCTTGTGCTGCTCGAAGAAGGAGCGGGCGAACGCGATCGAGGGACCGTCCAGTCGCAGATGGTCGGCATTGACGACGCCACCCGGAAGGACGAGGGCGTCGAAGTCGTCAGCGGAAGCGTTCGCAGCCGTGAGGTCGACCGTCTGGACGTGTCCGTTCTTCCCGGTGATCTCTGCGCCGTCGGGCGCGACCATCGACGCAGTCGCACCCTCACCGGTCACGGCATCCCAGGGGCTGGTGAGTTCGCTGTCCTCGAATCCGTTCGTCGCCAGGAAAGCGACGCGGTTGTCTGTCAGCTCGGCCATAGTTGAGTCCTTTCGTGGTGAGTGCTGGGTCCCGGGCGGGACGATTCGACTCTCCCTCCGACGACGGAAGTCGTGAAGGGGGTGGTCGATGGGACCGAGTCGTGATATTCGTGCGTCGATCCGAAAGGAGGAGTGGGCCCCATGGGGCTCGAACCCATGACCCGCGGATTAAAAGTCCGATGCTCTGCCAACTGAGCTAGAGGCCCTCGAATACATTCTAGAACGACACAACGCGGTCGCCGGTGACACAGGGTCGCCGGCGACCGCGTCGCCCCTGGTCCCGGGCTTGCGGAACCAGGATGATCAGACTCACTCAGCCGGGGGCATGAGCACCGCGTCGATGAGGTAGACGGTCGCGTTCGCGGTCTGAACTCCACCGCAGATCACGTTCGCGTCATTGACCATCCACTCGTCACCGCTGCCGGTGACCTCGAGATCTGCGCCCTGCACGGTGGTGTGCAGACCGGCGATGTCCTCGGGTGCGATCTGGCCGGGAACCACGTGATAGGTGAGGATCGACGACAGCATGGCCGAGTCGGTCTTCAGGGTCTCGATGGTGGCAGGGTCGATCATGGCGAAAGCGTCATCGACCGGCGCGAAGACCGTGAACTCGTCTCCGTTGAGCGTGTCGACCAGGTTCACATCGGGATTGAGCTCTCCGCTGACCGCTGAGACGAGCGTCGTCAGCAGCGGGTTGTTGGATGCGGCGACTGCAACGGGATCCTGCGACATACCCTCGATGGATCCGCCGCCGTCCGGGACTTCTGCGGCGTACGCCTCGCAGCCGGGACCGACGAGGTTCGCCGCCGGATCCATCGTGTCTGGCGCCTCCTCCGACGTCTCAGGCGTGGTGGGCTCGGTCGGCTCTTCTGCCGTGTCTGAGCCCATCGAACAACCCGACAGCACGAGAACGCTGGCGAAGCCGAGCGAGAGAGCTGCGGTGATCTTCTTCTTGGTGCTGAACATGTCTACCTCCGGAAATCGGAACCACGGCATTCCCGCGGTGTCGATGATTCTTCGGAGCCCCTTTGAGATCGGATGGGACGGATCAGAAGTTTTTTTCGTCGGCCTCGGATGATGCGCTCATCCGCGAGGGATCAGGACGAGACGAGGAGGATACGGCATGCTTATGGGGATGGTCATAGACGGCGTGGACATGCCGGAGGACGGTTCGGCGGGAGACCTCGCCGCCGACCTCCTCGTCCGTGTCGCCGACGGAGACCAGAGAGCCTTCGCCGATCTGTACGATCTGCTCTCCTCACGGGTCTTCGGCCTCATCCTCCGTGTGCTCGTCAACCGTTCGCAGAGCGAGGAAGTGCTTCAGGAGGTCTTTCTGGAGGTGTGGCAATCCGCCGGCCGCTTCGCTCCGAACAAGGGACAGGGCAGGACGTGGGTTCTCACGATCGCTCACCGCAGGGCGGTCGATCGGGTGCGTGCGTCTCAGTCCAGCGCTGACCGCGATGTGCGGGTGGGAATGCGTGATCTCGGCGTCGCACATGACAGCGTCGCCGAGCAGGTCGAATTGAGCATCGAGGGAGGCAAGGTCGTCGCAGCCCTTTCGACGCTCCCCGAACCGCAACGGGAGGCATTGGTCCTGTCGTACTACGGCGGATACAGCCAGAGCGAGATCGCTGTGCTGATCGGTGCGCCACTGGGAACGATCAAGACGAGGATGAGAGATGGACTCTCACGTCTGCGAAGCGAGATGGGGGTGAATGCATGAACGAGAAGGAGTTCGCCGAGCTGGCGGCAGGACACGCCCTCCACGCGCTCTCGGATGCCGATGAGCTGCGCTATGCGGAAGCCCTCACGAGCCACCCGCAGTGGCAGGCGATCGCGGACGACGACGTCGAGACCGCACATCTGCTTGCCGATGCCTCGGTGACGGTTGAGCCGCCTGTGAACGTTCGCGCCGCTCTGCTCGCTCAGATCGCCACGACGCCGCAACCCGGTGACGCCGTCGAGCCGCCTGTCGCCGATGAGACGCGACCTGAGGTCGAGGATTCCTTCCTGCGTCCGCCTCGCCGATGGGGTCGTGCCATCTTCGCGCTCGCCGCGTGCCTGGCGCTTCTCGTCGGTCTCGGTTTCGGGATCGCCGCGCTCACCTCGCAACTGACGACACCGGCATCCGTCGTCGCTCTTGAGGAGATCCGATCGGCCGCTGACGCCCAGGAGGCGTCCGTCGAACTGGAGTCCGGCGCCGTAGCCACAGCCCATTGGTCGGCGTCTGTGGGCAGTGCCGTTCTCGTCACGGACGGGCTGGAGCCGCTCAGTGAGGATCAGACGTACGAGCTCTGGTTCGTGCGCGGCGACGAGCCGGTGCCCGCAGGGGTGTTCGAGGCGGATGCCGGCAGCGCCACCGCACTGCTCGACGGGGCGATGCACGAAGGCGATGTGATCGCCGTCACAGTGGAGCCGGCCGGCGGATCACCCACCGGGCAGCCGACGAGCGATCCGATAATCGCGATCCCGACCGCCTGAGCGCGAGTACCCTGGACGGATGCCCGAGCAGTTCCACCGTCCTGTCCGCCGTCCGTCGGCATCCTTCGACAACCTCGTCGGATCGTCCGATTCCGCCGAGGCGACCAGAGTCGCGCACGCGACGGCATCCGCACTGGTGATGCGGGCCCGCGAGGACGAGAGCGGGGAGAGCGCAGAGCGGTTGGTCGCCTTCACCGCGGAGCACGGCATCGACGACATCGCCGAGTTGTGGTCCGCGTCCCCTGCGGTCTCGCTGCCAGGGGCGCTCTGGCGCCTGTACCTGCTGCAGCTGGCGATCCACAGCGATCCGCAGACGTCTGCGCTACTCTACGAACGAGGCCGCGTCGAACTGGCCTCCGTCGACGCGGTCGTCGCCGGCGCGCCTGTGCCGGCGAACCCTGAGGAGATCGTGGCGTTGATCGACACGATTCTTCGTGGTGTGTTCACTGGCGACTTCTCGGTCGCGCTCGATCGCGCGGCGGCGTTCTGCCGCGTGCAGGTCTCGGGCGCGACGCACACCGCAGACGACTACGAGACGACCGAACCCGAACGGGCCACGGAGCTCACCGCTCGTGCTCGCCGACTGCACACGTACGCGGGCGATCTGAGTGCGGCGGCCGGTCTGTGGCGCAGTGGAGGACTGACCTGAGAAGGCTGACTCCGCCTGGTTCCGGACATGGAAAGACCGGGCCGCAAGAACGCCTCTCGGCGGAAGGCCGCTCGCAGCGGCAATAATTGGAGCCCGGGGTTATGCGGCCCGGCCTGTCCATTGTAACGTCCGGGCGCCGAAGGTATTCCCTGCCGCGCAGTGGTCGTAGAGTCGATGCATGACCCGGCGCTTCGCTCTGATCATCGATCCCATAGGAGCCTCCGAGGAGCGCGCCGACTACGCCGACACGTTCACGGTGGTGGATGCCGCGGCCCCCGCACTCAGCGTGGGAGAACTCAGCACCCAGCGCGGCGACGGCGTGTTCGAGTCGATCGGTGTGATCGACGGACATGCACAGGAGGTCATCGCGCATCTGGAGCGTCTGGCGAACTCTGCACGGCTGTGCGATCTCCCGGTACCCCACCAGGAGCAGTGGCGGCAGGCCATAGCCGTCGCCGCGTCAGAATGCCCTGAGGGTGAATCCGTGATCAAACTGATCCTCAGTCGCGGCGTGGAGCACGGGCCCACGCCGACGGCCTGGGTGACGGCGGCTCCGGCAACCGATTTCTCGGCCGTGCGCGAAACAGGCGTCAAGGTCATCACTCTCGATCGTGGATACGGTCTCGATGCCGCGGAGCGAGCGCCCTGGCTGCTGCTGGGGGCGAAGACGCTGTCGTACGCCGTGAACATGGCGGCGCTGCGCGAGGCGCACCGCAGGGGAGCAGATGACGCGATCTTCCTCTCGAGCGACGGATTCGTGCTCGAGGCGCCGACCGCATCGCTCATCCTCCGATCAGGCGACCGCTTCACCACGCCTGCGCCGACCGGCGGCATCCTGCACGGCACCACTCAGCTCAGCGTGTACGAGCACCTCGTCGGTCGTGGCTTCGATGTCGGGTACGACCGCATCCCGGCATCCGATCTTCCGATCGCTGACGCCGCCTGGCTGGTGTCCAGTGTTCGTCTGGCCGTTCCCATCACGGCCATCGACGGCGCCGAGTTGCCGGTCGATCACTCCCTGACGTCGGAACTGAACCAGTACCTCCTCTCGCCGCGCGACTGATCTGCGCACCGTCCACTGCCTTCGCGCCCCGGTTCTCTCCATCCCCTCGGAAAACCAGGACGAGATGGCGTGTCGTCGGCGTGTCCTCGGGCGACACGCCGGCGACACGCCAGATGGTCTGGGATCTCCGGCGTCACACGAGACTGCGGTGCGGACGGGTAGGCCCGGGCAACGCACGGAGCATCAGCGCACGGGTCGCAGATGCGCGCGATCGGCGATCTTGGCGAGGATCGCAGCTTCGACGATCTTCCAGTGGTGGACGATCATCGCGTACGTGAATCGCAGAGTCTCGTAGCCCAGAGTCGCCGCAGCGGCGTCGCGGGCGAGGTCCTTGGCTCGCGCCTTCTCTCGCTCGTGATTCTGCCGCCCATCGACTTCGACGATCAGACGGTCACCGATGACGAAATCGACTTCACCGACGGTGCGGATGCTTATCTGGCAGCGCATCGTGACTCCCAGTCGGTGCATCCGCAGCCGGAACAGCGATTCGAGTCCGCTGTCGGCATCGGATCGCGCGAAGTCGACGAGCCAGCGTCGCCGTCGCGGCAGGCGGCTCCACAACCAAGCGATGCCGCCGGGCGAGATCTTGTGATGCCGAAGCGCGGACTCGAACGCCGCGAAAAACGTGTCTTCGTCGGCGCAGACCGCGATCTGCAGAAGCACGTTGTGAACCGGAGGGAGGATACCGACCTCGACCGTGCCGTCATCCCAGTGCACGCGGCACTCGGTGCAGTCGGATCGCGACGTGCCTGCGTCGCCGAGCCAGATGTGATGCTGCTCCGGGACTTCCAAGACCCACAGCCCGAGCATCCTTGCTGCGGCGCAGCATCCGACGGTTCCGCCGTGCGAGGCTGCGTGCAGTACCTCCTCCGCGCAATCGGGGAGCGCATACACTCCCTGGCGCGGGCGAACGACCGCGCCAGCGCGTACGGCACGGGTGAGTTCGGCTTCTGTCACCCCGAGCCGCGTGAGTTCTGAAGTGCGTGCCATGCGTCCCAGGGTGCGCAGTGCTGCGGCCGCTGTTGTGAATGACATGACCGAGATACTGGCCGGTTGCCGTGACTGCTCGTACGCGCAACGTCGCACTCTGAGCACAAGCCGCTCGACCGGCACGCTGTGCAGAAACAGTCATCAACGGGAAAACCCAGACCGACCACGTGTCGCGCGGGGTGTCGTGGCGCGACACTCCGACGGCACGCCGGACGGTCTGGGTTTTCCGAGAGAAACGAGGCGGGGTTACCCGAAGCGGCCCGAGACGTAGTCCTCAGTCGCCTGCACCGACGGGGTGGTGAAGATCGTCGCCGTCTCGTCGTACTCGATGAGCTTGCCGGGCTTGCCGGTGCCGGCGATGTTGAAGAACGCGGTCTTGTCGGAGACGCGAGACGCCTGCTGCATGTTGTGCGTCACGATGACGACCGTGTACTGGGTCTTGATCTCGGCGATGAGCTCTTCGATCGCGAAGGTCGAGATCGGGTCGAGCGCGGAGCACGGCTCGTCCATGAGGATCACATCGGGGGAGACCGCGATGGCACGAGCGATGCACAGGCGCTGCTGCTGACCGCCCGAGAGTCCGGAACCGGGCTTGTCGAGGCGGTCCTTGACCTCGTTCCAGAGGTTGGCGCCGCGCAGTGACTGCTCGACGAGAGCGTCCTGGTCGCTCTTCGCCATGCGCGTGTTGTTGAGCTTGACGCCGGCGAGAACGTTCTCCTTGATCGACATCGTCGGGAACGGGTTCGGCCGCTGGAACACCATGCCCACCTGGCGGCGCACGAGAACGGGGTCGACGTTCGCGCCGTAGAGGTTCTTGCCGTCGATGAGCACCTCACCCTCGACACGCGCACGCGGGATGACCTCGTGCATGCGGTTGAGGGTTCGCAGGAAGGTCGACTTGCCGCAGCCGGACGGGCCGATGAACGCCGTCACTGTGTTGGGCTTGATGTCGATGCTGACGCCCTCGACGGCGAGGAAGTCGCCGTAGTAGACGTTGAGGTCGTTTACTTCGATGCTCTTGGACATCTGAGAGATCCTTCGGTCGGGAAACTTCAGTCGGGAAACGGGGACGGCTCAGCGGCCGGTCATCTTGGGGGCGAACACCTTGGCGATCAGACGACCGGCCAGGTTGAGGACCATCACGATCAGGATGAGCGTGAGCGCGGAAGCCCACGCACGGTCGATGTAGGCGTCGGCCGGGAGACCGGGATACTTCGCCTGCATGTAGGAGAACACCGGCAGAGTCGACATCTGCCCGCTGAACATGTTGAGGTTCATGCCCTGCACGATGCCGACGGTGAGCAGCAGTGGCGCGGTCTCACCGATGACGCGCGCGATGGCGAGCATGATGCTGGTCACGATGCCGGCGATCGCCGTGGGCATGACGACCTTGATGATCGTCAGCCACTTCGGCACACCGAGTGCGTACGCAGCCTCTCGCAGCTCGTTCGGCACGATGCGCAGCAGCTCCTCCGAGCCGCGGACGACGACCGGGATCATGAGCACCGAGAGCGCCAGGGAACCCATGATGCCGATGCGGGTACCGGGTCCCATGATGAGTGCGAACACCGAGTAGATGAACAGACCGGCGACGATCGACGGGATGCCGGTCATCACATCGACCAGGAAGGTGATTCCGCGGGCGAGTTTCTTGCCCTGGCCGTACTCGACGAGGTAGATCGATGTCATCAGACCGATCGGCACCGAGATGATCGTCGCGCCGAGCGTGATGAGTAGGGTGCCCCAGACAGCGTGGATGGCACCGCCGCCTTCACCGACGATGTTGCGCATCGAGAAGCTGAAGAACTCTCCGTCGAATCGGGCGAGGCCGTTGACGACGACCGTGTACAGGAGCGAGACGAGGGGCAGGAGTGCAACGACGAACGCGGCGGAGACGAGGGCCGTCATCAGACGGTCTGTTGCGTGACGCCGGCTCTCGGCCACGGTGGAGACGACGAAGATGAGCCCCATGTAGAGGATCATCCCGACGACCAGCGTCAGCGCGATGTTGAAGTCGGCGGGGTCGCCGCCGGCATTCGCGAAGGCGAAGATCGTGCCCGCGATGATGAAGCAGACGGCGAGAAGGCCCCACGGAGCCCACTTTGGCAGGTGGCCCGCACTGGTCGTGTGCGTGGTGGGGGCGATGGCGATGGCGGTCATGTCAGTTTGCTCCCGAGAACTCGGCACGACGCGACACGATCCAGCGTGCGACGAAGTTGACCGCGAAGGTCACGATGAAGAGGATCAGACCGGCCGCGATGAGCGTGTTGACGCCTGAATCGTGGGCCTCCGGGAACCGCAGGGCGATGATCGCAGGGATCGTCGTGGGGTTCTCCGGATTCAGCAGGTTGAAGGTGACGATGCCGAGGGGCGAGAGCACGAGTGTGACGGCCATGGTCTCGCCGAGTGCGCGGCCGAGGCCGAGCATGGCACCGGACACGATGCCGCTGCGGGCGAAGGGCAGAACGGCCATCCGCACCATCTCCCAGCGCGTCGCGCCGAGGGCGAGCGCGGCCTCCTCATGCAGCTTGGGCGTCTGGAGGAAGATCTCACGGCAGATGGCGGTCATGATCGGCAGGATCATGACCGCGAGGACGAGGGATGCCGTGAGGATCGTCTTTCCCGTTCCAGACGGTGTCCCGGAGAAGATCGGGATGAATCCGAGGTTCGTGTTGAGCCACTTGTAGAACGGCACGAGCATGGGGGCGAAGGTCAGTGCGCCCCAGAGGCCGAACACGACAGAGGGCACTGCTGCGAGCAGGTCGATGATGTAGCCGAGCAGCCCTGCGAGCCTGCGCGGTGCGTAGTGCGAGATGAACAGCGCGATGCCGATCGCGATCGGGGCGGCGATGACCAGGGCGATCAGGCTCGACCAGAGCGTTCCGAAGACGAAGGGCCACACCCACGTGATGAACGACTGTCCTTCGAGGATGTGGTTGTCGGACGTGTCCGGTGCGAAGGCGGGGATCGCCTGCACGATCAGGAAGACGGCGACCGCGGCCAGCGTGACGAGGATGATGATGCCGGCACTGAGCGCGGTGCCGGAGAAGATGCGATCTCCCGGGCGGAGCACTGCCTTCGTGGACACGGGCGAACGGGTGCTCTCGTTATCCGTCGTGGTGGTGGTCATCTGCGTGGCTCCACGGGTGTTCGGAGGGACGTACGGGATGTGTTCATGCGTGTGCCCCCGCGGTGCTGGATCGATCGATTCGACCAGCGCCGCGGGGGCCTCAGCACGGCTCTCAGCTTAGGACTGAGGGACCGCGTTACTCAGTGACGATCGCGTCGATCGCCGCGGTGACCTTCTCGCGCAGGTCATCCGAGATCGGGGCGCTGCCGGCAGCCTCTGCGGCGACGTCCTGACCCTCGGGCGAAGCGACGTACTCGAAGTAGGACTTGACCAGAGTGGCGACCTCGGCGTCTTCGTACTCGACGCAACCGATGAGGTACGACACCAGGGCGATCGGGTACGAACCGGCGGGAGCGGCAGCCGGGTCGACCGCGAACGCGAGGTCGTGAGCCGAACGGCCCTCCTCGAGCGGTGAAGCAGCGACCAGCGCGGAAGCGGCCTCAGCCGAGTAGGGGACGTACTCGCCCTCGACCTCGACAGCGACCTGTCCGAGATCGGCGGTCTGCGAAGCGTCGGCGAAGCCGATGTAGCCGACACCGTTGGTGATCGCGCTGACGACGCCCGAGGTGCCGTCAGCGGCCTCGCCGGTCGACAGCGGCCACTCGTCGCTGGCCTCGTTGGTCCAGACGTCGGGTGCGACAGCCTCGAGGTAGCTGGTGAAGGTCTCCTGCGTGCCGGATGCGTCGGCGCGGTGCACCGGCACGATGGCCTGGTCGGGGAGCTCGGCGTCCGGGTTCTGGTCGGCGATCGCCGCGTCGTTCCAGTTGGTGATGGTGCCGGCGAAGATGCCGGCGATCGTCGCGCCGTCGAGGTTCAGCGTGTCGACGCCCTCGAGGTTGAACGCGACCGCGACCGGGGAGATGTAGACCGGGATCTCGACGATCTCGTCAGAGGTGCAGGAGCCGAAGCCGCCTGCGGTGATCTCTTCGGCGTTGAACGCGCGGTCCGAGCCGATGAAGTTGGAGGAGCCGGCGAGGAAGTTCTCACGGCCGGTGCCGGAACCCGTCGCGGTGTAGTTCACCGTCGTGTCGGGGTTCGTGGTCTGGAAAGCGGCGACCCAGGCCTGCTGGGCTGCTTCCTGCGAGGAGGCGCCGGTGGCCTCGACGGAGCCGGTCAGGGTCGAGGTGGACGGCTCACCAGAGCCCTCGGGTGTTCCGCCTTCGTTCGCGGCACAGCCGGCGAGGGCGAGAACTGCTGCGGCGCCGACGGCGCCGATGCGAGCGATTCGGGAGATCTTCACTGTGGATCCTTCGATCGTTGAATGGTTGAGGCCCGGTGCAGGGCACACAGTGACGCTATGCGCGGCGGTTAACGAGACTCTCCCGCGCCGGTAAACAGCAGGTGAACGACTGGTGGCGAACAGGAACCCTGCCCGGGCGGCAGAACGGCACTCTCACGCGATGAGATCAGGCCTGGGGAACGTGCGTCTCGATCGAGATGATCCCGGAACCCGGGTTCGTCGCTGACAGATGCGCGACGGAGAATGCAGCGACCTCGAGCGCCGACGCGCTGCCGAGATACGAGCCGTGCATGGTTCCGGTCGCGAGTGCGAGTTCGCTGAGAAGGTCGGGCAGCACGGGACCGTGGCTGCAGATGACAGCCGGCTTGCGGGCGCGCACGCGCTTGCCGATAACGGCGCGCACGTCGGAGCGCCCCTCTTCCCATGCGTCCTGACTGATCAGTTCCGTTGCCACCGGCTTGCGGTCCAGCGCCTTCGCGAGCGGTGCCACTGTCTGCATGCAGCGCACGGCGTCACTGGTGATGATCTTGCGCACGCCGAACGCGCGCAGCGGCGCCACGATCGCCTTGGCCTGCCTGCGGCCGCGATCGGTGAGGATGCGCGACGCATCGGACCCATCCCAATCCGAGCGCGAGACGGCCTTCGCGTGCCGTAGCGCGATGATCGGGAACGTGTGCAGCACGCCGTCATCGACGAGACGCTCGAACTCGTCCAGGATCTCCAGATCGATCGGATAGCTCAAGTGTTTGCGCGCCTTCTTCGTGCTCACCCACTCGAGAGCCGCGATCTCGTTGTTGGGCACGAAAGTCGAATCGCGGATGGCCTCCTCCGTGGCCTCGGCCGCCCAGTAGTGCACGATCTTCTGACGCTTGGGACGCATGAAATAACGGCTCACACCCACCGGCACACCGAGGTTCACGCGGATGCCGGTCTCCTCGTGCACCTCTCGCACCGCGGTCTGCGCGAGCATCTCGCCCGGGTCGACCTTGCCCTTCGGGAGCGTCACATCGCGGTACTTCGTGCGATGGATCAGCAGGATGCAGAGCTTGCCTTCGACGAGGCGCCACACGACGGCCCCGGCCGCATACACGGCCTTGTCCGACGAGACCAATTCGGTCACCGCGCCCGTTCCCTGAGCCTGTCGAAGGGTCATCGCACCGTACGCGTACGCCGCCGACGTCGGATCTGATTCATGGTCTTATCCTGCAGGTCGATGAGGGGATTCCCATCGGCATCTGCGGAGTGGCGCGTCCAGACGCCGTCCTCTCCCAGATGCCATGAGTTCGTGGAGTCGTCCATCGCGAGGTCGAAGAAGGCCAGCAGCTCTTTGACGTGCGCAGGGTCGGTGACCCGCACGAGCGCCTCGACGCGGCGGTCGAGGTTGCGGTGCATCATGTCGGCGCTGCCGATGTGCACCTGCGGGTCTCCGTCGTTGTCGAACGCGAAGATCCGGGAATGCTCCAGGTAACGCCCCAGAATGCTGCGCACGGTGATGTTGTCGCTGATCCCCGGCAGATCGACCTTGATGCTGCAGATGCCGCGCACCCAGATGTCGACCTTCACCCCCGCCTGGCTCGCGCGGTAGAGCGCGTCGATGATCTCCTCATCGACCATCGAGTTCACCTTGATGCGGATATGCGCGGACTTTCCTGCCTCGGCGTTCTTGCGCTCGTTGTCGATCTGTCGTAACAGCCCCTTGCGCAGGTGCAGCGGGGCGACGAGCAGACGCTTGAACTTCTTCTCGATCGCGTACCCGCTGAGCTCGTTGAACAGGCGGGTGAGGTCTTTCCCGACCTGCGCGTCGGACGTGAAGAGACCGAAATCCTCGTACACACGGCTGGTCTTCGGGTTGTAATTGCCGGTGCCGACATGCGAGTAGTGCCGCAGCATCCCCTCTTCCTCACGGATGACGAGCGCGAGTTTGCAGTGCGTCTTGAGCCCGACCAGGCCGTACACGACGTGCACGCCGGCCTTCTCGAGCTTGCGCGCCCAGACGATGTTGTTGGCCTCGTCGAAGCGCGCCTTCACCTCGACCAGTGCGAGCACCTGCTTGCCGGCCTCTGCCGCGTCGATCAGCGCCTGCACGACAGGGCTGTCGCCCGACGTGCGGTACAGCGTCTGCTTGATGGCGAGCACGTGCGGATCGCGAGCTGCCTGCTCGAGAAAGGCCTGCACACTGGTCGCGAACGACTCGTACGGGTGGTGCACGAGCACATCGCTCTTGCGGATGGCGGCGAAGATGTCGGCGCGACTGTTCGATCCGGTCGGCTGGAACGGCACGGCCGTCGTCGGCAGGTGCGGCGGGTAACGCAGATCGGGCCGGTTGACGCGCGAGAGTGAGAAGAGTCCGCGCAGATCGAGAGGGCTCGGCAGGCGGTAGACCTCCTGGTCGGTGATGTCGAGCTCCTTGATCAGCAGATCCAGGGTCACATCATCCATGTCCTCGGCGATCTCAAGGCGGATCGGCGGGCCGAATCTGCGGCGCAGCAGCTCGGCCTCGAGCGCCTGGATGAGGTTCTCGCTCTCGTCCTCCTCGATCTCCACATCCTCGTTGCGGGTGAGGCGGAACGCGTGGTGGTCGAGCACCTCCATTCCGGGGAAGAGATCGCCGAGGTGGTTGGAGATCAGATCTTCGAGGGGGAGGTACCGAGTGATCTCGCTGCCGCCCGGCACTTCGACCAGGCGGGGGAGCATGGGGGGCACCTTGAGGCGTGCGAACTCCTGTCGCCCTGTGCGCGCGTTGCGGATGCGGATCGCGAGGTTCAGCGAAAGGCCGGAGATGTAGGGGAAAGGATGTGCTGGGTCGACAGCCAGCGGCATCAGCACCGGGAAGACATGCAGCTGGAAGTACTCCGTGAGCGCGGCGTGCTCCGCTTCGGTGAGCGTGTCCCACTCGGTGATCTCGATTCCGGCATCCGCGAGGGCAGGCCGCACCAGTTCGGTCCAGGCGGCGGCGTGGCGCAGCTGCAGGGCGTGGGCTTCACGTGAGATGTCGGCGAGCACGTCCGAGGGGGAGCGGCCGACGTTGGTCGGAACCGCGAGGCCGGTGACGATGCGGCGTTTGAGCCCCGCGACGCGCACCATGAAGAACTCGTCGAGGTTGCTCGCGAAGATCGCCAGGAAGTTCGCCCGCTCCAGCTCGGGAAGCGTCGCGTCCTCTGCGAGTTCGAGGACGCGCTGATTGAAGGCGAGCCAGCTGACCTCGCGATCGTGGTAGCGATGGTCGGGCAGCAGCGAGTCGGGAGATTCGATGGCGTCGAAGTCATCGTCTTCGGCATCACCGAGCCCGGCGTCGGCGAGCGCGGAATCGATCATGGAGTACATCTTGTCACCGCCAGGTGACACGTGCGTGAACGAGACGATCCGTGTCACCGCGCAGCGAGCACGTCGACGCACGGCGGTCCGTCACCGCGATGCGGCGAGCTGATCCTCGTCGTACACGTTGAAGCGGTAGCCGACGTTGCGCACAGTGCCGATGATCTGCTCCTGATCGCCGAGCTTGGCGCGCAGGCGCCGCACATGCACGTCGACTGTTCGCGTGCCGCCGAAGTAGTCGTATCCCCACACTTCGCTGAGCAGTTGTTCGCGAGTGAAGACGCGAGAAGGGTGCGTCGCGAGGAAGTGCAGCAGCTGGAACTCCTTGTACGTGAGATCCAGCGCCCTCCCGTGCAGCTTGGCCGAGTACGACTGCTCGTCGATCGAGACACCTGAGGCCTGCACCCGAGAGGGTTCGGCGGTGGCCTCACCGCGCGCGATCGCCAGACGGATCCTGGCATCGGTCTCAGCGGGGCCGGCATTCGTCAACAGCACGTCGTCGATACCCCAGTCGCCTGAGACGGCGCTCATCCCGCCCTCGGTCACGACCAGCAGGAGCGGTGCGTCCTGGCCGGTCGTCCGCAGCAGCTTGCACAGCGACTTGGCTCCGGCGAGATCGTGTCTCGCGTCGACGATGACGATGTCGCTCTCGGGGGCGCTGACGAGTTGAGCGGGTTCCGCGGGGATCTGGCGGACACGGTGGCTCAGCAGTTCCAGGGCGGGCAGTACCTGCTCCGAAGCGGGAGCTGAGGTCAGAACCAGGAGCAGTGCCACGCGCTATCCTTCCGGGCTGCGGGAACCGTCGCCCTGAACGGCGATCGGGTACGACGCCGTGCGCCCCATGATACCCAGCGGCGTGGCCGGTCATGACGCGCAGCGGCGGATCCGTCGTCGAATGCGTAACAATGGACACATGTCTGATCCTGCTCTCGCGCCGCGCAGCCCCCTCGGGGGCGTCGTCATCGTGTGGGGCGCCGCGCTCATCGCCGCGGTGGCCATCGGCATCTTCGTGCCGATGCAGTGGCGTGTGCAGTGGTTGATCGTCGGATTCGGCGGTGCAGTGCTGCTCTCCTTCGCCCTGCAGCTCTGGTACGGCCAGACGAAGGGTTTCATCTTCCGAACGGCGGCGAGCGTGACCGGCGCGCTGCTGCTGCTCGGAGTGGTCTCCGCGGGGTTCGCCCTGGCGGCCCTCGTTCCCGCCTGACGCGCGCTCGCCGAGGGCGCATGGCCCGGGGGTAGAGTGGGGGTCATGGACCTCGTCGCACTCGAATTCTTCTTCATCGGTCTGCTGGGCCTTGCGAGTCTCGCGATCGCCTTCGTGGCCGGCACCGTGCTGTGGAACCTGTTCCGCGGCCAGCGCTGATCTGAATACCGATGCTCGAGCTTCCTACCGATCTTCCGGCCGACCTCGCGCCGCTGAGCTGGCTCATCGGCGTCTGGGAGGGCACCGGCGTCATCGAGTACACAGCCGACGGCCATCGTTTCGAAGGCGAGTTCACACATCGAGTGAGCTTCAGTCACGATGGCACCGGTTATCTGAACTACTCGGCCACGGGCTGGATGGCGAGCGCCGAAGGCGAGCCCTCTGTCCCGCTGGTCGCCGAGACCGGATTCTGGCGACTCTCCCGTCCCGCGACGTCCGCGGACGCTGGACCGGCGCTGCTGCCTCCCATCGAGAGCAGCCCCGCCCGCACCGTGCATGACGTCGAGCAGCTGCGGGCCGAATCCGGCGGCTTCCCGCTCGAGGTGTCGATCGCGCATTCGGACGGCACCCTCGAGCTGTATCTGGGTGAGATCAACGGCCCCCGTATCGACATCGCGACGGATGCGATCGTGCGTGGCGCAGGTGGCAAGGACTATCGGGCGGCGAGCCGCATGTACGGCCTGGTGGACGCGCACCTGCTGTGGGCGTGGGACATCGCTGCGCTCGGCACCGAACTCGCCTCGCACGCCTCAGCCCGTCTGGCGAAGGTCTGACGATGACCGCTTTCGCTGCTCTGGCCGGCGCGGTCTCCGAAGACGAAGTCGTGCTGCATTTCGGAGATCCGATCCGCGAACAGCGGCGCCTCGTCGCGGGCACGGCAGTGGCTCCGCTCGGCGACCGCACGGTGATCGAGGTCTCGGGAGATGACCGCCTGAGCTGGTTGGACTCGATAACGTCTCAGTCCGTCGCGGGGCTGGTCGCAGGCGAGAGCACCGAGCTGCTCGTCCTGGACCCGCAGGGCCGCGTCGAGCACGCCGCCGGCGTCTTCGAGGACGGTTCCTCGGTCTGGCTGATCGCGGATGCTGCGGACGCCGAGTCGCTTGCAACGTGGCTGCAGCGCATGGTGTTCCGCTCCAGGGTGGCCGTCACGGTCCGCTCCGAACTCGAGCTGGTCGGGTTCTTCTCGGGAGGCGCCGCCGAGCAGGCCGCGCGCGAGCTCGCCCTGTCGCCGAACGGCACTGCACTCGTGTGGGCGGATCCGTGGACCGCCGTCCAGCGGGGTGGCCACCAGTACTCCGACGTCGAACGGCATCCGTCAGCCGAGTACGCATGGCGAGTGGCGATCGTGGACGCGGATGCCGCGGCATCCGTCGTGACCCTGATCGAAGGCGCCGGAGTCGACGTGGCAGGACTCCTCGCGACCGAGGCGCTGCGCATCGCGGCCTGGCGGCCACGGTGGACAGGTGAGGTCGACGAGCGCTCGCTGCCGCACGAGTCCGACTGGATCCGCAGCGCCGTGCACCTGAGCAAGGGATGCTATCGCGGTCAGGAGACCGTGGCGAAGGTGCACAACCTCGGACATCCCCCGCGCCGGCTCGCAGCGCTGCACCTCGACGGCAGCGACGATGTGCTTCCGACGCCGGGTGATGCGGTGTTCGCGGCCGATGTGGAGGTCGGTCACGTCACGTCGGTGGCTCAGCATCATGAAGATGGGCCGATCGCACTCGCGATCCTGTCTCGCCGTGCGCCGATCGGTGACCTGATCGTCAAGGCCGGCGATGTCGACGTCGCGGCAGCGCAGCAGGTGATCGTCCCTGCGGATGCCGGTGCGACCGCCGATGTGCCGAGGCTGACGCGGCTGTCCCGGCGCCCAGAGGGTCAGGATCCTCGTAAGGCCTGACCCGGCGCGACGGCATCCCACGGCACGGTGAGCTCGCCGAGGCGCCATCGTCTGCGGTCGCCGAGCACCGACCAGCCGCGCTCCTTGAGACTCGCCGCAGCCGCGAGGAACCGCTGCGTGGCACCGAAGGTCGAAAGAGGAGCCGCCCGTTCCCACTCCCGATCAAGGTCCACGAGCAGATCGTGGATGCGTTCGCCTGGCACGTTGCGATGGATCAGTGCCTTGGGAAGGCGTTCCGCGACGATCCCGGGGCGTTCGAGCCCTGCCAGTCGCAGCGAGATCGTGAACTGGAGCGGACGGCCGGCGCCGGACACGTCGATCCAGCTGGCGATCCGGCCGATCTCGTCGCAGGTGCCCTCGAAGAGCACGCCGTTCGGCGCGAGACGAGCGGTCATCGACGCCCATGCGGCGGAGACATCGGCCTCGTCGTACTGACGCAGCACGTTCATCGCTCTGATCGCGGCGGGACGACGCCCTCCGACCAGCGGCACCTCGAATCCGCCACGCTCGAACGACACGGGCAGATCGGGGGAGAACGGGGTGCGTCCGGCTCGCACCTCCTCCAATTGAGCGCGGGCGGTGGACACACGTTCGGGGTCGAGTTCGAATCCGATGACCTCGGCATCGGGGCGTACGCGAATGAGCCTGGTCGCAAGCTCGAACGCGGTCACGCCGCTCGCTCCGTATCCGAGGTCGATGACCAGGGGATCGGCAGCCACTCGCAACGCGGTGCTCACGGCGATCCAGCGGTCGTTGCGGCGCAGACGGTTCGTCCCCGTGGTGCCCCTGGTGGGGCGGCCGAGGGGAGATGACGCCATGCGTCCATTCTCCCAGACCTCATAGACTGGGGGGCATGACTGCGACGCGCACCCTCATCCTGCTCCGCCACGGCCAGAGCGAGTGGAACGAACTGAATCTCTTCACCGGCTGGGTGAATGTCCGCCTCACCGAGCAGGGCAAGAACGAGGCCCGCCGCGGTGGTGAACTGCTCGCCGAGTCGGGCCTGCTTCCCGACGTGCTGCACACCTCGCTGCTCAGCCGCGCCATCCAGACTGCGGACATCGCGCTGGACGCCGCTGATCGTCTCTGGATCCCGGTGACCCGCTCCTGGCGCCTCAACGAGCGTCATTACGGTGCGCTGCAGGGCAAGGACAAGGCGCAGACGCTGGAGGAGTTCGGGCCGGAGCAGTTCCAGCTGTGGCGTCGCTCGTTCGACGTGCCGCCGCCCCTGCTCGACGATGAGAGCGAGTTCAGTCAGGTGCACGATGCTCGCTACGCCGACATCGACGGAGAGGTTCCGCGGACCGAATCTCTCAAGATCGTCATCGATCGACTGCTGCCGTACTGGGAGAGCGCGATCGTCCCCGACCTTGAGGCAGGCAAGACCGTTCTGGTCACCGCGCACGGCAACTCGCTGCGCGGTCTGGTCAAGCACCTCGACGGCATCAGCGACGACGCGATCGCCGAGCTGAACATCCCCACAGGCATCCCGTTGGTGTACGAGCTGGACGAGAACAACGTTCCCACCGGCCCTGGCCGCTACCTCGACCCCGAGGCCGCGGCCGCAGGTGCCGCCGCGGTCGCTTCCCAGGGCAAGAAGTAGCGAGACCCGCTTCATCACCGAGACCCCCTGTCGCAGATTCTGCAACAGGGGGTCTCGGTGTGAGAACGGGGCCTCGGAGAGAGCCGAGGGTCAGGCCAGGCCCTGGCCTTCGGCCTCCTGCGCTTCGGCCGCGGCAAGTGCGATGTCTTCCTCCTCGACGGCCCAATCGCCGGTCGCGAGGTAGACGACCTTCTTGGCGATGGCGACCGCGTGGTCGGCGAAACGCTCGTGGTAGCGGCTGGCGAGGGTGGCGTCGACGGTGGCGCCCGCTTCGCCCTTCCAGTTGTCGCTGAGCACCTTCTCGAAGACCTTGGCGTGCAGTTCGTCCACGTCGTCATCCGAATTGCGGATCACGTCGGCGAAACGAAGATCCTGCGTCCGCAGCAGCTCGCTGAGTGTGCGCGCGATCTCGACGTCGAGTTCACCCATCCGGGTGAACGTGCTCTTCAGACCCTTCGGGATGGCGCGCTCGGGGAAGCGCAGACGCGCGAGCTGCGCGATGTGCTCCGACATGTCGCCCATCCGCTCGAGGGAAGCGCTGACGCGGAGTGCGAACACGACGATGCGCAGATCGCGTGCGACCGGCTGCTGGCGAGCGAGGATCTCGATGGCCTGCTCGTCGAGCTTGACAGCGAGTGCATCGATCTTCGCGTCGTCGGCGATGACCTCCTCCGCGAGCGCGACATCGCCGGTCGCGAAGGCGCGGGTGGCCTTGTCGATGGAGACGTTGACGAGGTCGGCGATCTCCACGAGACGGGACTGCACGTCCTCGAGGGACTGATGGAAGAGTTCACGCATGATCGGCGCAACCTTTCGTTCGGAGCTCGGGCGGTCTGGCCGGCTGGCGGCGGGCGCTGCTGTGTGCGCACGCCCTAAGCGATTGTGTTCGTCGAAGGTTAACGAATGGTGCCCGGCACGTGAATACTAGTTCGCCCGCATCCGAGATGGCGCGGAAACCCGCCGGACGGGAGGTGAACGCACTCTACGCTGGTGACATGAACCCGCCGCAGATCGCGCTGCTCGCCCTGGCCATCGGCCTGGTGATCGGCATCGGCCTGGCGCTGCTCGTTTTCTGGGCGTACCGTGCACGCGCCAAGGTCTTGGAGGAGTCATCCGCGGTGGTTCCGCAGGGCGCGGTGGATGTGCTCGAGAGCATGGACGACGCCGCCTGCGTCGTCGATCCGTCCGGCCTCGTGCTCGCGATCTCCCACGCAGCAGCCCGATTCGGTATCGAGGTCGGTGCGACGCTGGACATCCCGGAGTTGCGCGAACTCGTGCGCAGCGTCCGCTCGAGCGGCGCATCCACGACCGAGACGATGCGCATCACCCGTCCTGGTGTCAGCCTCGACCCGCGATTGGTGTCGGCGCGGGCGAGCTCGCTGGGGGCGCGACTGACTCTGCTCATCGTCCGCGACGTCACCGAACAGGAACGTCTGGACCAGGTGCGTCGCGACTTCGTCGCCAACACCAGCCATGAGCTGAAGACGCCGGTCGGTGCGGTGAGCCTGCTCGCAGAGGCCATCGAATCCGCCGCAGACGATCCGGCGCAGGTGCGGATCTTCGCGTCGCGCATCTCGGCAGAGGCCGCGAGACTCGGACAGCTCACCGGACGCATCATGAGCCTGTCGCGGCTGCAGGCGGCCGACGGGATCACCGACTTCGACCCGGTAGCGATGGACGAGGTCATCACGGCGTCCATTGAAGCCCATGCCGTGCAGGCGGACTCCGCCGGCGTCGAGCTGATCCGCGGCGGCGACAGAGGCGCGTTCGTCCGCGGTGATGCGCAGATACTCATCGAGGCGGTCGGCAACCTCATCGCCAACGCGATCGTGTACTCGCCGAGAGGCTCACGCGTCGGCGTCGGGGTGAAGATCGAGGGCGAGACCCTCGAGGTCGCGGTGTCCGACCAGGGCATCGGCATCTCCGAGTCGGACCGTGAGCGCATCTTCGAACGCTTCTATCGTGCCGACGAGGCGCGCTCGCGCCGGACAGGCGGCACCGGCCTCGGGCTGTCGATCGTGAAGCACGCGACGCAGCGACACGGCGGCGAGGTGCGGGTGTGGTCCAGACCGAGCCGCGGATCGACCTTCACGATGGTTCTTCCTCGCATCGATGCCCCGATGCCTGAGGCGACTGATCGCAAGAACAAGAAGAAGCGCGCCAGGAAGACGGCCAAAGCCGCAGCCCTGCGCGCCCGAAACGGAGAGACCGTATGACCCGCATCCTTCTCGTCGAGGACGAGCCAGACCTTGCCGATCCGCTTGCCTACCTGCTGCGCCGCGAAGGCTATGAGGTGGAGATCGCAGAGGACGGACCCGGAGCTCTGACCGCGTTCAGAGAACGGGGGGCAGACACGGTCCTGCTCGATCTCATGCTGCCGGGGATGCCCGGCACCGAGGTGTGCCGACAGATCCGCTCGACCTCCGCGGTTCCGATCATCATGCTCACGGCGAAGGACTCCGAGGTGGACATCGTCGTGGGGCTCGAGCTCGGCGCCGATGACTACATCACCAAGCCGTACTCGTCTCGCGAGCTGCTCGCACGCATGCGCGCCGTACTGCGTCGTGTGGTGCAGGCGGACAGCGATCTCGACGAGCGTGTGCTCGACGGGGGGCGCGTCACGCTCGACATCGACCGGCACACCGTGACGGTCGCAGGCGAGGAGATCAGCATGCCGCTGAAGGAGTTCGAGCTGCTCGAGGTGCTGATGCGCAATTCGGGCCGTGTGCTCACCAGAGGTCAGCTCATCGACCGGGTGTGGGGCAGCGATTACTTCGGAGACACGAAGACCCTCGACGTGCACATCAAGCGCATCCGCTCCCGCATCGAGGAGAACCCCGGCGAGCCGGTCATGCTCGTCACCGTGCGCGGACTCGGGTACCGTTTCGAGGGCTGAGGCCCGCACACGTCGAGAGGCCGGCCACCCATGGGGTGCCGGCCTCTCGACGTGAGCAGTGCGTGCAGGAGCGCCTGATCAGGCGTCGTCCTCCTGCGGAACCAGGTCTGCGTAATAGGAGAGGGAGCCGTCGAGGACGGGTACATCCGCGGCCGCGCCGGTGGCGTCGCCCGACTGGAAGTAGATCTTGACCGTGGCGCCAGGCATCGTGTCGAGATCGTCGATGCGCAGCGGCTCGGCATTCGCGCCGAGGCTCAGCGAATCGCCGGCACCGACCCGGAGGGTGAGGGGGTCGAGGCCCTCGATCTCGATCGTGAGCGTCGCCGCCTCGTCGGTGGGGTTCACGATCGCCGCGACGAGGTTCCCGGTGGACCCGTCTTCGGTGGCGACGACCATCGCGTTTCGGATCTCGAGAGGCCCGTCGGTATCGGCGATGTTCACTCCGTCTGACGCCGAGTACTTGATCTCAGTCGACTGCGGGGTGATGAACGTGCATCCCGTGGCGCCGAGCAGAACAAGGGCGCTGAGGGCGGCAGACGCTACAAGGCGCGATTTCACGAGTCCTCCAGGGAGTTTTGGGATATCCGCATCCATTCTATGGGTACGCGAGGCGTGAGCATGCGGCCATGCGGGGCAAACCTTAGTGCATGTTGCCTGTGGTATCCTGGAGGTTGCCGAAAGGACACGATTTTATGCTTTTTGAAGTTGGCGAGACGGTCGTCTATCCGCACCATGGGGCCGCGACGATCATCGAGGTCAAGGATCGCGTCATCAAGGGCGAGACGAAGAAGTACCTGAAGCTGAACGTCACACAGGGCGACCTCATCATCGAGGTTCCCGCAGAGAACGTCGACCTCGTCGGCGTCCGTGACGTCATCGGCCAGGAGGGCCTCGATCACGTGTTCGAGGTTCTGCGTGCTCCGTTCACCGAGGAGCCCACGAACTGGTCACGCCGTTACAAGGCGAACCTTGAGAAGCTCGCCTCCGGCGATGTGATCAAGGTCAGCGAGGTCGTGCGCGATCTGTGGCGTCGCGATCAGGATCGCGGACTCTCCGCCGGTGAGAAGCGCATGCTTGCGAAGGCCCGTCAGATCCTCATCTCCGAGCTCGCGCTCGCTGAGAAGTGCGACGAGGACAAGGCCGGAGCACTGCTCGACGAGGTTCTTGCTTCTTGACCTGTACCGAGTCGATGCCGCGAAGCGGTGTTGGCCCGGTGTCGGCTCAAGTTCGAGCGAGCACGTGAGTCGAAACCTCTGTGGCGAGCCGAGTAACGTGAGCGTGTGACTCTCATTCCTGTGCCCACGATGGCGATCATCGTCGTCGCGGGCGGTTCTGGAACGCGGCTGGGCGCTGCGACGCCGAAGGCGTTCGTCGGTATCGATGAGCACTCGGTGCTCCGACATGCGCTCGAGCGCGTCTTCGCCGCGCAGGCTGCACAGGTGATCGTCGTCGCGCCCGCGGATCATGAGGGCGATGCCGAGACCGAGCTGCTCGCCGCGGCAGGGGATCGGCGCGACCTCGGCCGCGTCGTGACAGGCGGCGAGACCAGGCAGCAGTCGGTCGCGGCCGGGCTTGCCGCGCTGTGGGGAGACATCACCACCGTGCTCGTTCACGACGCTGCGCGCGCTCTGACGCCGGCGACGCAGATCGACGAGGTCGCGCGGGCGGTGACGGCCGATGCAGGGGTGATCCCGGCGCTGCCGGTGGTCGACACGATCAAGCGGGTGGATGCCGTCGACGTGGTCGCCGCCGTCGATCGGTCGGAACTGGCCGCCGCCCAGACTCCGCAGGGCTTTCCCCGCGCGCTCCTCGAAGCCGCATATGCTGCCGCTTCGGAATCCGGCGTCGAGTACACGGATGACGCCGCCCTGTTCGCCGCTGCGGGGCATCCCGTGCGTCATATCGCCGGGTCTGAGCTCGCGTTCAAGATCACCACGCCGGGCGATCTCGCGCGCGCACGACAGCTGTTGGACGCGGATCTCGAACCTGCGTTCGGAATCCTCGCCCCCCGTGTCGGCATCGGCACTGACGTGCACGCGTTCGGTGGCGAGGGAAACCTCTGGCTCGCGGGGCTCGAATGGCCCGGCGAGCAGCCGTTGTCCGGGCATTCCGACGGCGACGCAGTCGCTCACGCCATGGTCGACGCCCTCCTGGGGGCCGCCGGGCTCGGCGACATCGGCGAGCACTTCGGCACCTCGCATCCCGAGTACGCGGGTGCGCATGCCGATGTGTTCCTCGCTCGCACCGCACAGCTCCTGGCCGAGGCCGGCTTCACGATCGGCAATGTCTCGGTGCAGCTCCAGGCGGCCCGGCCCCGTTTCAGCGCTCGCCGTGCGGAAGCAGAGCGCACGCTGTCCGCAGCGCTGGGTGGGGCAGCGGTCGCCGTGACTGCGACGACGACAGACGGTCTCGGATTCACCGGTCGCAGTGAGGGTATCGCCGTCACAGCGGTGGCGCTCATATACCCCGGGTAGTCTGGTGCAGTGACTCTCCGCCTCTACGACACCCGCGCACAGCAGCTGCGCGACTTCGTGCCGCTCGACGCCGGGAACGTCACGATGTACGTATGCGGTCCGACGGTGCAGTCCGGCCCCCACATCGGTCATGTCCGCGCGGCCCTGAGCTTCGACATCCTCCGCCGATGGCTTATCCGGCGCTACGGTCGTGTGACGTTCGTGCGCAACGTAACAGACATCGATGACAAGGTTCTCGTCAATGCCACCGACGCCGAACCCTGGTGGGCGCTGGCATACCGGATGGAGCAGCAGTTCACGGCAGCATATGCGGGTGTCGGCATCCTTCCGCCCACGTATGAGCCTCGTGCGACAGCATCCATCCCGCAGATGCAGGAGCTCATCCAGACTCTGATCGAGCGCGGACACGCGTATCCCGCACCTGATGGCTCGGGTGACGTCTACTTCGACGTACGATCCTGGTCGGCGTACGGCGCGCTCACCCATCAGTCGGTCGACGCGATGGAGGCCGCGGAAGACGCGGATCCTCGCGGCAAGCGCAACCCCCAGGACTTCGCCCTCTGGAAGGGCGCAAAGCCCGAAGAGCCCGCGGACGCGATCTGGACGTCGCCGTGGGGCGAAGGTCGACCGGGGTGGCATATCGAGTGCTCGGCCATGGCGAAGCGCTACCTCGGTTCCGAGTTCGACATCCACGGCGGAGGACTCGACCTGCGTTTCCCGCACCACGAGAACGAGCTCGCACAGTCCACGGCGGCCGGTGTCGGGTTCGCCCAGTACTGGGTGCACAACGGCCTGGTGACCGTCGACGGGCAGAAGATGTCGAAATCACTCGGCAATTTCACGCTCGCCGCCGACGTGCTCGCCGCGCACGACCCCCTCGTCGTCCGCTATGCGCTCGCCTCCGCGCATTACCGGTCGAGCCTCGACCTCACGGAGTCGTCCTGGGCCGAGGCCGAGGCCGCACTCGGCCGGATCCGCGCCTTTCTCGAGCGCGGGGAACGAATGGCGAAGCCCGGCTGGGGTGAGGGCAAGGAGGGACTCCCCACGGAGTTCTGGGATGCCATGAACGACGACCTCGGAGTGCCGCGGGCGCTCGCTGTCATCCACGACAGCATCCGCGCCGGAAACGCCCTCTTGGATGCGGGCGACAATGAGGCGGCCAAGCAGATGGTCTCGGATGTGAGTCAGATGGCTCTCGTCCTCGGCCTCAACCCACTGTCACCCGAGTGGCGGTCGACCGATGATGGAGCTGCGGCATCCGCGCTCGACACACTCGTGCAGACGATGATCGCGCAGCGAGCCCAAGCACGGGCCGACAAAGACTGGGCGGCAGCCGACCGCATCCGTGACGCGATCGCAGCGGCCGGTATCGCTCTTGAAGACACAGCAGACGGAACTCATTGGAGTATTGATGGCTAAGCCACAGCGCCCAGGCGCAAGCAACGGCAAGAAGAAGGGCCCGCTCAAGGGCACCGGCGGACTCGGGCGCAAGTCGCTCGAAGGCCGCGGGCCGACCCCGAAGGCGGAGGATCGAGCCTGGCATCCCGCAGGCAAGCGCAAGGCTGCCGCCGAGCGCTATGCGGCTTCGGCGGGCAAGGGTCGCCCCGGTGGACGCACGAACAGCGCGGGCAACCAGAACCGCTCGTCCAAGGCGAAGTCCGGCGACGAGACCGAGAACGTCACCGGACGCAATTCGGTGTTGGAGGCGTTGCGGGCGAAGATCCCTGCGACGGCGTTCTACATCGCGCAGCGCGTCGAGATGGACGACCGTGTCAAGGAGATGCTCTCGATCGCCACGCATCGTGGCATCCCCGTGATGGAGGTCACACGGCAGGAGCTCGACCGCATGGCCGGCTTCGACGGCGTGCACCAGGGCGTCGCACTCAAGGTGCCCCCGTACGAGTACGCGCACCCGCAGGACCTGCTCGAGCAGGTCATCGACCGCGGTGAGCTGCCGCTCTTCGTCGCGCTGGACGGCATCACAGACCCGCGCAACCTCGGTGCGATCATCCGCTCGACAGCCGCTTTCGGCGGGCACGGCATCATCCTGCCGCAGCGTCGCTCGGCGGGAGTGAACTCGGCGGCCTGGAAGACGAGCGCCGGAGCCGCGGCTCGCATCCCCGTGGCGATGGCGACGAACCTGACCACGCAGCTGAAGGAGTTCAAGAAGCAGGGCGTGTTCGTGATCGGCCTCGACGGCGGCGGCGACGTGTCACTGCCCGACCTCGCGCTCGCCGATCGTCCCGTCGTCATCGTCGTCGGCTCCGAAGGCAAAGGGCTCTCGCGCCTCGTCACGGAGAACTGCGACCAGATCGTGTCGATCCCGATCTCGGCGGCCACCGAATCGTTGAACGCCGGCATCGCGGCATCCGTCGCCCTGTACCAGGTGTCGATGGTGCGCGCGAAGTCATAACCGAAGATCAGGGAGACGTCATGGCTCGCATCGCCGTCATCGGAGGTACCGGCTATGCCGGCTCGAACATCGTCGCCGAGGCGGTGTCGCGCGGTCATTCGGTGATCTCGATCGCCCGCTCCATCGCCGCTGAGCGCGTCGAGGGCGCGGTGTACCTCGAGGGCAACATCCTGGACGCGCCGAGTCTGCTCGAGCAGATCGACGAAGCGGACGTCGTCATCCAGGCGCTGTCGCCGCGCGGAGACATGGCCGGGAAGGTTCGCCCGGCGACGGCCGAACTCTTCGCGGCGCTGCGAGATGAGGTGCGTCTCGGCGTCGTCGGGGGAGCGGGCGGCAGCCTGGTCGCCCCCGACGGGCCGAGGGTCGTGGACGCCGACTTCCCCGAGGAATTCAAGGATGAGGCGATGGAAGCCGTCGGCGTGCTGGAAGACCTTCGGAAGTCTCCGGAGAACAAGGACTGGTTCTTCGTGCACCCGGCGGCGGGATTCGGCATCTGGGCGCCGGGCGAGCGCACCGGCACCTATCGCGATGGCGGTCAGGTGATGGTCGCGGATGCCGCAGGGGAGTCGTACATCTCCGGTCGCGACCTCGGCGTCGCGTTCGTCGACGAGATCGAGAATCCCCGGCATCGCCGAGAGAACTTCGCCGTGGGCTACTGATCCTCAGACCAGGTCGCGCCAGTCGACTTCACCGGTGTCTTCGGTGACCACGGCGCCGGTCACCACCGGCAGGGACATGGTCTCAGTCGGCGGCCCCATGATCGTGGCCTCATCACGGCGATGCCGCAGCACATCGTTGATGTACGACGTCAGCACCTCGGCGAGCGGGACGGACCGTCCGTTCGCCTGGGAGAGGTACCAGCGGTGCTCGAGCACCTGGTGGAACACCTCGGCCGGCTCGAGCTTGGCGCGCAGCTCGTAGGGGATCGCACGCACGACGGGCTCGAACACCCGGGTGAGCCACTCATGCGCGTACATCTCCTCATCCGCCCACTCCTTCTTGGAGCGTGCGCGGAACTCGTCGAGGTCGTTCAGCAGCCTTCGAGCCTGGTTCTCCTCGACGTCGAGCCCTGTGAGCCTGATGAGCCGGCGCTGGTGATGACCGGCATCCACCACCTTCGGCTGGATCTCGACGACGGTGCCGTCGCCAGTGGTCGTCATCGACATCTCATCGATGTCGAAGCCGAGGGCGTTCAATCGTTCGACGCGTTCGGTGATGCGCCATGTCTCGTTCGCCGAGAACGACTCCTCGGCGGTGAGGGCAGCCCACAGCGAGTGGTACGAGGACACGATGCCGTCGGCGATGGCGACGGCATCCACGCCGTGCTCGAGGCGGCCACCGGCGGCGAGGTCCATGATCTCGCCGGCGATGTTCGTGCGGGCGAGATCCAGGTCGTAGAGGCGCTGCCCTTCGGTGAGCCCCTCTTCGTGCAGCTCACCTGTCTCGGCATCCACCAGATAGGCGGCGAAGGCACCGGCGTCGCGGCGGAAGAGCGTGTTCGACAGGGAGACATCGCCCCAGTAGAAGCCGACGTTGTGCACCCGGACGAGGAGCAGCGCCAGTGCGTCGACGAGGCGGGTCGCGGTATCGGGGCGCAGAACGCGGGTGAAGAGCGCCCGATACGGCATCGAGAATCGCAGATGCGATGTCACCAGCACAGCCGGGAGCGGGGTGCCTGCGGCATCGGAGCGCCCCGCGATCACGGCGACGCGGTCGACGCACGGCACATCGAGCCTGGCGAGGTTGCCGAGCATGTCGTACTCGCGCTGCGCCATCTCGGCAGTGGTCTCCTTGACGGCGACGACCCGGCCCGACAGATCGGCGAACCGAACCAGATGCCTGGAAAGGCCTTTCGGCAGCGAGACGATGCGCTCGGACGGCCATTTCGCGAGCGGCGTCGACCAGGGCAGGGACAGCAGCTCAGGGTTTACCTTGCTGGCGGTGATGCGCAGTGCGTCCTGCATGTGGCTCCCGGGGAAACGACACGGCGCGGGTGACCCGAAGGTCAGCCCGCGCCGTGTGCGATGGAACTTACGAGGCCGAGACGACCGGCTTGTCGTTCAGACGCAGACCGGACTCGATGTCGAACGCGTGGACGTGGCCAGCGGATGCTGCGAGCGTGACCGTCTCGCCGGCGTTCGGGTGGCTGCGGCCGTCGACGCGAGCGACCAGGTCGGTGCGCTTGCCGTTGATCTCGGTGTGACCGTAGAGGTAACCGTCAGCACCGAGCTCTTCGACGAGGTCGACCGTGACCGAGAGGCCCTTGCCGTCGGCGGGGCCGACGACGATGTCCTCGGGGCGGACGCCGACCGTGACCTGGCTGCCGTTCGCGCGTCCGACCGTGTCGCGGTCGAGCGGGACGACCTCGGAGCCGAAGCGGACTCCGCCTTCGGCGAGGTCTGCTGAGAAGAGGTTCATGGCGGGGGAGCCGATGAATCCGGCGACGAACACGTTCTCGGGCTTCTCGTACAGGTCGCGCGGCGTGCCGACCTGCTGCAGAAGACCGTCCTTGAGGACGGCGATGCGGTCACCCATGGTGAGCGCCTCGGTCTGGTCGTGCGTGACGTAGACCGTGGTGACGCCGAGGCGACGCTGCAGCGAGGCGATCTGCGTACGCGTCTGCACGCGGAGCTTCGCGTCGAGGTTCGACAGCGGCTCGTCCATGAGGAACACCTGCGGCTGACGGACGATCGCGCGACCCATCGCGACGCGCTGACGCTGACCACCGGAGAGCGCCTTCGGCTTGCGGGTCAGGTACTCCTCGAGGTCGAGGAGCTTGGCGGCCTCGAGCACGCGGGCTGCACGCTCTTCCTTGTTGACGCCGGCGATCTTCAGGGCGAAGCCCATGTTCTCGGCGACCGTCATGTGAGGGTAGAGCGCGTAGTTCTGGAAGACCATCGCGATGTCGCGGTCCTTCGGCGGCACGTCGGTGACATCACGGTCACCGATCAGGATGCGGCCGTCGTTGACCTCTTCGAGGCCGGCGAGCATGCGAAGCGAAGTGGACTTACCGCAGCCGGAAGGGCCGACGAGGACGAGGAACTCGCCATCTGCGACCTCGAGGTCGAGCTTGTCGACTGCCGGGCGGGTGCCGCCGGGGTAAAGACGCGTCGCCGCATCGAAAGTGACAGATGCCATTGTTTTCTCCTTCACCGGCAGGTACGTGCCGGACGATCCGTTGTGATGGATGCGGTGGGTATGAACCACCGTGGCCCGCCATCGGGCCGAGTCAAGTATGGCACGCGGCGGTCGCACCTGGGTATTTCCCAGCCTGACTGGTTAACATCGATTGCGGTCCTGCTTGCGGAGAGGACGCCGGGGAGCCCGTCCCCACCAAGACTTTCAAGAGGAACGATGTCGAGCGACGAAACGCCGAACGTCCCCACCCCTCGCAATTCGCGTGAGGCGGTTCGGGAGAAGGCACAGAAGGTGCACGCCAAGCAGTCGAGGGCGCGCATCATGCGACGGATCATCGTCGGCGCCGTCGCCATCGTCGCGGTCGCGGCGATCGGTACCGCCGTGGCGATGGCTGTCACGTCTTCGGTCTCGAAGCCGACGCTGAGCCCGACCGGGATGGATGCCGACGGCATCGTCGTGAACACAGCCCCCAGCGTCGGCGCCGACGATGTGCCCGAGACGCCGGCCCCGGAAGAGACCGAGGGCGGTGGTGCAGGAGAGACCGCCGAACCGACGCCGGAACCCACGCAATCGCCGGCCGCCGTCGACGTGCACATCTACGTCGACTACCTCTCGCCCGGCGCAGGCGACTTCGAGCGGGCGAACGCACGTCAGCTCGCCGGATGGATAAACGAGGACGCGGTCACCGTCACCTATCACCCGGTGTCGATGCTCACCGCCAGCTCCAACGGGACCAAGTACTCGCTGCGCTCTGCGGCGGCAGCTGCCTGCGTCGCGACGCACTCTCCGGAGCAGTTCTACCCGTTCAACCACGAACTGCTCGTAGACCAGCCTGAGATGGATACCGACGGCCGCTCAGACGTCGAACTCGCTGATCTGGCGATCGCGGTCGGCGTCGACGACGCCAAGGTGGTGCGCAACTGCATCGAGAACGGCGACTACGCCTCCTGGGCGAAGGAAGCGACGTCTCGCGCGCTCGAGGGCCCGCTCGTCGGTTCGGAAGACCTCGTGCTCACCAGCGCCCCGATGGTCGTCGTGAACGGCGAGGCCTACGTCGGCTCGCTGAAGGACCCCGTCGAGTTCGCGCAGTTCGTTCTCACAGTGGCCAGCGACACCGAGGATTCGTCGTCACCGACCCCCACACCCACCGCGTCCGAGACCCCGGCAGCCTAGGCCGGTTCAGAGACGTGCTCCGGTCTCGCTAAACTGGACACGTTCGCCGACTTAGCTCAGCTGGTAGAGCACCTGTCTTGTAAACAGGATGTCACGGGTTCGAATCCCGTAGTCGGCTCCGAAAGAATGACACCGTTCCCGCCTCAGCACTCTTGCGTTGTGCCAGGATCGTGGCCATGGACTACACGCATCTCGGTCGCACCGGCACGTCGGTTTCACGGATCGTCCTCGGCACCATGAACTTCGGTGACCGCACCTCGGAAGAGGATGCGTTCGCGATCATGGACCGCGCCCTCGAGCTGGGGGTGAACTTCTTCGACACGGCGAACGCCTATGGGGGCTCCGCAGGACGAGGCGCCACCGAGGAGATCATCGGGCGATGGTTCGCGGCCCGACCCGGCGTGCGCGATGACATCGTGCTCGCCACGAAGGTGCATTCACCGATGGTCAGCCCCACCGATGATGGCGACGTCGTCAACGCGCGTGGTGCGTCAGCGTGGCAGGTCCGCCGAGAAGCAGCCGCATCGTTGCGCCGGCTGCAGACCGACCGGATCGACCTGTACCAGTTCCACCACATCGACCGCCACATCTCCTGGCAGGAGCTGTGGCAGGCGATGGAGGTGCTGGTGGCTCGAGGCGAAGTCGTCTACACCGGCAGCTCGAACTTCGCGGCGTGGAACATCGCTCAGGCCAACGAGATCGCGCAGCAGCGTCATTTTCTGGGTCTCGTGAGTGAGCAGTCGCTCTACAACCTCACTCAGCGTTCGATCGAGCTCGAGGTCATCCCCGCAGCGCAGAACTACGGACTCGGCATCCTGCCCTGGTCGCCGCTTGCCGGCGGCCTGCTGAGCGGCGGATCGTCGGATGCGAACGCCCGCTCCAACGCGGATCGGGTGGCCTCCGCACGCGAGAAGCGTCGAGGACAGCTCGACGCGTACGAGCTCTTCGCGCAGGAGCGCGGGTGGACGCCTTCTGCACTGGGCCTTGCCTGGTTGCTGCACCAGCCAGGCGTCACCGGACCCATCATCGGCCCACGCACTGTCGCTCAGCTCGAGTCGGCGGTGTCCGCATTGGAGATCACGCTCAGCGTGGACGACCTCCAGGCCCTCGACGAGATCTTCCCCGGCCCCGGTGGGCAGGCGCCAGAGGCATACGCCTGGTAGAGGCGGAAAGTTCCGGGCGTCAGCGCGATCGGCTACAGCGCGCTGTTCGGCTTCCGTCCGCGCCTCGGGCGATTGTTCCACGCCTCGATCGCCTCTGGTGTGAGGTCGTCACGATCCCACAGATAGCCCGAGACATTCCCGATCGGGTCGATGAACGAGTCGCTAGCGGATGACGCCTCACCGGAGTCGCGGCGGCGCATCGTCTGGCGCAGCGACACCGGTGTCACACCGAGCAGCTCGGCGACTTCGTCTATCGTCGCGTAGCGTGCAGCGAAGCGCGGCTCTGCTGTCGCGTCGCGCAGGGCACGAGGGCGGGAGCCGCCCGGTTCAGATCCCATGGGAACTCCTCCTTGTGTGAAGCCTCACGATAGCTGAGGTCCGCGTCACCGCGGATAGCATGACCGCATGGACGACGCCCTCACCCGCCTGGATCTGGCGGGCACGCACAACTTCCGCGAGGTCGCTCCTGGCGTGTTGACACCCGGCATGCTGTATCGCTCCGACGCGCTGCACCGGCTCACGCGCGAGGGACGCCGGAAGCTGCGGCGACTCGGCATCCGCCAGGTCATCGACCTGCGCTCGGCGTTCGACCGGCGAATCGGAGGCCGCGACCGGCTTCGTGGCACGGGTGCGACGCGGGTGTCGGTGCCCATCGATGGTGCTCCCCGCACGTTCGATCCCCGAACCCTGACCCTGCAGACGGTGTACGAGACGGTGCTCTCCCGTCATCAGGGCGACCTCGGGCGCATCATCCGGACAGTCGCGTCCACGGATGGGCCCGTCCTGGTGCACTGCACGGCAGGCAAGGATCGCACCGGTCTGGTGGTCGCGCTCATCCTCACGGCACTCGACATCGACCGCGACATCATCCTGACCGATTACGCGGCAACGGCAGCGAACCTGTCGGGGGAGTGGACAGAGCGGATGCTGCGCAAGATGCGACGCTTCCGCGTGCCGATCACGGACAATCTGGTGGAAGTGCTGGCAGGATCTCCTGTCACGGCGTTGAGCGGCGCGTTCGACTGGCTCGACCGCGAGCACGGCGGCGCCCTGGCCTATCTGGAGAAGGCCGGTGTCGACGACGGCGTGCGCGATCAGCTGCGAAAAGGGCTCATCCGTGTCGCCGAATGACGTGCGGCATGTGCGCCTACGGCCGCGCCGAGACCGTGATCCGTTCTGCCAGCTGACCTGAGGCGAGGATCGCTTCGTCGATCAGCTCGCGACTGGGCGGCCCGGTCAACCACTCCTGGCTCAGTCCTGGCGGGATCAGCACCGGCATCCGGTCATGGAATTCTTTGAGGTGGTCCGCGGCCGGCGCCATCACGATCGAATAGCACGTGATCCACTCTCCCTCCGGCGTACGACCGCGCTGCGTCACGGCAGCCATGCCGAACAGCGCCTGGTTGTCGAGGGCGAATTCGTGCCAGACCCTGGCGGGCTTCTGCATCTCGTACCACCCGGTCGATGGCACGATCGCGCGGGTCTTCAGGCCACCTGGACGCTCCTGCAGGCGTTCGGAGCGGGTGTTGATCGAGGGGAACTTCGCCGGTTCGCCGTTCACGAGGTAACCCCACCACGCCGGCTCGAGCACGGCGGCGTCGCCCTCCGGCACCAGCAGCGGATTCAGGTTGCGCAGGTTCTTGCCGGTAGGACGCAACGTCTCGCCCGCGTTCTTCTCGGCCCAGCTCCGCAGGCCCTCGATGATATCGGCGTCCGCCGCTGCGAGCAGCTCGGCGTCAGTGAAACGGGGATCCAATCCATAGCTCGCGCACATGCCGCAAGAGTAACGCCGACCTGTGACTTCGGGCACGGACGGCTGCTCGGGTAGTGTGCTCAGGTGACACCGACCCGAAGCCTTCCTGCGCCGGTGGCGCTCGGCGGCGCTGTCGCGATCGGCGCCATGACGGCGATCCAGGCACGCATCAACGGAGTGCTCGGCGTGCGCATCGATGATGGCATCGTCGCAGGACTCGTCTCCTTCGCGGCCGGACTGGTCGTCCTGATCGTCGTCACGATCGCCCTGCCGTCGGCGCGCGCCGGCGCCGGACGCCTCTGGCGCGGCGTCCGCTCTCGCACCATTCCGACGTGGATGCTGCTGGGTGGCGCCTGCGGAGCGCTCACCGTGTCGACGCAGGGTGTGACCGCAGGTGTACTCGGGGTCTCGCTGTTCACTGTCGGCGTCGTCGCGGGCCAGACCGTGCACGGGCTGGTGCTCGACCGGATCGGGTTCGGGCCCGCCGGAGTCGTCGCGGTGACGCCGGGGCGGGTGCTCGGCGGCGCCTTCGCTCTCGCGGCTGTGGGGGTCTCACTCAGCGGCGACGTCATCGCGAGCACGCCGCTGTGGCTCCTGCTGCTGCCTTTCGCGGCAGGAGTCGGCATCGCGTGGCAGGCGGCAGCGAACGGACGCCTCGCCCAGCGAGTGAGCTCACCCATGACGGCGACGTTGATGAGTTTCCTCACCGGGACCGCCGTGCTGATCGTCGCGGCCTCCATCAGCGTCGCGGTGCGAGGCATGCCCGAGTCGTTGCCGGCAGAGCCATGGCTGTACCTCGGCGGATTGCTCGGCTTCGCCTACATCCTGCTGGGCGCGGCGATCGTCGCGCACACCGGGGTGCTGCTGCTCGGGCTCGGTTCCGTGCTCGGACAGTTGACGACCTCGGTCGCCATCGATCTGCTGTGGCCGCCGGCATCCGGCCCCGCGCCCTGGCAGCTCGCACTGATGGTCAGCGTCGCCGTGGCCTCCGTCCTGGTGGCGCTGCCCTGGCGCCGACGGCGGCGCTGACTACTTGGTCTTCTTGGCCTTCTTCGTCTTCGCAGGCATCCGCGTCAGCATCGCTCTGGCATCGACGCTCTTGCGACGCCCCGGCTTCCTGCCGGCCGGTTTACCGCCGACGTAGAGCCAGCCGAGCAGTTCCTCGTCCTTCTTCAGGCCGTGCGCCTTCGCGACCGCCTTGGATCGCGTGTACTCGCCGGTGCGCCAGAGCACACCCCAGCCGGCCTCGTCGAGCAGAAGGCTCAGCGTGTGCGCGACACCGGAGGCGACGGCCTCCTGCTCCCAGCGCGGCACCTTGTCGCTCTTGCGGAAGCTCGCGACCACGGCGATCAGCAGAGGCGCGCGCAACGGCTTGGACGACGGTTCCTTGTCGCCCCCGGCCTTGGCCATCGCCTTGCCGAGTGCGACACGATCATCACCGCGCAACTCGATCAGACGCCACGGACGCAGCGATGAGTGGTCGGCGACGCGTCCTGCGGCGGCGACCAGCGGCAGCAGCTCTTCAGGCGTCGGGGCGACCTCGGTGACCTTCGACCAGGAATGCCGCGCCCTTACGGCATCGAGTGCGCTCACGCCTCGGCGTCGCCGGGGGTGAAGTTCAGGGCGAGGGAGTTCATGCAGTAGCGGTCTCCCGTCGGGGTGCCGAACCCGTCCGGGAACACGTGGCCGAGGTGCGAGCCGCAGTTCGCGCAGCGCACCTCAGTGCGCTGCATGCCCAGCGTGTTGTCCTCGATGAGCTGCACCGCGTCGGGGCGGATCGACTCGTAGAAGCTCGGCCAGCCGCATCCGGAGTCGAACTTCGTGCCGCTCTTGAACAGCTCGACACCGCACGCGCCGCATGTGTAGAGACCGGCGCGCTCCTCGTCGAGAAGTTCACCGGTCCACGCGCGCTCGGTGGCGGATTGGCGCAGCACTGCGTACTGCTCCTCGCCGAGTTCGGCGCGCCACTCGTCTTCGGTCTTCTTCACGCTGTAGTCCATGGTGCCTCCTGAGTCCCTTCCATTCTGCCCCTCCCACGAGGCCCCGGCGTCGCGGGCAGGCAGTTCTCGCGCGAGAATGAGGGCATGACGGATGCTGTGCGCGAACGCTACGGACGTTTCGCCAGGCAGGAGGCGCCAGGACGCTCGGTGCTCTACGAGGAATGGGCGATCGGTGTCGAACGCGATGCTGCCGCGCAGGCGGTGCTCGCGCGCATCCCCGCGACGCACCGGCAGCCGCCCCTCGTCTTCGCAGTGACCCGGATGCTCGGTGCTCCACTCGCGGGCTTCGATCAGTGGCGCAGTTTCCTTCTCGCGCACGCCGAGGAGGTCGTGGCCGAGTGCACTGCCCGCCGCTTGCAGACGAACGAACCGCTGCGGCTCGCACCGCTGCTGCCTGTGCTCTCCGAGATCGATGGCCCCATCGCGCTACTGGAGGTCGGAGCATCCGCCGGCCTGTGTCTGTATCCCGACCGCTATTCGTATCGTTTCGTCGACGCGTACGGCGCGTTGCGCGCGTCACTGGACCCGGATGACGGACCGTCGGAGGTCGTGCTGGTGAGCGAGGTGCGCGGCAGGATTCCGCGGCTCAGGATGCCGCACGTCGTCTGGCGAGCCGGCATAGACCTCGATCCGCTCGACGCGCGGGATCCGCGCGACCGAGCCTGGCTGCAGGGTCTCGTCTGGCCAGGGGAAGAGGGGAGGGAAGATCGCATCGCGGCCGCTCTCGACGTGGCCGCCGCTGACCCGCCGCTGCTCGTGCGCGGTGATGCCGGCGAGCGGCTCGCATCGGTCGCGGCCGCCGCACCCCGCGACGCGACACTCGTGATCACGACTCCTGGAGTGCTCGCCCACATCCCCTGGGCAGCACGGCAGGCTCTCATCGCGCAGGTGCAGGCACTGCCCGCCCGGTGGATCACGATCGACTCCCCGTCGCTGCACGAGGCATGGCGTCCGCCGGTGGATGCCGAGACCTGGCCGTCGTTCGTGGTCGCGCTCGATGGCGGGGTACGTGCGGCTGCCGACCCATTGGGGCAATGGTGGGAGTGGCGCACCGACGTGGGCGACCTTCGCGCTTAGCCTGGACGCATGCTCGGAGACCTCACCGATCGCGACCGCGCGATCCTCGCGCTCGAGGCGCGCTGGCCGCGCCACGGCGGCGCGAAGGAAGAAGCGATCCGCAGCACCCTCGGGATGAGCCCCGCGCGCTATTACCAGTTGCTCGGCCGTCTCATCGACACCGAGCAGGCCCTGGAGCACGATCCGCTGCTCGTGCGTCGCCTCCGGCGGCTTCGCGAGAGCAGGACCGATCAGCGGGTGTCGAGGATGCGCGGATTCGCCGGCTGACGCCTCGGCGCGCATCGTCTGTGAGTGGATTCTCGGCGACGGGCAGATAGCATCGTCGGGTGTCCAAGTCCGTGAGAGATCGATTCGATGATGTTGCCCATGCCTCCGGACGTGTGGGAGCGCATCGCGCTGAAGCTCCGGGGATGAACGGCTGGGCCGTGCTGCTGTGGTCGTTCGTCGCGGCGCTCGTCCTGATCGTCGTCGGCATCTTCGTCGCCCTCGTGCTGATGGGGCGCATCAACCTGTTCCCATCGGCAGAGCCGAGCATGGCGCCGACCCCCGAGGTCACAGGCGTCGTCGACACCACCTACACCGTGCTCGTGCTCAACGCCACCGGCGAGGACGGCCTGGATGTGCAGATGCGCGAGACCATCGTCAACAACGGCTGGGACGCTGATTCGGTCAGTTATGGACCGGCCGGCGAGCAGGGCTTCGCGGACACGACCGTCTACTACGTCTCCGAAGCGGATGAGCTGGCCGCGATCGGTCTCGCGGACGTCATCGGTGGGGCAGAGGTCGCGCAGAACGATTTCTACGCAGACCCGAACGATCCTGAGCAGAAGCAGCTCGTGGTCGTCATCGGGGCCGATCGTTCGACGGCGGCGCCCGACGCTTCAGAGACTCCCGCGGAATAGACGTCGCCCGCGGCTTGCACTCGATGGGGTCGAGTGCCAGAATGGGCGTTAGCACTCGCATACCCTGAGTGCTAATCAGAACGTCTACGTCCAGGAGGGACGACAAAACTCATGGCAAAGATCATCGCTTTCGATGAGGAGGCCCGCCGCGGCCTCGAGCGTGGCTTGAACATCCTCGCCGACGCTGTCAAGGTGACCCTCGGCCCGCGCGGTCGCAACGTCGTGCTCGAGAAGAAGTGGGGCGCCCCCACGATCACGAACGACGGTGTGTCGATCGCCAAGGAGATCGAGCTGGACGACCCGTACGAGAAGATCGGCGCGGAGCTCGTCAAGGAGGTCGCCAAGAAGACCGACGACGTCGCAGGTGATGGAACCACCACCGCGACCGTCCTCGCCCAGGCGCTCGTTCGCGAGGGCCTGCGCAACGTCGCAGCCGGCGCCGACCCGATCTCGCTCAAGCGCGGCATCGAGAAGGCTGTCGCCGCCATCACCGCGGAGCTGCTCGCCAGCGCCAAGGAGATCGACTCCAAGGAGCAGATCGCCGCTACGGCATCCATCTCCGCCGCCGACACCGAGATCGGCGAGCTCATCGCCGAGGCGATCGACAAGGTCGGCAAGGAAGGCGTCGTCACCGTCGAGGAGTCGCAGACCTTCGGCACCGAGCTCGAGCTCACCGAGGGCATGCGCTTCGACAAGGGCTACCTGAACCCGTACTTCGTGACGGATGCAGACCGCCAGGAGGCCGTGTTCGAGGAGCCCTACATCCTCATCGCGAACTCGAAGATCTCGAACATCAAGGATCTTCTCCCCGTCGTCGACAAGGTGATCCAGGACGGCAAAGAGCTCGTCATCATCGCCGAGGACGTCGAGGGCGAGGCTCTTGCGACTCTCGTGCTGAACAAGATCCGCGGCATCTTCAAGTCGGCTGCCGTCAAGGCTCCCGGCTTCGGTGACCGTCGTAAGGCTCAGCTGCAGGACATCGCGATCCTCACCGGTGGTCAGGTCATCACCGAAGAGGTCGGCCTCAAGCTCGAGAACACCACGCTCGACCTCCTGGGCCGTGCGCGCAAGGTCATCATCACCAAGGACGAGACGACCATCGTCGAGGGTGCTGGCGAGACCGACCAGATCGAGGGTCGCGTCACGCAGATCCGCCGCGAGATCGAGAACACCGACAGCGACTACGACCGCGAGAAGCTCCAGGAGCGTCTCGCCAAGCTCGCCGGTGGCGTTGCCGTCATCAAGGCGGGTGCAGCGACCGAGGTCGAGCTCAAGGAGCGCAAGCACCGCATCGAGGACGCCGTTCGCAACGCGAAGGCAGCCGTCGAAGAGGGCATCGTCCCCGGTGGTGGAGTCGCACTCATCCAGGCCGGCACGAAGGCTCTCGACGCTCTTGAGCTCACGGGTGACGAGGCGACCGGTGCGAACATCGTTCGCGTCGCCATCTCGGCTCCGCTCAAGCAGATCGCGCTCAATGCCGGTCTCGAGCCCGGTGTCGTCGCTCACAAGGTCTCTGAGCTGACCAGCGGTCACGGCCTCAACGCCGCGACCGGTGAGTACGTGGAGATGTTCGCGGCCGGTATCATCGACCCGGCCAAGGTCACGCGCTCGGCTCTGCAGAACGCAGCCTCGATCGCCGGCCTCTTCCTCACCACTGAGGTCGTCGTCGCCGACAAGCCCGAGAAGGCCGCTGCTCCGGCAGGCGACCCGACGGGTGGCATGGACTTCTGAGTCCACGACGCTGACAGAAACGCCCCGGCCTCGGCCGGGGCGTTTCTGCGTTCCGCGGGGGGGTGACGGAACAGGCTCTGCGTCAACGGAACAGACTGGCCGAGTACTGATCTGCATCCGAGTACTGCGTCGCCGCGGAGCCGAGGGCTGCGCTGATCGATTCCAGCACCTGCTCTACGTGCAACTGCGCGGCGCTCCATTGGTCACTGCACCCCTGGAATGCGACTGATGCGGTGCCGGTCCAGGACGACTGCAGCTGGGTGAGCTGCGCCTTCAACGCGAGCGACTCACTGCGCAGCCTCTCCATGGTTGCTCGGGTGGCACCTGTGGCGGCGAAGACCGCTTCGGTGTCGACGGTGTAGACGGACATGGGAACTCCTCTCATCGGAGCTCTGACGATACGAGCGCGTCTGCGTCCACGGATCCCCCGAAACGGCATCCGTGGATGATCTCGCCGATCTCCCGAATGTGCAGGAGAATCAGAGCGAGTCGAGATCGAGATGCTCGATCGGCTGCGTGTCCTCCAGCAGATGCTCCGGGGTGGCGTGCGCCGGCGCGAGCGGGAGCGTCACCGTGAACGTCGCGCCGCCGCCGGGGGTCTCATCCACCCGCACAGTGCCGTGCAGTGCGGACACGATCGATGCGACGATCGCCAGACCGAGCCCTGACCCGCCGGTCTCCCGCGCCCGCGAGGTGTCCGCCCGCCAGAACCGTTCGAAGATCTGCTCGCGGATCTGCGGCGGGATGCCGTCGCCATGATCGACGATCGAGATGCTGCCGGTGCCGGCAGAGCGATCGGAGTCGACGACGAGCTCGATCGGGCTGTCCTCGCTGGAGAACCGGCGCGCGTTGCCCAGCAGGTTCGCAACGACCTGACGCACCTTGTTCTCTTCGCCGAGGACGATCGGCGGCGTGCGCACCGGCGTGTCCTGAGCCTCGGTGAAGTCGATCTCCGGTCGTTCGGTCTCGGTGTTCCGCGATCGACGGCGCAGCCGTGCGAGAGCCCCGGTACGGTTTCTGCCGGTCGTCGGGGTGCTCGTCGTGTCCGGATCCTGAGGCTGCGGACGTTGGGGTGCGTTGGTGACCGCGTCGGCCGTCCTGTCAACGACGGTGATCGTGCGACCTGGAGCGGCAGCGCGCACATCGAGTGCGGCGTCCCTGGCGACGGGTCGCAGATCGAGCGGCGCGATCTCTGGTTCGCGTTCCTCGTCCAGGCGGGCGAGCGCGAGCAGGTCCTCCACGAGCACACCCATCCGGATCGCCTCCTTCTCGATGCGCTCCATGGCCCGTGCCGTGTCCTCCTCACCGCGGATGGCGCCCATCCGGTAGAGCTCTGCATAGCCGCGGACGCTCACGAGTGGGGTGCGCAGCTCGTGGCTCGCGTCGCCGATGAAGCGGCGCATGTGCTGGACAGTGCGATCTCGCTGGGCGATGGACTGGTCGATGCGCTCGAGCATGGTGTTGATCGCGAAATTGAGGCGTCCGACCTCGGTGGTGGGTTCGAGATCCGTCAGCCGCTGACTGAAATCGCCGGACGCGATCAGCATGGCGGTGGATTCCACCTGGCTGAGGCGACGGAACGTGAGTGTGACGAGGCCACGGATCAACAGTGCCGCGATCAGGATCGTCACCAAGGCGACCGTCGTGTACACCCCGAAGTAGGTGGCGATGATGCGATCGGCCTCTTCGAGGGGGAGCGCGACGTACTGCACGTACAGCGTGCCGCTGGGACCGTCGCTGACAACGACCGAGCCGTGGAAGGCGCTGCCGTCCTCGCCCTGCAGCGGGATGGCCTTCACCTCCTCCAAGGCGTGGGCCTGCGCGATCGTCATCGTCTCCGGGAACTGCGGAGCCGTTGCGTCTGCCCCGCCACCGGCCTCGGCGAGCAGCGTGCCGTCAGCGGCGTAGACCGCGAAGAAGTACTCGGACGAGCGGGGCGCATTCTCCGATGGGGAGAGCTCGAGGTTGCCGTCGACCACCTCCATGTCGAACCAGCGACTGGTCAGGTCGCTCGTGACGAGAGACGGAAGCTGCGCATCGATGTTGTCGATCAGGGAGTTGCGCAGCAACGGGACGGTGCCGATCCCGGCGACGACGAGGCCCAGTGCGAGCACTGCGACGGTGACGCCGGTGACCTTCGCGCGGAGACTGATTCGCCGCCACCATCCGGTGACCGCGTCAGGCTTGTGCCCCATGCGGGTCCCTTCGAGGGTTATTTCCCCACCTTCAGCATGTAGCCGAAGCCGCGCTTGGTCTGGATGACGGACTCTTCCGTATGCGGGTCGATCTTGCGACGCAGGTACGAGATGTAGCTCTCCACGATGCCCGCATCGCCGTTGAAGTCGTACTCCCAGACGTGGTCGAGGATCTGCGCCTTCGACAGAACACGATTCGGGTTCAGCATGAGGTAGCGCAGCAGCTTGAACTCGGTCGGGCTGAGCTCGATCGGCTCCTTGCCGACGAACACATCGTGAGTGTCCTGATCCATCGACAGCTCGCCGGCACGGATGATCGACTCCTCGTCGGCCTGCATGGTGCGGCGGAGGATTGCCTGGGCGCGGGCGACGATCTCGTCGAGTGCGAACGGCTTGGTGACATAGTCGTCGCCGCCGGCGTTGAGGCCCTCGATCTTGTCCTGCGTGTCGTCCTTCGCTGTGAGGAACAAGATCGGTGCTGTGAAACCCGCGCCGCGGAGGCGTTTGGTCACACTGAACCCGTTCATGTCGGGCAGCATCACATCGAGGATGATGAGGTCGGGTTCCTCCTCGAGCACTGCGGAGATCGTTGCGGCGCCGTTGGCGACCGTCTTCACCTGAAATCCGGCGAAGCTGAGACCCGTGGAAAGCAGGTCGCGGATGTTCGGCTCGTCGTCGACGACCAGGATGCGCGCATCAGTCATGTCCCCATTATGGTGACTTCGCTGATGCAGTGGCTGATCATTTGCCGGAGCGGCGCTCAGACGCCCTTCATGCTCAGGCCGCAGTGAGCGCATCCGCATCGAGGATCGTGTAGCTGTAGCCCTGCTCTGCGAGGAAGCGCTGACGGTTCTGCGCGTAGTCCTGGTCGACGGTGTCACGGGCGATCAGCGTGTAGAAGCTGGCCGTGTGACCGGACTCCTTCGGGCGCAGCAGTCGGCCGAGACGCTGGGCTTCTTCCTGGCGGGAGCCGAATGAGCCGGACACCTGGATCGCCACAGATGCCTCCGGCAGATCGATCGAGAAGTTCGCGACCTTCGACACGACGAGCAGCTCGATCTCGCCCTCGCGGAACTGGCGATACAGCTCTTCGCGCTCGTCCACCGGCGTCGCGCCGGTGATCTGCGGAGCGTTCAGCGCATCGGAGAGCGTCTCGAGCTGGTCGAGGTACTGGCCGATCACGAGGATGCGTTCGCCCGGATGCTTCGCGATGAGTTCGCGCACCGCGTCGATCTTCGCCGGAGCGGATGCCGCGAGCCGATACCGCTCGTCATCCGTCGCCGCTGCGTACTCGAGGCGGTCGTACGCCGGGAGGTCGACGCGCACCTCGTAGCAGGCGGCAGGAGAGATGAAGCCCTGTGCCTCGATCTGCTTCCACGGCGCGTCGAAGCGCTTGGGGCCGATCAGGCTGAACACGTCGCCCTCTCGGCCGTCTTCGCGGACGAGGGTCGCCGTGAGACCGATGCGTCGGCGTGCCTGGAGATCTGCGGTCAACTTGAACACGGGCGCGGGCAGCAGATGCACCTCGTCATAGATGATGAGGCCCCAGTCCAGAGCATCCAGCAGGGCCAGATGCGCGTACTCGCCCTTCCGCTTCGCCGTCAGGATCTGGTAGGTCGCGATCGTGACCGGCTTGACCTCCTTGACCTGGCCGGAGTACTCGCCGATCTCCTCCGCCGTCAGGCTGGTGCGCTTGAGCAGCTCATCGCGCCACTGCCTGGCGGACACGGTGTTGGTGACCAGGATGAGGGTCGTCGTCTTCGTCGCAGCCATCGCGCCCGCGCCGACGATCGTCTTGCCTGCTCCGCACGGCAGCACGACCACACCGGAGCCGTCCTTCGAGAACGCATCGACGGCGTCCTGCTGGTACGGCCGCACATGCCAGCCGTCCTCGGCGAGATCTATCTCATGCGGTGTTCCAGGCGTGTAACCGGCGAGATCCTCTGCCGGCCAGCCGATCTTCAGCAGCTCCTGCTTGATCTGTCCGCGCGCCCACGCGTCGACCGCGTAGCGGTCGGGCGCGGGATGCCCGATCAACAGCGGCTGAATGCGCTTGTTGTTCGCGACCTGAGCGAGCACCGCCGGGTCGCTCGAACTCAGGATCAGCACGCCTTCTTCGTCGCGTTCGATCACAAGGCGGCCGTATCGGTTCACCGTCTCACGCAGATCAACCGATACCGACGGTGGCACGGGGAAGCGCGACCAGCGATCGAGGGTCTCCAGCATGTCCTCGGCGGTGTGCCCTGCCGCGCGGGCATTCCACAAGCCCAACCGAGTGATGCGGTACGTGTGGATGTGCTCCGGCGCGCGCTCCAACTCGGCGAAGATCGCCAGTTCGTGGCGGGCGCTCTCAGCATCCGCATGCGCGACTTCGAGCAGGACGGTACGGTCGCTCTGGACGATCAGTGGGCCATCAGACATAGCTGACCAGTCTACCGCGCTCGGGTGTCACGGGCTCGACGTCGTCGGCGGTGAGAGGGTCGGGTCGAACACGCGCGCGGAGCGGATGCTCTTGACCGGGAGAGTGCGCTCCACATCGGCCGCTCGATCGCGACCACGCAGACGGCCTCCGCCGAGGCCACTGGCCTCCAGCAGCAGCTGCCGCGTCGATCCGTCAGGCATTCCGACCTCCACGAGCAGCACGGCCTTGGTGCGCACTGCGGCCTCGAGTTCCCGATCGAGCCACGCAGCATCGGCGTCCGGCCCCTGATGTGCGCGCAGGCCTGCGATGAGGGCATCATAGGACGCTGCGGTCGACTGGTCGGCCGCAGGAGCAGGATGACGATCCACCACCTGCGGTTTCCCGTCGGCACCGACGATCGTCGCGGGGTAGCGTGCATCCGTCAGTGCCCAGTAGACCGTGTCGCGGCCGACCCGCGAGGTGAGCCCCGCATCATCCCTCGACAACGCGAGAGGACGAAGCGACTGGTCGACGCCCATCGCGTCGAGCAGCGTGGCATCGTCGCTGGCGACCCGTGTGCGCTCGGTCTCCTTGTCGGCGGACACGCGCACGAGCCCGTGGCGCTGGGCGGTCTGCGTCACGAGGTACTCCAGTGGCTGAGGGATACCCGTCAGGGAGAGCTGCTCAAGGAAGTCGAGGATCGAGGATGCCGTCTCGCCGGACGCCAGAGCATGCGAGACGGACTCGGCGGTGAACCGGTAGGACGAGGCCTGAGCCGCGGACTCACGGGCCGCGATCCCTCGCAATCGCACATCGAGGGCGGGCGCGAGCGGGCCAGGGGCGATCGCTGAGAGGTCGTTCTGCAGGAATATCCGGTCCACCTCGTCCGGGAGCAATCGCTGCAGAGCGGCGATCTCGGCTCGGCGTCCTTCTCGGATCGGTACCGCCCAAGCAGGCTCGCTGTCGCCGTCGGCGATCAGGCCGAGCAGGCGCGCGCGATCGCGGAGCATGGCGCAGCGTTCCCGCCAGGACGGGTCCCACGGATGCTGGTGCTCCCACGCCGGCACCGGGAGCCAGCCGCCATCGGCGGTGCGTAAGCCGCGGGGGAGTGCCGCACGGAACGCCTCGCTGAGGCGCGTCCATCGTTCGGGCGCAGTGAGCCGTAACCAGCTCTCCCCGACCGAGGTGAGGCGGAGCTGCCGATGGGCGGTGGTGATGAGCCCGGCATCCGCCGCGAGTGCGACGAGCGCGTCCATGATGTCGACGGGAAGGCCGGCATCCGTCAGCCTCCGCTTCTCGCCGGCGGCCAGGTTTCCGCTGGTCAGTAGCGCCAGTGGTGTCTCCCTCGCCATCATGAGCAGATCGGCGAGGGACGCGACGCTCGTGAATGCGCGCTCTGCGGCATGCGCCTCCGCGAGCTCCGATGCGGGCCTTGCCGACTCCGGCGCCAGTGCGGGGGGAACATCCCTGGCGTTCACGGCGTCGATGACCGGTGGGTACGGGGTGCCGTCTGGCCGGAGCAGCGCGAGTGCGATCAGCGCCGCCGATCCGTCGCCGCGATCTGCGCCGTCGACGTGGCGGACATCTTCGCCATCGCTGTCTGCCCCTGCGACCGCGCGGTGGAGCGCGATCGCCTCCGAGAGGGTCAGGCGCGGCAGCATCCGCTCGATGGATGCCGTATCGAGGAGCTCTTCCGCCGCGTCGAAGAAGTCGGACCACGACGAATCAGGCCGCACACCGCGCGCCTCGAAGAGGGCGGACAGCTGCGAATCGGTCGCAGCAGCCAACCACACAGCGAGCGGGCGGGCATGCGTGCTCATCGTCAGGAGCGCTTGGCGGCGCGTCCCTTCCTCACGAAGCTCATCACGAGCAGTGCGATGATCATCGCGAACGCGATCGGCAGGCCATACGGCGGAATCGCGATGACGATCGGCCAGAGGCCCTCCGCGAAGGACTTCTGCGTCATGCCGGCCGCGCTGCCGATGATGATCGCGAAGAAGCAGATGACGGAGAGTGCGGCGAGCGTCAATGCCGTGAAGGCAAGGATGCGATCCAGGCGGCGGACGGGAACGTCCGGTCCGGAATTCTGCGTGCTCATTCGTCTCAGCCTAGTCCCTCGAACACCGGTAGGCTGGGGGTGGCCGCGCATGCGCGCGCCTTCTTTCCCGCACCATCACACAGCGAGGTACTCCATGCCCACCGGCAAGGTCAGGTTCTACGACGACGAGAAGGGCTTCGGCTTCATCGCCAGCGATGACGGCCAGGACGTCTTCCTCCACGCCTCCGCGCTGCCCGCAGGCGCGACGGTCAAGCAAGGGGCCCGCGTCGAGTTCGGCGTCGCCGACGGCAAACGCGGTCTGCAGGCGCTGTCGGTGCGGGTGCTCGAAGCCCCGGTCAGTCTCGCCAAGGCGAAGCGCAAGCCCGCGGACGACATGGCGATCATCATCGAGGACCTCGTCAAGCTCCTCGATGGCATCGGTGGCGATCTGCGTCGCGGTCGCTATCCGGCATCGAGCCACGGACGCAAGATCGCGGCGATGCTGCGCAAGGTTGCTGAGGACCTGGATGCCTGATGCCGACGCACGCCTGATCGGCGCGCACGATCTCGCGCTCGCAGCGCTGCACGAGATCACTCCTGCCTCGACGGTCGGACCAGCCGCAGGGTACATCGTCGAGGACGACGGATCAGTGTCGTTGCGCTTCGAGAATCGCCTGCCCGGATACCCGGGCTGGTACTGGACGGTGACGGTCGCTCGCGTCGAGGACGCTGAACCGACCGTGCTCGAGGTGGAGCTGATGCCGACCGACGGGGCGCTTCTCGCGCCGGAGTGGGTGCCGTGGGCCGAGCGCCTGGCCGAGTATCGCGCGCACCAGGTCGAACTCGCCGAGCAGGCCGCGGCCGATTCGGCCGAGTCCGGCGATCCCGCAGCCGCCGGTACGGGTGCCGACGAGGACGACGACGCCGACGACGCCGACGACGACTTCGATGAGGACGTCGATGACGACCTGGACGACGACGATGATGAGGACGGCGATCCGTCAGAGCCGCGCACGTTGCACGCGGGCGACCTCGACGGCGTCGACATCGACGAGCTCGATGAATCGGCCGATGACGATGACTCAGACGACGATGACTCCGACGATGACGACGCGGAGTCCGACGAGGAGGAGTGATCCTCCTGCTGTCGGCAGCACCTAGGCCTGACTGTTCTCCAGGACGAAGTCGATCGAGCGGATGAGCTGGCGCACGTCATCTGGCTCGATCGACACGAACGTCGCCACGCGCAGCTGATTGCGACCCAGCTTTCGGTACGGCTCGGTGTCGACGATGCCGTTGGCGCGCAGCGTCTTGGCGATGCCGGCCGCGTCGATGCTCTCGTCGAAGTCGATCGTGACGACGACGGGGGAGCGGTGCGCCGGGTCAGCGACGAACGGGGTCGCGACGGCGGAGGCTTCTGCCCAGTCATACAGCGCCTGCGAAGATTCCGCGGTGCGAGCACCCGCCCAGGCGAGCCCGCCGCTCTCATTGATCCACTTCAGCTGGCTTTCGAGCAGATGCAGGGTGGCGATCGCCGGAGTGTTCAGCGTCTGGTTCAGGCGCGAGTTGTCGACCGCGTTCTTCAGGCTGAGGAACTCGGGGATGTAACGATCGGATGCCGCGATCCGCTCGATCCGTTCGATGGCGGCCGGCGACATCGCCGCGAACCAGAGTCCGCCGTCGGAGCCGAGGTTCTTCTGCGGGGCGAAGTAGTAGACGTCGGCCTGGCTCACGTCGATGTCGATGCCACCGGCGGCGCTGGTCGCATCGATCACCGTGAGGGCCCCGTCGGCGTCGACCCGTTCGATGGGAGCTGCGACACCCGTCGAGGTCTCGTTGTGCGGCCAGGCGTACACGTCGACGCCGTCGACGATCTCTGCGGCGACTAGCGATCCGGGCTCTGCCTTGCGGACGTCCGGCGCATCGAGCCATGGCGCACCGGCTGCCTTGGCGAACTTGCCGCCGAACTCGCCGAAGGTGAGGTTCTGGCTGCGACGTTCGATGAGGCCGAAGGCTGCGGCATCCCAGAACGCGGTCGACCCGCCGTTTCCGAGCACGATCTCGTACCCGTCGGGAACGCGGAACAGGCTCGCGAACTGTTCGCGAACGCTGCCGACGAGATTCTTGACCGGCGCCTGACGGTGCGAGGTGCCGAGGATGCTCGCCCCAGAGGTGACCAGCGCCTCCAGCTGCGCTGCGCGCACCTTGGAGGGGCCGCAGCCGAAGCGGCCGTCGACGGGCAGGAGGTCACGGGGAATCTCGATCGCCATGCGTCGATTCTAGGGCCGCGAGTGCGCAGCCGTTTCCCCGTGTGACCCGCTCCGCTGCCCACGCGAGAATGTAGGCTTGCCTAAGAAGACCCGGAGGGCCTAATGACGGACTTGATCGACACCACGGAGATGTATCTCCGAACCATCCTCGAACTCGAAGAGGAGAACATCGTTCCGCTGCGCGCGCGCATCTCCGAGCGGCTCGGTCACTCCGGACCCACGGTCTCGCAGACGGTCGGCCGGATGGAGCGCGACGGTCTCGTCGTCGTCTCCGAGGACCGGACGCTCGAGCTCACTGACGCCGGCCGCCGCAAGGCCGTCGATGTGATGCGCAAGCACCGTCTGGCAGAGCGACTGCTCTCCGATGTGATCGGGCTCGACTGGGCTTTCGTGCATGAAGAGGCGTGCCGCTGGGAACACGTCATGAGCGAGCAGGTGGAGCGCCGGCTCGTCGAGCTGCTCGGCCACCCCACTGAGTCGCCTTACGGCAACCCGATCCCGGGTCTTGACCAGCTGGGCGACATCCCCGCGCGCACGTTCGACGAGGGCGTGATCGGCCTCGTGAAGAAGCTCAACGCCGCGAACGAGCCGATCGAGGGAACCGTTCGCCGCCTCGCCGAGCCCGCGCAGGTCGACCCTGAGCTGCTCGAGCAGCTCCGCGACGCCGGCGTCGTACCTGGCGCGCGGGGGAACTACCGCTACAACGAGGGCTATGTGCTGATCCAGATGGACGGCGTGGATGAAGGGCTTGAACTGCCAGTGGAACTCGCTTCCCACATCTTCCTGGTGGGCGAGCCCGCGTGAGGTCCGCGCCGACTGCGTGAACCGATTCGTCTCCATTCGGGGGATTGCCAGCGTCTCAGGGTGACAGGATCGTTATCTTCCGGTAACCTCGGACAGGTCGTCAGTGAAGAAGCCCGCTGATGGCATTCCCGCGAAGATCGCCTCACCGGCTCGTCCTCTCCGCGGACAATCCGCACAGAATGTCACCGCGCAGGTGGCACGAGTAGCAGAGTGAAGACGAGCCAGCGCACCCGAGCGCCGAGGCACTGGAGGATTCCCTTTTGGCCGCAGACATCGAACCGACCGCGAACACATCTGAAAAGTCTCTGAAGCGAAGTCGTACCGCTGCACCCCGTGACGTCGCGCGCAAGATGATCAAGCCGATGCGGTCGATCGCCATCTTCGGCGCAGTGGGCGCGCTCGTCGCCGCTGTCGCGCTGCCTGCCTACGCAGCATCCTCGACGCCGGTCGATGCGACAGCCACCCTTCAGCAGATCGCAGCAGAAGACTCGCAGTCTCTCGTCGTGGCATCCGCAGCCACCGCGTCTCCTCTTGATCGTTCGACGTACAGCGCGACGACGCAGGAGGAGATCGACAAGAAGAAGGCCGCCGAGGCCGCGGCAGCGGCTGCCGCCGCCGCATCCAGGGCCGCGGCCGCATCGGCCGCCTCATCCTCCGGCGGAAGCATCAACGTGGGAAGCTACGCCCTCGTCTCTCCCGGATCCGGTGAAGTTCGTTACCCGCTTCCTCGCGGTTCGTACACCGAGGGACGCACGACGAGCGGCGGACACGACGGCGCCGACATGCTCGCGCCGGCGAGTACGCCCATCTATGCGGCAGCGGCCGGTGTCGTTCGCGTGTCTTCCGAGAGCTACTACGGATACGGCGTCGCTGTCGTGATCGACCACGTCATCGGCGGACAGGCCGTCTCGACGACGTATGCGCACATGACCAACGGAACCCGCCAGGTCCAGGCAGGACAGACGGTGGCGGCGGGTCAGCTCATCGGTGCGGTCGGCAGCACAGGTCGATCCACGGCGAACCACCTGCACTTCGAGGTGCACGTCAACGGCAGCATCCTCGAGCCGTATTCCTGGCTCGCTGCGAACGCCGGCTGAGTCCGTCGGCCGGATCCTCGGCGCGACACGGGGCTGAGTGTTCACTCGGCGTTTCGTCATCCGTCGGTGCGATGGGCTAATCTGATCCCGTCGTCGCACGGACGGGAGAAGCCGATGGAACGAATACCGAGCATCCGCACCATGGATGCGCTCGGTCGTTACGTCCTTCGGCATCGCCCGCAGGGATGCACCGATGTTGTCGTGTGCGAAAGGCGCTGTCTCTGAGACGGCGCCTTTTTTCGTCCCTGCGTACGTTCTGCCGTCCGAGTGACGTCGTGTGATTCGAGAGTGCCGGGAAGCCGTCCCGGCGGATCGAGAGGATGACGATGCGCACACTTGTTCTGAACGCCGGGTACGAGCCGCTTGCGGTGGTGTCCTTCAAGCGAGCCCTGGTGCTCGTGATGAATCAGAAGGCCACCGTGATCGAACGCGTGGAAGACGATCCCGTCTGGGGTGCGCGTGGGCCGTACGATCGTCCGGCCGTCATCATCCTCCGCAGATACGTGCGTCTGCCGATGAGCAGACGCGTACCCGTCACTCGCCGTGGAGTGCTGCGCCGCGACAATCACCGCTGCGGGTACTGCGGCAAGACCGCATCCACGATCGATCATGTGCTTCCACGCTCGCGAGGGGGAGCCGACTCCTGGGAGAACCTCGTCGCCTGCTGTCTGCGCTGCAACAACGTCAAGAGCGACCGCACGCCGCAGGAGATGCGATGGGAGCTGCGCTTCGCGCCGCGGCCGCCGCACGGAACGGCCTGGACCGTGCGAGGCACAGAGCGCAGCGATCCGTGCTGGGAACCGTATCTCGCGCTGGCCGCGTGACAGCGCGCGCCGGTTCGGGCGGATAGACTTGTCTGGCCAGCCTCTGTAGCTCAATGGAAGAGCAGTTGCGTCCTAAGCAAACGGTTGGGGGTTCGAGTCCCTCCAGGGGCACCGATTCCGTCCAGCGTTGATGGAGCTTCCGTCCGGCGTTGATGGAGCGTCGCCGACGTCAGTCGGTCTCGCCCTCCATCTCGGTCTGAGGGCGACCGATGATGCCGATACCGACGGCTTCGTGGCTCGGCTCCTCCGGCTGCGACGCGTCCTGCGCCTTGGGCTCTTCGCCGGGCTCCTTCTCGGTGCTCGGCTCCCGCAGATCCTCCGTCGACGGCTCTTCCTCGCCGTCCTGCTGCCCCTCACCCTCGGCTTCTGACGTGTGCCCGGACTCGAGATCCGACGGCGTCTCGGACTCGTCCGCGGGCGCCGGTTCGACCTTCTCAGGGCGCAGGCCCTGATCTTCGATGCCGCTCATCAGCTGTCCATCCTCTCGATCGATCTGAACCAACCACGCTAGATCCCCATCACGCACGACACGACCCGGTTGACCGGAGAGATGCCGCGCGTTATACGCAATACGATGAGCAGGTGCAGATCATCGACACCCTCGCCGCCGTAGGCGAGGCGATGTCATGGATCGGGCTCGGGGTCGGCATCCCGCTGCTGGTCATAGCCGGCATGGTGGCGCTCGCCGAAGGGCACTGGGAGCGCGTCGACATCGCGGTCATCGAACGTGACGGCATCGCGATCGCCCGCTGGTTCGCTCGAGGAGACTTCCACGAGCGGCCCTTGCGGGAATCCGAGCTGGTCGCAGAGGACTGGCACAGCGGTTACGTCAGCACCAGGAACCCCGACAATGCGCGGATCCATCCGCCCATGGGTCGACGCCTGCTCCTCACGCTGGGCATCATCTTCACGATCGCCGGCCTTGTCGGCTTTCTCGTGTCGTTCCTGCCCGCCTTCGTCTGAATCGGGTGGCACCTGGGAGGGCGACGAGTCATTCCTCGCCGCGCCCCAGCTTCGACGGCCACCAGATCTTGCGACCGATGTCGTAGCTCAGCGCAGGAACCAGCAGGGAGCGCACGACGAACGTGTCCAGCAGCACACCGAAGGCGACGATGAACGCCAGCTGCACGAGGAACAGGATCGGAATCACGGACAGCGCGGCGAACGTCGCCGCGAGCACGAGACCTGCAGAGGTGATCACGCCGCCGGTGATGGCGAGCCCGCGGAGCACGCCCTGTCTCGTGCCGTGCGCGATCGACTCCTCGCGCACGCGTGTCATCAGGAAGATGTTGTAGTCGATGCCGAGCGCGACCAGGAACACGAAGCCGTAGAGCGGCACTGCTGGATCCGCTCCAGGGAAGTCGAAGATCCCGTTGAACACGAGCGCCGAGACGCCCATCGCAGTGCCGAAGGAGAGCACAGTGGTGAGGATCAGCAGCACCGGCGCGAGGATCGAGCGCAGCAGCAGCATCAGGATCAGCATGATCACGACGAGGATCACCGGGATGATCAGATTTCGGTCGTGGATGGAGGCGTCGTTCGTGTCGATCGAGGTGGCCGTCACGCCACCGACGAGTGCGTCGTAGTCGGCGAGCTCGGTGCGGAGGTCGCGAACGGTGGATGCTGCGGCGTCGGAGTCCGCGGCATCGGTCAGCGTCGCCTGCAGCATGACGTCTCCGTCGACCACCGTCGGCATCGGAGCAGGCGTACCTGGAGGGCCGACGGCCGAGATGCCGTCGGAGGTGACGTTCGCGGTGCCGCTGGGAGAATCGGACGCGGTGACGGCGACCGCATCCACGCCATCATTCGAGAGGAGCACGTCAGCGACCTCCTGCAGCGAGGCCTCGTCGACGACGACGTAGGCGGGACTTCCGGAACCACCGGGGAAGTGCTCGCCGAGTGCCACCTGTCCGTCGCGCGCTTCGGATTCGCCGATCACGAGGTCGGATTGAGGAACACCGACGGCGTTGAGCTGCGTGACGCCTGCTGCGCCCGCCAGCAGCACCAGTGTCGTGGCGATCCAGATCACGCGTGGGCGGCGCTTTATGAGGCCGGCGAGCTTCGCCCAGAGCCCCTTGCTGGGCATGCCCTTCTCTTCGGCCACGACATCCGGCTCGAACGCCGGGCGGCGCGGCCAGAACACTGCGCGCCCGAACAGGAGGAGCATCGACGGAAGCAGCGTGAGCGCGGAGAGCATCGCGAAGAGGATGCCGATCGCGGCGACGGGGCCGAGCGTGCTGTTGGACTTCAGATCGCTCAACAGCAGACAGAGCAGTCCGGCGATCACCGTTCCGCCGGACGCGAGGATCGGCTCGAAGGAGCCCTTCCATGCGGTCAGCACAGCCGCACCCTTGTCGTGTGTCACGCGCAGTTCCTCTCGGAAGCGCGCGACGAACAAAAGGGCGTAGTCGGTGGCGGCGCCGATCACCAAGATGAACAGGATGCCCTGCGTCTGCCCGCTGAGCAGCAGCACTTCGGCCTTCGCCAGCCACCACACCACCAGTAGTGCGACACACAGGGCGAACAGGCTCGTCGACAGCACCACGATCGGCAGCAGCAGTGAGCGGTACACCAGGATCAGGATCACGAACACCGCTAGCAGGGCGACGCCCAGCAGCAGCCCGTCGATGCCGGAGAATCCGGCCACCAGATCCGCGCTGAAGCCGGCAGGACCTGTGATGTAGACAGTGACGCCGTCCGGCGCCTCATCCTGCAGCTGCGCGCTGAGCGACTGCGCGGTTTCCGCGAGCTCGGCGTCGCTCTCTATCGGGATGAACGCCTGAGCCGCCATACCGTCATCAGATGCGATCGCAGGCGAGACCTCGTCGCTGATCCCCTCCAGTGAAGGCGCATCGGCCACGGCATCCGTGATCGTCTCGATGTCGTCATCGGTGAGCTCGTCGTCTCCCACGAAGACAGCGATCGCCGGGATGGAGTCGCCGTCGTTGAACTCGCTCAGCAGTGCCTGCACCTTCGTGGCGTCCGCCGATGAGGGGAGGTAGCTGGTCTGATCGTTCGAGGAGACCTCGTCGACCTTGCCGAACAGCGGTCCACCGAGTCCTGCACCGATGACCCAGGCGAGAATCAGCACCACGGGGATGAGCACACGAGCCCAAGAGTGGCGGCGCACGCGCACGCGCCCTGTCGAACCGCTGTCGTCAACCATGTCTTCCCCAATTTAGCTAGCCTGGCGAGAAGAAACCTTAGCATGAATACAGCGAAGCAGATAGCATCTATCTCATGCCCGCATCCGACGAAGCCGAACCAAGATCCTTCGCGTTCGGCCAGGGGATCTACGACGTCGACGTCAGCGATCCTGCCGGTGAACTCGTCGACCGTGCGGGGATGTCCGAGGAGGACATCCGCGGAATCAGCGGTCTCATGCAGGCGCTCGGCGGGCTCCGCGACGCCGAGCAGAAGCTGTCCGAGGCGTCGCTTCGCTACATGAAGCTCAATCAGACGGACATGCGGGCGCTGCACTTCCTCATCGCGTGCGAGAACAGCTCGATCACCGCCACCCCGGGTGGGATCTCCGCCCACCTCGGCATCTCCACTGCGTCCACGACCAAGCTGCTCGACCGGCTCGAACGCGGCGGTCACATCACCCGCTCGCCGCATCCGTCCGACCGGCGAGCGCTGGCGATAGCGATCACTCCGCAGACGCGCCGATCAGCGATCGAGACGGTCGGCAGACAGCACGCCCGCCGATTCATCGCAGCGGCCAGGTTGTCGTCGCAGGAGCGTGAGGTGGTCCGGCGTTTCCTCCTGGACATGACGACGGAGATCGCCCTCGGCGACGAGCCGTGGGCGATCTCCGACGAAGCGTGAGTGGGTATCAGTGGGCGGCGCGGTACGCGTCCACGATGGTTCCCGGAATGCGACCGCGTTCGGAGACCGTGTAGCCGTTGGCGTTCGCCCACTCGCGGATCGCGGCCGTCTCAGGGGAAGCGGCGGATCGTTTGCGTGGCGAGCCTCCGCGCGATGAGGCGGACGACGATGCTCGTCGAGCGGCCGAGATGTACGGCTCCAGCGCCTCGCGGAATGCCTCGGCATTCTCCGTCGTCAGGTCGATTTCATATGCCGTGCTGTTGAGAGAGAAATGGACGGTTTCGCCCTCTCCGATTCCCAGAACAGTTCCATCGAGGTCGTCTACGAGCTGGTGCACAATACGTCGGGCCATTTCGCCAGCTTACGCGCGAAAGAATGCACCGACAACAATTCCTGTTCTATTCGTGACCAGGATCGATGAGTTTGAGACCGACAATGCAGCCGACAAGACCGAGCAGCAGCAGAATCCGCACCCAGGAGATATCAGTGTCTCCGGTGATCATCGCGTAGACGACGGTCAGAGATGCGCCGATTCCCACCCAAACCGCATATGCCGTGCCGGTGGAGATATCCTTCATCGCCCAGGCGAGTCCGAACATCGAAAGCGCGAGTCCGACGAAGAACACGACGCTCGGCCAGAGCTTGGAAAGGCCGTCGGACTTTCCAAGGGCGGTCGCCCAGACCGCTTCGAGAACTCCGGAGACGATGAGAATGATCCACGACATGGTCTGCTCCTTCGGAGCCAGTCTTTTCGCGTTCCGGGTACTGGTTCACCTCGTCCGGTGTCGCAGAGGGCGACCTCATTCAGAATACCGGGTGATGCTGGGCAGTGTCAGGGCAACAGCCCGGCCCGTCGCGCCCGAGCGACTGCGGCATGCCTGGTGGAGGCATCCAGCTTCGACATCGCCGTGCCGAGGTAGGCCTTGACCGTCCCCTCACGCAACCCGAGCTCGGCTGCGATCTCGGCGTTCGTCGCACCGAGCGCCGCGCAGGCCAGCACATCGGTCTCGCGCGGCGAGAGATGCACCGTCGATACGGGGCCGGTCGCGACAGGCGGTTCCTCGCCGGCGACCGTGAGCAGCCGCTTCTCGAGCTTGGTGAGTCGCTCGCGCATCTCTGGATCCTTGACGTCTGCGGAGATGCTGCGCAGATCCGCGAAGCTCTCTCGGAGTTCCTCGAGCCGAGACGGGGAGAAGCTCGGGGGACGTGGAGAGAACGAACGCATGCGCCGCTCCACCTCATCTCGGACTCGCAGTTCTGATGCCACGGATTCAGCGACGTTCATCGCAGGGGCGGTGCTCACCCCGCCGACGGGCGTCTCCTGCCAGGCGCCGGCGTAGAGCACTCCGCGTGAGCGACCCGCGACGACGATCGGGATGGCCAGAAGCGTGCGCAGTCCCTCCCCGAGGATGAATCCGTCGTAGTCGTGGGTGATCTGCCGAGAGGCTCCGTAGTCGCTGGTCATACGGGGGCGCAGCTCTGTCATCGCGCGACCACCGAGGCCGCGTTCCGGTCGCACGCTGAGGCCCTCAAGGCTGCGAGTGCGATTGCCGACGATGCTGGTCACCGAGACGACGCCGTCTTCGATCAGCCCGCCGAATGCGACGGGGAAGCGCGTGCGGCGGGACAACTCCCGTACCGCATGAGCGACGACATCTGCTTCTGCGTCCATTGTGATCGTGGTGCTCACCAAGTACCTACTTTCGGGGGTGACGACGCCGTGCCCCGTTTCGTAGCGTCGACCCTACCACTCGCGCGGCACCACCGCGCGGGCTCCCGACATGTGGCAAGGAGGCCCCATGACCGACCGAATCGACTCTGCACCGCCCGGTGGAATCGACTACATCGCCGTCGAGGAATCACCACGATTCCGGCAATTGAAGAAGACCCAGCGCTCATTCATCTTCCCCATGGCTGCATTCTTCCTCATCTGGTATTTCGTCTATGTGCTGCTAGCAGCATTCGCGACGGATTTCATGGGACAGCGTGTGTGGGGCGACATCACTGTCGGATTGCTGCTCGGCTTGGGACAGTTCGTCACCACTTTCGCGATCACCATGGCCTATGTCTCGTTCGCGAACAGAAAGTTGGATCCGAAAGCACAGGAAATCCGCGAAGAACTCGAGAAAGCTGAGGCGGGCGCGTGAATGTCATCCCCATGGCCGCCACCGCGACGGCAGACAACAATCCCATCCTCAACATCGCGATCTTCGCCGCATTCGTCGCGGTGACGCTTTTCATCGTCATCCGCGCCAGCCGCAACAACAAGACCGCGGCCGACTACTACGCGGCCGGACGTTCCTTCACCGGCCCGCAGAACGGGTTCGCCATCGCGGGCGACTATCTCTCGGCGGCTTCTTTCCTCGGCATCTGCGGTGCGATCGCCGTCAATGGCTACGACGGATTCCTGTATTCGATCGGTTTTCTGGTCGCCTGGCTGGTCGCATTGCTGCTGGTCGCGGAACTCATGCGGAACACCGGCAAGTTCACGATGGCGGACGTCCTGTCATTCCGTCTGAAGCAGCGCCCGGTGCGAATGGCTGCAGCCATCACGACCCTCGCCGTCTGCTTCTTCTACCTGCTCGCCCAGATGGCGGGAGCTGGCGGACTGGTCTCGCTGCTGCTGGGCATCGACGGGCGGATCGGGCAGTCGATCGTGATCGGCGTCGTCGGCGTGCTGATGATCGTCTACGTGCTCATCGGTGGAATGAAGGGCACCACATGGGTGCAGATCGTCAAAGCCATCCTGCTCATCGCCGGTGCCATCGTGATGACGGTCTGGGTGCTCGCGCTGAACGGGTTCAGCCTGAACACGCTGCTGGAAGCGGCCGTAGAGAAGTCGCCTTCGGGCGAGGCGATCCTCGCACCAGGACTGCAATACGGTGCGAACCCCTGGGACTTCCTCTCACTCGGAATGGCTCTCGTTCTCGGGACTGCGGGGTTGCCGCACGTGCTGATGCGGTTCTACACCGTGCCGACGGCGAAGGAGGCGCGTCGCTCGGTGGTCTGGGCGATCTGGCTCATCGGCGGGTTCTACCTGCTGACTCTCGTACTCGGTTACGGAGCCGGTGCCCTCGTCGGTGCCGACGTCATCATGGCCGCCCCTGGCGGTGTGAACTCGGCCGCGCCATTGCTCGCGCAGCACCTCGGCGGGCCGATTCTGCTCGGCTTCATCTCGGCCGTCGCGTTCGCGACGATCCTGGCGGTGGTCGCCGGACTCACGATCACGGCGGCGGCGTCGTTCGCGCACGACATCTACGCGAACATCATCCAGAAGAACCGCAAGAACAGTGACGGCACGGCGGCCGACCCCGACCCGAACGGCGAGGTCAGGGTGGCACGGCGCACTGTGGTCGTCATCGGCATCCTCGCGATCCTCGGAGGTATCGGGGCACAGGGGCAGAACATCGCCTTCCTCGTCGCTCTGGCGTTCGCCGTGGCGGCATCTGCGAACCTGCCGACGATCCTGTACTCGCTGTTCTGGCGGCGCTTCAACACGCGCGGTGCCGTGTGGAGCATGTACGGCGGACTGGGATCGGCGATCGTCCTGATCATCTTCTCCCCGGTGTTCTCCGGCTCCGAGACGGCGATGATCCCGGCGATCGACATCGTGTTGTGGCCGCTGAACAACCCCGGAATCGTCTCGATCCCGCTCGGATTCATCCTGGGTTGGCTCGGCACGATCACCAGCCGCACTGCTGAGTCCCCGCAGCTGGCGGCGGAGATGGACGTGCGCTCTCTCACCGGCTTCGGTGCGGAGAAGGCGACCGAGCACTAGCAGGCGCCCGGTCCCATGCAGCAGGAACCCCCGAGGGCCCACACCTCGGGGGTTCCTGTCGTCTATCGCTCCAGATCGAGCAGATAGCGTTTGTGCTCCGGATGTGCGCCGTATTGACCTGGTGTGCCGTCCGAGCGCACGACACGGTGCACCGGCACGATGATCGAGAACGGCGTCAGCCGACACGCCGTGCCCACCGCCCGGGCCGCACCTGGACTGCCGGCCACCACGGCCACCTCTCCGTAGCTCATCGTCTGTCCCCACTCGATGGAGGTGATCGTCTGCAGCGCAGTGCGGTGGAACCCGTCGATCAGGCGCCAGTCCAATCGCACGTGCTCATCGAACCGAACGGGATCGCCGGCGAAGTAGTCGTCGAGCAGATGGGCGAGCTCGTCCGCCGCGCCAGGGTCGGGCACCGGAACCGCGTGGAGGCGGGAGGAGATGTCCTCCAGGAGCCACGGGACGGTCGGATCGACCGATTCGGAAAGGTCGAAGCGCACGATCCCCTCATCGGAGAAGACCACGAGCGCGTCGCCGAACGGCGTGGGAGCGAAGTCGTAGCGGAACGTCATGACCCCATCCTGACGTGCCCGTCCGACGGGCGCGTACTCGAACCTGCGGGTGGGGGATAAGGCCAGATACGAGTACGAATGTGCAGGAAAAGTGGGCCAATACGGTGAAACCCGCCCGGGATACAGGGAGTGCGCGGCCTCGGAGCCTAGTCTGTCCTGTGTGTGGCGACGTGAAGAGAAAGCTGCGGATGCCGCGGCAGCGGAAGCCGCGATGACTCTCGGCGACCAGCAGGACGACCAGATCACCATCGCGGTCGCGCACGTCGCCGACGCCGAACGCACCAGGCTTCGTGCCGAGGCTGCAGACCTCGGCGGGCCATCGCCGCTGGTCAACTACCGCGACACGGTCGAGGGTGGCATCGACATCTCCCGTGCGCACCCGGGGAGCCTGCCGCAGTTCATCACCGGTAGGTCCACGCTGCTCTCCAACCTGTTCCGGGATGAGGTGGGGCTGCGTACCGCTCGTCTCGCCGCGGAACGCATCACCGCCAAGCACACCGAACTGCGCACCGTGCGAGGTATCGAAGCCGTGCACCTCGCCGTCGGTCTCGCCGGCTGGCGCATCGGCGGCGCGGACTTCGCAGCTCCTGTCCTGCTGCGTCCGCTCGCCATCCGTCGACACCACACCGACTTCGAGTTGAAGCTGCAGGGCGCCTTCATCGTGAACCCTGAGCTCGTCCGGGTCACCCGCGAGCACTTCGGCATCACGATCGATGCGGATGCCCTCGCATCCCTCGCCTATGACAGCGGTATCTTCAAGCCGCAGCCTGTCATCGACAGGCTGCGCGCGGCGACGCAGTCCATCGACACGTTCACGGTGCTGCCACGACTGGTCGTGTCGACGTTCGCAGATGTCGGCGCCGCGATGACCCGCGACAGCAGGACTCTCGACCACACCCTCCTCAACGCGCTGGCCGGCCACGTCGCCGACCGCGAGCAGGTCACCGCAGCCCGCCCAGAGCCTCACATCACGAGTGCCGACGATCGCGCACCTGCCTCGGACACGCTTCTGCTCGACGCCGATGCGGAACAGGAATCCGTCCTGGCCCGCATCTCCGCCGGACACTCGCTCGTGGTGGCGACGCTTCCGGGAACCGGTGGAACGCAGACGGTGATCAACGCCCTCGGTGAACTCGTGCGCGCGGGCAAGCGCGTGCTCGTCGTCTCGGCTCGACGCTCGACGCTCGACGGCGTGCGCCACAGGCTGTCAGGCATCGCGTTGGACAGCCTGGCCGTCTCGCCGGCCGGCATCCGCCGTGACCTCGTGCGCGCTATCGGGCGAAACGAGAAGGCCACAGCACCCAAGGTCAGTGACGTCGACGACGCTCTGGTGCGCCTGCGCACCGTGCTGCGCGACTATCGGAAGGCCCTGACCACTCCGGTCGCTGGGCTGGACGTGTCCGTGCTCGACGCCACGCGCCATCTCGCCAGGCTCGCGTCGCTTCCCACTCCGCCGTCGACCACCGCAAGGCTGAGCACTGAGACGCTGCGCCGCCTCGCCCGCGATCGCTCTGCTGCCGCCGCCGCATTGGTGCAGGCGGCCCGCCTCGGTGAGTTCCGCTTCGGTCCGAACGACTCGCCGTGGTACGGGGTCTCCTTCACCAGTACGGAGGCCGCGCGGTCCGCGCACGAGCTGGCAGGCAGGCTGCACGCCTCGAGTGTTCCCGCCCTGCTGGAGCGCGGCTACGAGCTCATCTCCCAGACGCGCATGCGGCCGTTCGCGACGATCGACGAGCTCGGAGAATACCTGCGGCTGATCGAGGGCATCCGTGACTCGCTCGACCGCTTCAGCCCGACCGTGTTCGAACGCCCGCTGGGCGAACTGATTCAGGCGCACGGCTCACGACGCGACGCGCCAGGGATGTCGGGCGCCAACCGCCGTCGACTGCGACGCCTGGCCAAGGAGTATGTGCGTCCTGGTGTGCACATCACGGAGATGCACGAGGCTCTGCTGCGCATCCAGCAGCAGCGAACGCAGTGGCAGCGTTTCGTCGACGCCGGTGTGGCCCCTGAGATCCCGCTCGGGCTCTCGGATGTGTATGGATCGTGGCAGCGGGTGAGTGCCGAACTGGCCGAGCTGGATGTCGCTCTCGGGCGGCGCGAGCCGCTGGCGTCGCTGCCTGTCGAGCGACTGGTCCGCACACTCGCCGGTCTTGCCGCACGCTCGGATGTTTTCGACAACCTGATCGAGCGGGCGACGATCCGTGACACTCTCGCGACCCTTGGCCTCGAACCGCTTCTCGCGGAACTCTCGGTGCGACACGTGGCCGAGGATCAGGTCGCGGACGAGCTGGAGTTCGCGTGGTGGCAATCGCTGCTCGAACGCGCACTGCAGGACGACCGCGCCCTGCTCGGCGCGAACACGGCGGTCGTCGACCGTCTCGAGCGCGACTTCCGCCTCGTGGATGAAGCACACGCATCCATGGCCGGACCCCTTCTGGCGTGGCAACTGGCGAATCAATGGCGCATCGCGATCGTCGATGAACCCATCGAATCGCAGCATCTGCGGCGTGCGCTCACGCAGGGTGTTCCGTCGACGGCCGAGATCATCAGCGCCGCTCCGACCCTCATGAATGTGCTCGCCCCGGCGTGGATATCGTCGCCGTATCAGGTGCCGGAGATCCCCGACTCCGTCGAGTTCGACACCGTGCTGCTGGTGGATGCCGCGGCCATCAACCTCGCAGAAGCAGCGCCGGCGATCCGCCGAGCCCGCCAGGTGGTCGCCTTCGGCGACCCGGTGACGCAGCGCCCGACTCCTTTCGAGGTCGCCGTGGATGCAGACCGCGAGTGGGAGGCGGAGGTGCCGTTCGATGAGGTCTCGGTGTTCGAGCGCCTCGCCGAACTGCTGCCGGTCATGACGCTCACGCGCAGCTACCGTGCCGGGGGAGAAGACCTGGCGGAGCTCATCAACGACGCGTTCTACGGCGGCGAGATCATCTCGCTGCCGTGGGCCGGTTCCTACCTCGGCCGCGGCAGTCTCACCGTCGACTATGTCGAGGGCGGCGTCGGTGCCCCTGATCCGATCTCGGGCGCGGTGGAAAGTCCTGATGCCGAGGTCGCGCGGGTCGTGACGCTCGTGGTCGAGCATGCGGTTCATCGACCGTCCGAGTCGCTCATGGTCATCACCGCGAGTGCTCGTCATTCCGAGCGCGTGCGTGCGGCCGTGACCAGCGCCTTCGCCGGACGATCGGATGTCGCCGACTTCGTCGGGCGCGACACGGCCGAGCCGTTCGCCGTGCTCACCCTCGAGGAGTCGGTGGCCGAGAGCCGCGACCGCGTCATCTTCTCGCTCGGGTACGGCCTGACCAAGCACGGACGGGTCCTCAGCGACTTCGGCGACCTCTCCACCCCTGACGGCGAACGACTGCTGACGGTCGGAATGACGAGGGCCCGCCGTTCGATGGTGCTGGTCTCGTCCATCCGTCCGTCATCATTCGACGACGGACGGCTGGAGCACGGCGCATCCACCCTGATGTCGATCCTCGGCGGTCTCGCCGCCCGCGGCCGTGATTCGCGCCTCGAGGATCTCGCCGACCCTCTCACCCTCGCTCTCGCGCGAGAGCTTCGCAGGCTCGGCGCATCGGTCGATGTCGACTATCGCGGCCTGCTGCCGCTGGTCGCGCAGCACGGCGGCAAAGCCGTCATCATCGAGTCGGATCCCGAGTCGCGTGGCGAGTCGCTGCGTGAGACGCTGCGCCTGCGCCCGCACGTGCTGCGCCGCCTGGGATGGCACTACGTGCGTGTGCACGCGTTCGATCTCTACAGCGACCCTGTGACGACGGCATCGCGCATCGCCGCGGTGCTCGGCATCGCCCCGGATGCCGTGAGGTCAGACACCGACACGCAGCCGATCGACTTTCCCGGCGATGCCTGAGGAGGAGTCGTCTGATCCGGAGCGTCAGCGGGTCGTCCGTGTGCCTGGCAGCCGGCGCGCTCAGCTCACGCCGGCCCCTGATACCGACCCCTCGCCGGACGTCGTGACGAATCCCGCACGCACGAAGAAGCCCGGCGGTGGTCCGAACGACGATCGGTTGCTGGACGACGTCCCTCCGCACTACTGAAAGGCCCCCACCTCCGCATGGAGATGAGGGCCTTCAGGCGGAGATCGTGTCAGTTCAGCGCATCCTTGCGGAGCAGATCGCGGATCTCGATGAGCAGCTCCTGCTCAGTCGGCAGAGTCTCCTCCTCGACCGCGGGATTTCTTGCCGCCTGGCGCTCCTTGTACTTGTTCATCGGCACGACGAACACGAAGTACACGACCAGCGCAACGGCGAGGAAGCTGATGATCGCGGAGATCAGCTCGCCAAGAGGGAAGGTCACCGGGTCGCCGTAGATGCTCGTCAGCTGCGGGCCGAAGTTGCCGGCGGCATCCGCTTTGAAGAACAGTGAGACCAGCGGGTTGATGATGCTGGAGACCACCGCATTGACGATGGCAGTGAACGCGCCGCCGATGACGACGGCGACGGCAAGATCGATGACATTGCCCTTGGTGATGAATTCCTTGAATCCCTGGAACACGGGAACCCCCATCTGTTGATGCAGACCTCAGGTCGAGGCGGGAGTCGACGCGGGCGCCGGGGTGGAACTCGTCGAAGACTCCGATTTCGATGATGACGAAGAATCTGTCTTCCCGCCACCGCCACTCCGGGAGTCGGTGCGATAGAAGCCCGATCCGTTGAAGGTCACGCCGATCGAGCCGTACTGCTTTCGAAGCGCTCCGCCGCACTCGGGGCAGATGGCGAGGGCATCTTCGGAGAAGCTCTGGACAGCGTCGAACTGGTGACCGCACGACGTGCAGGCATAGGCATAGGTGGGCATATCGTCTCGGATGGATCAGTGCCGCGCAGGCGACAGGGTGAGGGTGCGAGTGGGCGTCACGACGCCGGTGACCGGCTGGTCGTGCATCTCTCGCGGAAGGGAATCGAGTATCTCGGAATCATAGGTCACGGCGTAGACCGGAGGACACTTCTCCATCGAGCCGATGGTCTTGTCGAAGTAACCGCGACCCCACCCGAGCCGCAGGCCGGTGCCGTCGACGGCTGCCGCGGGGATGATCATGAGGTCGACGTCGTTCACCGCTATCGGGCCGAGCACCTCGCCGGTCGGCTCTGGGAGCCCGAACAGCCCCTCGGCGACGTCGTCCGAATCGTCAGCGACGGCCCAATCCAGCAACCCGTCCGCGCGGGTGATGGGCAGCAGCACCCGAATTCCCCGCTGCACGGCTGCAGTGACGAACGCCCTCGTTCCCGGCTCGGTCGTGGCGGAGAGGAAGCAGGAGATCGATTCGGCGGAGTGCGCAGCGACGAGAGCGTCGAGCTGCTCGCGGATGCCGGATGCTGCGGCCTCGCGCTGAGCGTCGGAGAGCAACTGTCGGCGCTCACGCAGCTCCGCACGCAAGGCGCGTTTCTCCTGCTCGATGTCGGTGGACATGCTTCGAGTCTACGTGCCGTCAGGACGAGTGCCCCCGCTAAGCTGGGTTGATGGGACACCAGAAAATGAAGGCAGTGATTCCGGCAGCTGGCCTTGGTACGCGGTTCTTGCCTGCAACGAAGGCGATGCCGAAGGAGATGCTCCCGGTGGTGGACAAGCCGGCGATCCAGTACGTGGTCGAAGAGGCCGCTGCCGCCGGCATCGATGACATCCTCGTGATCATCGGCCGGAACAAGAACATGATCTCGAATCACTTCGACTCGGTACCTGAGCTCGAGGTGAAGCTCACCGAGAAGGGTGACATGGGGCGCCTCGAGCGCGTCATGAAATCCAGCGATCTCGCCGACATCCACTATCTTCGCCAGGGCGAGCCCAAGGGGCTCGGGCATGCGGTGCTCCGCGCCAAGACGCACGTAGGCGACAGCTCGTTCGCGGTGATGCTCGGTGACGACCTCATCGACGAACGAGATGAGCTGCTGACCACGATGATCGACGTGCACGAGCGCACCGGCGCGACCGTCGTGGCGCTTATGGAGGTCGACCCATCGAGCATCCACCTCTACGGCGCCGCAGCCGTCGAAGCGACCGACGACGCCGATGTCGTGCGGGTCACGGGTCTCGTCGAGAAGCCCGCCCCTGAGGATGCCCCCTCCAACCTCGCCATCATCGGTCGCTACATCCTGCCGGCTGAGGTCTTCCCCATCCTCGAGCGCACCGAGCCGGGCAAGGGCGGGGAGATCCAGCTCACCGACGCTCTGCAGGAACTCGCCGCAGACACCGACGGCCCTGGTGTGATCGGCGTGATCTTCCGCGGACGTCGCTACGACACCGGCGATCGCGTCGACTACATCAAGGCGATCGTGCAGCTCGCGACCGACCGCGACGACCTCGGCGCGGAACTGCGGCCGTGGCTGAAGGAATTCAGCGAGCGCCTCTAGGCGTTACGGACGAGGTGCGTATGGACTTGCTGCAGGGGCACCGTCACGGTCCGGTGGAGCTTCGGCTCATCAGGTCGCGTGATGCGCGTGTGCTGCAGCACGAACTGCTGAACAACCGTGCGTGGCTGCAGCGCTGGGAGGCGACGATCCCGAACGGGTCGGCGTCCTTCGATATGCGTCTCAGCATCCGCCGTCTGCTGCAGCAGTACCGAGACGGCGGGGGATACCCGTTCGTGATGGAGTACGACGGCGAGATCGCCGGGCAACTGAATGTGTGGGGCGTCGCTCGAGGGTCGCTCTGCTCTGCCACGATCGGATACTGGGTCAGCGAGAGGTTCGCAGGCAAGGGCATCACTCCGACCGCTGTGGCGCTCGCCACCGACGCGTCGTTCAGAGAGTACGGGCTGCATCGCATGGAGATCTGCATCCGTCCGGAGAACGAGGCGAGCCTCCGCGTCGTTCAGAAGCTCGGATTCCGCTACGAAGGGCTGCGGCGTCGCTACATCCATATCGACGGAGACTGGCGCGATCATTACGCATTCGCGCTCACCCGCGAGGATGCTCCGGAGGGAGTGCTCGCGCGCTGGCTGAGCGGGCGTGTCCCGCAGGATGCCGCGATGGTCCCGCCCTCTGATCGCCTTTCGATCTGAGATTCATCGTGCTGCGTGGCGACACGCGCCCGGACTGAGGGGCAGGGGACGCCCGGTCGCATACGGTTGACCCTATGAATGGGCCGGTGCTGAGTGGGGGCGTTATCGTCCTCGTCGCGGTGCTGCTCTGGATGCTGTATCTGCTCCCGTCGTGGCGCGGACGCTACCAGTACAACACCTCGGAGCGGAACGCTGTGCGACTGAATCAGGCGCTGCGTGTGCTCGCGGAGACGAGCGAGACTCCGGCAGAGGTGCACCTCGAACTCAACGCGCGTACCGCGCACGCCCAGCAGAAGCTGGCGAAGCGGCTGCAGTCGGAGAAGGAATCCGTTGAGCTGCTCCGGCTCCGCGAGGAGCTCGCAGCGACTCGCGCCGACCCGGTCGTGCGTCAGGCGCGTGCTCGTCGCCGCGTGCGCGTGGTCGGAACCGTGCTGTTGTTCGCCGGTCTCGCAGTGGCGGGGCTCGGCGTGTGGCAGTTGCTGACCGGCGGTGCGCAGCTGCTGATCTGGGTCGGGGGTGCTCTCGGGCTCGTGGCCGCGGTCACGCTGCAGAAGATGGCATCGGTCGCTCGTCGCGCCGCGCGCCGGCCCGCATACCCCGTCGCAGAGGAAGCGCCGGCTCGCGTCTCGCCTCCGCTGCACGATCAGGGTCGGGCTTCGTGGACGCCGAGGCGGCTGCCGGAGTCGATGGTCGCAGTGGCAGGTTCTGCCACCCAGATCGCCATGGCGGAGATCGAGGCGCAGCAGGAGCTGCGCCGAGCCGCTCGGGTGGCCGCGCTTCGCGAGCGCGCGGAGCAGATGGCGGCGCCTGCCCCGATCTCGCTGCCGGCGGCCAAGGAAGCGTCATCGCCATACGCCCGGATGGGCTTCGTGGACGATGCCGAGATCGAACAGCACGTCCGTCAGCTTCTCGAGCGACGCGCGGCAGGCTGAGCCTCGTCTCGGCGCAGCACACCGTTCGGGCGTGATAATCTAACTGAGGTTCACGGGCCTATGGCGCAGTTGGTAGCGCGCCTCGTTCGCATCGAGGAGGTCAGGGGTTCGAATCCCCTTAGGTCCACACTGTGTTGAGACAGTGAAGAACAGGCCCCGCTTCGGCGGGGCCTGTTCTGTGTCCGGGGCTGGCGTCGCTCGCTCAGTTCGCGCGTCCGGCGTCCTGGATGATCTGGGCCACCACATCGGCGTCGTAGTGGAAGACCACATCGTCTGGCGTCAGGCGTTCTACGAACGGCACGATGCGCACACGGTCGCCGTCGATGGTCACGACCGACCCTCCGAAGCCGTCGATGGCAGATTCCTCGGCCGGATCTGCGAACGCGCGTGCGAGATTCGTCACGCCAGGGGCAACCGTCACGGGTACGCCCGCGACGATCTCCGTGATCGGCAGGTGATAGTGACCGCTGAGGATGACACGCACATCCGTGCCGCGGACGATGTCGAGAAGTTCCCGGCCGTCATGGTCGTCGAGCGCCAGTGCCTGCAGCAGCGCGGTCTGCGCGGGCAACGGCGGGTGATGCACGATCACCACGGTGCCGTGTGCGGCGGGCTCGGCGAGGAGCTCCTTCAGGAAGGACAGCTGCTCGGACTCCAGGCTCCCGTAGCCGGCGCCGGGAACCGAGGTGTCGAGCACCACGATCCGCCAGCCGTCCTGATCCACCAGAGACACCACTGGGCGGTCGAGATCGACGCCGGGCGGCTGCTGCTCGTCGGCATCCGGCTGGCCGCTGCCCAGCACCGCGCGAAATGCGCCCCGTTGATCGTGATTGCCCATCGCGAAGACCGCACGGGCTCCACGGGCGCGCGCCCACGGCGTGACAGCGTCCCTGACCTGTCGGTAGGACTCCTCCGATCCGTCTTGACTGACGTCACCGGAGACCACGACGAGATCGAACGTGAGGTGCCCCACATGCGAGAGCGCGCGGCGCAGGTGCTCGGCGGTGTCGACCACGCCGTAATGGCGGCCGCCGTCGCCAGAGAAGTGCGTGTCACTGAGATGCAGGATGCGGAGTGCGCTCATGGTGACACTCTTGCAGTCTCACGGGCTCAGCCCAAGAGTCAACCCAGCAGGAACGTCGCGATCAGCAGCACAGGCACGCATCCGATGGTCGTGATGAACACCGTGTCGCGCGAGATCGACTCGCCGACGTCGTAGCGCTGCGAGTAGTTGAAGACGTTCTGGGCGGTCGGCAGGGCCGCGAGCACCACGACGATCAGCACCTCGTGGGCTGACAGGCCGAAGACGAACTGCGCGACGGCCCAGGCGATGACGGGCATGGCGAGCAGCTTCAGCGAGCTGGCGAGGAGCACGTCGCGGCGGTGGTGCGAAGAGCCGAGGATCTTCTGACCGTGCAGCGAGATGCCGTAGCTGATCAGCAGCACCGGGACACAGGCGTTCGCCAACAGCAGGGCGGGCTCCATGACGATCGGCGGCAGATCGATTCCGAGCACCGAGACCAGGGTGCCGAGCGCGGAGCCGAGGATGATCGGATTCGTCGCCGTGCGCACGAAGGTGCGCCATGCCGACGTCCTGCCGCTGGTGACGGCGTCGAGGATCGTCAACGAGATCGGCGTGAAGATGAGCAGCTGGAGGAGGATGACGGGAGCTGGATACGCGGCGCTGCCGAGCAGGTACAGCGACAGGGGGATGCCGATGTTGTTCGAGTTGACCTGTCCGGCGGAAAGAGCGCCGATCACGGTCTCGCCGACACTGCGCTTCCAGATCAGCCTCGCGACCAGTCCGTATGCCGCGATCACCACCACTGCGGCGACGGCTGACACCGGTAGCAGCGACGAGAACAGCACCCCGGCGTCGGCCTGCGCCAGCACAGTGAACAGCAGGAACGGCGAGAGCACGAAGAAGGTGAGGCGCCCGAGCACATGGCGGGCGTGCTCACCGAGCAGGTCGATACGACCGATGATGTACCCGACGGCGATGGCGAGTCCCACGACGACGAATCCGGTGAGAGTATCGAGCACCCTTAGAGCGTACTGGGCGCGGGATCACACGAAGGATCAGACGACATTTTTTTCCTGCTCACCGGGTGATTTGACTTCGAATGGATACCGGCTATGGTCAGAGGTTACACACGCCAGCCAACCGAAGGGGAAGCGAGTCAGATGTCAGGCAAAGCACCACAAGCACGCGACGGCAAGAAGGTCGCCAAGGCGTCATTGAAGGAGAAGCGCGCGGCCAAGCGCGCGAAGCAGGAACCCGTATCGTTCATCAAACCTCGCAAGGGCGCGAACGGCTGAGCAACTCGATAGGGGTTCCCTTCGGGCCGGCGCCGCAGGCGTCGACGATCGTCGGCATCCTGCGGGGCCGGCCCTTTTCACATCGCGGCGTTGGTAGTGACCGATCGGTCCACGTGCGCATCACCCTGCGCCAGGTCGGAGTCACGTTCTGCCTTGAAGTCGCCTGGCGAGCTCTCGTGCCGTCTCATCGACCACCGCCGCACGCGCGGCGACGTCGCGGTGCGTCGTCGGATGCTCCGGCCAGGTGACGGCGACGGCGGCGACCGGCCAGCCTGAGCGGTCGAGCACGGCGACGCCGACAGATGACAGGCCGGTGCTCACCTGGCCGTCCTCGGTGGCGAAACCGGCGGCGCGGATGCTGCGCAGCAACTCACGCAGCTCGCTCGGACGAGTGGGGCCGAGTCCTGTCCGCGAGGGGAATGCAGAGGCATCGGGATACAGCGCTCGCACCTGTTCGCGGGGGAGTGCTGCCAGCATCGCCCGGCCGGTTGCGGTGAGATGCGCGGGCAACCGGACGCCGACGTCTGTCACTAGTGCCGGACGTCGGGGAGCACGCTCCTCGACGATGTAGAGCACATCGCTGCCGCTCATCACGGCGAGGTGCGCGCTCTCGCCGACCCGATCTGCGAGCGATGCGATGAGCGGGCGCCCGAGTCGTGCGAGTGGCTGCTGGCGTGCGTACCCTCCGGCCAACTCGAAGGCGGACGTGCCCAGACCCCAGCGCTGCTCTTCGCGCAGATGCAGCACGAACCCGTACGCTGCGAGCGTCGTGAGCAGGTGATACACCGTGGACCGCGGAAGCCCGAGGTCTCGTGCGATGGCGGATGCCGCGACGGGAGCCGTGCGCGCGGCGAGGTGGCGCAGGATGCGCAGCGTGTGCTCCGCAGCCGGCACCTGCGGATGCGCATTGTCTGGGATCACAGACACAGGATGTCACCAACACCTGTCCGACGCCAGCGCGGCGGTGTGGAATCAAGGCATGACTGAACCCGTCCTCATCGGTGCCGCGCCACTGTCACGCGCACAAGTCGTCGCCGTGGCCCGCCACGGAGCATCCGTCGCGCTCGATGGTGAAGCGATGAGGAAGGTGGCTGCGACCCGGGGCGTCATCGAAGAGCTCGCCGCTGATCCGCATCCGCATTATGGCGTCTCGACGGGCTTCGGTGCTCTCGCCACGACCTTCATCGCCCCCGAACGCCGTCGCCAGCTGCAGGCGAGCCTGATCCGCTCCCACGCGGCCGGCACCGGTGCCGAAGTCGAGGTCGAGGTGGTTCGGGCGCTGCAACTGCTGAGGCTGCAGACACTTGCCTCCGGGCGTACGGGTGTGCGGCGCGCGGTCGCGGAGACCTACGCCGCGATGTTGAATGCCGACGTCACTCCGGTGGTGCGCGAGTACGGCTCGCTGGGCTGCTCCGGCGACCTGGCACCTCTCGCGCACATCGCGCTCGCCGCGATCGGCGAGGGGGAGGTGCGCGATGCGTCCGGCTCTCTCGTGCCGGCATCCGACGCTCTTGCCGCCGCCGGTATCGAACCGCTCGTGCTGGTCGAGAAGGAGGGCCTCGCGCTCATCAACGGCACCGACGGGATGCTGGGGATGCTGCTGCTCGCCCTGGACGATCTCGAGACGCTGCTCACGACGGCGGACATCGCCGCCGCCATGTCGATCGAGAGTCAGTTCGGCACGGATGCCGTGTTCGCCGCCGACCTCATGGCACTGCGTCCGCAGACGGGGCAGGCTCTCTCCGCTGCGAACCTGAGGACGTTCCTGGCCGATTCGCCGATGGTCGCCAGCCATGCCGGTCCTGAAGACGGACGCGTTCAGGACGCGTACTCGCTGCGCTGTTCGCCGCAGGTGCACGGCACGGCGCGGGACACGATGGCGCACGCTTCGAACATCGCCTCCCGCGAACTCGCCAGCGTCATCGACAATCCGATCATCACGGTCGATGGGCGGATCGAGTCGAACGGCAACTTCCACGGCGCACCGGTCGCCGCCGTGCTCGATTTCCTCGCGATCAGCGTCGCCGATGTCGCGAGCATCTCCGAGCGCCGCACAGACCGTGCCCTCGACCCGGCTCGCAGCCGGGGTCTTCCTCCGTTCCTCGCCCACGAGGTGGGCGTCGATTCCGGTCTCATGATCGCGCAGTACGCCGCGGCGGGGATCGTCTCAGAGCTCAAGCGCCTCGCCGTTCCGGCATCCGTCGATTCGATCCCGTCGTCGGCGATGCAGGAGGATCACGTGTCGATGGGGTGGGCCGCGGCCCGCAAGCTGCGCCGTGCGATAGACGGCCTGACCCGCGTGCTCGCGATCGAGGTGCTCACCGGTGCGCGCGCGCTCGACCTGCGTGCGCCGCTCGAGGCTGGGCCGGCGACCGGCGCCGTTCGCGACCTCGTCCGCACCGTCGCCGAAGGCCCTGGGCCCGACCGCTTCCTCTCCCCGGAGATGGAAGCCGTCACCGAACTCGTCCGATCGGGCGCCGTCGCCCGTGCCGCTAAGGAGAACGCAGATGTCTGACACGTCGACAGGCTCGGTGAGCGGAGGCATCAGGGCCGCGCGCGGCCCCGAGCGCACCGCGAAGAGCTGGGGCGCTGAGGCCGCCAAGCGGATGCTGATGAACAACCTCGACCCTGAGGTCGCGGAGCATCCGGAAGATCTCGTGGTGTACGGCGGCACGGGGAAGGCTGCGCGGTCGTGGGAGGCGTACGACGCGATCATCCGCACGCTGGACGAGCTCGAGTCGGACGAGACGCTGCTCGTGCAGTCCGGTAAGCCGGTCGGTGTGTTCCGCACGAACGAGTGGGCTCCGCGGGTGCTGATCGCGAACTCCAACCTCGTCGGCGACTGGGCGACCTGGCCGGAGTTCCGCCGGCTCGAGGCGCTGGGGCTGACGATGTACGGGCAGATGACCGCCGGCTCGTGGATCTACATCGGCACGCAGGGCATCCTGCAGGGCACGTACGAGACCTTCGCCGCAGTGGCGCGTTCGCTCGGCCGCGAATCGCTCGCTGGGACTCTCACGCTCACCGCCGGCGCGGGCGGCATGGGCGGCGCCCAGCCGCTGGCAGTCACCATGAACGGCGGCGTCGTGCTGATCGTCGACGTCGACGAGACGCGCCTCGTCCGTCGCGTCGAGCACGGATATCTCGACGAGAACGCCGCCGATCTCGATGCCGCGGTGACACGGGTTCTCGCTGCCAAAGAATCGGGTGAGCCACTGTCGGTGGGAGTCGTCGGCAATGCCGCCGAGGTCTTCCCCGAACTGCTGCGCCGCGGTGTGCCGATCGACATCGTGACCGATCAGACCAGTGCGCACGATCCGCTGGCGTACCTGCCGATCGGCGTCTCGATCGAGGAGTGGAAGTCCGAGGCGGATCGGGATCCGGAGGAGTTCACCCGTCGATCCCGCTCATCGATGGCTGCCCATGTCGCGGCGATGGTGGGATTCCAGGATGCCGGGGCGGCGGTCTTCGACTACGGGAACTCCATCCGCCGTGAGGCGGAGCTCGGCGGCTTCGAGCGCGCCTTCGAGTTCCCCGGCTTCGTCCCCGCATACATCCGGCCGCAGTTCGAGGAAGGGCGAGGGCCGTTCCGCTGGGTGGCGCTCTCCGGGGACCCGGAGGACATCTACAAGACCGATCGGGCCATCGCCGAGCTCTTCCCGGAAGACGCTGCCCTGCACCGTTGGCTTCAGCAGGCGGGCGAGAAGGTCCACTTCGAGGGCCTTCCGGCGCGTATCTGCTGGCTCGGTTATCAGGAGAGGCACCTCGCGGGGGTGAAGTTCAACGAGATGGTTGCGGCCGGCGAGCTGAAAGCGCCGATCGTCATCGGCCGCGACCATCTCGACTCGGGCTCGGTCGCTTCGCCATACCGCGAGACAGAGGCCATGAAGGACGGCTCGGATGCCATCGCCGACTGGCCGTTGCTGAACGCGTTGCTCAACACGGCGTCCGGTGCGTCGTGGGTGTCGCTGCATCACGGCGGCGGCGTCGGCATAGGGCGCAGCATCCACGCCGGCCAGGTATGCGTCGCCGACGGCACAGCGCTGGCCGCCGAGAAGCTCGAGCGTGTGCTCACCAACGACCCCGGCACCGGGGTGATGCGTCACGTCGATGCCGGATACGAGCATGCACGCGATATCGCCCGTGAGCGCGGGCTGAAGGTTCCGATGCTATGAACACCCTGATCACCGACATCGGCGAACTCACGACGAACTCCGACGCCGGCACGCTGCATGACGCCGCCGTGCTGATCGAGAACGGCCGCATCGCCTGGGTGGGTGCGGCTGACGACGCGCCTGCGGTGGGTGGACCCGACGTGTTCGACGCGGCGGGCCGCGCTCTCATCCCCGGTTTCGTGGACAGCCACAGTCACCTCGTCTTCGCGGGCGATCGCGCGGCCGAGTTCGAAGCGCGGATGGCCGGACAGAAGTATGCCGCTGGCGGCATCCGCTCGACCGTCGCAGCCACCCGAACCGCGACCGACGATGAACTGCGTGCGCGGCTGCGCGGATTCATGGAGGAGCTGCGTGCGCAGGGAACGACCACGGTCGAGATCAAGAGCGGCTACGGGCTGACGGTCGCCGACGAGGAGCGCCTGGTGCGCCTCGCCGCCGAGGTCACTGCAGAAGTGACATTCCTCGGCGCGCATGTGGTCCCGCTGGAGTACGCGGAGCGCCCGGACGAGTACGTCGACCTCGTCACCGGTCCCATGCTGGATGCGTGCGCTCCTTATGCGCGGTGGATCGACGTGTTCTGCGAGACGGGTGCCTTCACTGTCGAACAGTCCAGAAGGGTGCTCGAGGCCGGCATCGCGCGCGGGCTCGCACCGCGCGTGCACGCCAGTCAGCTCGGTCGGGGAGACGGCGTGCAGCTCGCCGTGGAGCTCGGCGCTGCGTCGATCGACCACGGAACCTACCTCACCGACGAGGACGTGGCAGCTCTCGCCGGCTCTGACACCGTGCTCACGCTGCTGCCCGGTGTGGAGTTCTCGACCCGTCAGCCGTATCCCGATGCCCGGCGCCTGCTCGACGCCGGGGTTACCGTCGCGCTCGCATGCGACACCAATCCCGGATCCAGCTTCACCTCGTCCATGCCGTTCTGCATCGCGATCGCCGTGCGCGACATGGGCATGACGCCCGCGGAGGCGCTTTGGGCGGCGACGGCCGGCGGCGCACGCGCGCTGCGCCGCGATGACATCGGTGTGATCGCACCCGGCGCGCGCGCCGACCTCGTGATGCTCGACGCACCGACCCACGTTCATCTCGCCTACCGGCCGGGTGTGCCACTCGTGCACCAGGTCTGGAAGGACGGTGCGACCCATGTCGCTCGCGCATGATGATCTCTGGCCGCGGGCCGGCGGCTGGCCGTCGTTCGTGGTGGGAGAGCGGGCGGATGCCGCGATCCTGGGTGTTCCGACGTGGCGCACCTCGCTGTCGCCCACAGGTGCGCACGCGACGCCGACCGCGATCAGGGAGGCTCTTGCCCGATACAGCCCGACGCTGATGGGCCCGCCGATCGTCGATCTCGATGCCGCATTGCGCATCGTGGATGCCGGTGACGTCATCGAGCCAGACGGCGATGCCGGTATCGAGAGGACAGTCGCTCGGGTGTCAGAGCTTGCGGCGGGCACGGACCTCGTCATCGCGCTCGGTGGAGACAACTCCCTCACGTACCCGGTGGCGCGCGGGGCAGGTGCGAACGGGCTCATCACGATCGATGCGCACTTCGACCTGCGCGACGGCGTCTCGAACGGCTCGCCCGTGCGACGCCTGGTCGAGGACGCACCGGTGGACGAGCGCATCGATCCGACGCGCATCGTGCAGATCGGGATCGCCGACTATGCGAACTCCGCAGCGTATGCGCAGCGCGCGGCTGACTGGGGCATCCGCGTCATCACCCTCGACGAGCTGCGTCGCCGCGGCATCGAGGACGTGGCCGATGAAGCGCATGAGATCGCGGGTGGGGCTGCCTCAGCGCGCATCCATCTCGATGTCGATGTCGACGCAGCGGATCGATCAGCCGTGCCGGGGTGCCCCGCCAGCGTGCCCGGCGGACTCGCCGCGTTCGAGCTGCGCGCGCTGGTCCGCTCCCTCGCCAGCGGCACCGGAGTCGTCAGCGCGGACATCGCTGAGGTCGACGCGACAGCCGATGCGCCTGACGGGCGGACCGTGCGTCTCGCGGCTCTGTGCGTGCTGGAGCTGCTGGCCGGTCTCGCCGGGCGCTGACCCCCACCCGCCACCGGGGTTCAGACCCCGGGGATCACGGCGCGGGCGATCGAGAAGATCGCTAGTCCCGCGAGCGCTCCGACGACGGTGCCGTTCAGGCGGATGTACTGCAGATCGCGGCCGACCATGAGTTCGATCTTCTCGGTCGTCTCCGCCGGGTCCCATCGCTCGACCGTGTCGGTGATGATCGAGGCGATGTCGTGCCGGTAGCGGTCGACGAGGAACACAGCGGCCTCAGACACCCACGTGTCGACGCGGGTCTGCAGCGCAGCATCCGTCGTCAGCCGCTCGCCGACCTCCTGCACGGCGGTCGCTGCGCGCACGCGCAGTCCGCTCGTCGGGTCGGCGAGTGCCGTCAGAAGCCCGGCCTTGGCGGTGTTCCATGCCTCGGCCGCCAGCGCGCCCACCCGTGGGCTGTCGAACAGCGAGGCCTTCGCGTTCTCGAGTTTCGCCCTGGTCGCCGGATCATTCTGCAGGTTGTCGGCGAGGCGCGCGAGGTAGCCGTCTATCGCGAGGCGCGCAGGGTGGTGCGGATCGGACTGCACTGCATGGACGAATTTGACCGCCTCGTGGTAGACCGTGTCGTCGACGAGTCGGTGCGCGAGTCGCGGCACCCATGAAGGGAGGCGTCGGGAGACCAGCCCGGTGAACGACTCCGCGTTCGCATCCAACCAGGTCGCGATGCTGTCGGCCGCCAGATCGACCGCGCCGTGGTGGGCATCGGCGTCGACGATCTTCTCGAGCCACACGCCCGCAGGAGGACCCCACTCCGGCTGCACCAGATGCTCGCGGGCGAGATCGGTGATGAGATCGCGCACGTCGTCGTCGCTGAGTGCGTTCAGCACCGCGGTCGCGATGGTGGCGCCCTCGGCGGCGACGCGCTCGGCGTGCGGCGGTTGCTGCAGCCACTCGCCGGCGCGCCGCGCGATCGCCGTCGTGGCGAGCTTCGTGCGCACGACGTCTGCGGCGAGGAAGTTCGTCTCGACGAACTCACCCAGTGTGCGGCCGATCTCATCCTTGCGATTCGGGATGATCGCCGTGTGCGGAATCGGCAGGCCGAGCGGGTGGCGGAACAGCGCGGTGACGGCGAACCAGTCGGCGAGCGCGCCGACCATGCCGCCCTCTGCGGCGGCGCGGACGTATCCGAGCCATCCCAGACGCTCCTGGAACGCGAATGCGAAGACGAAGACGATCGCCATGAAGACCAGCGCGCCGATCGCGATCGCCTTCATCCGTCGCAGGGCGCGCAGGCGCTCCTGATCGGCGGGAGAGAGCAGGGCCATCGGAGTGCGCGGCATGTGTGTCATCCTCGCATGCGCGAGCGGCGGATGAGCGGACCGGGGTAGCCTCGAATCGTGATCGATGACATCAAGAAGCGCGCTCTGCACCGCACCAGCATTCTCGAAGGTCAGCTGCGCGGGGTCACCAGGATGATCGAGAACGAGGAGTACTGCATGGACATCATCACGCAGTCCCGCGCGATCCAGAAGTCGCTGGAGTCCCTCAACCGTCTCCTGCTCGAGAACCACCTGCGCACGCACGTGACGCACATGTTCGACGAGGGCGGGGATCAGCGGGAGCAGGCCGTCGGAGAGCTGCTGAAGGCGTTCGACTTCGACCGGAGGTAGTCAGCCTTCCAACGGTCCGAGCAGCGCGCTCGCCGCTGTGGCGTGGGCGGACTCAGGGTCGGAGGGGTGGAACATGCCGGCCAGTACGTCGCGGTAAAGCCGTGAGAGCTCGTTGGAGGAGAAGTACGATCCGCCGCCTGCGGTGAGGATCGCGTCGTCGACGACCTGCTTCGCCATCACCACAGCGCGGTGCTTGACGCCCGACAGCAGTGTGAACCAGCGCGCGCCGTGATCGACCTTCTCGTCGACGTCACGCGTGAGGGCGGCGATCTGCGGGACGAGGGCGTCGTACGCGAGGCTCATCCCCGCGATCCGCCATCGGACGTCGGGATCCTGGCTGTAGGTCAGCCCTGTCTTCTTCGAGGTGCGCTTCTGCACGGTTTCCACCGCGACGTCGAGTGCTCGTCGGGCGATGCCCGTGTACACCGAGGCGAGCAGCAGCTCGAAGACGCTGAAGATCCCGAAGATGATCGGATCAGGGCCCGGGCCCGGATCGATGCGGCGTACCACGTGCTCGGCCGCCGCGACCGCACCGTCGAGACGCGTCGTGCGGCTCTGCGTCGCGCGCATCCCCACGGTGTCCCAGTCGTCGCTGGTGGTGACGGCATCCGTGCGGTCGATGAAGGCGAACACGAGCTTCGGCGCATCAGGGGATGTGGTGTCGAGGCCGTGCAGGCCGAGCTTCGTCCACACCGGTGCGAGGGAGGTGAAGATCTTCGTTCCGGTGAACGCGTACCCGCCGTCGTCCTTCGCCACCGCGGCCGTGTCGCTGCCGAAGAGGACGAGGTCGTTGCCGCCCTCGCTGATCCCGAATGCGAAGACCTCGCCGCGTGCGGCGCCGTCCTGCACGAACTCCAGACCCGGAACGCCGCGGTCGCTGAAGACCTTCGCGACGCCGGTCCACACCAGGTGCATGTTGATGGCGAGGGCTGTGGCCGGTGATGCCGTGGCGAGGCGCTGCTGCAGGACTGCTGCCTGTTCCAAGCCGAGGCCTGCCCCGCCGCGTGCGGTCGGCACGAGGATCCTCAGGTATCCGGCATCCCGGAGCTCTTCCAGATCCTGCTCGGGGAACGTGTTCTCCCTGTCGTGGATCGGCGCCCGTTCGCGGATGCGAGCGAGCAGGTCATCGGACAGGTACTCAGTGGGATCGAAACTCATGACAGTGCCTCCAGGAGCCTGCGGATCGTTTCATCGGGCTTGTCGCGATGCGGGGAGTGTCCTGCTCCCGCGACGATCGACATCGAGATCTTCGCATTCGATGCGAGCACTGCGTCGGCGGTGGGTCCGGTGAAAAGGCTGTACACCTCGGGGTCTGCGCCGATGATGTGCGTCGGAACGGCCAGGCGCGCAGCATCCGCTCGAACGTCCCACGGCTGATTCTGCACGCTGGTCTGCTCGACCGCCCATCTGCTCCCCCGCACCACGGCGTCGATCTTCAACTCCAGATCCTGCGGATGCCAATGCGGATGCTCCTCCTGCACGACCTCGATGCGGTTGTCGGCGAACGCACGTTCCTGACTGCGACGCACGATCGACGCATTCCTTCCGTCGACGAGGATCGCCGGGTCGATGAGGACGAGTCTGCGCGTCCAGCGAGGGGCGGACGCCGCGGCCACGGTGCTCGCAGCAGCACCGAGCGAATGACCGACGACCGCATCCCACGCGCCGCCGCGCACGGGGGATGCAGCGGCGAGGTCCGCAGCGTAGGCGCCGACGGAGTAGTCCAGGGTGCGCGGTGCGTCACCGTGCCCGCGCAGATCGACCGCGACCGCGTGCCAGCCTGCGTTCGCGAGCGCATCGCCCATCCGCCACATGAGGGCGCCGGAGGATCCGAGGCCGTGCACGAGCAGAGCGGTGTTCTGGGCATCGGGATCGCCCCAGGAGAGCTGGGGCAACTGAACCGGAGCGGGCATGCCCTCAGCCTAGGAGGGCTGCCGGCATCGGGCTCGGAAAACCCGGACCGTCTGGCGTGTCGGCGGCGTGTCAGCCGGCCGGCGCGCCGGGTCGAGCCGTGTCGCTCCGTGGTTTCCCGCGTGTCGCAGGAGTGTCAGTCGATCGGAGGCATGTCCGCGGCGATCGTGAGCACACGCTCTGCCGCCGCGTGCCCCGCAGACAGGCGCTCGGCGAGCGGCTTGTCCTCAAGAGTCGCGGCGAGGAAACCGCTGGCGAACGCGTCGCCGGCGCCCACGGGTTCGACCACCTCGACCACCGGCGCTGCGACGAACACCGGGTCGGCGTCGCCGTCGAAGGCCGTGGCGCCCACGTCGCCGTCCTTCACGACGAGCAGGGCGCAGTCCGGCAGGAAGCCGCGGATCTCGTCGGCTGTGGAGGTGCCCCAGATGCGTTCCGCCTCATCGCGGCCGACCAGGGCGATGTCGGCGGCGTTCGCCAGCCGGGCGAGCGTGGCGGCGGCGTCCTCCAGCGACCACAGTGCGCGGCGGTCGTTGACATCGAACGAGACCAGCGCGCCGGCGGAGCGCGCATCGTCGAACAGTCGATCGACCATGTCGCGAGTGGAGGGGGAGAGGGCGGGAGTGATGCCGGTCGTGTGCACGATTTTCACACCGCTGAGCCGTTCGACGGACAGCTGCCCAGGAGCCATTCGCGAGGCGGCCGAACCGCGGCGGTAGTAGAAGACGGACGAGCCCTCAGCGCCCGGGTCCTTGAACATCACTCCTGTGGGGGCGTCCCGGTCGAGTTCGACCCACAGCTCGACGCCGCGCCTGGTCAGCTCCGACGTGATGCGCGCGCCGAGAGGGTCATCGCCGAGACGCGAAGCCCAGGCTGCGCGGTGACCTGCGGCGGCGAGTCCTGCTGTGACGTTCGACTCGGCTCCGGCGAGGCCGAGTGAGGCTTCGTGCGCGTGGGCGAGGGCACCGTCCGTCGGTGTGACCAGCGCCATCGTCTCGCCGACGCATACGACCTCAGGGGTCTGGTCGGTCGTGCGTGTGTCCGGAAGGGAAGGGGTGCTCATGAGGGGGTGACCGCCACTGGTTCGGTGTCAGGAAAAGGGCTGGGGTCGCGATCGCGAAGGTCGGGCAGAGCCCGGACGAAGATCACGGAGACCGCCACACCGACGATAGCGAACAGTACAGCCGCCAGGTACGCGCCCTGCGGGCCACCGGTGCCGTCGACGAGGAAGCCGGCGATGGCGGAACCTGCGGCCGCACCGATCAGCTGCCCCGTGCCCGCCCAGCCGAACGCCTCGGCGGTCTCGCTGAACTTCACGCTCGCGGTCGTGATCGCGAAGAGCAAGGCGAGGGCGGGAGCGATGCCCAGCCCGGCCAGGAACAGTGCGCCGCCCAGCCAATACGCATTGAGCATGACCATGGTGAGGGTGAGACCGACCGTGACGATGACCAGGCGACGAGCCATCGCCCAGGGGCCGATCGGGATGTGGCCGAACGACAGCCCGCCGACGAGGCTTCCACCGGCGAAGACGGCGAGCACGACGCCGGCTTGCAGGCTGCCGTGCTCGAACGTGGCGACGACGCCGACCTCCACGGCCGAACACGCGCCGATCACGAGGAAGCCGATCGCCGTGGCGAGCGCCACCGGTGGCTTGAGGAGCACGCGCCCAAGGGCGCGTCGACTGCGGGGGATGCGCACGCGCCCCACTTCAGGGCTGAGGATGAACCATCCGCAGCCGAGCACGAGGACGATCGCGACGAGTATGAGGCCCTCGGTCGTGCCGACCTGCGTCGACACCAGGGTGATGACCACCGGAGCGAGTATCCAGATGATCTCCTGCAACGATGCGTCGAGCGAGAACAACGGCGTCAACTGTGAGGAGTTGACGAGCTTCGGGTAGATGGTGCGCACGGCTGACTGGATCGGCGGAGTCGACAGCCCGGCGATGAGCCCGAACGCCATGTAGCCGGAGAGGTGCAGAGGCAGCAGGCCGAGGCAGAGCACGGCGAGGGTGCAGACGGCCGCCGTCAGCGTGAGGACTTTCCGCATGCCCCACACGCCCATCCATCGACTCGTGACGGGCCCCGAGACGGCTTGGCCGACGGAGGTCGCAGCGAGCACGAGACCGGCAGCCCCGTACGAGCCGGTCTGCTGTTCGACGTGCAGCAGGATCGCCAGCGATGCCATCCCGCTGGGGAAGCGCGCGGTCAGTTGAGCGGCGATCATGCGCCCGACCCCTGGGGTGCGAAGAAGGTCCCGATATCCCGCCACGAGACAACGGTACCCGGGTCGTCGGGGGTGGTGTGCAGGGTCGGAATCGCGACACGCCGCGACACGCCGAAGAGCGCTCTCCACAGGAAATCGGATGTCCGAACCCCGGCGTAGCGTCCGACCTGTGGATGGATTTCTGAAGGCCGCCTGAGAACCGCGAGATCATGCGCTTCGCGACCCTCGAAAAGAGGTCGCGATCTGTGGATGAAATGGTGGACAACCTGTGTTGTATCAGTGGAGAGCGGTGGAAAACTACACGGATGTAACTACTAGCCCTTGTGGTCGCCCTCAATGTCCGTACCTATATGTAGTATTGAACTCCCGGCGGGGGGACTGCCGGAAAATCCAGATTTGAGGGGAAAGAATGTCGATCACGGTCTACACCAAGCCTTCGTGCGTTCAGTGCAACGCGACGTATCGTGCGCTGGATGCCAAGGGCATCGAATACGAGATCCACGACCTCTCCGAAGACGCGTCGGCGCTCGAGCAGGTCAAGGCGCTCGGCTACATGCAGGCGCCCGTCGTCGTGACCGACGAGGACCACTGGTCGGGCTTCCGCCCCGACAAGATCGACGCTCTCGCCTCTCGTCTGGCGTAGAGGCTTCGGCGATCGCAGGAGCGAAAGGGGTGAGTCATGACAACCGTCGCGACGGCCGCGCCGCTCCTGGTCTATTTCTCCAGCACCTCGGGCAACACCGCAAGGTTCATCGAGAAACTCGGCCTGCCGGCGCAGCGCATTCCGTTGCATCGGGGTGACGGCGACCTCACGGTCGACGAGCCCTTCGTGCTCGTCACTCCCACTTATGGCGGAGGCCAGGGCAGGGGCGAGGAGAAGGGCGCCGTACCCAAGCAGGTCATCCGGTTCCTCAACGACGAGCGAAACCGGCGAAACATCCGCGGAGTGATATCCGCAGGCAACACCAACTTCGGCGACTCCTTCGGGGCAGCCGGCGACATCATCAGCCGCAAGTGTCATGTGCCGCACTTGTACCGCTTCGAAGTATTCGGCACGCAGGACGACGTAGATCGCGTGAGCGACGGATTGGAACGATGGTGGGTATTGCAGTTGAAGAGCACGACGCAGTGACCGAGCAGGCGGCATTCAAGGCGAACTCTGCATACGAGGGCCTCGACTATCACGCGCTCAATGCGATGTTGAACCTCTACGACGCGGACGGGAAGATCCAGTTCGACGCCGACAAGCGTGCAGCGCGGGAGTACTTCCTGCAGCACGTGAACCAGAACACGGTGTTCTTCCACTCCCTCAAGGAGCGTCTCGACTACCTGGTCGAGAAGGAGTACTACGACGGTTCTCTTCTCGAGAAGTACTCGCACGAGTTCGTCCAGAAGCTCAACGATCTCGCCTACGACAAGAAGTTCCGTTTCGAGACGTTCCTCGGCGCGTTCAAGTACTACACCAGCTACACGCTGAAGACCTTCGACGGCAAGCGCTACCTCGAGCGCTTCGAGGACCGAGTCGTGATGACCGCCCTCGGACTCGCCGACGGCGACGAGCAGTTGGCGGTCAAGCTCGTGGAGGAGATCATCTCCGGGCGCTTCCAGCCGGCGACTCCGACCTTCCTCAACGCGGGCAAGGCGCAGCGCGGTGAACTCGTCAGCTGCTTCCTGCTGCGAATCGAAGACAACATGGAGTCGATCTCCCGTGGCATCAACTCGTCGCTGCAGCTGAGCAAGCGCGGCGGCGGCGTCGCCCTCCTGCTGTCGAACATCCGCGAGTCCGGTGCGCCGATCAAGCAGATCGAGAACCAGTCCAGCGGCATCATCCCCGTCATGAAGCTCCTTGAAGACAGCTTCAGCTACGCCAACCAGCTGGGTGCCCGTCAGGGTGCAGGTGCGGTGTACCTCAACGCCCACCACCCCGACATCATGCGCTTCCTCGACACGAAGCGTGAGAACGCCGACGAGAAGATCCGCATCAAGACGCTGTCGCTGGGCGTCGTCGTGCCCGACATCACGTTCGAGCTCGCCAAGAACGGCGAAGACATGTACCTCTTCTCGCCGTACGACGTCGAGAAGGTCTACGGAGTGCCGTTCGGCGACATCTCGGTCACCGAGAAGTACCGCGAGATGGTCGACAACCCGCGCATCAAGAAGACCAAGATCAACGCGCGCGAGTTCTTCCAGACCGTCGCCGAGATCCAGTTCGAGTCGGGCTACCCGTACATCATGTTCGAGGACACGGTGAACAAGGCGAACCCGATCAAGGGCCGCATCAACATGTCCAATCTCTGCAGCGAGATCCTGCAGGTGAACACGCCGACCACGTACAACGACGACCTGTCGTACGACCAGATCGGCAAGGACATCTCGTGCAACCTCGGTTCGATGAACATCGCTCTGGCGATGGATGCCGATGACCTGGGCATCACGGTCGATACAGCGATCCGCGGTCTGACCGCGGTCAGCGAGCAGAGCCACATCTCTTCTGTCCGCTCGATCGAGGACGGCAACGACCGCTCGCACGCCATCGGCCTCGGCCAGATGAACTTGCACGGATACCTCGCCCGCGAGCACGTGCACTACGGCTCCGAAGAGGGCATCGACTTCACGAACATCTACTTCTACACGGTGCTGTTCCACGCGCTGCGTGCGTCGAACGCGCTCGCGATCGAGCGTGGCACCGCCTTCGACGGCTTCGAGGACTCGACCTACGCGTCCGGGGAGTTCTTCGACAAGTACATCGACCGCGCGTGGGTGCCCGAGACCGAGAAGGTCAAGGAGCTCTTCGCTGGCAAGCACATCCCCACGCAGGACGACTGGGCCGAGCTGAAGGCATCCATCCAGAAGCACGGCATCTACAACCAGAACCTGCAGGCTGTGCCGCCGACCGGTTCGATCTCGTACATCAACAACTCGACGAGCTCGATCCACCCGATCGCGTCGAAGATCGAGATCCGCAAGGAAGGCAAGCTCGGCCGCGTCTACTACCCGGCGCCGTTCATGACGAACGACAACCTGGAGTACTACCAGGACGCATACGAGATCGGCTACGAGAAGGTCATCGACACGTACGCCGCGGCCACGCAGCACGTCGACCAGGGCCTGTCTCTGACCCTGTTCTTCAAGGACACCGCCTCCACACGCGACATCAACAAGGCGCAGATCTACGCATGGCGCAAGGGCATCAAGACGATCTACTACATCCGCCTCCGTCAGATGGCGCTCGAGGGCACGGACATGTCCGAGTGCGTCAGCTGCATGCTCTGACCCTTCGACAGGCTCAGGGATCGAAAAGGAAACAAGAGATATGACACCCGAATCGCTCAAGCTGGTCGAGCACGTACAGGCGATCAACTGGAACCGCATCCAGGACGACAAGGACCTCGAGGTCTGGAACCGCCTGGTGAACAACTTCTGGCTGCCTGAGAAGGTGCCGCTGTCGAACGACGTGCAGTCGTGGAACACGCTCACACCGGACGAGCAGCTGCTCACGATGCGCGTCTTCACCGGCCTCACCCTGCTCGACACGATCCAGGGCACGGTCGGGGCGGTGTCGCTGATCCCCGATGCGATCACACCGCACGAAGAGGCGGTGTACACCAACATCGCATTCATGGAGTCGGTGCACGCGAAGAGCTACTCCTCGATCTTCTCGACGCTCGCGTCGACGAAGGAGATCGATGAGGCGTTCCGGTGGTCCACGGAGAACGTGAACCTTCAGAAGAAGGCTCAGATCATCATGGACTACTACCAGGGCGACGATCCGCTCAAGCGCAAGGTCGCATCGACCCTGCTCGAGTCGTTCCTGTTCTACTCGGGCTTCTACCTGCCGATCTACTGGTCGTCCAAGGCGAAGCTCACGAACACGGCCGACCTCATCCGCCTCATCATCCGCGACGAGGCAGTGCACGGCTACTACATCGGCTACAAGTACCAGAAGGGTCTCGAGAAGGAGACCCAGGAGCGCCGGGACGAGCTGAAGGACTACACCTTCAACCTGCTCTTCGAGCTCTACGACAACGAGGTGCAGTACACGCAGGACCTCTATGACGGCGTCGGTCTGACCGAGGACGTCAAGAAGTTCCTCCACTACAACGCCAACAAGGCGCTGATGAACCTCGGTTACGAGCCGATGTTCCCGTCCACCGTGACGAACGTGAACCCCGCGATCCTGTCTGCGCTCTCGCCGAACGCCGACGAGAACCATGACTTCTTCTCGGGTTCGGGATCGTCATACGTCATCGGCAAGGCCGAGGCCACCGAGGACGAGGACTGGGACTTCTAGAAACCTGTGCGGCGTCAAGCCCCCTATCGGCAGCTCGAGTGAGCAGCTGGTAGGGGGCTTGCTCGCGTTCTGCTGATCCGACACCACCCGCCCCAGTGATCACGATCGAGGAACGCCGCCCAGTGGTACACCGCGGTGAGGTCCTAGCTCGGACAGAGGCGAGTAGTGTGCACTCCATGGGAACACTCGAGTACAACAGCTCTCACCCTGCGATAGAGATTGAGGATGAAACGCTCACGCACCTGAAGATCGTGATCGGGACGAAGCTCCGCCGTCACGAGAGCTTCATGATGACGTGGCTCGCAGACGAAACGAACACTGCGGGTCGCCTCACCATCTGGATGCACCCCGCCATCCCACTGGTCATCGCATTCGAGGACACCAAGATGCCTGTGATCGACCAGAAGAGGCTCGAGCGCATGATGGAGCATCTCAACGCCCGAGGCGAACTCGTACTCGACCAGCTCTCGTGATTCCTGTCAGCGACGGTCAGCGCCGACTCTCGCGCGTCCCCTCGCTCACGGAAAGTAGCTTCGGCTCCCCGCATACGCAACCCCATGTTTCTGAGGCACTGTCGGGTCCTAGAGTGCGGGGATGAGTTCGATGCAGACGATGGTGCAGTCACACGCGATAATCGACGGTGTCTCTTACTCGCTCGCACGAGGGCAAGACCTCGAGCAGCTGAAGCGGGCCGTTGAAGAGGCGGTTAGAGCGGGGGCCGCCTTCGTGGACTTCACCGTCGTCGGCGACCGAGAGGTCAGTGCACTCATCTCGCCCTCCACCCGCGTGGTGTTCACGATCGAGACCGTTCAGTTCGATGAACGCGATACGGGAGATCTGGGGCTCCCATTCGATGGGAAGTACGACTACGGCATGGAGTACTAGACGGGTACGCGTGCAGGTCCATCTACGGGCTGGTGTCGACGAAGCGGATGGACGAGGAGGACACATGTCGGATGCGCTCATCGCAGTGCCCGGTTCAGAGCTGGAGCTGCTGCGAGAGAGGATACACGCCACTCGCTGGCCTCGGCCCTGGCCGATGAACGGATGGGGCGCAGGAACCGACCCGCATGAGCTGCGTCGTTTGGCAGAGCACTGGGCGGATGGTTTCGACTGGCGCGCACACGAGCGCGCGATCAACGCCCTTCCCTCGCACCGGACGACCGTCGACGGCTCGCCGGTGCTGTACCTGCGGTTCGACGGCGAGACAGCGGACGCGACGCCGATCGTGTTGACGCACGGTTGGCCGAGCACCATCCTCGAAGAGGTCGAGCTGGCGAGGCGGCTCGCGCGCCCCAGCGAGTACGGTGCAGCAGGCGAGCGCGCCTTCACCGTCATCGTGCCCGCACTGCCTGGCTTCGCGTTCACCCCGCAGCAGCCGGTGCTGCCCGGCCTCGCCACGCACGAACTGTGGCACGCGCTCATGACGCAGCTCGGCTTCGGCCGGTATCTCGCCCACGGCGGCGACCTCGGTGCCGGCGTCAGCGCCCGGCTCGCACAGGCGCATCCCGAAGCGGTGGCCGGCATCCACGTCCTTGCCACCGGAGATCCCGCCGATCAGGCGAACCCGACGCGCGAGGAACTCGACCATCTCGCCCGGGGCGCGCAGTGGTACGCCGACGAGGGCGGCTACGAGCATCTGCAGCGCACCCGGCCGATCACCGCGGCCTACGCTCTCAACGACTCACCGGTCGGCCTGCTCGCATGGCTGCTCGAGAAGTATCACGCCTGGACCGATCATGGCGACCGCGTGTCGGGTATCAGCGACGACCTGATCCTGACTCAGGCGAGTGTGTACTGGTTCACCGGAACGATCGCCGCCAGCTTCCGCCCGTACTGGGAACACGAACACCACCCTCCTGGCCCGATACGCGTCACGGTTCCGACGGGCCTCGCGGTGTTCCCCGCCGACCTGGCCCATCCGCCACGCAGTTGGGCGGAACGCAATCACAACGTCGTGCATTACACGAAGATGCCTCGTGGGGGACACTTCGCGGCCATCGAAGAGCCCGATCTGCTCGCCGCCGACATCCGTGCCTTCGCGGCGGCCGCGCTGTGAACCGGTCATCGCCTCGCTGGACGACGAGGCGACGAAAGAGCGCGGGTCCTCACTCGACGCTTTCGGGATTTCGCCACGCCGCGCGCTGGGCCCTGGCCGCCGCACTCGCGTTCACCGGCTCCGGACATCTGAGCTGGGGTCGCCGCGGGTTCCGCATCACCGTGCCGGATTGGGCGACGCGCGTGCTGCGCATGGACAAGGACGCGATAGTGGTCGCATCTGGCGTCGTCGAGCTCCTGCTCGCGGCCGCGCTGCTGGTGCTCCCGAAGGAACGTACGCGCGTCGGCTGGGCGGTTGCGGCCTTCTTCGTCGCGGTTCTTCCTGGCAACGTGCACCAATGGCGCACGCGGCGATCGGCACCGCTGCTCGACACAGACGGTCGGCGACTCGGCCGACTGTTCCTGCAGCCGCTGCTCGTGGTCTGGGCACTGTGGAGCACGGCAGCGCCTGAGGATCGCCGCCGCGGCTGACTCGTTTCACTGCGCACGATACGGTGGCGTCATGAAGACCGTGCCGTTCGGAACCTCGTCCGCCCCCGCCATCGTCGCGGGGATGATGCGCATCAAAGACAAAGCGGATGCGCAGATCCGGGAGCTCTACGGATCGGCTCGCGAAGCCGGTATCGACTTCTTCGACCACGCGGACATCTACGGCGGCCGGATGCACGCGTGCGAGGAGCGCTTCGCCGAAGCGCTTGCTCTGTCGCCTGCGGAGCGGGACGAGATCACGATTCAGACGAAGTGCGGGATCGTCCCACAGGACGGGACCTTCGACTTCTCCTACGAGCACATCCTGCGCCAAGTCGACGGATCACTGCGTGCACTCGACACCGACCGCATCGATGTGCTGCTGCTGCATCGACCCGACGCTCTCGTCGAACCGGAGGAGGTCGCCCGCGCGTTCGATGAGCTCGAGGCCTCGGGGAAGGTGCGCGCCTTCGGCGTCTCCAACCACACCCCGCGTCAGATCGACCTGCTGCGCACCGCGGTGAAGCAACCACTGGTCGCCAATCAACTCCAGCTCTCGCTCACGCAGGCGCCGATCATCGCCCAGGGCATCGCCGCGAACATGAGCGGCACGGACCAGGCCATCGCCCGCGACGGCGGGGGCATCCTGGAGTACTGCCGAATCAACGGCATAACCGTCCAAGCGTGGTCGCCGATGCAGGCCGCGGCAGGTGCGGGCACTTTCGTGGGGAACTCCGATTACGCCGCGCTGAACGACGTGCTCGACCGGCTCGCCGATCTGCACGGTGTCACGCCGACCGGCATCGCGGTCGCGTGGATCACCCGCCACCCCGCGAACATGCAGGTCGTGATGGGCACCACGACGCCAGAGCGGCTGGTGGCAGCTGCGGAGGGGGCGGACGTCGCGCTCACGCGGGCGGAATGGTACGAACTGTTCCGGGCCGCCGGACACATCGTTCCGTAGAGCTCGTCGTCGCGGCATCCGATGCCATCGCCGGACGGCACGGGCGGTAGGCTGGATACGGCATTCACAACAGGAGGCAGCCGTGATTCTCAGCTTCATCGTCTACTTGGTCCTCTTCGTGGGCGGCATCGTGCTGATGGGCATCTCGCACGGACTTCCTGACTTCCAGGCGCTCGTCTTCTGCGCGGGCCTCGCCGCCGTCTGCCTGTCGATGGCATGGATCATGCGTGCGGGTCGCAGCGGCGCCACTCGCCGTTCGGACAATTGGGACGGCGGTCCAGCGGCCAACTGATGACCGCTGCGTGATCGGAACACCCTGGCTACGAGTGCCGTAGGCGCGTACCGTTGATCTGAGAGCGAATGGCGCGAAAGCGAGCGTCTGCTCTGGTCAATGAAGACGGCGCCGTCCCTTCACGACGGCGTCGGAGAAGAGGTCGCCATGGGCGCCATACGTTCGACCACACATCCCGGCCCTCGCGAGCACGCTCGACGCGGCCCCAGCGAGTTCACGGAACTGGCGGAGATGATCCGCGGGAGCGGCTGGCTGCGACGGCGGTACGGCTACTACTGGACGAAACTCGTCGCAGCACCGTTGGTACTGGCTCTCGGGCTCACGGTCTTCATCTGGATCGGCGACACCTGGTGGCAGCTGTTCACCGCTGCAGCCCTGGCGATCGTGTTCACTCAGATCGCCTTCCTCGGTCATGATGCCGCGCATCGGCAGATCTTCGTGTCAGGGCGATGGAACGACTGGATCAGCCTGATCCTCGGCGACCTGCTCGTGGGGATGAGCTACGGATGGTGGCAGCACAAGCACACCCGTCACCACGCGAACCCGAACAAGCTCGGCTCCGACCCCGACATCGAACTGCCGGTCATCGCGGTCACAACCGAGACGGCTGCCAGGCACCGAAGCCCGGTGATGACCTGGTTGCGCGGGCATCAGGGGCTGCTGTTCTTCCCGATTCTCCTCTTCGAGGGCGTGTCTCTGCATGCCTCCAGCGTGCGGAGGGTCGTGAGCGGGGGACACCTGAATCGTCGGTGGGTGGAGATCGTGTTCATCGCCGTGCGCCTCATCGGGTTCGTGGTGCTCGTCTTCCTGGTGCTGTCGCCCGGTATCGCGTTCGTCTTCCTCGCCGTGCAGCTGGGCCTGTTCGGTTTCTACATGGGCGTCGCGTTCGCTCCGAACCACAAGGGAATGCCGATCGTGCCGCGCGATGTCGCGCTCGACTTCCTTCGTCGTCAGGTGATGATGAGCCGCGACATCCGTGGCACCCGCCTGCTCGACATCGCGATGGGCGGACTCAATTATCAGATCGAGCATCATCTGTTCCCGTCGATGCCGAGACCCCACTTACGGCAGGCTGCGCCCGCGGTCGCCGCGTACTGCCACGCACACGACGTTCCGTATGCACGGACCGGACTGTTCGCGTCGTACGCCATCGTGGTGCGGTACATCAATCGAGTGGGCCTAGGAGAGCGTGACGTGTTCACGTGTCCGCTCGTGGAGCAGCGTGCGCGGCTGACTGTCGGGGCGTGATTAGCGACGCTTCGCGAGACGCGCCTCGAGGTTCGCCTTCACGGCCGGCCACTCGGGCTCGATGATGGAGAACTCGACGGAGTCGCGCAGCGCGCCGTTGCGGTAGCGCGAGATCGCCCGCATCACGCCGTCCTGCTTGGCGCCGAGGCGTTCGATCGCCGCACGTGATTGGAAGTTCACCCACTGCGTGGTCAACCCGACACGGAACACCCCCAGAGTCTCGAACGCGTGGGTGAGCAGCAGCAGCTTCGACTCGGCGTTCGTGCCGGTGCCATGCGCGGACGGACGATTCCAGGTGTAGCCGATGTGCAGTCGCGGCACTTCAGCGACCAGGTCGTAGTACGTCGTCATCCCGATCACGCGCCCCGACGCGTCGACAGCGGTGAACGGCACCATCTCGCCCTTCTCGGCGAGCGCGAGGCGACGGTCGATCTCGGCGGCGACGCCATCGGGTGCCGGCACAGACGTGTACCAGGCCGTCTGCCACAGGTCATCCTCTCGCACAGCCTCGACGAGACCGTCGTGGTGCGAACGACTGAGCGGCTGCAGTTCGACCAGTCGCCCGGTCAGCGTCACGAGTCCTGGAGGGGTGCGAAAATCCATGGCGCCATTCTATGAGCGACGGCTATTCTGAAATCATGCCGTTCATCTCGCTCCTCATCATCGCGTTGATGATCTTTGCGTTGATCGACCTCATCACGCGCGACGATTCCCAGGTGAAGTACCTGCCGAAGATGGTCTGGATCATCATCGTCATCCTGCTTCCGCTGATCGGCAGCGCACTCTGGTTCGCTCTCGGACGTGAATATGGCGGAAGCGGCATATCGATTCCGCGGATGCGGAGGCGCACTGCGTCGCCGAAGACACAGACGGCACCGGCAGCTCAGACATGGTCGTCTCCCGCCGAAGCCCGCACCACCGAGCAGCAGATCGCCGACCTTGACCGTGAGATCGAGGAGTGGCGGCTACGTCAGGAGATAGAGTCGCGCAGACGCGAGCGCGGCGAACCGGGCACAGCATGACCGACGCCCGCTCGACCGGGCGCGGACGACGTGCAGTTCTGGGCGGAGGCACCGGCGCGCTCGGCGGCGCTCTCGCCCGTGCTCTCACCGAAGACGGCTACGAAGTGCGGGTGATCGGTCGGAGCGGCCCCGATGCGCGATGGGACGATCCCGACGGCATCCTGCGGCTCGTCGACGGGGCAGACCTCGTCATCGGGCTCGCCGGCAAGTCGGTGAACGCCCGCTACACCGACGCGAATCGCGACGAGATCCTACGCTCGCGTGTGGATACCACCCGCGCACTGAACGAGGCCATCGCGCGCGCCGAACGCCCGCCCGTCGTCTGGATGAACGCCAGCACTGCCACGCTCTACCGATATGCCCTCGATCGTGCGCAGACCGAGCAGGACACGGTCTTCGACACGGGGTTCTCTCCCGATGTCGGCCGCGCCTGGGAAGCCGAGCTCTTCCGTGGCGACCTGCCGGGTACGCGGCGCATCGCGCTGCGTACAACGATCGTGCTCGGGGAGGGGCGGGTCGGCGACCTGCTCTTCCGGCTCGCACGACTGGGAGTCGGCGGCCCGCAGCACGACGGATGGTGGTTCCCGCACGACCGGTACAGGGGGATAGGCCCGCATCCGACCGAGCCTCGTCACCAGGGCGTCCGCTCTCATGGGCGCCAGCGCTTCAGCTGGATCCACATCGATGACTTCGTCGGCGCCGTCCGATTCCTCCGTGACCATCCGCAGATCGATGGTCCGGTCAATCTGGCAGCTCCCGGTGCGGTGGAGAACCGTGAGTTGATGGCGTCGTTGCGGCGCACTGTCGGCATGCCGTTCGGGCTGCCGGCGTGGCGTTTCATGCTGGAGCCGGCGATGTGGGTGCTGCGCACGGAGTCGGAACTCATCCTCAAGAGTCGGTGGGTGGCACCGGGTGTGCTCACAGACGCCGGATACACCTTCGGCCATCCCGAACTGGAGGAAGCGCTCCGCGATATTCGCGCGCGGCGCTGAGCGTAGCCGGCTCAGAGGTCGCGCAGCCGCACCAGACGCTCGTGCCCTGTCTCCTCGAGCTCGGTGATCTTGTCGCGTGACTTGAGGAAATCGGAGAACGAACGGTAGCCGAGCGCCTTCTCGCTGAAGGACGGGTCCATGCGGCGCATGTGCGTCTTCACGGCCGAACTGTGCAGCCACTCGTCCGCATCGGCCTTGTCGTGGCCGAGACGCAGTGCGCGCTCCAGCAGAAGCGTCGCCTCATCCTGCTCCGTGAGCGTCGTCACCTCCGGCTCGACGGGCTTCGTCGCCTTCTTGGCACGCGTCCTCGGAGACTTGGCCTTCGCCGGGGCTTCTGCGTCGGCATCCGGCTTCGGGGTCTCCGCAGTCACCGTTTCGGCAACGGCTTCTGCCGGGGCAGCGACCTTCTTCTGCACTGGACGTACGACGCCCGGCAGCGAATCGTACGACTCGAATTCGTCGCACGCTGCCGCCAGCGACTTCGCAGTGGAGCCCGCAACGCCGACGCCGATAACGTACCTACCGAGACGCTTGCAGCGCTGGGCCAGGGGTACGTAGTCGCTGTCGCCGGCGACGAGCACCACGTGGGTGAGGTCGGAGAGACGGAACATGTCCTCAACGGCATCCACTGCGAGGCGGATGTCGGCGCCGTTCTTGGCGTATGCCGCAGCAGGGAACAACTGCACGAGGTCGACCGCACGTGCGACGAGCTGCGAACGGTACTCCGCGTTCACGGGAGACGACCAGTCGGCGTACGCGCGTGTGAGCACCAGCGTGCCGAACGAGGCCGCGTAGTCGATGATCGCGCCGACCTCGATCATCGCGGCCTTGAGCCGTTCGACGACCTCGGGGTCGTGGGGATTCTCGGCGATGCGCTGGCGATCCTTGCCATAGGCGTTGCGGCCGTGGACGCGGTCGTACCAGGAGATGACGATGTTGTCGAAGTCCAGATAGACGGCGACGCGGGGATCCTGGGTGTCAGCCATCATTGCGCTCCTCACCGGGGTAGCGTACGCCGATCTGCGCGCGGATGTCATCGAGCGTGCCCATGATGGCGACGCTCTCGGCGATCGGCAGGACGTCGCCGGCGAAGTTGCCTTGGCGCACCAGCCGTTCGGCGGCGAACGCCTGGTACTGCATGCCGCGGCCCTCGACCTCCGAGGCGTAGCTCTCACGCACCGTGCCGTCGGGGGTGACCACGCGGAACGAGGTCGGCGTGTACCAGACGCGGTCGATGTCGATCCGCGCTTCGGTGCCGATGATCGAGGCGGCGTTCGGTCCTGCTGCCCTCGAGGAGGACAGGCTGGTGGAGACCGCACCGCCCTCGTGCGTCATGATCGTGGCGACCTCAGAATCGGCGCCTGTTTCGACCAGTCGCGCGGTGGCCTTGATGCTGGTCGGGGCGCCGAGGATGTCCCAGATGAACGAGATGGGGTAGATGCCGAGGTCGAGCAGGGCACCGCCGCCGAGCTTCAGATCGTTGAGGCGGTGCGACGGGTCGGAGCTGATGAGTTGGGTGTGATCGGCGGTGACGGCGCGGACCTCGCCGAGGGCGCCCTCTGCCAGAATCTCGCGGATGCGCACCATGTGCGGCAGGTAGCGCGTCCACATCGCCTCCATGGCCAGCAGGCCGCGTTGGGCGGCGATGCGCTGCAGTTCCTCCGCTTCGGCGCGGGTGACGGTGAACGCCTTCTCCACGAGCACGTGCTTGCCGTTCTCGAGGGCGAGCTTCGCATCGGCATGGTGCATCGGATGCGGCGTGGCGACGTAGATGATGTCGACGTCCGGATCGGCGACGAGCGCCTGGTACGACGCGTGCGCGTGCGCGATGTCGAACTTCGCGGCGAAAGCGTCGGCCGACGACTGCGAGCGTGAGCCCACAGCGACGAGATCGAGACCTGCAGTTCGCAGATCGGAGGCGAAGGCGGACGCGATGCCACCGGTTGCGAGGATTCCCCAGCGAAGACCAGTCATGTTCTCAGCGTAGAGCAGTTGCGAGTGCCTCCTGCGGCACGAGCGGGAAGACCTGCTCCGCGATGCGCTCGAGCTCCTCATCCAACGGCGATGCCTGGATCAGCAGCAGCGTGATGCCGGCCTCTGCGTAGTCGTTGATGCGCTCGGCGACGTGCTCGGCTGTGCCGACGAGGTTCGGGCGCAGCCCGCGCGTGCCGACGGAGTACTCACGACGGCTGACCTCGAGAGAGAGGTTCGAGTGGCGCGTGAACTCCTCGAAGGAGGCGTACCCGGGGGAATCGGGATCCACTGTCGTGATCCGGTCGAGTTCGCGCTGCGCCTCCGCCTCGGTGTCGCGCACGATCACGTACGCGGGCATCCCCAACTCGGCGATCGGGCGACCGTGGATCCGCTCGGAGCGGGCGTTCATGTCCGCGACGTTGCTGCGCACCTCGTCGAGCGTGCCGCCGTGCATGACGTAGGCATCGGCGAAGTCGGCGATCGCCTCGCGACCGGCGTCGCTCTCGCCGCCGGCGAACACCACGGGGTGAGATGACGGCTTCGGCTCCACGATGGTGCCCTCGAACTCGTAATGGTCACCGGCGTACGAGAACGGCGTCCGCTCCCATAACCCGTTCAGCACCTCGACGAACTCCTTCGCCTGGGCGTAGCGCTCATCGTGTGCGGGGAAGTTCCCGCCGAACTGTCGGGCCTCTTCAGCCCACCAGGCCGCCACGACGTTCAGGCAGACGCGCCCTGGGGCGATGCTGTCGAGCGTGCTGACGGTCTTCGCGAGCACCGCGGGCAGATGGAAACCGGGGCGCACTGCCGTCATCACGCGCAATCGCTCGGTGACCGCGAGGATCGCCGCGGACAGCGACCATGCCTCGAGGCTGGGCGCCTCGACGCCCTTGCGGTCGTTGAGGTACAGCTCGGGGACGAGTGTGGTGTGGAACCCGAGGCGGTCGGCCTTCAGCGAGACCTCGCGGATGTGCTCCCACGTGGCGGCCATCCGTCCCTCATCGGTGACGTTGCGCAGGAATCCGCCGTAGACGGGCGTCCAGTAACCGAGATTGATGCTCATGTTGCTCCTGTCAGTGTGCGCAGGGCGCGGATCATATGCGCGCGAGTGCGCGGTCGAGGTCGGCGATGAGGTCGGCGGGATCTTCGAGCCCGGCACTCAGACGGATGGTGCCGAGCGAGATGCCGGCGGCGGTGCGCTGGTCGCCAGTCAGATGCGAGTGCGTCATGGATGCCGGATGTGAGACGAGACTCCGCGCATCGCCGATGTTGGCGACCAGGCGGAAGACTTCGAGCGAGTCCACCACCCGTGCGATGCGCGCCTGGGTACCGGCATCCTCTGCTCCGTGAAGGTCGATCGAGAACACCGAAGGCACTCCGCGCGGCAGGTAGCGCTCGGCGAGCCCATGCCAGCGGTTGCCTTCAAGTCCAGGATGGTGAACGGCGGCGACCTTCGGATGCTTCGCCAGATGCTCGGCGATCGTCAGCGCGGTCGCGCACTGTCTGGCCACTCTCAGGTCGAGTGTCTCGATGCCCTGAAGGATCTGCCAGGCGTTGAAGGGCGAGAGCGACGGTCCGAGATCGTGCACGTACTTGGACTTCACGAGCGCGGCGAACGCCTGTCCGATCCCGAAGCGCTCCCAGAGCACGAGCTCACCGAACCGAGGATACGGCGCGGTGAACTGCGGCCAGCGTTCCGGCTGTGCGCCGAAGTCGAACGAGCCGTGATCGACGACGACACCTCCGAGCGATGTGCCATGACCCGAGAGGAACTTCGTCGCCGAATGCACGACGAAGTCTGCACCGTGCTCGCCGGGCCGGATCAGGTACGGCGTTCCGACGGTGTTGTCGATCACGAGTGGAACGTCCGCTTCATGCGCGATGTCGGCGACGAGGCGGAAGTCGAGCACCTGTGCGATCGGGTTGGCGACGGATTCTGCGAACAGGGCGCGAGTGGTCGGTCGGATGGCGGTCCGCCACGCGTCGGCATCGTCCTGATCGACGAAGGTCACCTCGATGCCGAAGTCGTCGAACGTGTCCTGGAAGAGATCGACGGTGCCTCCATACAGCTGGCTCGCGGAGACGATGTGTCCACCGCGACCGACGAGCGCCATCAGCGTGACGGCGACGGCCGCCTGGCCCGACGCGACCGCGACGGCCGATGCTCCGCCCTCGAGAGCGGCGACGCGCTCCTCCAGCACCTGCTGGGTGGGGCTGGCGTTGCGGCTGTACAAGTTGCCTGTCCGGCGCAGGGCGAACAGATCGGCGGCGTCGGCCAGCGAGGCGAACTCGTACGCGGCGGTTTGGTAGATCGGCGGCACTGCGCTGTTCTGCGGGATGCCAGGGGCGTATCCGCCCTGCACCTGCTGCGTCGAGAACGCGGTCATGCGGCGGGCACCTCCGCGGCACGGCGCACGACCGGCGTGTGCACGTCGCCGCCGCGCAGACGTTCCAGCCACAGCACGACGGATGCCGCCACGCTGCGGTGCGACTGATCGTTCAGCGCATCGTGCAGCCCGTCGATGGTCTCGAACAGTTCGATGTCGGGCACCGCGCTCAGCAGGGCTGCGGCCTCGGAGATCGGTGAGACGGTATCGGCTGATCCGTGGAAGGCGAGCACCGGCGAGGCGATCGCTGCAAGGTCGGCGGCCGCCGGTACCTGTTCGACGGCGACGTCGGCGGTGCGCGCCTCAGCCGTGCCGAGTACGCCGAGATGGATGGGGCACGCGGTGCGCTCGGCATCGCCGGGCTGGGAGGCGCCGTCGACGTCGATCGGGATGCCGGCGACGATCGCACCGTCCGGCGTCTCGCCCTGCGAGAGCACGCGCAGAACGGCAGCCGCTCCGGTGTCGGAGCCGACCAGGACGGTCGGTGCGTCTACGACGCCGGAGAGCCACGCCACTGCCGCATCGGCATCCGCCTCGAAGACCGCCACGGTGTAGCCGTCGGCGCTGAGGCGCCTTCCGAAACGCTCGTACACCGGTGCGCGCTCTCCGCGACCGGTGACGACGGCGAGCGTGCCTCTCACGCGGGCGGGCGGCGTCCAGATGGCGTTGGGGGAACTCGTGGTCATGCGTCCATAGTGAGCGCTGACAGGGGCCTGACGACACGCATGTGTCGAACTGTTGCAGTCTGTGTCGCCCCGCATCGTGAGCGCTGGTTCGGGGTACCGCAGCCTTCTACTTTCACATCCATGACCTCACGACACCCACTCGCGGCGCTCGCCGCTCTCAGCGTCGCAGCCCTCGCACTCGCAGGATGCGCCGCATCGCAGGCGCCGGCAGGCGAGAGCGCCGAAGCGACCTCCCTCACCTGGGGCTGGAGGCTGCCGACCAGCTGGGACCCGGTGACTTCCACCGCGGGGTGGGACACCCATGCGCTGGCGCTCGTGTACGACGGCCTCACGCAGCTCGACACGGAGGGTGAGCCCGTGCCCGGCCTCGCCGAGTCATGGGAGTACAACCCTGACGGCACCGCCGTCACCTTCCACCTGCGCGAGGACGCCGCCTTCAGCGATGGCACACCGGTGACGGCCGAGGCCGTGAAGCTGAATCTCGAGCGGGGGCGCGATCAGGAGAACTCCACCCTCGCGGGTCAGCTGCGGATCGTCACCTCAGTGGATGCCGCCGACGAACACACCGTGACGGTGAACCTCGACCAGGCCGACTACCAGGTGCCGTACCTGTTCGCGGGCAAGACCGGCTTCATCGTCAACCCCGCGGCTTTCGACGATGTCGCCTCGCTCGCCACGCAACCGGAAGGCGCCGGTCCGTTCGCCTTGACCGAGTACGTGCCCAACGCTCAGGCGACACTGGAGAAGAACGACGAATACTGGAACGCAGATCACATCTTCATCGACGACCTCTCGGTCGTTCCGGTCGCCGACGATGCCACGGCCGTTGCGGGTGTCAACACGGGCCAATGGGACGTCGCGATCATCCCCGCCTCCCAGGCGGAGGCGGCAGAATCCGCCGGCCTCGACGTGGAGGAGATCAAGGCGCTCACGGTCAGGGCGTTGGACGTGAACGGCACGGTGGCACCGTTCGACGACCAGCGGGTGCTGCAGGCGATCAGCCACGCCACCGACCGCCAGGCCCTGATCGATTCGACGTACTTCGGTCACGGCACGGCGAATTGGCAGCCGTTCCCCGACGGTTATGTCGCGCACAGCGAGGAACTGGACGACCTGTATCCGTACGATGTCGAGGCGGCAGAGGACCTGCTCGCGGAGGCAGGCCACCCGGATGGGATCGACATCACCCTCACTCTCGGTGAGGATGACACGGCGCTCGCAGAACTCCTTCAGGCGCAGTGGGCGGAGGCCGGCATCCGCGTCACGCTGAACGTACAGGCTGCGGCCGCGATCTCGCAGAACTACGTGCAGCGCACATTCCCATTCGTGCTCGACAGCTACTCCGGCCGCCAGTCGCCGCTGCAGGCCCTCGAGGTTCTGTACGGGCCGGAGGGATTGATGAACCTCGGACGCCAGACACCGGCGGAGCTGACCGCCGCGATCGACAACGCACGCGCCACGCCGACGGATGACCCGGCATACGCGGAGACCATCCAGGACGCCGTCGAGGTGGGAGTGAAGCTGCAGCCGAACACGTTCCTGTTCAGCTGGCCGCGCATTCTCATCCACCCCGGCAATGTCACCGGCATCCAGCACTGGCTCGATGTGCAGCGCTGGGAAGACGTGAAGGTCGAGGGCTGAGACATGACGATGACCGTGACCGCCGAGGCGCCTGACGCGCCTGAGATCGAGGACGTGCTGAGCGTGCGCCGTGTGTGGCCCGCAGTGCGCACCGTGCTCGCCACCCTCGGCACGGCGGTCACGGTCTTCGTGCTCGCCACCTTCGCCACCTTCGCTCTCGGTGCGGCGAGCGGCTCGAACCCTGCAGCGGTCGCACTGGGAGAGGTCGCGACCCAGGAGGACGTCGACCGGCTCAACCACGTCTTCGGGCTGGATCGTCCGTTCCTGGTGCGCTACATCGACTGGATCTCGGGCGCTGTGACCGGTGACCTCGGGGCGAGCTGGTTCACGACCATTCCCGTCGCTGACAGCATCGCGCAGGCGTTTCCGGTGAGCGTGTCGATCGCCGTAGGCGCGATCGTGCTCGCGCTGCTGTTCGGATTCGCGGGCGGCATCCTCGCGGCGGTCAGCCGCGGCGGGCTCGTCGACCGCATCGTGACCCTGCTGGCCACCGTGTCGGCGACGGTCCCTGCATTCGTCGCGGCGATCGCCCTCATCCTTCTGTTCGCCTATGCGATCCCGATCTTCCCCGTCGCCGGATACGTGCCGCCGGAGAAGGATCTGGGCGGCTGGCTGCTGTGCCTCGTGCTGCCGTCCCTCGCGCTCAGTCTGGATGCCGGAGCCGATATCGCCAGGCAGTTGCGCACATCACTGGTCGGCACGCTGCAGGAGAACTTCATCATCGGCGCGCGGGTGCACGGACTCGGGCCGGGCCGGATCGTGCTCAGACATGCACTGCCGATCGCGTCGACCCCGGCGCTGTCGGTGCTCGGAGTGCACGCCCCTCGGCTCGTCGGCGGAGCGGTCATCACCGAGGTGATCTTCGGAATGCCAGGACTCGGTCAGCTCGCGAACCGCGCTGCACTGCAGGGCGACATCCCCGTCGTGCAGGGCGTGCTGCTCATCACGATCGCCATCGTGGTCATCATCGGCGTGATCATCAACCTCGTCATCGCCCGCACCGGCGGCACCGATCGGAGCGCCGCATGAACGCCCTTGCTCGCCTGTGGGCCGCCGGATGGACGGTGCGTGCCGCGATCCTCGTCATCGTCGGCGTATTCGTGATCGCTGTAGCCGGCCCCGCACTGGCACCGTACGATCCGCTGGGACAGGACACCGCGAATGCCCTGCAGGATCCGTCGCTCGCGCACCTGTTCGGCACCGACTATCTCGGCCGTGATGTGCTCTCGAGGCTCCTCGCAGGTGCGCCGGCCTCGCTGCTGAGCGCTCTGGGGGCGGCTCTCATCGGGCTCGTGATCGGCGCGGTTCCCGGTGCCCTCAGTGCCTTCGCGCCGAGGGTCGGCGAGTGGCTGTCGCTGCGCCTCGTCGACGCGCTGCTGTCGCTGCCCTTCATCCTCTTCGCCATCGTGTTCGCGGCGCTGCTCGGCAACGGGCTCGTGCAGGCGACGCTGGCGATCGGCATCCTGATCGCGCCGAGCTTCTTCCGCATCGCGAGAGCGGCGACGCTCCGTGTTCGCGACTCGCAGTACGTCGAGGCCGCCACATTCCTCGGCGGATCGGCATGGTGGGTGCTGCGCCGCCATGTGTGGCGTCAGGTCGCACCGAACCTCGTCGTCGCATCGGTGTCGGCCCTCGGCGGTGCCCTCCTCGCAGTGGCGTCGCTCACCTTCCTCGGCATCGGAGTGCAGCCGCCGGCGCCGACCTGGGGAGGGATGCTCTCCAGCGACCTCGGATATCTCGGTCAGCGACCGTTCGGCCCTGTGGCCCCGGCGCTCGCCATCATCATCACGGTCGGTGCGCTGAACCTGCTCGCGGATGCTGCCCGCGACGTGCTCGGAGCGGATGCCGTGACCGCTCGCGCCGCACGCAAGGAGGCCGCCCATGTCTGACGCGAACGTGTCGGTTGCGGCAGCATCCGGCCGGTCCCGATCTGCGGACTCGGTCCCGATCAGCGGACAGAATCAGGAGATTGGTCCGCGAATCGGGACACCTCCTGCTGATCGGGACGCCTCAGCCGGAGCTCGCATCGCTTTCTCGCCGTCGTTCGACGAAGGCTCGCTGGTGCGCGCACCGGTGGCTTCGGCGGAAGACCTCGTGATCACGGCATCCGACGGCACTGAACTCGTGCGCGGTGTATCGATCTCGGTGAGGCCGGGGGAGGCCGTCGGAATCGTCGGAGAGTCCGGCAGCGGCAAGACCCTGACTTGCCGGGCACTGCTCGGCATCCTGCCCGCCGGCCTCACGGTGACCGGCGGCGCGGTGACGATCGATGGTCAGGACCTCACGCAAGCGTCTGAGAAGCAGTGGCGCCGGCTGCGCGGCACGAATGTCGCCGCCGTGTTCCAGGACCCCGCGTCGTATCTTCACCCTGCGATTCCGGTCGGCGCTCAACTCGAGGAGACCCTGCGCATAACCGCCGGGGTTCCACGACGGCAGACGCGAGAACGCGCCCGCGAGCTGCTCGATGGTCTCGGCATCCGCCGCGTCGACCTCGTGCTGCGTCAGCGGGTCGCCCAGCTCAGTGGAGGGATGCTGCAGCGCGTGCTCATCGCGATGGCGCTCGCCGCAGACCCGGCCGTGCTCATCGCGGACGAGGCCACGACGGCGCTGGATGTCACGGTTCAGGCGGAGCTGCTCGAGCTGCTGAAGCGGCTGCGGGTCGAACGCGACCTCGCGCTCATCCTGGTCTCGCACGACCTCGCCGTCGTCGCTCAGGTCTGCGAGCGGGTGCAGGTCTTCCGCGACGGCCGGGTCATCGAAGCAGGTGCGACGTCCCGTGTGCTGCGCGCGCCAGGACACCCCTACACGCGTGAGCTGCTGTCGGCGCACGCCGCCTATGGACTGGAGAGGTATCTCGCATGAGTAGCCAGCGACCGGTGCTCGAGCTGGACCACGTCTCGGTCGACTACGGCCAGGTCAGGGTGCTCGATGAGGTCTCGCTGACTGTGCGCCCACGCGAGGTCGTCGGCGTCGTCGGAGAATCAGGTTCGGGCAAGACGACCCTCGCGCGCACAGTGCTGCGTGCTGTGACGCCTGCCGAAGGGCACGTGCACGTGGCAGGGCGCGACGTCACGATCCTTCGCGGGGCGGCGCTGCGTGCGTGGCGCCGTTCGGGTGCAGCGCAGTACGTGTTCCAGGACCCGTTGCGTTCGCTGGATCCGGGCGTCGCGGTCGCCGACTCCATCGTGGAGGGACTGCGTATCGCCCGGGTGCCGACAGCGGATGCCGCCCGCCGCCGTGCCGCGGCACTCGAGGCGGTCGGACTCGACGAAGACCTCATCGCCCGGCTGCCGTCCGGTCTGTCCGGTGGACAGCGACAGCGTGCCGCGATCGCCAGGGCGCTCGTGGTCGAGCCGCGACTGCTCGTGCTCGATGAGCCCGTCAGCGCGCTCGACGCCGCAAGCCGCGACCGTGTCGTTCAGGCGCTCATCGCGCTGCGCGATCGACGAGGCAGCGATCTCGCGATGCTCGTGATCTCGCACGACATCGGATCGCTCGCGGCCATGAGCGATCGGCTCGTGGTCCTCAACCGCGGTCACATCGTCGAAGACGGCCCGACCAGGCGCGTTGTCGCGCACCCCGAGCATCCGTACACGAGACGGCTCATCGATTCCGTCCCTCTCATCCACACGCCATCCGCCAACCGCCCCTGAACACTGGAGCTGCAGACATGCCCATCGAGATTCTCGGAATGATCGCCACGACCGCAGGGTCGGAGTCGAAGGCGATCGCGGGACCCGTCGTCGATCCCGCCTATGTGCGCGAATTCTCGCGGGCGCACGAGGAGGCCGGATTCGACCGGGTGCTCATCGGCTACAGTGCGAGCGCACCCGACGGCTTCGCCGTGGCCTCCGCGGCCCTGCACTCCACCGAGCGATTGAAGGTGCTCATCGCTCATCGTCCCGGCTTCGTGCCGCCGACGATCGTCGCTCGCAAGCTCGCCACGCTGGATCATCTCACCGGCGGTGGACGCGTCGCGATCCACCACATCACGGGCGGCAGCGAGGCCGATCAGCGCCGCGACGGGGATTACAGCGAGAAGCAGGATCGGTACCGCCGCACCGGCGAGTTCATCGACGTGCTCCGCAAGACCCTCACGGAAGAGGAACCCTTCGATCACGAAGGCGAGTTCTACCGGTTCGAGGGCGCGTACTCGGCGGCGAAGCCGGCGACGGATGCCGGGATACCGATCTTCTTCGGAGGACTCTCCGACGGTGCGATCGAAGTCGGGGCGAAGAGCGCGGATGTCTACATGCTGTTCGGCGAGCCGCTCGCCGAGGTCGAGGAGCACATTCGCACGATCCGGGCCGCCGCGGTGAAGGAGGGCCGGACGATCGAGTTCAGCCTGTCGACGCGTCCGATCATCGCCGACACCGAGGAGGAGGCATGGGCGAAGGCCGACCGCATCTACGCCGAGACCGAGGAGCTGATCGCGTCGCAGCGCGATGGGAACACACTGTCCTTCGCCCGCTCTCGCGGGCATGAGCGCAACGCCGTCTCGGCGGATCGCCTGCAGCAGATCGCGAAGCGCGGTGACGTGCACGACGAGCGGCTGTGGACCGGCATCACCCGCCTGACCGGCCCCTCCGGCAACTCGACGGCGCCGGTGGGCACGTCCGAGCAGGTCGCGGAGGCATTGCTCAAGTACTACGACCTCGGCGTCACACGATTCCTGATCCGCGGGTTCGACCCGCTCGGGGACGTACGCGACTGGGGCCAGGAGCTGGTGCCGCTTCTGCGGGAGGGGGCGCGACTTCGTGACGAGGCTCGGGTCGCGGCCTGAGCGACGGAATCAGGCTCGGGCGGCGACGAAATCCGAGATCGCGTCCAGAGCAGACGCCGCGCCCTCCAGATGCGGCAGATGAGCGGACTCGGGAACGTCCACGACCCGCCCGTCAGGGAGGGCAGCGGCGGCGTCGCGTGCCTGCGCATGGAAGTGCCGCAGATCCCGACCGCCCACCACGAAAAGCACAGGCACGGTGATTCGGTCAAGGAGGGACCATGCATCTGGCGCGTCTGCCGTCGTGCCCGGATCGAGCGCGGAGATCGCACGGGCGTTCATGTCCAGGAACAGGTCGCGGACGTGGCCGCTCACGCGTCCCTCGTGCCCGGCGCCGTCAAGCCACAAGTGCGCTTCGAGGCGGTTGACGGCATCGAGGTCGGCTACAGCGTCGGCGGCGTCGATCTGGGCGTCGAGCTCTGCGACAAGAGGCTTGAGTTCCGGTTCAGGGGCTCCACCGATCGCGGGCGCGATCAGCACGAGCGCGGAGACGCGATCCGGGTGCGCGAGGGCGAGGTCTACCGCTGTTCCTCCGCCTATCGAGCAGCCGATCGCGATCACGGCGTCCACCCCCGCGGCATCCAGCACGGCGACGGCATCGGCGACCGGCGACCAGCCGTCGTCGGTGTCGTACTCGGTGTCGCCGTAACCGCGCCTGTCATAGCTGATACAACGAACGTCTGCGCCCAGACGATCCACCACCGGCGTCCAGGAGCGCTTGTCGGTCACGCCGGCGTGCAAAAGCAGCACTGTCTTCATGTCTCTCGCGCCGGTGTCTTCGACCGCGAGCGATGCGCGGCCCGAGGTGACGCGCAGAGGGATCACGGCACCAGGGTGATCTTGCCGCGAGCGGCGTGCGCCTCGATCAGCTCGTGCGCCTGGGCTGCCTCCGAGAGGGGCAGTTCGGCGCCGAGCTCGATCTGGAAATCGCCCGTCGCGATCAGGGCGATCGCGACGTCGACGCCTTCGTGACGCCAGGCGAGTTCCTGCTCCGTCAGCGGGGTGGGTGCGCCGCCGCTGAAGGCGCGGATGCCGAGGGGCTCGGCGTCCGGTCCGCGGACGATCGTCGCGATGCGATCGTGATCCTCGATCAGCTCCTTCGACACCTCGATCGCCTCGTCGGTGCCGATGCAGTCCAGCGCCACCGTCACGCCGTCCGGCGCCGCCGCGCGCACGCGGTCTGCAAGCCCGTCGCCGTATGCGACGGGAATCGCGCCGAGCTCGCGCAGCTGTTCGTGGCGTTCGGGGCTCCCGGTGGCGATCACCTTCGCGCCGGCGGCGACGGCGAACTGGATCGCGGCCTGCCCGACCGCCCCGGATCCGGCGTGGATCAGCAGAGTGTCGCCATCGCCGACATCGAGCGAGCGCAGGCACTGGTATGCGGTCCCCACCGGGATGCTGAGAGCGGCGCCCTCCGCGGCGGTGACGGCATCCGGAAGGTGGGAGAGATGCGCCACCGGCACCGAGAGGTGCGTCGCATACGTTCCGACGGTGTCGCCGATCGCGACCCTGTCGCCGACCGCGAACTCGGTGACACCTTCTCCGATGGAGTCGACGACGCCGGCCCCGTCCAACCCGACGCGACGCGGTTCGGTGATGGGCGGCATGGGACGCGCACCGCTTCGCCGCTTGGCATCGAGTGGGTTGACGCCTGCCGCCTCGATCTTCACCACGACCTCGCCGGGACCGGCGACAGGATCGGGGATCTCCACGAGGTGGAGGACGTCAGGGGAGCCGATTTCGGTGTGAACGATCGCGCGAGCCATGCGGCCAGGCTACCCGGAACGGATGAAGCCCTCACACCGACGGCGCGAGGGCTTCAGAGAATCCGAGAGATCAGTCGACCGGAACGATCAGGCCCTTCCACGTCTCCAGGATGTACTCCTTCGTGCGATCGTCGGTCAGCAGCTCGACGAGGGCCTCGATGCGAGGGTCGTCCTTCATGTCCGCGCGGGTCGCGAGGATGTTGTAGTACTTGCTGTCGGTGCCCTCGAGGAGGATCGCCTGCTCATCCGAGAGCCCGGCCGGGATCGCGAACGACGCGGTCACGAACGCGGCGTCGTTGTCGGGGAGGGCCAGAGCCAGCGAGGCGTTCTCGATCTCGACGAACTTCAGGTCTTTCGGGTTCTCGGCGATCTCCGCGAGCGTGGTGGCGCCGTCTGCGATCTCGATGATGCCCTCGGCGGCGAGCAGTTCGAGTGCGCGGCCCTCGTTCGTCGGGTCGTTCGGGATCGCGATCGTCGCGCCCTTGTCGAGGTCGTCGAGGCTGTCGATCTTCTCACTGTAGAAAGCGGCGGCGGGCAGGTAGATCTCGCCGACCGAGATCAGATCGTCGCCGGACTGCTCGTTGTACGTCTCGAGGAACGTCGAGTTCTGGAACAGGTTCGCATCGACCGAGCCGTCGGACAGCGCCGGATTGGGCGTGTTGTAGTCGGTGAACTCCTGCCATTCGATCGTGAGACCGGCTTCCTCGGCGAGGTTGTCCGAGACCCACTTCAGGATGTCGCCGGCGGGTACAGGCAGCGCGCCGACCTTCAGCGTGCCGAGGCCCTCTGAACCGTCTGAGGCAGGCGCGTCGTCGGCGCTTCCGCCGGCGCACGCAGTGAGACCGAAAACCAGGGCGCCGGCTGCGACGATGGCGACGCCGCGGGTGAGAGAGGAGAAGGACATGGTGGAGCTCCTTGGGATGTCTGTGTGTGGAGGTGCAGTCAGCAGGGGAAGGGATACCGGGCGTCAGGCTCCGGCGCCGATGACGTCGGCGGCGCGCGATGCCCGGTTCTCATGGTCGAGCGAACGGGCGAGCGCGTTGCACGCCCACTGCACGAGCAGGACGATCACGAACAGCACGATCACGACGGCGACGATGTGCACCCAGCTGTAACGCTGGAATCCGTACGTGAGAGCGACGTTGCCGAGTCCGCCGCCACCGACCACTCCCACCATCGCCGAGAAGTTGATGATCGAGGTGATCGTGGTGGCGACGCCGAGCACGATCGCCGGTGCAGTCTCGGGCAGGATGACGCGGCGGACGAGCTGCCAGCGAGTGGCGCCGATGGAGTCCGCCGCCTCGAGCAGCCCCGAGTCGACCTCCTTGACGGCAATCTCGACCACGCGGGCGAAGAACGGGATCGCGATGAGGGTGAGAGGGAAGATGGCTGGGCCCGTGCCGATGAACGAACCGAGCAGCAACCGGGTCAACGGTATGAGTGCGATCATCAGCACGATGAAGGGCACCGAACGACCGAGGTTGACGAGGAAGCCGAGCACGCGGTTGATGGCCACACCGAGAGCCGCTGAGCCGAGCGGAGCCGAAAGGAACCTGCCTTTCTCGGTTCCGACCAGGACGATGCCGAGCGGGAGGCCGACGATGATCGTGAAGAGGGTCGCGACCCCTGTCATCCAGAGGGTCTCGAGCGTGCCCTTGAGCATCGTGTCGAAGAGCTGCGGCCAGAAGTCGGGGGAGGTGTAGTCGATCATGCTGCCTTCACCACCTCGACGGCGACGCTGTGCTCCGTGAGGAACGCCTGCGCGCGGGCGACGATCGCGGGATCTGCCGGCAGTGCGAGGCGAGTGCGTCCTGCCTGCGCGCCGGCGATGTTCTCGATGGTGGCGCCGAGGATCGAGACGTCAAGATCCAGCGCGCGCGAGAGCAGCGCGATCGTGGGCTTCTGCGCTTCTTCGCCGGCGAAGGTGAGATCGATCACGACGGATCCGGGGATGTCGGGTACCTCGCCGAGCGGGAAGAGGTCGCGCGCGAGGCGGCTGCCCGGCGTGCGGATCAGGTCGGTCAGCGTGCCCTGTTCGACGATGCTGCCGTGCTCGAGGAGAGCGGCAGCATCGCAGATCTGCTTCACGACCGCCATCTCGTGCGTGATCAGCATGATCGTGAGTCCCAACTCTCCGGACAGGCGCCGCAGCAGCGCCAGGATCTGTCGAGTCGTGTCTGGATCGAGCGCGCTGGTGGCCTCGTCCGAGAGCAGCACGCTCGGGCGCGATGCCAAGGCGCGGGCGATGCCGACGCGCTGACGCTGACCACCGGAGAGCTGTGCCGGATACGCGTCGGCGCGCGCGGCGAGCCCGACCAGATCGAGCATCTCTCGAGCCTCTTGCGCCCGGTCGCCGCGGCCACGGCCGACGGCCTCCAGCGCGAACTCGACGTTCTGCGCCACCGTGCGGTTGCCGACGAGGTTGAAATGCTGGAAGACCATGCCGATTCCGTGCCGCGCAGCGCGCAGCTCCTGCCCGCTCAGGTGCGAGACCTGCACGCCGTCGACTGTGACGCTGCCTGAATCCGGGCGCTCCAGGGCGTTCACGGTGCGCAGCAACGTCGATTTGCCTGCACCGGACTGGCCGACGACGCCGAAGATCTGGCCGCGGCCGATCTCCAGCGAAACATCTGCGAGTGCGCGGGTGCCGCCGAACGATCGGCTCACGTGCTCGATGGTGATCATGGGAATGCTGAAGACCCCTTTCGGGGGAAGAAGAGGAGGGTAGGGAACAATTCCACCGGATCGGCGGCGCGAACGCCAATTCGTGTGACGCCCCGTGACGCGGTTATCAGACCTCTCGCAGGATCTTTGCTATGCGTTGCGGTGAGACGGGCTGCGCGGTGCCGAGCCGCTGCGCGAACACGCTGATCCGGTACTCCTCCAGCAACCAACGAACCTCCACGAGAGCGGGGGCGGCGTCTGTGGGCAGCGGGATCGTGCCCCCTGCGTCTTCGAACGCCTTCGACACCCGCTCGTACTCTGTCATCCGAGCGCGGTCCTTGCCGGGCTCGGATGACAGCGTCCTCAGCCGATCGAGCATGCCGTCGAGGTAACGGGGGAGATGCGGGAGGCGCTCCGCACCGGTCGCCGAGATGAAACCGGGATGCAGCAGAGCGCTGAGCTGCGATCGGATGTCGTTGAGCGGTCCGAGCAGAGCGAGAGAGTTCTCGGCCTTGATGCCGCGCTCGACCTCGCGGGACTTCGTGAGAATGCGCGCGACGAGCGACACCGCGTCGAACAGGTCATCGACGAGTCCGGCGTTCACGGCATCCCGTGCCTCATTGAACTCGGCTTCGGTGCGGATCGGCTCCGAGGGCAGCGCCGCGCGGACGACGGCCGCTCTGGCGTCCTCGATCAGCGCGGCGGCCGACGAGTACGGTGACGCGGCGAGGGCCAGCTTCTCCTGTGCCGTGAGGTGCTCCTGCACGTAGGAGGCCGGTGAGGGCACGTTCAAGAGCATCAGCCGCAGCACGCCGTCGCGAGTCGCTGAGGATGCTGCATCCGCCGTCGCTTCGACACGCACCGAGACGGTCTTTCCGCGGTCGATGATCGCCGGGTAGCCGCGCACGACGCCGCCTGCGACCCTGGTGTCGAGCACCTCGGGGAGATCACCGAACGTCCAGCTCGTCAGACCGTCCTGCTCGATGGCCCCTCGGGGCGTCGCCGCAGCCACGACCTGAGCGTCGGCTCTTCCTCTGCCCTTCTCCGGACGCGCGATCGAGCGCGCGACGCTGGAGCGGGCGCGATCGGAGAGCGAGCGCTGCAGCTCAGCGAGGTCGCGTGCCGATCCGGCGACGCGTCCGCGCTCGTCGACCGCGCGGAAGTTCATGCGCAGATGCCCTGGCACCCGCTCATCATCGAAGTCGGCGGCCGAGACCGGCTGGTTCGCCAGCGGCTGGATCATCCTCGCCAGCGCTTCCTTCAGCGAGCGTGGCGGGCGTCCGCCGTGGTTCTCCGGCCCCTCTTCGGCGAGGGCCGCGCCGAACTTGTCGGCCCAGTCGGCGGCCGGCACGACGTGTCTGCGGATCGTTTTGGGCAGGGCGCGCAGCAGCGCGGTCACGAGGTCTGCTCGCAGCCCTGGCACCTGCCAGTCGAAGCCGCGGTTCTCGATCTGCGCGAGCAGCGCGAGCGGCAGGACGACGCTGACGCCGTCGTCCGCAGCGCCCGGTTCGAAGCGATATGCGAGCCCGAGCACCTGATCGCCCTGCGTCCATCGAGTGGGGAAGTCGTTCTGATCCGCGCGTTCATCGTCTTCGATCAGGTCGCTCTCGCGCATCACGAGCAGCTTCGGGGTCTGCTGCAGCGTCTCGCGCCACCACTTCTCGAACGAACGCACGTCGAACACCTCGGCGGGGATCCGCTCGTCGTAGAAGCGGAACACCTCCTCGTCGCCGGCGAGGATGTCGCGTCTGCGTTCGCGTTCCTCGAGCTTCTCGAGGCGCTTGCGGAGCTCCCCGTTGCTGCGCCAGAACGCGCTGACCCGCTTGTCGAGTCTGGTCGGGTCCCATTGTCCTTCGACGAGCGCGTGCCGCACGAAGAACTCGCGTGACGCGGCGCGGTCGATGCGGGCGAACTGGATGCGCCGACGCGGGATGATCTCGACACCGAACAGCGTGACCTTCTCGAATGCGACGGCGGCACCGGCATCCTTGGACCAGTGCGGCTCGGAGATCGACCGTTTGGCGAGATCGCCCGCGAGGGACTCGGCCCATGCCGGATCGATCGCAGCCACCGTTCGCGCGAATGTGCGGGAGGTCTCGACGATCTCGGCGGCCATGACAGCCTGCGGGCTCTGCTTGCGCAGGCCCGATCCAGGGAAGATCGAGAACCGGATGCCGCGCGCGCCGCGATACTCGGCGATCCGGCGCTTCGGATCCTTCTGGCTCTTCGTCTGCCCCTTCGGCGGGGTCTTGGTACCTCGTTCGTCGAGGATGCCGATCTGCGAGAGCAGACCGGAGAGCAGGGCGCGGTGAATGGCGTCGGGATCTGCTGCGCCCTCGTTGCTTCCAGTCGAAGGGCGACGGCCCTTCTCGGTTCCTGAGCCTGTCGAAGGACGGACCAGCGATCGCAGCTGGCGGTGCACGTCGAACCACTCTCGCACGCGCACGTAGTTCAGATACTCGGAGCGGCACAGCCGCCGGAACGCGCTAGATCCGAGTTCGCGCTGCTGCTCGCGCAGGTGATTCCACAGGTTCAGCGTCGCGAGGAAGTCGCTCGTCGGGTCGGTGAAGCGCGCGTGCATCCGGTCCGCGGCGTCGCGCACGGCCTGCGGTGCCTCCTGCGACGGGCGCTCGCGAACATCCTGGATGGTGAGGCCAGCCACGATCGCGAGCACGGCTTCCACGACGTTGGTCCCTGAGCCTGTCGAGGGGTTCTGAGCCTCCAGCAGCATGCGCGCGAAACGCGGGTCGATCGGCATCCGTGCGATGTCGCGCCCGATGCGAGTCAGGCGCGGGGTGTCGCGACCCAGATCGACCGCTCCCAGCTCGGTGAGCAGATCGAACGCCGCTTTGATGCCGCGCGAATCCGGCGGAGTGAGGAACGGGAAAGCCGAGATGTCGCCGAAGCCGAGCGAGAGCATCTGCAGCACGACGGAGGCGAGAGAGGTGCGCAGGACTTCCGGCTCGGTGAACTCCGCGCGCCCTGCGAAGTCGTCTTCGCTGTAGAGGCGGATCGCGATGCCGTCGCTGGTGCGGCCGGCTCGGCCGGAGCGCTGGTTGGCTGATGCCTGTGAGATGGGCTCGATCGGCAGTCGCTGCACCTTGGAGCGGTTGCTGTACCGGGAGATGCGCGCGGTACCGGTGTCGATGACGTACTTGATGCCGGGGACGGTGAGGCTGGTCTCTGCGACGTTCGTTGCGAGGATGACGCGGCGGCGAACGCCTGCGACGCGGCTCGGTTCGAACACGCGGTGCTGCTCCGCGGCCGACAACCTTCCGTACAGGGGGAGCACTTCGACGGGCGCCTTGCTGGACGCATACGCCGCTCGCACGGCATCCGCTGCGTCCCTGATCTCGGCCTCGCCCGGGAGGAACACCAGCACATCGCCCTGGGCCTCGCGGTCGAGTTCGCGCAAGGCGGCGACGATAGCGGAGACCTCGTCCTCGGGCTCTGCTCCTGCATGACTCCGGAGGTTTTTGCCGGATCGTTGTGTCCGCGGCGCATCGGAACCCTCAGATCCCGATTTCTCCGGAGTTGTGCCGTCCTCCGAGGGTGCGCGGTACCGGATCTCGACCGGGTAGGTGCGCCCCGAGACCTCGATGACCGGTGCCGGAGTGCCGTCTGGGGTGGCGAAGTGCTTCGCGAAGCTCGCCGGGTCGATCGTCGCCGACGTGATGATGACCTTGAGGTCGGGCCGTTCAGGCAGGATGCGGGTGAGGTAGCCGAGCAGGAAGTCGACGTTGAGGGAGCGTTCGTGCGCCTCGTCGATGATGATCGTGTCGTAGCGGCGCAGCAGCCGGTCGCGGTGGATCTCGTTGAGCAGGATGCCGTCGGTCATCAGTGCGACCTTGGTCGCATCCGACACCTTGTCGGTGAAGCGCACCTTGTATCCGACTACGCCGCCGAGCTCGACGTGCAGTTCCTCGGCGATGCGCTCCGCGATGGTGCGGGCGGCGAGGCGGCGCGGTTGGGTGTGCGCGATGTTCGTGCGTCCGAGTTCGAGGCAGATCTTCGGCAGCTGCGTTGTCTTGCCGGAGCCGGTCGCACCGGCGACCACGACGACCTGATTGTCGCGGATGGCCTTGGCGATCTCATCCCTCGCGGCGCTGACGGGCAGCTCCGGGGGATATGTGATGACGAGATCGGCAGAAGACATAGCCCTCCATCGTATGACGGCGATGCGCCGAGAGGCGACCTGTCATCACAGGTCGTAGGCTGGGCGCATGACGATCCCCACTGTGAAACTCAACGACGGCCACTCCATCCCTCAGCTCGGCTACGGCGTCTTCAAGGTGCCGCCGGCAGACACCGAACGCACCGTCAGCGAAGCGCTCGAGATCGGCTACCGCCACATCGACACCGCGGCGATCTATGGCAATGAGGAAGGTGTCGGGGCCGCGATCGCGAAGAGCGGCATCGCCCGTGACGAGCTCTACATCACCACCAAACTCTGGAACGACCGGCACGACGGCGATGAGCCGAACGCTGCGATCGCCGAGAGCCTCGAGAAGCTCGGACTCGAGCAGGTCGACCTGTACCTCGTGCACTGGCCGACACCGGCGAAGGACAACTACGTCCACGCGTTCGCGAAGCTCATCGAGCTGCGCGATGCAGGACTCACACGCAGCATCGGCGTCTCGAACTTCCTCGCCGAGCACCTCGAGCGCGTCGTGAACGAGACCGGCGTGACCCCGGCCGTCGACCAGATCGAACTGCACCCCGCGTACCAGCAGCGCGAGACTGTGGCGTGGGCTGCAGATCACGGCATCCGCATCGAGTCCTGGGGCCCGCTCGGGCAGGGCAAATACGACCTGTTCGGCACGCCGGCGGTCGCCGATGCGGCAGCCGCGCACGGCAAGACGCCTGCCCAGGTGGTGCTGGGCTGGCACCTGCAGAAGGGAAACATCGTGTTCCCGAAGTCGGTGCGCGCCGAGCGTCTGCGCGAGAACCTCGATGTGTTCGACTTCAGCCTCACCGACGCCGAGATCGCTGCGATCGACGGCCTCGACCCGCTCGACGGATCTGGACGCGTCGGCTCGCACCCGAACGAGTTCAACTGAGCATCTGATTGCTTACATGACGCCCCGTGTCGCTTCCTGCGCCACGGGGCGTCGTCGTGGGTACGTTCTATGGCATGACCGCTCCCTATCGCATCGTCGCCGTCTCCGGCTCGCTCCACGAGCCCAGCAAGACGACCGCGCTTCTGCGGGCCATCGCCGCCGCCATCGCAGAGCGGGCGGAGGTCGAGGTGCAGTTGATCGAGCTCACCGCCGTCGGCCCGGCACTCGCCGGTGCTCTGCGGCGCGACCACCTGCCCGCGAGCGTCGAAGCGCAGCTGGTCGCGATCGAGCAGGCCGACCTGCTGATCGTCGGCAGCCCGGTCTACCGCGCGTCGTTCACCGGGCTCTTCAAGCACCTGTTCGATTTCGTCGGCCAGTACGCGCTCGTCGGCAAGCCCGTGCTGCTGGCGGCGACGGGTGGCGGTGAGCGTCACGCGCTCATCATCGAACACCAGCTGCGCCCGCTGTTCGCGTTCTTCCAGGCACTCACGCTTCCGCTCGGCGTCTACGCCAGTGACACCGACTTCGACGGGTACGTCATCAACTCGGAGATACTGCAGACACGAATCGAGCTCGCCGCTGAGCGCGCTCTGCCGTTGGTCGGGTACGCGGCGTCGCGTTCGGCAGACGCGCTCGTCGGCTGAGGCCGGTGCGCCGGTGCGCCGAGGATCGCACGGGCGTAGCGTGGCCGACATGACGAATCGTCTCGCAGACACGCTCAGTCCCTATCTGCGCTCGCACGCCGACAATCCGGTCGACTGGTTCCCGTGGAGCGCGGACGCCTTCGCCGAGGCGAAGAGACGGGACGTGCCGCTGCTGATCTCGATCGGCTATTCGACGTGCCACTGGTGCCATGTCATGGCGCGCGAGTCGTTCTCCGACCAGGAGACTGCGGCCCTCATCAACGACGGATTCGTCGCGATCAAGGTCGATCGGGAGGAGCATCCCGACGTCGACGGCGCGTACATGGCAGCCGCATCCGCGTTCACGCAGAACCTCGGTTGGCCGCTGACCGTGTTCGCGACCCCTCAAGGGCGCACGTTCTATGCGGGCACGTACTGGCCACCGGTGGCGCGCGCTCCTCTTCCCGGGTTCAGAGACGTGCTCGAAGCGGTGCGAGAGGCCTGGATGCTGCGCCGTGAGCAGGCGATCGAGTCGGCGGATGCCGTCGCCGAGGCGTTGGCGAGTGCGGGGGCCACGACGTCGTCTCCGCTGCCGACGTCGGCGAGCCTGGCCGCTGCTGCGGCAGCGATCGCCGCCCGGGAGGATCGACAGTTCGGCGGGTTCGGCAGTGCTCCGAAGTTCCCGGTGGCGACGACTCTGCGGTTCCTGCAAGCGCCGCTCGTGCGTGGAGAGGCTCCGGATGCGGCTGCGGCCGCTTCGCGCGCGCTCGCCGCGATGTCGGCATCTGATCTTCGCGATGTAGGCGGTGGTTTCTTCCGCTATGCGACCCAGCGCGATTGGACGGTTCCTCACTACGAGCGGATGCTGACGGACAACGCCCAGCTGCTCGACGTCGCCGTCGCTGAGGGCGACGAGACGACCGCGCGGGGAATCGCCGGGTTCCTGCTCGATGTCCTGCTGCGCGAAGGCGGTGGGTTCGGTGCCGCCCAGGATTCGGAATCGTGGATCGACGGGCAGCGCAGCGAGGGCGGGTTCTACCTGAGTGCCGACCGCGCGGCGCTGGAACCACCGGCGGTCGACGGGAAGGTCATCACCGGTTGGAACGGACTCGCGATCTCGGCGCTCGCGCGGGCAGGGGCATTGCTGGGAGAGCCGGAATGGGTGGATGCTGCGGCTGCAGCGGCCTCGTTCGTGCTGGCGACCAATCGCTCGCCCGACGGGCGAATCGTGCGGGCATCGCTGGACGGGGTCGCATCGGCGGCGGTCGCGACGCTTGCGGATCTGGGGCTTCTGTCAGAGGGGCTGTTCAGCCTGGCTGCGACCACCGGAGAGGCGTCATGGGCAGTGACTGCTCGTGACCTCCTCGACGAAGCACTCGACGGCGCGGCGGCCGACCCGGTGCTCTCCGCGCAGGGAGTGGCGTCTGCTCCCGACCAGACCGACGGGGATCTGCCGTCGGGGCTGTCGGCCGTCGCGGCTGCCGCATCTGCGGCGTGGCGGCTCGGGGCGGGCGAGAAATACCGCGAGGCCGCCGAGGAACGGGTTGAGGCGTACGCGGCATCCGCGCTGCAGCATCCTTTCGGACACGGGTCGCTTCTGGCCGTGGCAGCGGGGCTTGTCGATCCGCCTCGCCAGGTGGTCGTCGTCACGGAAGACCGCGGAGGGGACCTTGCCACGGCATCCCGAGGCGTCGACGCAGATGTGATCGCGATCGTTACCCCGGAGCAGGCTCGTGCGTTCACGGAGTCGGGTTTCGAACTGTTCGAGGGCAAGGACGCCGCATCCGGGCTCGCGTACGATTGCCGGGCGTTCGTGTGCCGGCTTCCGACCGGTGATCCTGCGGGGCTCGTGCGGGAGCGGTGACGCGGGCATCAGAGATCTGAGTGCGGATGCACCGACAGTCTCAACGCGTCCAGAAGTCCTCGGGCTTCGTGCCTGGTTGGAAGCCGAAGGCCTCGACCATTGACATGGCCTCCGGGAAGCTCGCCGCGAGTGTGGCCGGACCGTGAGCGTCGCTGCCGAACGACACCGCGCGCCCTCCTTCTTCAGCCCACCATTGCGGAACCCACGGCCGAAGTCGTCGGGTGTTCATCTCCAACGCACGGCCGGAATCCGCTATCGCACGCATCGCCGCACGAAACCCTTCTTCGAATCGCCGCGGATCGAAAGGCCCCGCCGTACTGACCGGCCAAGAACGTGCCGCATAGTCGATGTGCGTGAAGACGGCGAACGACTCCGAGCCTGCGACCATTCGCGGGATCTCATCGAGGTACGCCCACATGACTTCATCCGCTGGTCGGTGGCGATAGAGAGTCGTCGGCTCCGTTCGATCCTGGCCTTCGTACGCGAGCATATGCAGCGAACCGTTCACGCGATCGATCAGTCCACTCGACAGCAACGGGGCGGCCCTGGTGTCCCACAGGTGGGGTTGCCCGAATTCCACCCCGGTCAGGATGCGGAGATCTGGGTACTTGTGACGGCAGCGTTCCACTGCATCCACGTACCCTTCGAAGTCGAAGGGAGGAAGTCTCACATAGCCCGAGTCGTCGACGTAGCGCTGTCCGTGGTCACCGATGTCTCCTTCATCGACTCGCCAGGAGTCCTCGAGGTCGAGATGCTCGGTGAAGACGAGCCCCGGCAGCCCGATCTGTGCGGCCCGTGCGCAGATTCGATCCATGGCGCCGGCCGAGGACGGATCAGCGCCGGCGTCCCACGACCATTCGCTGTGAACGTGTGCGTCTGCGGTCAGAACCGTCATGCGCTCAAAGTTACCCCGGGGCCGAACAAGAGGCTTGTGAATGTCGTCTTGGACGCTTGTGCCGGGACAGATCGATCAGTCGCGACACCCCAAGCGGTGATCGAGAAACGTCTTTGAAAAAGTCGTCTGATCAGCAGGAAAACCGGGGTCGGAATGTCGGTGGCCCCGTGTTGAATAGGGGTATGAACAGCATCGTTGCTCGGCTTCGGGATCTGGAGGAGACTCTCGATTCCGTGGCGTGTGATGCGTTCGGTTCGGAGCGGATTCCGGGGATGTCTGATGAGGATGTGGCGGAGTTGTTGGCGGTGTCGGGTCGGATTCAGCGGCGGCTGGAGGGGCTGCAGGTCGAGGCAGCAGTGCAGATCGGTGACCGGTGTGTCGGGCTCAAGGATGAGCGGATGACGACCCGTTATGGCTGTGCGAAGCCGGTGGATCTGGTGCGGATGCTGACTGGCACTGACGCGAGGGCCGCGGCCCGGCTGTTGAGGGCGGCTCGTCTGGTGCGCCGCGATGTGGGGATCACCGATGGGGCGTTCCTGCCGGCCCGGTATCAGGCGTTGCGTGAGGTGATGGTCGATGGTGGCCTCGGTGTGGCGGGGTTGTTGGCGGCGACGGATCCGATCGAGCAGTCCGCGCGTCGGATCAGTGATGAGGATCGTGTCGAGGCGGACCGGCAGCTCGCGGACTTCGCTCGGGGGATGGATTCCGGTGTCTCAGTGGATGAGGGTGCTCCGCGCCCGATCCCGTTGCCGGAAGATCTGAGCACGCTCGCCCGGGTGATGGTCGCGTACCTGGACCCTGACGGGGCGGAGCCCGCAGACGAGGCCGCGATGCGCGGACGGTACTTCTCGATCGGGAAGGTGAAGGACGGGGCGGCGCCGGTGCGGGGGAGTCTGCTGCCCGAGGTCGCCGCGCAGTTGAGCCTTCTGATCGACAGTCTGTTGAATCCGAAGGTCAACGGGGCGGATGAACCGGATCGGGGCGGGGAAGCAGCGGGCGACGCGTCGACCGACCTTGGGGCAACGGACGGTGGGCTGGTGGGCGGCGCTTCGACGGGTGTGGGTGGTGGGGTGCGGTTCGAACCGTCAGCGGTCAGCGGACCCGCGGATGGGGCGGGTGTCACCGATACCCGCACCCGCGGGCAGAGGCTGCACGACGCGCTCGCGGCGATCCTGAACACCGCCGCCCGCACTGACCTGTTCCCGCATCTGGGCGGGGCGGCGCCGACACTCACTGTCTCCGCGACAGCCGCTGACCTAGCGGCCGGTCGCGGGTGGGCGCAGATCGGGCACACCGGCGATCTCGTCCCGCTCAGCGCGGCGTTGCAGACCGGGTGCGCGGGCGGGATCCAACGGATCCTGTTCGATGACGGGGGCCGGATCGTGTCGATCGGCACCAGTTCTCGTATCTTCAACGCCCTGCAACGCCGCGCCATCACTGCGAGGGACGGCGGGTGCGTGATCCCCGGGTGCACGATCCCCGCGACATGGTGCGAAGTGCACCACGTGAAAGAGCACGCCGACGGCGGGCCCACCCATACTGACAACGGTGTGCTGCTGTGCTGGTTCCACCACCGCACCCTGCACCTGACCGAATGGGTCATCCGCATGAACCGTGGCATCCCCGAAGTCCGCGGCCCCGCCTGGTGGGACCCCCACCAGAGGTGGCACCGCACCCGAAGCCCCCACCACCGCCAACCCGTTCCCGGGTGATTCGCCTACCGATTGCGCGGATGCTCTCGTGCCACTCGCTCGTTGCCGTGCCGATAGTCGCCCGTCACGCGTGCCATCAGCAACTGCGGATCGCTGCGATCCACCACTGAGAGAAACGCCTCGGCGCGCAGCCCGCGCAGCACCGTCGCGCGTTTGCCATGGTGAGTGATCACGACATCCTCGCCGCGCACGTCGTATGCGAATCCAGTCGGGGCGCCCATACACGGGATGCTATCCGTCGATCGGTCGTGCCTGGAGGCTCGCTCGTTGCGCTGCTTTCGCTCTACGAATCGAGCCGCGGAGGTCGAGCAACGCGCAGCCCAGGTCCCACCGATCGATCAGTCGCAACGAGATCAACTGCAACGAGATCAACTGCCACGAGATCAACTGCAACGAGATCAACTGCAACGAGAGCGTCGGCGAAGTGCAGACCTTTGCTCTTGAGCTGCGCGCTCTGCTCTCACACCCAGGTCGGCATCCAGTTGTGGATGAGCCAGAACTCATATGGCACGTTCATGCCGATCCACACCGGATAGTAGAACGCCGACACGAGCACGGTCACGACGAGGAAGACGATCACTGTGCGCTCACCCGACTGTCGGCGCTGCAACGGCTCGTCGCGTCGCCCCGCGATCTCACGCAGCGCCAGCACCAGCGCCAGCACCAGGAACGGCATCATCACCACTGTGTAGAACTGGAAGATCGTGCGCTGCGGATACAGCAGCCACGGCACATAGGTGACGGCGAGTCCGACCAGTGGGATCGCGTAGGTCCACGGCATCGGCTGGCGCCGGATCAACCCGCGCACGAATCGGTAGAGCAGGAAGATCGCAGCGGCTACGCCCGCGTACCAGATCAGCGGATTCGGCACCGATGACACCACGGAGATGCAGTGATCGGTGCCGCAGCTCTGATCGTCGCCAACCCAGACCGCAGTCGGACGGATGAGGAACGGCCACTGCCAAGCCGGACTCGCATACGCGTGCCCTGTGCTGAGGCCGACGTGGAAGCCGTAGATCGACTCGTGGTACTTCCACAGAGCCGCCAGCGGGTTCCCGGAGAATTGGCGGTCGTATCCGCCTGCCGTCAGCAGCCAGCCGGTCCAACTGGCGAGATACGTGAGCAGCGCCGCAGGGACCAGCAGCAGGAACGAGACCGGGCCCTGGCGGAACGCGGCATCCGTCGGCCACAACAGCACGCCTGCGCGACGACGCGCAAGTGCATCCGTGATCACGAGGTACAGTCCGAGACCCGCCAGCGCGTAGAGGCCGGACCACTTCACTGCGCAGGCGGCGCCGAGCGCGAACCCGGCCGCGACGACCCACGGCCGGCGCCAGATCACGCGGCCCCAGAGCGGGTCGGGCGAATCATGATCGACATGCTCCACCAGCGGAAGACTGCTCCTGCGGTCGTACAGGATGAACAGGAATCCGAGCAGGATGAAGAAGGTAAGGATGCCGTCGAGCAGCGCGATCCGGCTCATCACGATACTGAGGCCGTCGATCGCGAGCAGGAGCCCAGCGATGGACGCCGCGACGACGGAGCGTGTCAGCGTCTTGGCGACCAGATACACGAGCAGAACGGTGGCCGTGCCGATCAACGCGACCGTGAGGCGCCAGGCCGCGCTGTTGCCGGCACCGAAGACGCCCATACCCAGCGCGATGATCCACTTGCCCAGTGGAGGGTGCACGACGAAGCTGCCGGCACCCGTCAGCGCGCTCGTGTCTCCCGTGAGGAAATCCTGGTTCGCGCCATCGCCCCAGGTGCCTTCGTAGCCCAGCGTCCACAGCGACCAGGCGTCCTTGACGTAGTAGGTCTCGTCGAAGGCGAGCACGTGCGGGTGCGCCAGATTCGTCAGTCGCAGCACGGCTGCGAGAGCCGTGAGGACGAGCGGGGCGAGCCATCGGATGATGCGATGCCAATCCGGATCGCGCCGCATCCGATCACGTAGCCTGCCCCATCGCGTCAGACGCTCCTCAGGAGGCGGGAGCAGAGGCACGGGCGCGGTCACGGCACAAGCCTAAGCGGCAGAGCGCGCCTAAGCTGATCGTGTGATCATCCTCGCCGCGACTCCGATCGGAAACCTCGGCGATGCGTCCCGTCGACTCATCGAGGTGCTCGAGAACGCCGAGATCGTCGCCGCGGAAGACACCCGGACCACCGCTCACCTTCTTCGCGCGCTGCAGATCGAGAACCGGCCGAAGCTGATCGCGCTGCACGATCACAACGAGAAGCACATGGCGGCCGAGCTCGCCGCTCTCGCCGCCGATCAGGACATCGTCGTGGTCAGCGATGCCGGGATGCCGGCGGTCAGCGACCCCGGCTACGGCTTGGTCGCCGAAGCGGTCGCCCAGGGAGTCACGGTGACCGCCATTCCAGGGCCGAGCGCTGTGCTCACGGCGCTCGCGATCTCCGGATTGCCGACCGATCGCTTCACGTTCGAAGGGTTCCTGCCGCGAAAACCGGGTGAGCGGCGCTCAGCCCTGACGAAGCTCGCCTCAGAACCGCGCACGATGCTCTTCTTCGAATCGCCTGCACGCCTGGCATCGTCGCTCGCCGACATGGGCGCGGCATTCGGTGCAGACCGCCGGATCGCTGTCTGTCGTGAGCTGACGAAGTTCTACGAGGAGGTTCGCCGTGGCACGGCATCCGAGCTCGTGGAGTGGGCCGAGAACGGCGTCAAAGGCGAGATCGTCGTCGTGGTCGAGGGAGCCGCGCCGCGCGACGTCTCAGTCGAGGACGCGAGCGCGCAGGTGCAGTCGCTCGTCGACGGAGGCATGCGGCTGAAGGAGGCCTGCGCCGAGGTCGCGGCGGCGACCGGCCTGAGCTCGCGCGACCTCTATCAGCAGGCTCTCGCGGCACGTTCGCGATGAGCGACGACGCGAACTCCGCACAACAGCGGCGATATCGCAGAGATCCGACGGATTCCCGCGAGATCGATGTCGTTCCACGAGATCCAAGTGATGCCGCGATCGCGGCGGCTTACGATGCCCGCGCTGCCGAGTACATCGAGATCGCCGGAAGCATCGACCAGATGGATGCCGCGGATCGATCCCTCATCGGGCAGTGGCGAGATTCGACCCCGGGCGACCTGCTGGATGCCGGCTGCGGACCTGGTCTCTGGACCGGATTCCTCCACGATGGGCTCCGAGACGATGGGCTCCGAGACGATGCGCTCCGAGACGATGCGTCCCGTGAAGTCGCGGGGATCGACATCTCCGCCGAGTTCCTCGTCTCGGCCCGGCGACGCCTGCCGCAACTCCGCTTCGAACAGGGATCGTTCCGTGCCCTCCCATTCGACGACGCCTCACTCGGTGGCATCCTCGCATGGTATTCGCTGATCCACACGCCGCCCGAAGACGTTCCCGCGATCCTGACCGAGTTCGCTCGGGTGCTCGCTCCGGGCGGCTCTCTCCTGATCGGCTACTTCGATGGCACGCCACGCGAGCAGTTCGCCCACGCCGTCGCGCCCGCTTACTACTGGTCCACGGATGCTCTCGCAGACCTCGTCGCTGAAGCCGGCTTCGCAGTCTCAGCCGCGGAGCATCGTGATCGCGAGCCCGGCGAAGTGAGCGCGCGTCCGCACGGTGCAGTGACCGCGATCCGCACGTGAACTGACGGGGTGGAGACGCCGCGGAACGAGCATCGAGGCGCTCGCGTAACCACCGCCGCCGCCACGCCTAGAATTGACCCCATGCCCGCAGGCGAATCCTTCTACATCACCACGCCCATCTACTACCCCTCCGATGTTCCGCACATCGGCCACGGGTACACATCGGTGGCGACGGACACGCTCGCGCGCTGGCACCGTCAGTCGGGTGATGACACCTGGATGCTGACCGGCACGGACGAGCACGGGCAGAAGATGCTCCGCGCCGCCGCCGCGAACAACGTCACACCGCAGGAATGGGTCGACAAGCTCGTCACGGAGAGCTGGTTCCCGCTGTTGGAGACGCTCGACGTCGCCAACGACGACTTCATCCGCACGACGCAGGAGCGCCACGAGAAGAACGTGCAGGTGTTCTTCCAGCGCCTGTACGACGCGGGCTACATCTACGCGGGCGAGTACGAGGCGCTCTACTGCGTGGGCTGTGAGGAGTTCAAGCCCGAGTCGGAGATCGTCGACGGCACCGGACCCTTCGAAGGCCTGAAGGTCTGCGCGATCCACTCCAAGCCGCTCGAGCTGCTGCAGGAGAAGAACTACTTCTTCAAGCTCAGTGAGTTCCAGGACCGTCTGCTCGACCTGTACAAGACCGAGCCCGACTTCGTGCGCCCGCACTCCGCGCGCAACGAAGTGGTCTCGTTCGTCAGTCAGGGGCTGAAGGATCTCTCGATCTCGCGCTCCACGTTCGACTGGGGCATCCCGCTGCCGTGGGACGAGTCGCACGTCATCTACGTGTGGGTCGACGCGCTGCTCAACTACGCGACAGCCGTGGGCTACGGCTCGGATGAAGAGACGTTCGAGCGTCGCTGGCCCGCCTACCACGTGGTCGGCAAGGACATCCTCCGTTTCCACGCCGTCATCTGGCCCGCGCTGCTGATGGCGGCGGGGCTCGACGTGCCCAAGGGCGTGTTCGCGCACGGATGGCTGCTCGTCGGCGGCGAGAAGATGTCGAAGTCGAAGCTCACCGGTATCGCGCCGACCGAGATCACCGACGTGTTCGGATCCGACGCGTACCGCTACTACTTCCTCTCCGCCATCGCGTTCGGACAGGACGGCTCCTTCAGCTGGGAAGACCTTTCGGCCCGCTACCAGTCCGAGCTGGCGAACGGCTTCGGCAACCTCGCATCGCGCACTGTCGCGATGATCGAGAAGTACTTCGACGGCGTCCTGCCGGAAGCGGCCGAGTACACGGAGCAGGATCTCGTGATCCAGAAGATCGTGGCGGATGCTGCCACCGCGGCCGACCGCTGGATGGAGCAGTTCCGCATCGACGAGGCGATCAAGGAGATCTGGACCATCGTCGACGCGCTGAACGGCTACATCACCGAGAACGAGCCGTGGGCGCTCGCCCGAGACGAGGACAAGCGCGCTCGGCTCGGCACTGTGCTGTACACGTGCGCCGAGGGTCTGCGCGCGCTCGCCGTCCTGCTCTCGCCTGTCATGCCGCAGTCCACCGAGAAGCTGTGGTCTGCCCTGGGCGCATCCGAGACTCTGGGCTCTCTGCAGACGCAGCCCATTCGTGAGTCGGGCGCGTGGGGTGCGCTGCGGGCCGGCGCGCGGGTGGCCGCACTGGCGCCGCTCTTTCCTCGTGTGGAGTCGCAGGCTTGACCGAAAACCCCAGTCAGTACGTTCGGGAGCGGGCGGCGGACGGTCGTAAGGACCTCCGTTATCCCGCCGCTCCCGAACCGCTGACCGTCCCGGTGTACGACAACCACGCGCATCTGGAGATCACCGACGGTGTCGAGCCGCTTTCGCTGAAGGAGCAGCTCGACAGAGCCGAGGCGGTGGGTGTCAAAGGCGTCGTGCAGGCATCAGGCGACATCGAGTCCTCCCGCTGGGCGGTGGATGCCGCGGCATCCGATCCTCGCCTGCTCGCAGCCGTCGCGATCCATCCGAACGACGCCCCCGTCTATGCGGAGGCCGGACAGCTCGAGCACGCCATCGATGTGATCGACGAGCTCGCCGCGCATCCGCGTACGCGCGCGATCGGCGAGACCGGCCTGGATTTCTTCCGCACAGAGCAAGAGCGCCGCGGCCCGCAGTTCGAGTCGTTCGAGGCGCATATCGCGCTCGCGAAGAAGCACCGCATCGCGATGCAGATCCACGACCGTGACGCGCACGATGCGGTGCTGGAGACGCTTGCGCGCGCCGGCGCGCCGGAGACGACCGTGTTCCACTGCTTCTCCGGCGACGACGCGATGGCGAGGATCTGCGCGGATGCCGGGTACTACCTGTCCTTCGCCGGCAATGTCACGTTCAAGAATGCGCAGAACCTGCGCGATGCGCTGCACGTGACCCCGCTGGAGCGCATCCTCGTCGAGACGGATGCGCCGTTCCTCACTCCGGTGCCGCTGCGGGGACGTCCGAACGCGCCGTATCTGATCCCGCTCACGCTGCGGTTCATGGCCGCAGAGCTCGGACTCGAGGCCGATGAGCTCGCCGCGCAGGTCGCCGCGAACACGCTTCGCGTCTACGGGGAGTTCGCCGACTGAGGCTCAGACCGCGGCAGCGCCCTCCGCCTCGTCGATCATGGGCTTCGCGTTCACGATGTGCGAGATCGGCTTCCACACCAGCACCAGGGTGATCGCCGCTCCGACGAACGCGAACCACCATGGTGCCGTGAGACCCCACACCTGAGCGATGACGCCGCCGAGCGCTTGACCGATCACCATGCCGCCGAACACGCCCACCATGTTCACTGAGGCGACCCGGCCCTGCAGCTCGTGCGGCACCAGTCGCTGCCGCACGGTCGTCGAGATCGTGCCCCAGACGAATGCGTACGTGCCGAACACGAACATGATCACGAGAGCCACCCAGCCCACGTTCGTGAGGGCGAAGGCGAGGTGCATGAGCACCTCGAGCGACAGCGCCACGCGCATGAGGGTGGCGAAGGACACGTGCCGCTCCAGCCACCCGAACGTCAGTGTGGCGAGGATGCCGCCGGCAGCGGATGCCGTGGTGAGCGTGCCGTAGCCGACGGCGCCCATGTGCAGATGTTCGGTCGCATAGAGCACGAGCACGCCCCAGGGAGCCGCCCAGGTGATGTTGAACGTGAGGATGATCAGCACCAGCATGCGCACCGGAGGGTTTCGCCACATCCAGCGCACACCCTCGGCGATGTCGGTGTGGACGGGGGAGCGCGCTTCGACAGGCTCGGCGATCGACACCGAGCGCGGTGGCACCGGAGTGCGCGCCATCCGTGAGATCAGCACCACTGCGAGCAGCACGCACACGACCTCGACCAGGAACGGCAGCGCGTGGCCGGCGGCGAACAGGAACGCACCGACCGGCGGACCTGCGAACTGGTTCGCGACCAGATACCCCGCCTGCAGTCGCGCGTTGCCGATGCCGAGATCGGCGGGCTTCACGAGCATCGGGAGCAGCGTGCTGCTCGCGGTGTCGACGAACACCTCGGCGGTTCCGTAGAGGAAGGCGGCAGCGAGCACGACCCAGATGTTCGCCGTGTCGGTGAAAAGGAACACACACAGGCCGGCCAGCACGATCGCCCGTGCGGCGTTGGCGAACATCACGAGCCGTCGCCTGTCGAATCGGTCCGCGATGGCACCGGCATGCAGTCCGAGGATCAGCCAGGGCAGGAACTGCAGTACGGCGCCTGCCGCCACAAGGATCGGCGACGAGGTCATCGATGCGATCAGCAGGGGAGCAGCCGCCAGCGCGATGCCGTCGCCGATGTTGCTCGTCCAGGACGACGCCAGCAGCCATCGGAAATCACGGCCCATGCGGCGGGGTGCGATGAGTTCTCCGAGCGAGGGCACCCGAACACATTACCGGCATGGGGGACAATGGCAGGATGACCGTCACTCTGCTCGGCGCCACCGAGATCCGCCGTCTTGCCGCCGAGCTCGACGTCACACCCACCAAGAAGCTCGGACAGAACTTCGTCGTCGACGCCAACACGGTCCGCAAGATCGTGCATGTCGGGCGCGTGCAGGCAGGGGAGCGGGTCGTCGAGGTCGGTCCAGGACTCGGCTCCCTCACGCTCGCCATCCTCGAGGCCGGTGCATCCGTCACGGCGGTCGAGATCGATCATCGCCTCGCCGCACGGCTGCCCCAGACGGCTGCGGATCACGGTGTGCCCTCCGATGCCCTCACCGTGGTCGACGCCGACGCGCTGCGCATCACGCAGCTTCCGGGCGACCCGACCGTGCTGGTCGCGAACCTGCCGTACAACGTCTCCGTTCCGGTGCTGCTGCATTTCATGGAGACGTTCCCGAACCTGCAGCGGGGCATCGTGATGGTGCAGGCCGAGGTCGGCGAACGCCTCGCAGCGCCACCAGGGAGCAAGATATACGGCGCTCCCAGTGTCAAGGCGGCCTGGTACGGGCCATGGCGCTTGGCCGGCAACGTGTCCCGGCAGGTGTTCTGGCCGGTGCCGAACATCGACAGCGTGCTCGTCGCCTTCGAACGCGACGCAGAGCCTCGCGGCAGCGAGGAACTGCGCAAGGCAACCTTCCGCATCGTCGACGCGGCCTTCCAGCAGCGCCGCAAGATGCTGCGCCAGGCACTGTCCGTCGTGCTCGGTGGGACTGCAGCCGAAGCATCCGCAGTGCTCGAGAAAGCGGGGGTCGCGCCCACTGCGCGCGGCGAACAATTGACGGTGGATGACTTCGTGAGAATCGCCGAGGCGCTGGACGGCTAACCTGGAGGCGTGACTGAGACGCCGCGCTTCCCCACAGACATCGCCGAGCTCCACCGCCCGTACGCGGCGAAGGAGGACAGGTACAAAAATTTCGAGTACCGCCAGGTCGGCACGTCCGGCCTGTATCTGCCGCCGATCTCGCTCGGTCTGTGGTGGAACTTCGGTGACAACATCCCGCTCGACAACCAGCGCGCACTGCTGCGCCACGCGTTCGACAGCGGCATCACGCACTTCGATCTCGCCAACAACTACGGCCCGCCGTACGGCTCAGCCGAGAAGAATTTCGGCCGCATCTTCGCGGACGACTTCCGCCCGTACCGCGACGAGCTGATCATCTCGTCGAAGGCCGGCTATGACATGTGGCCGGGTCCGTACGGAAACTTCGGCAGCCGCAAGTACCTCATCGCGAGCGCCGAGAAGTCGCTCACCTCGATGGGCCTCGACTACGTCGACATCTTCTACTCGCACCGCGTCGACCCTGTGACACCGATCGAGGAGACCGTCGGCGCGCTCGACACGCTGGTACGACAGGGCAAGGCGCTCTATGTCGGCATCTCGTCGTACAGCGCCGAGCGCACAGCGAAGGCGGCAGAAGTCGCCCGCGAGCTCGGTACACCGCTCGTGATCCACCAGCCGGCTTACTCGATCCTCAACCGCTGGGTCGAAGGCGGACTGACCGACGCGCTGCGCACCGAGGGAATGGGCGCGATCGCCTTCACTCCACTCGCCCAGGGTCTGCTGACGGACAAGTATCTCGGTGACGGCACGGCCGAGCGTGCCCAGAAGCGTGGTTCGCTCTCTGACAGGCCGCTTTCCGACGAGGGGCTCAGCATCCTCCGCGGGCTCAACGACATCGCCAAGGAACGCGGGCAGTCCCTTGCGCAGATGGCGCTGCTGTGGACGTTGCGCGACCCGGTGGTCGCCTCGGCACTCATCGGCGCATCGCGTCCAGAGCAACTCGATGAGAACATCGCAGCCATCAACGGGCCTGCTCTCACCGACGAGGAGCTCGCTCGCATCGACGCTCTCTCCGACGGCATCGACGTCGATCTCTGGGCGTCATCGTCCACTCTGTGAGCCACGTATGAGCCTCGCCGCGTTCCCGGAAGCGGTGCACGTGCGTGCACCGGGGAAGATCAACGTGTATCTGGGCGTCGGCGGGCGTCATGACGACGGATACCACGCGTTGGCGACGGTCTTCCAGGCGGTCTCGCTCTACGAGGACGTCATCGCGCGTGACGCCGACGACTTCACTGTGAGCGTGGTCGGTGTCGCCGATCCCGACACGGTGCCGGTCGACGACCGCAATCTCGCGATGCGTGCGGCGAAGATGCTCGCATCGGCGACCGGATACACCGGCGGTGTCCATCTCGAGCTGCGCAAGAGCGTGCCTGTCGCGGGGGGAATGGGCGGAGGATCAGCGGATGCTGCGGCCGCCCTCGTCGCGTGCGACGCGCTGTGGGGCACAGGGCTCTCACCGCACCGCCTCCATGAACTCGCTGCTCGGCTCGGCGCCGACGTTCCGTTCGCACTGCACGGCGGCACAGCAGTCGGCACCGGTCGAGGTGATCAGCTGAACCCGGCGCTCGCGCGCGGTCGCTTCGACTGGGTGCTCGTACCCAGCGACGAGGGGCTGTCGACGCCGGAGGTCTACGCGCGCCTCGACACGCATCGCGCGGAGAACGGCGCTCTGGCGGATGATCCGCCACTGTCGCTCGATGTGCCCATCCCCGTGCTTCAGGCGCTGCGCGCAGGAGACCCGCACTCGCTTGCCGCGTGCATGTTCAACGACCTCGAGGCGCCTGCGCTTCTGGAACGACCCGCCCTCGACGACATCATCAACGAGGGCTTGCACGCCGGGGCGCTGAGCGGGATCGTCTCGGGCTCAGGCCCCACGGTCGCCTTCCTGTGTGAGACCCCGGAGAGCGCGCAATACGTGCAGAGCGAGCTCATGGATGCCGGCCGCACTGCGCTGCATGTGCATGGGCCGGTGCCCGGCGCTCGGATCATGCCTGCCTGAGTCGAGCTGATCACCGAAACCATGATCGGGAGCAGGTGCCTCCTGGGCGGCGTGGGGTCGACGACGAGAAGAGGAGGCCGGAGCGCGCACGGCGTCCCGACCTCCTCTCCTCGCGTCAGCGCTCAGCGCACCGCGTCAGCGCTCAGCGCACCGCGTCAGCGTTCACCGCACCGTGCCGGCGCGGCGCTTGTTGTAGATGTCGAAGGCGACCGCCAGCAGCAGCACGAGACCCTTCACGATCTGCTGGCTGGACTGCGGCACGCCCATCAGCTGCATGCCGTTCGTCATGACGGCCATCACGAGGCCGCCGACCAGCGCACCTCCGACACGTCCGACTCCGCCCATCGTCGAGGCGCCGCCGATGAAGCAGGCCGCGATCACGTCGAGTTCGAACATGTTCCCCATGCCGGGCTGCGCGCCGTTGGAGCGCGAGGAGAACACCGCAGCGGCGATGCCGGTCAGGAAGCCCATGTTGACGAAGATCCAGAAGTTGACGCTGCGCACGTTGACGCCCGAGAGCCGGGCAGCCGACAAGTTGCCGCCCACGGCATACACGTGGCGGCCGAACACCGTGCGGTTCGCGATCACCTGATAGATCAGGATGAGCACCGCGACGATGATCAGGACGATCGGGAAGCCGCGGTTGTACGCCAGCGCCCACGCGAAGGCCAGCAGCACGGCCGAGACGACGACGAGCTTCAGCACGAACAGCGGCATCGACTCCACGGTCTGGTTGTACCCCTGACGCGTGCGACGGCTGCGCAACGACGAGACGACGACACCGATCACGGCGAGCACACCGATGACGAGGGTGAAGATGTCGACGGTCTGCGGCACGGCCATCAGCCCCTCGCCCTGACCTACCGTGATCGACCCGAAGGGGCCGTCCAGGAAGCCGCTCGCGACCTCGCGGTAGTCGGTCGGGAACGGCGACAGCGACACGTTGTTGAGCACCAGCCAGGTGAGGCCGCGGAACAGCAGCATGCCGGCCAGGGTGACGATGAACGCCGGGATTCCGACGTACGCGACCCAGTAACCCTGCCAGGCGCCCACCACGATCCCCACGATGATGGCCGCGATCACACCGACCCACCACGGCATTCCCATACGGATGACGAGCACGGCGGAGACGGCGGAGGCGAACGCGAGGACGGAGCCGACTGAGAGGTCGATGTGGCCGCCAACGATCACCAGGATCATGCCCAGCGCCATGATCAGGATGTGCGCGTTCTGCAGAACGATGTTCGTGACGTTCTCGGGGCTTAGCAGCGTTCCCCCGGTGAGGATCGTGAACAGCAGGATGATCGCGACGAACGCGATGTAGATGCCTGACGTTCGCAGGTTGTGGGTCAGCAGGTCTTTGACCTCGGTGAACACGTTGTTCATGCCGCGGCCTCCTTCGGGGAAGAGTTCTCGATTGTCATGAGGGACATGAGCGCCTCCTGCGTCGCATCCGCGACGGGAAGCTGCCCGGTGATCCGCCCGTAGGCGAGGGTGTAGATGCGGTCGGAGAGCCCGAGCAGCTCCGGCAATTCGCTGGAGACCAGGATGACGGCCTTGCCGGCCGCAGCGAGTGCGCCGATGATCTCGTAGATCTCGTACTTGGCGCCGACGTCGATGCCGCGGGTCGGCTCATCGAGGATCAGGACCTCTGGATCGGTGTAGAGCCACTTCGCCAGCACGACCTTCTGCTGGTTGCCGCCGGAGAGGTTTCCGACGATCTGGGCGACCGTTCGCGACTTGATGTTGAGGTCGTTGCGGTACTTCTCCGCGACCTCTACCTCCCGGTTGCCGTCGATGAAGGGCCCGGCGGATGTCAGCTTGCCAAGGGCGGCGGCGGAGATGTTCGTCTTGATGTCGGTGATCAGGTTGAGTCCGTACTCCTTGCGGTCCTCCGAGACATACGCGATCCGATTGCCGATGGCATCCTTCACCGTGCGGGTGGAGATCTCCTCGCCGCGCAGGAAGACCCTGCCAGAGGCATCCCGCCCGTAGCTGCGTCCGAAGACGCTCATCATGAACTCGGTGCGGCCGGCACCCATGAGCCCGGCGATGCCGACGATCTCGCCCGCGCGCACCGAGAGCGAAGCGTCGTCCACGACGATGCGGTCCTGTTGCGTCGGATGCAGCACGCTCCAGTTCTCGATGCGGAAGATCTCCTCGCCGATGTTCGGCGTGCGTTCGGGGAAACGGCGATCCAACGACCTGCCGACCATGCCGCGAATGATGCGATCCTGCGTGGCATCGGCGCCGTGCATGTCGATGGTCTCGATCGTCCGCCCATCGCGGATGATCGTCGTCGAATCGGCGATGTCGACGATCTCGCCGAGCTTGTGACTGATGATGATGCACGTGATCCCCTGCTCGCGAAGGCCGCGGAGCAGGCCGAGCAGATGCTCGGAATCGGAGTCGTTGAGCGCGGCGGTGGGTTCGTCGAGGATGAGCAGACGCACGTCCTTCGTCAGTGCCTTGGCGATCTCGACGAGCTGCTGCTTGCCGACGCCGAGTTGCCCGACCGGCGTCGTCGGGTTCTCGTGGAGTCCGACGCGTTCCATGAGCGTCCCCGCTCGCGCGTTGGCCTCGTGCCAGTCGATCAATCCGCGGTGGAGGACCTCGTTGCCGAGGAAGATGTTCTCGGCGATCGAGAGGTGCGGAACCAGGGCGAGCTCCTGGTGGATGATGACGATGCCGGCGTGCTCGGAGTCCTTGATCGCGTTGAACCGCTGCGGCTCGGCGTCGAAGACGATCGATCCGTCGAAGGAACCGTGCGGGTACACGCCCGAGAGCACCTTCATGAGGGTGGACTTGCCTGCGCCGTTCTCGCCGCAGATGGCGTGGATCTCTCCGCGGGTGACGGTCAGGGTGACGTCATCGAGCACCTTGACGCCGGGGAAGTTCTTGGTGATGTTGCGCATCTCGAGGATAGCGTCGGACATCGCAGCTCCTGTCTGTGAGTGGGTGACAGCAGTCGTGACGTCCGTCCGCCGGGCCAGGCCCGGCGGACGGACGTCACGACGGTGATCAGTCCGCGACGCCTGCGGCGATCTCTTCCTCGGTCCAGTAGCCGGAGTCGACCAGCAGCGGGGCGATGTTGTCAGCCACCACGATGTCGGACTCGAGCAGGTAGGACGGGACGACCTTCACGCCGTTGTCGTATGTCTCGGTGTCGTTCGCCTCCGGCTCCTCGCCCTTCGCGAACGAGTCGGCGGCGGCGACTGCCTGAGTGGCGAGCTTGCGAGTGTCCTTGAAGATGGTCGCGTACTGCACGCCGTCGGCGATCATCTTCACCGATGCGATCTCGGCATCCTGACCGGAGACGATCGGGAGTCCGTCTTCGATGGTCGAGCCGTAGCCCGCGTTCTCGAGGGCCGTGATGATGCCGCGCGAGATGCCGTCGTACGGAGCCAGCACGCCGTCGAGTGGCTTGGAGCCGCCGTCATAGGTGCTGGTGAGCAGGTCTTCCATGCGCTTCTGCGCAGTGGCCTGATCCCAGCGCAGCGTCGAGACGGTGTCCATGTCGATCTGGCCGGACGTCACAGTGATGCGTCCGTCGTCGAAGTACGGCTGCAGCGTGTCGATCGCACCCTGGTAGAAGAACTTCGTGTTGTTGTCGTCGGGCGAACCGGCGAACAACTCGATCGCCTTCGGATCGGTCGCGCCGGTGTCCTCGTTGTTCTCGTCGAGGAATCCGAGTCCGCGCAGCAGCGACTGCGCCTGCTGCACTCCGACGGTGTAGTTGTCGAACGTGACGTAGAAGTCGACGTCCTCGGTGCCGTTGATCAGTCGGTCGTACGCGATGACCGGAATTCCCTTGCTCGCGGCGTTCTCGAGCTGCGTCGCCAGAGCGGTGCCGTCGATGGATGCGACGATGAGGATGTCGGCGCCGTTGGTGATCATCTGATCGAGCTGCTGCTGCTGGCGGGGGATGTCGTCGTTCGCGAACTGGAGGTCGACGTCGTAGCCGGCTTCTTCGAGCTGCGACTTGACAGCGTCGCCGTCGGCGATCCAGCGCTCGCTGGTCTCGGTGGGCATCGCGACACCGACGGTGATGTCGGTCGCCTCGGCATTCCCTTCTGACTCGGGGGCAGGGCTGCTCGCGCAGGCTGCGAGTCCGAAGGCGAGGGCGAAGGCGCCGGTGGTCGCTACTGCACGCAGGACATTTCTACGCATTGCGTTCTCTCTTCCTTGAAAGGTCGGCGGTCCGTGCTGTCGGACCACTCTGTCGGCTGCGGGGCGGCGCTCGCGCGCTTTCCGCCCACGAAGCATTGCATATTGACGTACCTGCGGACAAATTATTTTTTTCGGTAGCATGACTGAGTCTGATCGACACGCGGAGAGGCGGTGCGATGCCCGATATGGTCCTGAGCATGACGGGCGTCACGAAACGCTTCCGCGGCGTGACGGCACTGGAAGACGTGTCTTTCGAGGTGTGCCGCGGCGAGGTCCATGCGATCTGCGGCGAGAACGGTGCGGGAAAGTCGACGCTCATGGAGATCCTCAGCGGCGTGCATCCGCACGGCACGTTCGAGGGGACGATCACGTTCGACGGGCGCGACATGCAGTTTCGATCGCTCGCCGACAGCGAGGCCGAAGGCATCGTCATCGTGCACCAGGAACTGGCTGTCGTCCCGCAGCTCTCCATCGCTGAGAACATCTTCCTCGGGCATGAGATGACCCGCTACGGCCTCGTCGATGAAGAGCGCACCCATGCCCGCGCGGCCGAGCTGATGGCCAGGGTGGGACTACACGAGAGTCCGGCGACGCGGATGTCCGAACTCGGGATCGGCAAGCAGCAGCTGGTCGAGATCGCGAAAGCGCTGGCCAAGGACGTCAGGCTGCTGATCCTCGACGAGCCGACCGCTGCGCTCGGACGCGACGATTCCGATCGGCTGATGGCACTGGTCGACCGATTCCGATCCCAGGGGATCACCTGCGTGCTGATCTCGCACAAGCTGCAGGAGGTCCTGGACATCGCGGACCGGATCACCGTGCTTCGCGACGGCGCATCGATCGAGACGATGCGCCGCGATGACCCGGACACTGATGAGAGCCGGATCATCCGAGCAATGGTGGGTCGTCCGCTCGATGATCTCTTCCCGCCGCGTGAGCCTGACATCGGCGACGAGCTCTTCCGCGTCGAGAACTGGACCGTTCATCATCCGAGCGACCCGCAGCGGGTGGTGATCGATGATGTGAGCTTCCATGTGAATTCGGGTGAGATCGTGGGGATCGCGGGTCTCATGGGAGCGGGACGGACCGAGCTCGCGCTGAGCATCTTCGGTCGCTCCTACGGATCGACCATCACCGGGTCGGCGTTCAAACGCGGTGAGGAGATCGAGCTGCGCACGATCCAGGAGACGATCGGTCACGGCATCGCCTACGCTCCTGAAGACCGAAGGCAGGACGGACTCAACCTGCTCGCCTCGGTGCAGACGAGCATCTCCTCTGTCGCGCTGGGGCGACTCGCCCATCACGGTCTGGTCGACGGCGTCCGCGAACGCAAGGTGGCCGAGGCGTATCGCTACAAGATGAACATCAAGACGCCGAGCGTGAGTGCGGCCACGGCGACCCTCTCAGGTGGGAACCAGCAGAAGATCGTGCTGTCGAAATGGATCTTCAGCAACCCCGACGTCCTCATCCTCGATGAACCCACCCGCGGCATCGACGTCGGTGCCAAGTATGAGATCTACGGCCTGATCAACGAGCTCGCGGCGCAGGGCAAGGCGATCATCGTCATCTCCTCAGAACTGCCGGAGGTGATCGGACTCTCCGACCGCGTCTACACGCTCGCAGAGGGGCGCATCACCGCCGAAGTGACCAGGGCCGAAGCAACCCAGGAGCTGCTCATGCGACACATGATGGTCACCCGCTGATGGCTGCGCGCCAACATATGGCAGATCGTGATCTCGTGGTGCCGTCGCCGGCGACCGCCCGGCCGGCCGCGCGGACGACGAATGAGGATGTGCGCCAGCAGAATCTTTCGGCCGTGCTGCAGCTGGTGCACGGCCGAGGTGCTCTTTCCCGATCGGAGATCGGTGCGCGGACAGGCCTGACCCGCTCGACCGTGACGGCGCTGGTGCAAGAGCTCCTCGACCTTCAGGTCGTCTGCGAGACGTCGGTGAAGCCCACCGGCCGGGCCGGCCGGCCGTCGCTGGGAGTCGCGGCTGAGGACCGCGTCGTCGCGCTGAGCGTGAGCGCTGACCCGCACGCCGTCTCGGTGGCACTGGTCGGTCTGGGCGGGGCGGTGCATTCGCGAGTCCGCCACGACCTCGCCAAACCCCCGAATCCGAGGCGTTTCGCGCAGCTCACGTCCTCGTTGGTCGACGGCATGCGCGCGGACATCGATCGCCACTACCGCCTCGTCGGCGCGGGGGTCGCCGTTCCGGGCCTGGTGGACAGCGGTGGGACGGTGCTGCTGTCGCCCTCGCTCGGCTGGCGCCGCGAGAACCTGGCGCATCGCCTCGCCGATGCGATCGGCATGGACGTGACAGTCGGCAACGACACCAGCGTCGGCGCGATGGCGGAGACGCGGTTCGGCGTAGGGCGGGACGTCGACAACGTCCTCTACCTGAGCGGTTCCATGAACGGCATAGGCGGCGGGCTGGTCCTCGACGGTGCGCTGGTGCGTGGCACGTCGGGGTTCGCGGGGGAGTTCGGCCACACGGTCGTCAACACGTCCGGAGCGCTGTGCTCCTGCGGACGCCGCGGGTGCCTCCAGGTCGAGGTGCACCCAGCGAAAGTGCTCGCGCTGCTGGGCAGACGAGGCCTCGACGAGGATGAGCTCGACATCGAACTCGGCCTCGTGCGCGACCCCGTCACTCTGGCCGAGGTGGCACGACAAGTGGATGTGCTCTCGGTCGCGCTGACCAACTTCGTCAACGCTTTCGCGCCGCAGATGGTCGTGCTCTCCGGATATCTCGGTGTGCTGCTGGCCACGAGTCGAGAGCGACTGTCAGCGGCCGTCCGACTCCACCCGGTCGGGGCGGAGGGACGTACCGTTCGTCTCGAGCGCGCGCACATGCGATCGCACCTGATGCAGATCGCACCCGCCGAACTCGCCTTCGGGCCGCTGCTGAGCGATCCGGTCCTCAGGGCGCCGAGGGCGTAGCGCGGAGGGCATCGCCTCCGCCCGTCTCGGCCCGCGGGCCGACGGCGTGCGCTGATCTTCGCAAACAGACATAATGAATGGACGATGTGATCGTGCACATGGGAGGAGGCAGGTGTGATGTCCAACGCCTCCGAGCGCGCACGGCTTCCCAGCATCCGTGACGTCGCGCGACTGGCAGGAGTGTCTCATCAGACGGTGTCGCGCGTGCTCAACGAGCATCCGAGCATCCGCCCTGAGACGAAGAAGCGCGTGCAGGATGCGATCGCGGTCCTCGACTACAAGCCCAACCTCGCGGCGCGTGCGCTCGTCACCAGCCGTTCGCGCACGATCGGCATCCTGTCCGCCACGATCGGCGAGTTCGGTCCGACCTCGTCTATCGCGAGCATCGAGGATGCCGCCCGTGTCGAGGGGTACTCGGTCACGACCGTGAACCTGCCGGCCACCACTCCGGAGGCGATCGGTGACGCCATCAGGCAACTGGGGCGGGAGCAGGTCAGCGGCATCGTCGTGCTCGCTCCACAGGTGCGGGTGTTCAACGTGCTGCGCGGCATGGCCGTCGGCGTGCCGTTCGTCAGCCTGCAGACAGCATCCGGTTCAGACGGGTTCTCGCTCTCCGCGGACCAGGTCGCCGGCGCGCGCGCGGTCACGGAGCATCTGATCTCGCTGGGTCACAGCGACATCGTCCATCTGGCGGGACCACAGGACTGGATCGAGGCCGAATCGCGCATGCGCGGCTATCTCGACGCCCTGCGCGAGGCTGACCTCCCCACCTTTCCGCCCATCCGGGGGGATTGGACGGCGGACTTCGGCTACTTCGCGGGTACCGAGCTCGCACGCCGCCCGGATTTCACCGCCGTCTTCGCGGCGAACGACCTCATGGCGATCGGCCTGATGCACGGCTTCAGGGATGCCGGCATCGACGTGCCGCGCGAGGTCAGCGTCGTGGGCTTCGATGACATACCCGTAGCCGCTCACGTCTGGCCGACACTCACCACCGTGCATCAGGACTTCCCGTCGCTGGGACAGCGTGCGGTGCACATCCTGCTCGCGCAGATCCGCGGGGAGGACATCCCGGAATTCGGACCGGCCGTGCCGCAGCTGCGCCTGCGTTCCTCCAGTGCGTCGCGCTGACATCGCGGCGGCCGAGTCTCGATAGCGCAACGAGAGACGACCTCCACTTGACACCGGAGATCAACAGGCGCAATATTGTGTCTCATGTGAACGGTCACATTGAGAATGGCCGTCAAGTATCGAGGAAGATTCGTGAGCAGCACAGCAACGATGCCAACAGTGTCGGGGCCGATCTTGGAGATGCGCGGCATCACCAAGGAGTTCCCGGGCGTGAAAGCACTCTCCGACGTCTCGATCACCGTGCGCGCTGGCGAGATCCATGCCATCTGCGGCGAGAACGGCGCGGGCAAGTCGACTCTGATGAAGGTGCTGTCCGGGGTCTACCCGTACGGCACCTACGACGGCGACATCCTGCTCTACGGCGAGGAGCAGCGCTTCAAGGACATCGTGGCCAGCGAGCAGGCCGGCATCGCGATCATCCATCAGGAGCTCGCGCTCATCCCGGAGCTCTCGATCACCGAGAACATCTTCCTCGGCAACGAGATCGCGCACGGCGGCGTCATCGACTGGAGCGCGGCCAAGACTCGTGCCACCGAGCTGCTCGCCCGCGTCGGTCTGGATGAGAATCCCGATATCGCGATCAAGCACCTCGGCGTCGGCAAGCAGCAGCTGATCGAGATCGCCAAGGCGCTCAACAAGGACGTGCGGCTGCTCATCCTCGACGAGCCGACCGCGGCGCTGAACGAGAACGACTCGCAGCACCTGCTCGATCTGATCCTCGGCCTCAAGGCCAAGGGCATCGCATCGATCATGATCAGCCACAAGCTCAACGAGATCGAGCAGATCGCCGACGAGATCACGATCATCCGCGACGGTCGCACCGTCGAGACTCTCGACATCACCAAGGGTGAGATCAACGAGGACCGCATCATCCGCGGCATGGTCGGACGCTCCCTGGAGAGCCGGTATCCCGACCGCACACCGGAGATCGGCGAGGTCTTCTTCGAGGTCAAGGACTGGTGGGTCCAGCATCCGACCGTCTCGGAGCGCATGGTCGTCAAAGGCTCCGGCATCACCGTCCGTCGCGGCGAGGTGGTCGGCATCGCCGGCCTCATGGGCGCAGGACGCACCGAGTTCGCCCGCAGCATCTTCGGACGCTCGTACGGCAACTTCCTCGGCGGCCAGATGTTCAAGGATGGCGAGGAGATCGAGCTCCGCGACGTCTCCAGTGCGATCCGCCACGGGCTCGCGTATGTGAGCGAAGACCGCAAGACCCTCGGGTTGAACCTGCTCGACACGATCAAGCGCGCGATCGTCTCCGCCAAGTTGTCGAAGATCGCCGCCAGGGGAGTGGTCGACGACCGCGAGGAGTTCGCTGTCGCCGAGCGGTACCGCAAGGCGCTGCGGATCAAGACGCCTTCGGTCGAAGAGGGCGTCAACAAGCTGTCCGGCGGAAATCAGCAGAAGGTCGTGCTCGCCAAGTGGATGTTCACTGACCCCGATCTGCTGATCCTCGATGAGCCCACCCGCGGCATCGACGTCGGCGCGAAGTACGAGATCTACTCGATCATCAACGAGCTCGCGGCCTCGGGCAAGGGCGTCATCGTCATCTCCAGCGAGCTACCGGAGCTGATGGGCATCTCGGACCGCATCTACACGATCTTCGAGGGACGCGTCACCGACTGCATCCCCGCAGACCAGGCAACTCCGGAGGCGCTCATGCGCAGCATGACCTCCACGAACCAGAAAGCGAACGCATGAGCGGCACCAGCACCACCCCCGAGGTCAAGAATCAGGGCTTCCACTTCCGTGACATCCGCAAGATGTTCGGCGGTGCGCAGTCATCACTGCGTCAGTTCGGCATCTTCGGCAGCCTCATCGTCATCGTTCTCCTGTTCGAGGTCCTGACTCTCGTGCGCAACGGACCCAACGGTGCGACACTCACGCCCGGCAACCTGATCAACGTCATCAACCAGTACTCCTTCATCCTGATCCTCGCGATCGGGATGGTGATGGTGATCATCATGGGGCACATCGACCTGTCGGTCGGCTCTGTGGCTGCTTTCGTCGGAATCATCGTCGCGAAATCGATGGCGGAATGGAACCTCCCCTGGCCGCTGGCGATCGTCCTCGGACTCGTCGTCGGGGCCCTGGTGGGAGCGTGGCAGGGGTTCTGGGTCGCCTATGTCGGGGTGCCGGCGTTCATCGTGACGCTCGCCGGCATGCTCTTCTTCCGCGGCGCGAACCAGTGGATCGGCAACTCGCAGTCCATCCCGGTGCCCAAGGAATTCGTGTACATCGGCGCCGGTTACCTGCCTGAGGTGGCACTTCCGCTCCCGTTCAACGTGCCGACCATGATCCTCGCGCTGGCCGGCGTCGCGTGGTTGGTCTTCTGGGAGATCCGCACTCGTCGTGTTCAGCACAAGATGGGCTCGATCATGGCGCCGCTGTGGGTGAGCGTGACCAAGGTCGTCCTGCTGTCCGTCGTCGTGCTCGCTGCCGGCTGGATGTTCGCCACAGGTCGTCCAGGCACGAGCTTCCCTGTCTCGGGCATCATCCTGCTCGCCCTCGTCATCATCTACTCGTTCATCACGCGCAACACCGTCTTCGGCCGGCACATCTACGCGGTCGGCGGCAACCGTCAGGCCGCCGGTCTTTCCGGTGTGAAGGACCGCTGGGTCGACTTCTTCGTCATGATGAACATGTCTGTGCTCGCAGCCCTCGCCGGCATGATCTTCGTCGCACGATCGCAGGCCTCCGGCCCCGGTGACGGAAACGGCTGGGAACTCGACGCCATCGCCAGTGTGTTCATCGGCGGCGCCGCCGTCGCCGGCGGCATCGGCACCGTGATCGGCTCGATCATCGGTGGTCTCGTGATGGCGTTCCTGAACAACGGGCTGCAGCTGCTCGGCCAGGGCGCCGACGTCGTCTCGATGATCAAGGGCCTCGTGCTCCTGGTCGCCGTCGGCATCGACGTCTGGAACAAGCAGCAGGGGCGCCCGTCGCTCATCGGATTCATGATGCGCAAGCGCAACCGTCCCGACACCCCGAACCTCACTGACTATCCCACCTCCGCCGCGGGCACCGCGAGCGGCAAGAAGGAGACTTCGTCGCGCTCGTGAGCGGCGTCGTCCCCACACACCGAGAAACAGAGAAAGAGATCGCATGAAGAGAATGGCATTTGCGGCCACAGCGCTTGTCGCCGCGACAGCTCTCGCCCTCACCGGATGCTCCGGCGAACGTGGCGGCGACACCGGTGGCGCAGCCGAAGAGGAAGCCGCCGGATTCGAGGCAGGCTCCACGATCGGTGTCGCGCTGCCTGACAAGACCAGTGAGAACTGGGTGCTGGCAGGTCAGCTGTTCACCGACGGACTGGAAGAAGCCGGCTACAAGGCCGACGTCCAGTACGCACCGGCGAGCAACACGGTCGCCGAGCAGCAGAACCAGATCCAGTCGATGGTCACCAACGGCGCCAAGGTCATCATCATCGGCGCGAAGGACGGCAAGCAGCTGGCCACACAGGTGCAGGCGGCGCACGATGCCGGTGCCTACGTGATCGCGTACGACCGTCTGATCGAGAACACAGACGCGCTCGACTACTACGTCGCGTTCGACAACTTCAAGGTCGGCAACCTCCAGGGCGAGGCCCTGCTCGAAGGGCTCGCCGAGCGCGCCGGTCACGAGGCACCGTACAACATCGAGCTCTTCTCCGGCTCCCCGGATGACGCCAACTCGGCTGTCTTCTTCGACGGCGCGATGGAGGTCCTCCAGCCGGCGATCGACGACGGCACGCTGAACGTCGTCTCCGGTCAGACCGAGATCGCTCAGACCGCAACTGAGGGCTGGCTCGCCGAGAACGCGCAGAACCGCATGGACACGCTGCTCACCGGTTCATACGGTGGCGACGTCGTCCTCGATGGCGTTCTGTCGCCGAACGACACACTGGCTCGCGCGATCCTCACGTCTGCTCAGCAGGCCGGCAAGGGCGTCCCGGTCGTCACCGGCCAGGACTCCGAGGTCGAGTCGGTGAAGTCGATCATGGAGGACATCCAGTACTCCACGATCAACAAGGACACCACGCTGCTCGTGGAGCAGGCCATCAAGATGGTCGGCCAGTTGCAGAAGGGCGAGGAAGTCGACGTCAACGACACCGAGTCCTACGACAACGGCTCGAAGGTCGTCCCGTCTTACCTGCTCGACCCGGTCATCGTCACGAAGGAGAACGCTGCCGAGGCTTACGCCAACGTGCCGAGCCTCCTGGAGATCGTGGAGTCGTACAAGTAAACGACTGCTGTTCATGGGCGCGAGCCGTCCGGACCTTCGGGTCCGGGCGGCTCGTTCCGTTCGCGCGCTGATCAGCCTCGCCCGCGGGCGAAGTGCAGTTCGCGCAGCTCCTCGGCGAACGCGGCGACAGGACCCGCGACCTCCAGCGCCGGAGCGATGGCGCCGATGGGCAGCGCCGCAACGGGCGCCGGCGCGGCACCGCGCTCTGCGCCCCACTGTACGAGTTGCGCCGAACTCCCGGCGTAGACGATGCGGCCGAGCCCCATCCATGCGTGCGCCGCCGCGCACATCGGGCAGTGCTCGCCGGACGTGAACACCGTGCTCGATGCGCGCTCTTCAGCGGTGAGGTTCGTCGCCGACCAGCGGGCGATCTCGAACTCCGGATGCCGCGTCTGATCCCCGTGCTTGACGCGATTGCGGTCTTCGAACCGCACGGTGCCCTCCGCATCCACGAGGATCGATCCGAACGGCTCGTCGCCGTCGTCGAGCGCCTCGCGGGCGAGATCGACGCAGCGGCGCAGATGTCCGAACTCGGCAGCAGTCGGTTCGTAGAACGTCGTCATGGCACCGAGGTTAGCAATCAGCCGACTGCCGTAGCCTTGAAGTGACATGGCACATCTTCTCGGGGCCGAGGGCCTCCATCTGGAATACCCGACCAAGGTCGTCTTCGACTCCATCACTCTCGGCATCGAGGAGGGGGATCGGATCGGCATCGTCGGTCGCAACGGCGACGGCAAGTCCTCTCTGCTGGCGATGCTCGCCGGTCGCAAAGAGCCGGATGGCGGGCGCGTCACGATGCGTGCAGGCACCACCGTCGGCGTGCTGGATCAGGCGGACACTCTCGACGACACCCTCACGATCGCGCAGTCGGTCGTCGGAGACACGCCGGAGTACGAATGGGCGGGCGATGCTCGGGTGCGAGACGTCATCCAGGGGCTCCTCGCCGACCTGGACTGGAACGCGCAGGTCCTAGGACTCAGCGGTGGCCAGCGGCGTCGTGTCGCGCTCGCCGCGCTGCTCGTCAAGGACTGGGACATCGTCGCGCTGGATGAGCCGACCAACCACCTCGACGTCGAGGCGATCACCTGGCTCGCGGGGCACTTGAAGAAGCGATGGGCAGTGAACTCCGGCGCGTTTCTCGTCGTCACTCACGACCGGTGGTTCCTCGACGAGGTCTGCACCGAGACGTGGGAGGTGCACGACCGCATCGTCGAACCGTTCGAGGGCGGCTACGCCGCCTACATCCTGCAGCGCGTGGAGCGCGATCGGATGTCGGCCGCCACAGAGGCGAAGCGGCAGAACCTCGCCCGCAAAGAGCTCGCCTGGTTGCGCCGAGGGGCTCCCGCCCGCACCAGCAAGCCGAAGTTCCGCATCGATGCTGCGAACGAACTCATCGAGGACGTACCGGAGATCCGCGACAAGGTGTCACTGCAGTCGCTCGCGGTCTCACGCCTAGGCAAGGACGTCGTCGACCTTCTGGATGCCGGTGTGACGTACCCCGCTGCCGACGGTGGAGCGCCTCGAGAGGTCCTTCACGACGTGGAGTGGCGCATCGCGCCGGGGGAGCGCACCGGCATCCTCGGTGTCAACGGCGCAGGCAAATCGACGCTGCTCGGCCTCATCGCCGGCACCATCGAGCCGACCAGTGGCCGAGTGAAGCGCGGCACGACCGTCAAGGTGAAGACCCTCACACAGCGCATCGACGAACTGACCGCGGTCTGGAACGAGCCGGTGCGCAAGGTCATCGAGGGCCTGCGCACGGAGTACACCTTCGGCACCGGATCCAAGTCTCAGTCGCTCACACCAGGCCAGCTCCTCGAGCGTCTCGGATTCTCGTCTGCTCAGCTCTCGACGCCGGTGAAGGATCTCTCCGGCGGTCAGCAGCGGCGACTGCAGCTACTGCTCGTGCTGCTCGAGCAGCCGAACGTGCTGATCCTCGACGAGCCGACCAATGACATGGACACCGACATGCTCGCGGCGATCGAGGACCTGCTGGACTCCTGGCCCGGCACGCTGCTGGTGGTGAGCCATGACCGGTACTTCCTCGAGCGCGTCACCGACCAGCAGTTCGCCGTCATGGGAGGGCGACTGCGCCACCTGCCAGGGGGAGTGGACGAGTATCTTCGCCTTCGTGCGGCAGAGCAGAGCGGGGCGCAGTCGGCAGTGAAGGCGTCGACGTCGTCATCCGGCCTCGACGGCGCGGCTCTCCGCGCGGCGCAGAAGGAGGTCGCCGCCCTCGAGCGAAAGATCCAGAAGCTCACCCAGCAGATCGACAAGGCCAAGCACGCGATGGTCGAGCACGACCAGTCCGACTACGAAGGACTCGCGGCGAAGATGAAGCGGATCAGCGCGCTGGAGACCGAGGTCGAGGAGAACGAGACGCGCTGGCTGGAACTCAGCGAACAGGTCGGCTGACGCGCCGGATCACACCGGAAGGGTGCGCAGCTCGAGCATCGTCGTGAAGCGCGCCTCGGCGTCATCGAGATCGATGCCGCTGACCTCGACAGCCCTTCGCAGTCGGTAGCGGAACGTGTTGGGATGCACGAAGCACGCCGCCGCAGCGGTCTTCACCTCACCGAAGCTGTCCAGCCATGCCGACAGCGTCTCGACCAGATGGGCGTCGTTGCGCCCGTCGTACTCGATGAGGCGTGCGAGCGCCTCGGAGATGACATCCCCGCGTGACGCCCGCAGATCCCGCAGCTCCAGCACGAGCGACTCTGTCTCGACCTCGGAGAGTCGGGCGATCCTGCGGTGTCCTGGTCGCTCCGCGAGAACTCGCAGCACCCGTTGCGCCTGCGCGCGAGAGCGCGCGATCTCGGCGACGGACTCCGCCGGCTGTCCGATCCCGATGAGCGCAGGCAGGCGAGACCCGACGCGCTGCAAGAAGTCCTCCGCCAGCCGCGCTGAGCGCTCCTCAGCCGATGCATCGGCCACCGGCAGGATGCCGTAGACGGTGTCGCCGACGAGTGCGACCGCGGCGCCGCGCTGCACGGCGGAAAGGTGCAGCGCGAGCGCATCCGTGAGCCGCTCACGATCGGCGATGAGGTCCTGATCGCTCCGAGGCTCCCCGCCTGGCGCCCGAGCGAGTGCGGCCGCGGCGACGCAGACGCGCTGGCCGGCCAAGCCGAGACGGCTCAGCGCGTCACGAGCTTCAGCGCCGCCATCCACCGCCCTGCTCACGAGCTCCGCCCGCAACCGGCGCTCGGCATCCGCTCCTGCACGCACCCGAAGCAGATGCAGCGCGACCAGCTTCGCGGCATCACGAAGCGTCGACGTGCGCTCGGGGGTGAGCGGCCCATCCATCGCCGCCCAGATCGAGCCCAGCACCTCGTCGCCGGCGCGCACAGCGATGGCGACGCGCTGCGTCGTCACGCCTTGACCGAGGTCCATCGGGTCGATGACGACGGGGACGTCGTCTCGATACAGATCGCGGAACACGCCCATCTCCGTGAGAACACGCGCGTAGCGGTCAGGCACCTGGCGACCGATGATCGTCTCGACGCGGGATTCATCCGCCGCCTCCTGCCCGCCGGAGAACGCGAGAACCCGTGACGAACGATCCTCGATCGTGACCGGTGCACCGAGGAGCGCAGCGATCGCGTTCGCGACGGCGAACAGATCGCCGGCTGAGACTCCGCCGAGCGATTCCGACGGCGTCCGGCCGATGTCGTCCTCCGAGAGCACGGAGCGCAGGAGCGCCGCCAGCTGAGTCCACGTCGCCCCACGCGCAAGACTGAGGATCGCGACGTCGGCCGCATCCGCCTCGACGAGGACGGCGTCCGCAAGGTCGATCGATGCGCGCACGATCACAGCAACGGCGCCGCGCCGACCAGCATCCGACATCAGAGATGCCAGGGCGACGGGGTCCTGCATGCCGACGGCGAGCACGATCGCATCCGGCGGATAGACGGGTTCATCGACCGGATCGTGGATCACGACGCCGCCGATCTGCTGATCCACGTCGATCGTGCCATGTGCGACGTCGAGGAGGGTCACACCGAGGTCGTCGTAGACGCGGCCCCAGCTCGACCGGGTCAGCGAGGTCATAACCGCGAGCATAACCTCACATCGGCACCCACTGGGTCCACGTGGTCAGCTCGTCGAGCACCTCAGGAATCGGCGTGACCCCGAGGCCGGGGCCCTGCGGTACGGCGAGGTGACCCTCCTTCATGACGAACGGTTCAGTGATGTCCATGCGGTAGAAGCGGTCGCTGGCAGACACATCCCCTGGGAGCGTGAAGCCGGGCAGCGCAGCCAGGGCGATGTTGGCCGCTCGCCCCAGGCCGGACTCGACCATCCCACCGCACCACACCGGCACCCCGTGCGCCATCGCGACATCGTGGATGCGTCGCGCCTCGAGGTATCCCCCGACCCGACCTGGCTTGATGTTCACGATGCTCGTCGCTCCGAGCCCGATCGCCGCTGCTGTCGTCTGCGCGGAAGTGATCGACTCGTCGAGGCAGATGGGGGTGCTCAGGATGCGGGCGAGCTCTGCGTGCCCGAGGACGTCTTCCTCCTCGAGCGGCTGTTCGATCAGCAGCAGGTCGAACTCGTCGAGCCGCGCGAGATGCTGCGCGTCGCGCAAGGTGTAGGCGGTGTTCGCATCCACCTGGAGCTGGACATCGTCGCCGATGCGCTCGCGTACCGCGCGCACGACGTCGATGTCCCATCCAGGCTCGATCTTCAACTTGATGCGCACGTAGCCCTCGGCGAGATACTCGTCGACGGCGTCGAGCAGCCGCGGGATCTCATCCATGATGCCCACGGACACCCCACAGGGAACGCTGTCGCGCACCGCACCCAGTTCGCGGGCGAAAGAGCGCCCCTCCGCACGCAGTTCGGCGTCGAGTACTGCCATCTCGACCGCGGCCTTGGCCATGCGATGCCCTTTGAACTTCGCGAGCGTCTCGCCGACCATGTGCGCTCCGGACAGTTCGAGACCGGCCAGCTCCGGAGCGATGAACCGCCGGATGACGTCGACGGCGCCTTCGGTGTACTCCGGGGAGTACACCGGGTCGGGGAGCGTGACGCATTCGCCCCATCCTTCCCCGTCCGCGGTGACCGCCCTGATCAGGAGGATGTCCTTCGCGGTCTGCGTTCCGAACGAGGTGCGAAACGGGGAGACGAGTGGCATCGCCACGCGACGCAGTTCCAACCCTTCGAGTCTCATGCGGAGTCCTTTCCCGGCCGTACGAGGTAGCCATCGACACGATCGAATCCGATGATGCGGCCGCCGTCATCCAGCAGCTCCGTGAGCTGCTCGCGCACGCGACGGCGCCATTGCTGCGCGGCGCCCATGTCTTCACGACGGACGCGTTCGATGTCAGCGGGCACGGCAACCGCGATGTCTCCCGGCTCGCGAGCCACCGCCAGAGGGACACCGGACGCGCAGGCGATGGCCTCCTCGCTACGCAACCGCCAGCTCACCAGGAGCCGGTCCGTTTCATCGTCGGAGTTGATGCCGTCAGCGATCTCCCCGTAGAAGTTCGCGAGATACTCCGCCGGCTCAGCGCCGAGCTTGGAGAGATTGAAGTGGGCGTTGCGCGCGACGAGCGGGTCGAAGGTCCACTCGATCGTGTCGATGCCGCGAGAGAGAGCCCAAGCCCGCTGGTGCTGTTTCAGGGCGAATCCGACGGATCGGCCCGCGTGCGCGGACGAGATGCCGGCGATGTGACTGTGCAACGCATGTCGCTCGGGATTGGCATGGAAGGCGATGGCCACACCGATGAGCTCATCCTCGATGAAAGCGCCTCCGATGTAGTTGCCGGCCTTGCTCATCGCCCGAAGCAGCTCAGGAGGCACTGGCGGGTTCTCGGGCGAGCGCTTCCAGATCTCCGAGAGGAGGCGGATCGCCTCCGCCTGCTCACCCATGCCCGTGAGCTCACGCAGGCTCACACCGGCAGCGGATGCTGCGCGCTCGGCATCTCGGACCGCTGCTGCAGCCACTGCATCGTCCTGTGTCAGTTGTGCCATGGCTCTTCCGTTCTCGATATCTCAGCGACCAGTTCGATCAGAAGCCGGGTGCGCGGAACGATCTCCTCCACGAGGACGTGCTCGCCGTCGGCATGTGCGCCGCCCCCTACGGCGCCCAGACCGTCGAGCGTCGGCACGCCCGCCCCGGCGGTGAAGTTCCCGTCGCTCGCGCCACCCACGGATACCTGCTCCAGCGGTGCGAGTCCGATCCGGCCGGCCAGCTTCGTCGCCAGCTCGAACAGCGACGCTGACATCTGTGATTCCAGTGGCGGCCGGTTGATGCCGCCGTGCACACTGATCGACGCTCCGGGCGTGACAGGCCGGTATCGGCGAAGCGCGGCATCGACGCGTTCGAGTTCGGTGGTGGTGCGCGCGCGCACGTCGATCCAGAGTTGTGCTGCGGCGGGAACGGTGTTGGTGGTCGTCCCAGAGCTCGCGAGGGTCGGTGTCACGCTCGTGCCGGTGGCCGCGTCCGTCAGCGCAGCGGCGGCGATCGTGAGATGGGCGAGCTCCACGCTGGCGTTGATACCCTTCTCCGGTTCGAGCCCGGCGTGTGCCGCACGTCCTGAGATCGCCATCTCGTACAGCGAGACCCCTTTGCGCTCGGTCTTGAGTGCTCCGCCGTCTGCCGACGCCTCCAGGACGAGGGTGGCGCTCGCGCCCCGGACGGTCTCCTCGATGAGGGCTCGTGATCGTGGGGAGCCGAGTTCCTCGTCACCGGTGACCAGGATCGTGATCCCGTCGCGATCCTCGAGCGACGCGACCGCGTGCAGTGCAATGGCGAGCCCGGTCTTCATGTCGAAACTCCCCGGACCGGTGAGGACACCGGCACTCACGTCGAATGGCAGACGCTGGAGGGTGCCGAGAGGCCAGACGGTGTCGTGATGCGCCAGCAGGAGCACCCGCGTCGATGAGCCGAACCGCCACCGCAGATGCGCCACACCATCGACCTCGATCCTCTCCGCCCGGACGCCGAGCATCTCGGTCCCGATCGCATCGACCAGGTCAGCCGAGCGCATCACCGCGGCGCGGTCATCGGACGGCGACTCGCATTCGACGAGACGTCGAATCGTGTCGAGGATCGCGGATGCCTCGGCGGAGTGCTCTCGCAGCGTGGAGGGCGTGCTCATCAGCTCGAGGCCACCTTCGGGGTCGCCCTGGCGCCGAAGTGGACATACTCCTCGCCGGTGGGCAGCGTGTAGAAGGTGACCGTGATCCAGGTCTGGGTTCCTGGTTGGCGCAGCGCGAACACGTTCTCGCTGAGGGCGGTCAGCGCGTACACGTCGACCGGATCGGATTCGAGTTCGGCGAGCGGGCCGAGAACGGTCGTGCGCATCATCGGGCCGCCGTCATCGCCGACGTACACCTCCGTGCGCACCGAGGCGCGCTCGTAGGTGCCGACGAACGGCGTGATGTCGACATCGACCGGTTGTGCCGGAGGCTCGACAGGCTCCTGCATCCGAACGCCCGACAGCTCGTCGAAGATCTCACGGTAGAGGTCGCCGTAGAGATCGCGGGTGTGGCCACCGTTGGTCAGCAGCGTCACCGCGACGCCCGACTCGGGGTGCACGCGCAGGAACGCGGCCTGTCCGATCGTGTTGCCGTCGTGGCCGTACAGACGTTCACCGTTCCAGTCGAACCGGATCCAGCCCAGTCCCCACGAGTCGCCGAGCACATGCTTGTCCGGCACCTCGGCGTGGAAGGCCTGCATGTCGGCAGCGGCCTCGGTGCTGAGCAGACGCGCACCGTCCGCGGAGACGCCTCCGGCGAGATGTAGTCGCGCGAAGGCCAGCACATCCTGTGCACGTGCTGTGATGAGGCCGGCCGGGCCGAGCGAGCGAGGCAGGCTCCAGACCGGTGCGAGGATCTGCTCCTCACCGGCATCCACATGACCTACCGCTGCGGAATGCAGGAGCGCTTCCTCAGGCAATGTCACGGTGTGCGTGAGTCCGAGCGGCGTGAAGAGAAGCTCGCGCATCGCCTCGTCCCACACCTTGCCCGTGGTCTGTTCGATGATGCGCCCGAGCAGGGAGAAACCGGCGTTGCAGTACGACCAGGTGGCTCCGAGCGGATGATTCTGCCCCACTTCGGCGAGCAGATCGACGTACTTCTCGAGGCAGTCGTCTCCACGTCCCGTGTCCGTGAACACGTCGCCGTCGAGGCCACTCGTGTGCGTGAGCAGGTGGCGGACGGTGATGCCGTCTGTCAGATGGTCGTTCGCGAGGCGCAGGCCGGGGACGATGTCCTTGGCGAGTGTGTCGAGAGTGAAGTGACCCTCTTCGATGAGCCGCATGATCACCGTCGCAGTCCACACCTTCGAGATCGAGCCGATCTGGAAGAGAGAATCCGGAAGCGCCTTCGCGGAGGCCTCCGGCAGGTCATGGTTGAGCGTTCCGGTCACGAGGGTGACGACGTCGTCCTGACCGTCGGCGTCGTATCGCAGGATGCCCAGCTGCGCACCGGGAACGCGGTGAAGCCGGGCGAGTGCGTCCAGGCGACGCTGCCAGTGCGCTGCATCGATGCGCGCAGGGCGCGGTCCGTCGGTGCTGCCGGCGTACTGCTGCACCCATTCGACGACGCGCCTGGCGTAGTCGACGCGGTGACTGGGCACGCCCATCAGCGGGAAGATATGGCTGCCACCCGGGTACACGACCAGGCGCGTCGGTACGCCGCGCTCGCGCAGTGCGGCGTACCACTGCTGAGCCTGCCCGAGCGGGCAACGCAGGTCCTTCTCTCCATGCAGGACGAGCGTCGGCGTGGTGACATTCTCCACGGACGTGTACGGCGACATCGCCGCGAGGCGCTCGCGGTCGGCCGAGTTCCACGGCATCATGCCGATCTCGTACACATTGAGCAGGTGCGCGTCGTCGCTGGAGCCGCCCATGCTCACGAGGTCCGAGACGATGCCGCCCGCCGCGGCCGCAGCGAAACGGTCGTCGTGAGCGGTGAGGTACGCGGTCATGAAACCGCCGTAACTGTACCCGGTGATGGCCAGACGCTTCGGATCGGCGATGCCGTCGGCGACGAGCTCGTCGACGGGCTCGAGGAAGTCCTTCGCGTCGGCGATACCCCAGGCCTCGTTCACTCCCTGCCAGAACGCCTCGCCGTAGCCGTCGCTGCCACGCGGGTTGATCATGACGATCGTCCAGCCGCTCGCGGCGAGCTCCTGATGGAACACATGCATCTCGTCCATCGCGCCGTTCCAGGCGTTGTGAGGTCCGCCGTGCACGTCTACGAGCAGCGGCGTGGGTCCGGTCACGGAAGGGTCGCGCACGATCCAGCCCTGCACAGTTGTGCCATCGCTGATGGTGAACTCACGGCTTTCCCGCACGAACAACTCGACGCCTTCGGGGGCTGAGCCGTGCGAAGTGACGACCGAGCCGGTACCGGTCGCAGGATCGACGCGCACGATCTCTCCGAACGACATCGGCGTCGCCAGCGCGACGGCTGCGGCGTCGCCGGCGACGGAGAGTCCGCTGACGACCTCGTCGACGCCGCCGAAAACATGTCGCGGGGTGCCGCCGGTCACAGGCACCGCGAACAGATGGGTCGCCCCGCGGTCGCGGACGGCGAACAGGATGTCGCCGGAGTCCGTGACCTGGGGCAGCGCGCCCGGATATGCCGGCGCTCCCGGCATCACGTTGCGGTCGAGGGAGGCCGCGAGGTCTGTCGTTCTTCCCGATGCGAGCTCCACGATGAACAGACCGGCGTGTCCGCGCGGCTCATCGATCCAGCCCACGACGACGAGCGATTCGCCATCCGGCGTGTATGACACCGTCGCGGCGTATCCCTCGTCGAATGCGATCACCCGAGGTGCGGCGGCCGGATCGGACGGATCGATCGCGTGCACCGCGGAGCGGGCGTCGAGGTCGGTCGCTCCGGTCGGCCGCGCGGTGTAGACGAGCGTCTTCCCATCCGGTGACCACGCAGGGCTGCCCACGTGCGTATCGCCGTCGGTGACTCGGCTGATGTGATCGTCCGCGAGATCGAGGACGTGCAATTGCTGGCGGACTCCTCGTACCAACCACTCGCCGTCGATCATGTAGTCGATGGCGTCGGTGACGATGGGAGCACCCTCTCGTGCGGCACGCTGCTCGTCTGTTTCGGTCTCGCCGGACTCCTTGGCGACTGCGGCCGCGAACGCGATCCTGGTGCCGTCCGGGCTCCAGACAGCGGCACCGGCGCCGAGGGGAAGGTCCGTGCGGCGACGCGGCTCTCCACCGGCCAGCGGCATCGTCCACAGCTGCCCGTCGCGGAGGAAGGCCAGCTCACCACCGTCGGGGGAGAACACCGGTGCGCTGTCGCTCTCGCCGTGAGTGAGGGCGCGTGTCGCGCCGTCGTCGACCATCCAGATCGCGCTGGTCGCCCGATCCGCATCGACGTCGACGCCTCCGAGGACATACGCCAGTCGTGCGCCGTCGGGTGAGAGGGCGGGCTGGCTCGGGACGGTGAGAGTGAGGACGTCGTCGATGCGCATTCTGCGGGTCACTCTGTGCTCCTTCATTACGGGGTGAATTGGATGGGACGGGGAATCGCGGCCAGAAGCTCGCATGTGTACGGGTCCTGAGGATCGCCGAGCACCTCGGCGGAGGTGCCCTCCTCGACGACCCGACCGTCGTGCATGACGGCGACGCGAGAGGCGACATAGCGCACGACTGCGAGGTTGTGCGAGATGAAGAGCATCGAGAGTCCGAGCTCGGCCTGCAATTCACGGATGAGGTTGAGGATCGTGCCTTGGATCAGCACATCGAGGGCCGAGGTGATCTCGTCGGCGATGAGCACCCGTGGCTTGCCGGCCAGTGCACGCGCTACGGCGACGCGCTGCCGCTGCCCACCGGAGAAGCGGGCCGGATAGGTGTCGGCTTTGCCCGGGTCGAGATGCACGAGCTCGAGCAGTCGTGCGACCTCGGACGCACGTGCACGACGGGTCATGCCGGACGGCATGATCTCGGCGATACTCGCCCCGATCGTCATCCGTGGGTCGAGCGAGGAATACGGATCCTGGAAGACCATCTGCAGCGGGCGAGGGCCGCGCCGCGGAACCGGCTCACCGTCGACGAGGATTCTGCCCGAATGCAGCGGAACCAGGCCGACTGCGGCGCGGGCGAGGGTCGACTTGCCTGATCCCGATTCGCCCACGACGCCCAGCACCTCGCCATCCGGCACGGAGATCGAGACGTCATCCACTGCCGTCATGGCCGCCCGGCCGTGGCCGTAGCGCACCGACACATTCTCGAAGCGGAGCTCGCTCATCGCGTCTTCACCTCGTCTTCGATGCTTGCGAGTGGTCGGTCCAGATCAGTACCCATGTGCGGCACAGCCGCGAGCAGTGCGCGGGTGTACGGATGCTGCGCCGAAGACAGTTCGGACGCACGGAGCTCCTCGACGATCTGACCGGCGTTCATCACGAGCACCCGGTCGCAGAGCTCCGCGACCACGGAGATGTCGTGGCTGATGAACAGGATCGACGCTCCATCGCTGTCACGGATGGCGCGCAGCAGTTCGAGCACCTGGCTCTGCACGGTGACATCCAGCGCGGTGGTGGGCTCATCGGCGATGATCAGCCGAGGGGCGACCATCAGGCCCATTCCGATCATCGCCCGCTGACGCATCCCACCCGAGAACTCATAGGGGTACTGGCGCACTCTGCGGGCCGGTTGGCCGATCCGCACCGCTGCAAGTCGATCCGCGGCTAGCCTGCGTGCTTCCCGTCGGCTGAGTCCGGCGTGCTCCGTGGCGACTTCGGCGAGCTGATCACCCATCCTCATCGTCGGGTTGAACGAGGACATCGGGTCCTGGAACACCATGGCGAGCGACGTGCCGAGCAGACGGCGCAGCCGTTCCTTGCCCGCAGTGCGCAGATCGGTGCCGAGAAAGCGCAGGACGGATGCTTCGACGTGTCCAGGATCGGCGACGAGCTGGGCGACGGCGAGAGCCGTCATCGATTTGCCAGAACCCGATGCGCCGACGATGCCCACGATCTCGCCCTCACGAACCGAGAAGGACACCCCGCCCACAGCGTGCACAGGGCCGTCTGCGCCGGGGAAGGTGACTCGCAGATCCTTCACGTCGAGCACCGTTCCATCTGATTCGGCGGGAGCCTGCGCGGTCGGAGCGGGATCGGATCGCGGCCGTCGAAGCGAGCGGCGACGGGCGACGGAGGTGAGGATGACGTCGTCCGAGATTCCCAGCGTGCGCGCGGCGGACTCGCCGAGGAGATTGAATGCAAGGCCGGCGATCACGACTGCCGCGCCCGGTGCGAGTGCGGCGAGCGGGTTGAGGTAGATGCCGCGCACGCCGTCCATCATGAGTCGGCCCCAGTCGTACTCCGGCGGTTGGACACCAAGACCCAGGAAGGACAGCCCGGCGAAGGCCAGCAGCGCGCCCCCGGCGCCGATCGTCGCGTTCACGATGAGCGGCTCGCCGATGTTGGGAAGGACATGCGTGAACAGCACGCGGAACCGGCCGACACCCCCGACCCGTGCGGCAGCCACGAAGTCGCGCGCCTCGATGCCGGCGATGAGGTTCTGGCACAGGCGTGCGAACGCGGGCGCACCCGCCAGGCCGATGGCGAAGACCGCTGCGGTCGAGCTGCTTCCGAAGATCGCGGCGAAGAAGAGTGCCAGCAGGAGTCCGGGGAACGCGACCGCGATGCCGGTGAACCAGATCACCGGTCGACCGAGCAGGCGCCCGAGCAGGAGCGGTGCGACGCCGAGAATGAGGCCTGCTCCGACTGCCACCACTGTGGCCAGTACGGCCAGCACGACGGAGAGCCGCGTTGCCACGAGGGTGCGAAGCAGCAGGTCACGCCCCAGGTTGTCCGTCCCGATGAGGTGCTCAGGGGAGGGGCCGGCCAGCAGGTCGCCGGTGTCGGTGACCGATGCTTGCATACCCCAGATCAGCGGGGCGAAGATGGCAGTGAGCAGCACCGCGGTGAACAACGTGATCGCTGTCGCGCCGAGTGGACTTCGCAGCATGAGCCGTAGAGCGCGCATCATCCCTCCGCGACCGTCGATTGCGGGTTGAGCAACGCGAGTGCGGCGTCGACGATCGTGTTCACCAGCAGTACGCCGATGCCGTAGACGAGCACTGTGCCCTGCACCAATGGATAGTCCTTCGTCTGGATCGAGCCGACGATCGTGCTGCCGAGTCCCGGCCACGCGAACACCGTCTCGACGAGCACGGTGCCTGCGACGAGACTGCTGAGGATCAGTCCACCCAGCGTGAGTGTCGCCGTGAGCGCGTTGGGCAGCACGTGACGGACGTTGATCTTCCACTCACGCAGTCTTTTGGACTGCGCGGTGCGGACGAAGTCGGTTTCGAGGACCGCGAGCACTTCCAGTCTGACTATGCGTGCGAGTACTGCGGCCGGCCCGAGAGCCAGTGCGAGCACCGGCAAGATGTACGAGCTGGCACCTTCCCGTCCAGCGACCGGCAACCACCCCAGCTGCACGCCGAACACTGCGACGAGAGTGACGCCCAACAGGAACTCCGGGATGGATCCCAGCAGCACGCTCGTCGAGCTGAAGCCGAGTTCGAGGCCGCGCGCGCGTCCTCGCCGGGTGGCGATCGCGACAGCGACGCCGATGGGGATAGAGATGACGACCGCGACGATGAACGCGAGAACAGCGAGCACAGCGGTGGCGGGCAGTCGCTGCGCGATGGTCTGGGCCACCGGAAGCTGCGACCCGATCGACACGCCCAGATCGCCGGTCACCACACCCTGCAGGTAGTGCAGGTACTGCTCCCACAGCGGATCGTTGAGTCCCAGCGATTCGCGGCGCGCGTCCACGACCGCGGCAGACGCTGTCGGTCCCAGCGCCGAGCGCACTGGGTCGCCGGGGACGAGGTGGATCATCAGGAAGGATGCCGTGACCAGCACCCACAACGAGACGAGCAGTCGCCCACTGCGGCGGAGGATGAAGCGCGGCCAGCGGCCGTCGCCGAGGCGCGTGACATCCTCCGCCAGACGCGTCGCCTCAGTACTCGTACTCATAGGCTCGAACCCGCTCAGCCCAGCATGCGGATGCTCGTCGGTGCGATCTGACCGGTCCAGTCGAACTCTGCACCGTTGCCGAACATATAGACGGTGCCTTCTGCGAACGGCACCATGTCCGCGGCCTCGACGAGCGCGGATTCAGCCTCCTGCCACATGGGGCAGCCCTCAGTGCCCGGCAGCTGCATCGCCTCTGCGATGGCGGTGTCGTAGTCGGCGTTCTGAATGCCGGAGAAGTTCACGCCTTCCGGTGGGACGGTGCCGCTGAGGAAGCCGATCAGCTGATCAGGGCTGTTCACGCTGACAGGAACCCAGCTGACGTCCCATGCGCCGGTGCTGAAGATCGCATCGAGAATCGAGGGCTCGTCCTGCTCCCGGCCCTCGACATCGACGCCGATCTCCTCCCACGCCGCGATGGCGAGTTCGGCAGCCGCCGTCCCGGCTGCCCCGAGACCGTTCTGGTAGAGGAACACGATGCTCAGCGGAGTGCCGTCCTTGACGCGCACGCCGTCCGACCCGAGCTCCCAACCGGCCGCGTCGAGCGCCGCGTTCGCAGCATCCATGTCGTAGCCGGGGAGGACGTCTGAGACAGAATCGAAAGTGCATCCTCTGGGGTCCACTGTCGCGAGTGCGGTCGCCGGACCACCCTTGCCGGTGGTGATCACGTTCGCGAGCTCTTCGAGATCGAGAGCCTGTGTCAAAGCCATGCGCACGGCCGGATCACTGGTCGGATGGCCTTCAGCATGGTTGTACCACTGCTCGCCGACGACCGCGCTGGACTCCAGTGAGAAGAGATCGGCGCCGAGGGCGCGCTCCGCATCCGGTCCGAGGAGCTGTGCGGCATTCGCCTCCCCCGAGAGCATGAGGTTCGTCGCGGTCGTCCCATCAGCGACGATGCGGATGTTCACCACGGCGGGAATGCCGGGTTCGTCGACTGTGGCGCCGTCCGGTCCCCATGCGTACTCCTCGCGGAGTTCGAACGTGTAGTGGTCGTTAGGAACAGCCTCGGTCAGGACATAGGGTCCTGTGCCGTTGGACGCCGCCGCGAGCGTCGAGCGATCGGTGAGACCGGCATCGCACACCATCGGAAGATTGGCGAGTCCCAGCAGGAGGAACGGAGCCGGAGCGCTCAGGGTCAGTGTGATGGTGTCCCCTTCGGCCACGGTCGAGACGCCGGCGGGGAAGAACGCTCCGAGGAACGCGCTCTGGTTCGCGGGATCCGAGATCCAATTGAGGTTGTCCGCCGCGGTCTGCGCAGTGAACTCGGTCCCGTCGCTGCAGAGGATGCCCTCGTTCAACGTCAGCGTCGCGGTCAGCCCGTCCAGACTCCACTCGGAGGCCAACTGGCTCTGTGGCTCGCCTTCGGCGTCGACGCTCACGAGCGTGTCGTAGGCGAACGTGGTCACGTCGAACAACGCGCTGCCGGCTGACATCTGCGGGTCGAGATTGCCGGGGTCCGCGTTCAGGATCTGTGTGAAGGTTCCCCCCTCCACTGGTTCTCCTGTCGGTGTCCCGCCGCCGTCGGACGAGCATCCGACGAGGGCGAGCACGAGTGCGCCGACAGCGGTGACGGCCGCTGCGACAGTGCGATTCGGTGTCATTTCGATTCCTCCTGGGCGATGAATGTTCGGGTCATGCCGGCAGTGGGTGGAGAGCATCACACGACGCGGATGAGTCCGATGATCAGGTCGTGCGCGCGAGCGCACGACCGAACTGGACGAAAGAGCGTCGACCGTCGGCATCCGGGGAGAGGAACGTGTACACGATGTGCATGCCGTTCTTCTCCTCACGCATGATGAGTGCGTCCTCGCCGAAGGAGATCAGCTCGTCCCGTGATGGCTGTTCGCCCATCTCCAGCAGCAGGCCCTTCGGGCGCTGGTCGAGCCAGACGCGGCCGGTGTCGTCCTGGGACACCTCCATGTCGAAGATCGAGTTCGAGTACGTGCCGACGTAGGGGGCGGCATCCACGGGGCGCGGCTCCTCCGAAGGGGTGGGCGTCTTGGGCAGTCCGTCCCCTGTGAGGTCGCGAAGCAGCGGATCAACGATGTCGTGAAGGAGCCCCACCCCGTCGCCGCCGTTGGTGAGCAGGACGACGGCCACCTGCGCGTCCTGAGCGATGCGGAGGTATGAGGCCTGTCCGATCGTGTTGCCGTCATGGCCGTAGAGTCGCACCTCGTCATCGCGATCGATCTCCCACCCCAAGCCCCACGCGGTGCCGAGACCCGTGATGACCGGCAGATGGACGACGGCCGTCCGCATCGCCTCGACGGCGGAAGAGGACAGCACGACCTCGCCGTCGGGCGCTGTTCCACCGGCGAGATGCATCCGTGCGAAACCCGCGAGGTCACGCGCTGTCATCGCCAGCATCGAGCCAGCAGGCTCGTTCGAACGGGCCATCGCCCATATCGGCGCTGCGGTCGCTGTACCGTCCTCTGCTGCCCCCGCGTGGCCGACGGCCACGCGGTGCAGGATGGCCTCGTAGGGACTCGGCGAGACCCGCTCCAACCCGAGTGGTGCAGCGATGTGCTCGATGAGCGCCTGTTCCCAAGTCTTCCCGCGCAGGCGTTCGACGAGTAGTCCGAGAACGATGTACCCGGCGTTGTTGTAGGAGAACATCTGCCCTGGCGGGAACGTCTGGGGCATGTCGGCGAGCAGAGTGACGAACTTCTCGATCGCGTCATCACCGCGTCCGGTGTCGGTGAAGATATCGCCTTCGAACCCTGCCTGGTGGGTGAGCAGCTGGCGCACCGTGATGGATCCGGTGGCCGCTTCGTCGCCCAACCGGAACTCTGAAAGGTAGGTGCGGATCGGTTCGTCCAGCTCGATCAGTCCTTCGTCGACGAGCTGCATGACAAGCGTCGCGGTCCACACCTTGGTGATGGATCCGATCTGGAAGACCGATTCGGTGGTCGCCTCGACCGCGGTCGCGGTGCTGAGCACTCCCACGGCGTGATCGACGATGTCACCGTCGATGACGACCGCCACTGCGGCTGCAGGTACTCCGCGCGCGGTCGCCCTGCGCGCGAGTTCGGCCTTCAGGAATTCAGCGACTTCTTCGTGGCTCTCCATGGCCTCACCCTATGCAGGCATCGCCACACCGTTTTCGTTTCGTGATACAGAATCATCCCCGAGTGTCCGTCGCGCCCGACGAACGCGCACGCCCGCGACGTCCTTGCACCTTTCGATGGAGCCTTCGACCTTCCCCCTTTCGCACCTCGCGGCACGCACCGTCTAATTCCTAGCGTCGTACAGGCGGGGCAGGACGCTCCGCTCCCAGCGAAAGGAACCGTCCGATGACCTCCCACACCATCATCCAGCCTCTGAATACGCTCGCTCCTCCGGAACGACCCGGCCTCGTCGGCGTGATCGCCCGGCATCCGCTCATCTCCTTCTTCGTCCTCGCGAACGCCCTGAGTTGGCTGGCCTGGATCCCCTACATCCTCTCCAACAACGGCCTCGGCCTGTGGGACTACGACTTCCCCGAACTGTTGGGCACGACGCAGTTGCTGGGCGTGCTGCCCGGTGCCTATCTCGGACCGATCACCTCCGCCCTGCTGATCACCGCCCTCGTCGACGGTCGGCCAGGACTTCGCAGGTGGGCGGGGCGGCTGTGGCGCTGGCGCGTGAACTGGCGCTGGTACGCGCTGGCGCTGCTCGGTGTGCCGGCGGCGCTCATCGCGGGAAGCTTCGTCTTCTCCGGAGGAGCGGTGCAGGCACCCTCGATCGCGGCGCTCGCCTTCCTGCTTCCCGGTCTGGTGCTGCAGATGATCACGACCGGTCTCGCCGAGGAGCCAGGCTGGCGCGACTTCGCTCTGCCGAGGCTGCAGGATCGCTTCAGCCCTCTCGCGGCGAGCTTCATTCTCGGGCCTCTTTGGGCGCTGTGGCACATGCCGCTGTTCCTCACCGAATGGGGCGGTTACCCGGATGCGGACTGGACGCGCATCGTGTACTTCGCGGGCTTCTGCATCGCCTTCAACGTCGTGATGTCCTGGGTGTTCAACCGTACGAACCAGTCGCTGCCGATCTCGATGCTGCTGCACGTCGGAGTGAACAACACGGCTTCGATCCTGCTGCCCGACATGTACCCGACGCTGGATGAAGAGACCTTCTCGCTCATGCTGATGATCCTCGCGGCGACCTCGGCGGCGATCATCGTTCTCGCCACACGCGGGCGGTTGGGTGTACCGATTCCTGCCGCCACGAGCCCCGTCGTCGCCACGGCAATAGACTCCGGACATGGCCGTCGCTGACACACTCCGCGCGCCGCGCGCTGGAGACTTCGCCATCGCGGGGGTGACGGCAGCGGCAGCGATCAGCGCACTGCTGCTGGTCCGTGTACTCCTCTCCGATCTGCCAGAGGATCCGAGCACGCCGGCGATCGGCACCACTTCCTGGTGGCTGGTCGCTGGTGTCATCCTCGTGCAGTGCATGCTGCTGTCCTGGGCGCGTCACGCGCCCAGGACAGTGGTGCTCTCGGTCTCTGCGGCCGCCCTCCTTCTGGCGATGACGCTGCCGGGTGCCGTCTTCGACGTCGCCACGTTCGCCGTCCCAGTGGCGGTGTTCTTCGGCTTCCGCACCGAACCGTCCCGCAGCCTGTGGATCGTGCTGACGGCCGCGGCGATGATCGTCGCCACGGGAAGCATCGTCAACGGCATCGGCGCTGAGGGCGCAGATCCGCTCCTCGCGGTCGGCGAGGCGGCAGTGCAGATCGGTGGTCTGTTCATCGTCCCGTTGCTGCTCGCAGCCATGCTGCGCGCTCGGCGGGAGTCGCGCGAGTCCCATCGGCGCGAGGTCGATGCGCTCACGAGGGAGCGGGATGCACTGGTGGACGCGACCGTGGCTCGCGAGCGCACTGTGATGGCGCGTGAACTGCATGACATCGCCGCCCACCATCTCTCGGGCATCGCGCTGATGGCCGCGGCGGTCGAGCGGCAGATCAGCACCGACCAGGACGCCGCGCGTGAAGCGGCAGCGCAGATCCGAACCGAGAGCACTGCTGTTCTTCAGAACCTGCGCCGGGTCGTCGGTCTGCTCCGCGACGACGACGCGGCGCAGCGCTCCGTGGAGACGTTCGCATCGGTACCGGACCTGGTCGCGAGGGTGAGCGCAGATCAGATCTCCGACGTGCAGTTGCGGATGCTGCGCTCCGCATCCGACCGCCCGTTCGGATCCGGTGTCGGTCCGCTCGCCCAGCTCGCCGCCTACCGCACCATCCAGGAGGCGCTCGCGAATGCGGCGATGCACGCCCCTGGTGCCGCCTGTCTGGTGGAGATCGACGACACGCGCGCGTCCGGCGTTCGCGTTCTGGTGCGCAACGCGGTGGCGGAGGCCGCGCCGGATCCTGCGGCGCAGGGCGGCGGATTCGGACTGGTGGGGATGCGCGAGCGCGCCGACCTCATCGGAGTAGAACTGCGTCACGGGCACACGCCCGATGGCGGCTGGGAGGTCCGGCTGACCATTCCCCGCGAACCCCTTCCCGGCGAAGCCGAGCCAGTAGGAGAGCGAACCTCATGATCCGAGTCCTCATCGCCGACGACCAATCGCTCGTTCGTGCAGGGCTGTCGGCCCTGTTGTCGGCAGAGGACGACATCGACGTGGTGGGTGTCGCAGAAGACGGCGTCCAGGCGCTCGAACTCGCGGCCGAGCTCAGACCCGACGTCGCGTGCCTCGACATCCGGATGCCCGGGCACGACGGCATCGAAGTGACGCGCGAACTGTGCGCACCGGGGGAGACCGACCCGATCCCCGTGCTCATCCTCACGACGTTCGACCTGGACGACTACGTCTTCGGCGCGTTGGAGGCCGGAGCCTCTGGCTTCCTCCTCAAGGACGCGGAGCCGGAGATCATCATCAACGCCGTGCGGCAGGTGGCGGCAGGGCAGGGCACCATCGACCAGGCGCTGACACGCCGCATCCTCAGAGAGTTCGTGCAGCGCCGGCAGCTTCAGCCGGTCACCGCGCAGAGGGCCGACGGCGTGCTCACCGCACGAGAACGGGAGATCCTCCTGCTTCTGGCACAGGGCATGTCCAACGAGGAGATCGCGGCGGCGCTCGTCGTCGAGGTGTCGACGGTGAAATCGCATCTGGCAAGGATGCTCCCCAAGATCGGGGTCCGCTCTCGCCTGCAGGCTGTCGTCTGGGCGTATCAGAACCGGGTGGTCGCGGTCCCAGGATCGCCGGAGGTCGGGGCACCGCCCGGCGCGTAACGCAGCCTCCGCCGCGTGAGGAATTCGCGTGGCTCGCCGCTCAACGGATCGGTGAACCGGAGCTCCCTGGCGAGGAGCTGGAGGGGTCGGTCGTGATCGTCCGGTTTCTCATCCGTCAGGATCGGGTACAGATTGTCGTGCAGGATGCCGAGACCGATGCTCGCGAGGTGAACGCGCAGCTGGTGCATCTTTCCGGTGTGCGGATGCAGCAGGGTGTGGACGACGTGCTCGTCTGCGTCTAACAGTTCTATGAGCGTCTCCGAGTTCGGTTCGCGCTCGGTGTCGACCTCGACGCACACCTGGGCGCGCGGCTTCTCGATGTGCAGCCGTACCGTGCGGGGGAGGTCATCCGTCCAATCGGCCGGCCGGGCGGAGACGGCCTCGTACACCTTCTCGATCGCACGACGCTGGAACAGTGTCTGATACGCGCCGCGCGTCACTGGGCGCGCGGAGAACATCAGCAGCCCGGCCGTCGCACGATCCAGACGATGCACCGGAGCGAGATCCGGGTTGTCGAGCAGACGGCGCAGACGAACGAGTGCGGAGTTCTGCACATACCTGCCTGCGGGAGTCGACGGCAGGAAGTGCGGCTTGTCGATCACGACGAGATCGCGGTCCTGATGCAGGATCTCGATCTCGAACGGGATGTGCGTCTCCGCCGGCGGTTCCCGGTAGTACCAGACGAACTCCTCCGCACCGAGGGGCGCGTCACGAGCGACGGCCGAGCCGTCGAAGGCGACGATCTCCCCGTCGTCGAATCGTGACAGCAGCCACCTCGGATCGAGGTGGAAGAAGCGTTCCACCATGTACGCGCTCACGGTGGGCCACGGACCGGTGAGCGGCACGTGCAGCCGAGTGGCTCCGACGCCGTCGCGGACAGGGAGCGGGGATCGCATCGCCATCAGAGGGATCTCGTCATCAGGCGTCGTAGCTCAGGCTGAGCTTGCGCAGCAGTGATGCCATGCGGTCGCGGTCGGCGCGGGAGAGAGCCTGCAACAGCTCGGCTTCCACATCGACGAGGCGGGTGATCGCGGCATCCACGCGCATCTGACCGTCGTCGGTCAGGGTGACGAGCACGCTGCGACCGTCGCCGGGGTCGGCCTCGCGCCGGACGAAGCGGCGCTCCACCAGCCGATCGATCCGATTGGTCATGGTGCCGCTCGACACGAGAGTCTGCTGCAGCAACTGCTTCGGTGAGAGTTGGAAGGGGGATCCGGCTCGCCGCAGCGCCGAGAGCACGTCCCACTCCCACGGCTCGATGTCACTGCGACGGAACACGTCACGTCGTGCCCGATCCAGATGCTTGGAGAGGCGGTCCATGCGGGAGAGGACCTCGAGCGGCGAGAAGTCCAGGTCGGGGCGCTGGGTGTTCCACGCGCCGACGATCCGGTCGACCTCATCTGCCTCACTCATCACACCATTATCGGGCAGGGATATCGGAGACTGACGCGCAGGGCAGACGATCCGGCATGGCAGACTTGTCTGGTGACCTCGCGGTCGCGGTCCGCCGTGGTGTAATGGCAGCACGACAGCCTTTGGAGCTGTTAGGTCTAGGTTCGAATCCTGGCGGCGGAGCATGACGGAGAACAAGCTCGCGATCATCGTGCTCGCTGCAGGCCAGGGCACCCGGATGAAGTCCCGACTGCCGAAGGTGCTGCACCCGATCAGCGGTCGTCCACTGGTAGGGCATGTGCTCACCACGGCATCCCGACTCGGCGCCGACCACATCGAGGTGGTGGTGCGGCACGAGCGCGACCAGGTCGTCGAGGTCATCAGCGCACAGTACCCGGAAGCGACGATCGTCGATCAGGACGAGATCCCTGGGACGGGGCGAGCGGTCGAGGTCGCTCTCGACGCGATCCCCGACTTCGACGGCGACGTGCTGATCCTCTCCGGCGACTGCCCGCTGGCGGATGCCGTGACGTTGACGGCCTTCGTCGAGGAGCACCGCTCCACCGGCGCCGCCGCGACGCTCATGACCGCTGTCGTCGAGGACCCGACCGGCTACGGCCGCGTCATCCGCGACGCAGAGGGCGACGTCGACCGCATCGTGGAGCAGAAGGACGCGAGCGCTGACGAGGCCGCAGTCCATGAGATCAATGCGGGCATGTACGTCTTCCGTGCGCAGGCGCTGCGTGAGCACCTGCCGACTGTCGGCGTCGCCAACGCGCAGGGCGAGAAGTACCTGACGGATGTGCCGGGGCTGCTGCGCGGCGCCGGCGAGCGGGTCGCGGCATCCGTCGTCTCAGACGTCACGGTGACCTACGGCGTCAACGACCGCGTCCAGCTGGCTGAAGTCGGACGTCTGCTCAATGCACGCATCGTCCGGCATTGGCAGCGCGAGGGCGTCACGGTCGTCGACCCCACGACCACCTGGATCGACGACGACGCGAAGCTCGCGCCGGATGTCACGATCCTCCCGAACACGCACATCGTCGGCGCGACCGTCATCGAATCCGGCGCAGTGGTCGGCCCTGACACATCGCTGGTCGACTGCGAGGTCGGAACGGATGCCGTCGTCCGACGCTCAGAGGCGACCCTGGCCGTGATCGGGGCAGGCGCCACCGTCGGACCGTTCTCGTACCTCCGAGCCGGCACGATCCTCGGCGCTGCGGGCAAGATCGGCGCGTACGTCGAGACCAAGAACGCTCAGATCGGCGATGGCAGCAAGGTACCGCACCTGTCGTACGTCGGCGACGCGACGGTCGGCCGGGGTGTGAATCTCGGTGCCAGTACGATCACCGCGAACTACGACGACGTGAACAAGCACCGCACCGAGATCGGCGACGAGGTGCACACCGGGTCGCACACGGTCCTGGTGGCGCCCGTTAAGCTGGGAGCAGGTGCGAAGACCGGCGCCGGCGCCGTCGTCCGCAAGGACGTCCCCGCCGGAGCGCTGGCCATGAGCGTGGCCCCGCAGCGCAACATCGAGGGCTGGGTCGAGAAGAACAGAGCAGGCACGGGCGCGGCGGACGCCGCAGCTCGCGAACAATCGGCGGAATAGGCGGAGCATGGCGCGCAAGAAGAAGACCGTTGAACTGGATCGGGACAACGGCATCGCGCCGGGACTCGTCGCGAAGACGAAGAAGCGACTCGTCATCGCGGGTGGGCGCTCGCACCCCGCTCTGACGGCTGCGGTCGCCGCAGGCCTCGGGACGGAGATCGCCCCGACCGAGCATCGCACCTTCGCCTCCGGTGAGATCTACTCCCGCTTCGAGGTGTCGATCCGCGGCTGTGACCTGTTCCTCATCCAGACCTTCGGCGAGCCGGTCAACGAATGGCTCATGGAGACGCTGATCATGATCGATGCCGCCAAGCGCGCATCGGCCAAGCGGATCACCGTCGTCGCGCCCTACTACCCGTACTCGCGCCAGGACAAGAAGGGACGCGGACGTGAGCCGATCAGTGCCCGTCTGGTCGCCGATCTTCTCAAGACCGCCGGTGCCGATCGGGTCATGAGCGTCGACCTGCACGCCGCGCAGATCCAGGGCTTCTTCGACGGGCCGGTCGATCACCTCTTCGCCAAGCCTGTTCTGCTCGAGTACTTCCGCGAGAACCTCACCGCCGAAGACCGAGAGACGCTCACGATCGTCTCGCCGGACATGGGTCGCGTCCGGGTGGCTGATACCTGGTCCGACAGCCTGGATGCGCCACTCGCGATCATCCACAAGCGCCGCGACCCGAAGGTCGCCAACCAGGTGTCGGTGCACGAGATCGTCGGCACCGTCGAGGGCCGCACCTGTCTGCTCGTGGACGACATGATCGATACCGGCGGCACGATCGTCAAGGCCGCGCAGGCGCTCAAGGCGGCGGGCGCACGCCGCGTCATCGTCGCGGCCACGCACGCGATCTTCAGCGACCCGGCGAACGAGCGACTGCAGGACGCGTCGATCGACGAGGTCGTCGTCACAGACACGATTCCGTTGACCGAGTCGCGTCGCTGGGACGGTCTGACCATCCTCCCGATCGCACCGCTGCTCGCACGAGCGATCCATGAGGTCTTCGAGGACGGCTCTGTCACGAGCATGTTCGGCGGCGACGCGTAGTCGACACAGACACAGCCCGCCCATAGCAGGTCGACATAATCTCAGAACCATGATGAGCATGAGTGTTCCGTCGTCCGTCCGAAAGAGCGCTGCGGTCGTGGGCGTCGCCGGCCTTCTCGTACTGGCGGGCTGCTCCGGCCCGGCAGACGCTGAGGATGCTGCCGGTACCGGTGCGGAGTCCGGCTCCGGAACCGGCTCGGACTCGCAGAGTTCGTCCGGTACAGGCGAGTACGCCGACGGCACCTACACCGCCGACGGCTCGTACCAGACGCCGGAGACCGTCGAACAGATCTCGGTCACGCTCACGCTGGAGGACGGAGTCGTCACCGATGTCGAGGTGAGCGGTGACCCGCAGGCACGGGAGACCGAGCAGTATCAGGGGCAGTTCGTCGACGGCATCGCTGAAGAGGTCGTCGGCGTATCGATCGACGAGCTCGATGTCAGCCGTGTCGCCGGATCGTCGCTCACGAGCGGTGGCTTCAATGCCGCTGTCGAAGAGATCAAGGATCAGGCCGCAGCCTGAGCGCCATGTCCGTCTGGGGCTTCGAAGCGATCGGAACCCGCTGGGAGATCGAGACCGATGCTCCGCTTGGCGACTCGGAGCGCACGAGAGTGATCGCGTTGATCGAAGCCTTCGACCGTACGTGGTCACGTTTTCGCGCCGACTCCCTCGTGTCCTCACTCGCCCGAGACGGCGGTGAGGTGCGCGGGCCCGCGGATGCCGTGCCCATGCTCGACGCGTATCGCGAACTGTCGGATGCCACCCGTGGCGCCGTGAATCCGCTGGTGGGGGTCAGCCTCAGTGCGCTCGGCTACGACCCCGCAATCTCGCTCGTCCCCGGGGATCCCCGGCCGGCGCCCGCTGACTGGACCAGCATCCTCACCTGGTCCGACACTTCCCTGTCACTGGCGTCCCCGGCGCAGATCGACGTCGGCGCCCTCGGCAAGGGCCGCCTCGTCGACCTCGTGCTGGCAGAGCTCGTCGATTTCCCTGGCAGCGTCACGGTGGATGCTGGAGGTGACATCGCCGTACGCGGCGATGAGGTGCGCGTCGGGCTCGAGCATCCGTTCGATCCGACCAAGGCCATCGGCGTCGTGAGCATCCGCGACCAGGCGCTGTGCGCCTCTGCCATCAACAGGCGTGCATGGGGCGAGGGCCTGCATCATGTGCTCGATGCCCGCACCGGTGCACCCGTGCGGACGTGGGCCGCGACGTGGGCGATCGCTCCGGATGCGATGCGCGCGGATGCCGTGGCCACAGCACTGTTCTTCGACGGGGGGCCGGAGCTCGCCGCGCGCTGGGGAGTGGAATGGGTGCGGATGAGCACGACGGGTCGGGCCGAACGCTCGATCGGCTGTCCTGCCGTGCTGTTCACGACCCCCGGCGTTCGCAGATAGGGAAGAGTTGGATTCGTGACGTTCTCATTCACCGCCGCTCGCCAGCGGGTGCTCGCCGTCCTCGGCGCGATGTCGATGTACCGCCTTGTGCTGTTCTCGCTGGTGGCGCTCGCGCTGATCGCACTGGTGCTGTCGATGATCGGCGTTATCGTGTCGCCGACGCCGCTCGAGCTGCTGGCCTCGTTCGTCGTGCTCACCGTCGTGATCTCGGCTGTCGACGCCGGCGTGCAGCGGCTGCTGCACTTGCCCTGGCGTGTCGAGTCGTCGCTCGTCACCGCGTTGATCCTGCTGTTCGTGATGCGCCCTGGGGTCGACCCTGCAGCGCTGGTCGGTCTCGCGCTGGCCGGCCTTCTCGCGAGCGTCTCGAAGTACCTGATCGCCTGGCGTGGTCGTCACATCCTCAACCCTGCGGCGTTCGGCGCGGCGGTGGTCTCGATCATCGGCTCATTCGGTGTGTTCGAATGGCTCGGTACCTCGGCCTCGTGGTGGGTGGGCAACGGCGCGCTCGCGATCCCTGTCGCGGTTCTCGGGCTCGCGGTGCTCTGGCGCACGGAGAAGGTGCGCGTCGTGCTCGTGTTCCTTCTGATCGCGGTCGTAACCGCCGTCGTCCGTCAGGCCGTTCAGGCGCAGCAGTTCGGTATCGACTTCGACCCTGCGACCGCGCTCCAGTTCGCGGTGCTGCAGAGCCCCTTCCTCTTCCTCGGCGCATTCATGGTGTCGGAGCCGCTGACGAGCCCTCCGCGGCGCTGGCAGCAGTTCTGGGTCGCGGCGCTCGTCGGCGTGCTCGCCGGGTGGCCGATCCTCGTCGGCGATCTGTTCACGCTCGGTCAGGAGCGTGCTCTGCTGATCGGCAACCTGCTGGCGTTCGCCTTCGCATTGCGCGGATCCGTGCGCCTGACGCTCGAGAAGCGCGAATTCATCACCCCGACCGCACAAGAGCTCACCTTCCGCGCCAGAGGGAAGTTGAAGTTCCTGCCGGGCCAGTATCTCGAGTTGGACGTGCCGCACCACCACCCGGACGCGCGCGGCACACGGCGGGAGTTCAGCATCGTCTCGGCGCCGGCCGATCTGCCGACGCTGCGGATCGCGTACAAGAACGGCGATCAGAAGCATCCGTCGAGCTACAAGCGCGCGCTCGCAGCCGCGGAGCCAGGCGCGACGCTCGCTGTCACCGGCACCTGGGGCGACTTCGTGCTGCCACGCGGGGAGACTCCCGTGCTCATGGTGGCCGCGGGCATCGGCGTGACGCCGTTCGTCTCGCAGCTTCGACAGCTGCGCTCCGAAGGACGCACCCGCGATGTAGTGCTGGTCTATGTGGCAGCAGACGCGTCTGAGCTGGCATTCCTCGCCGAGCTCGCCGAGACCGGCGTTCGCACGGTGGTCTTCACCAGGGATGCCCCGGCCGACCTTCCGGCGCATTGGACGTGGGCGCAGGGCGTGCGTCTGGATGCCGAGGGACTCGAACGCGTGGTCTCCGACATCTCGGCGCGCCATGCGTTCATCTCCGGACCTCCGCGGCTCATCGCCGACCTCGCGCCCGCGTTGCAGAAGGCGCGCTCGCTGACGACGGACGCGTTCGCCGGGTACTGATCTTCCGCACTGATACCGGCGCTGACCGGCGGTGCCGTGCCTGCCCGCCCGCCCGTGCCATGCGCAACTGCCTGCCCGCGCCATGCACACCTGCAGGGTGATCGTACGGATGCAGGGCGACACGCCGCCGGATGACCCCACATCCGTGCATCGGCCCTGCATCCGTGCGCGATTCCCGACAGATGCAGACGGATGACTCGTTCTGCACATTCTCGAGATCTGCGAGTCCATCCACATTCTGAAGCGGGCGGCGTCGTGAGAGAAGTCGGCACGGCAGTGTTGTCGGATGCTGCAACCAACCCATCTCATCGCACGACAGGGCGGGATCGCTCGAGGGAGCCATCTCCAGAGCCTCGGCTTCACCAGACGGATGCTGTCGACGGAAGTCGAGAATGGACACATCGTGCGTGTACGTCCTGGGGTCTTCGCCCTGCCATCCACCGTTCCGGAGGTCGTCGAGGCCGCTGCCCACGGTGGCGCGTTGACGTGCGCGTCGGCACTCAGGCTGCACGGCATCTGGACGCTGAACGACGATCCTGCGGTGCACGTCTGGCTGGGCGGAACGGGGAGAGTTCATCATGTCCCGGGGTGCTCGTGCGTGGGGCACTATTTCGCCGGGACCATGCAGCTCGGACTCGCTCCGCTGGAGATCGTGCTTGCGCACATCTACCACTGCCACGGCGATGAGGCATTCTTCGCCGCATTGGAATCGGGGCTTCGACAGCGAAAGATCTCGTCTGCCGCGAGGAATCGCATCCGCTCGCGGATTCCGACAAGTGCCCGTTGGCTCGTCGACTTCGCCCGACCGGATTCTGACAGCGGCCTCGAATCGCTTCTGCGTCTGCGCCTTCACCTGCTCGGCATCCGTCTGGAATGTCAGGTGACGATACCCGCTGTCGGCATCGTCGACTTCGTCGTGGGAGATCGCCTGATCCTGGAGACGGACGGCAGGGAGAATCACGACGGTATCTCGCACCGACACAAGGATCTGCGCAGGGATGCAGCGGCTTCTCGGCTCGGTTACGAGACGCTCCGTTTCGACTATGCCCTCGTCATTCATGACTGGCCGACGGTCGAGGCGGCGATCCTTGCAGCGTTGGCACGGATGGTCGAGCGCGGTTGACTCTCTCACCCAGGCGAATCCGAGCACAACTGCAGGGTGATCGTACAGATGCAGGGCGACTCGCCGCCGGATGACCCTGCATCCGTGCATCGGTCCTGCATCCGTGCGCGACTCCCGCCTAAGAAGTGGAGTCGGGAGCGGACGAGAGTGCGGATGCCGGCGTCAGCGGGAAGCGCACGGTGAAGGTCGTATCGCCGGGGGCGCTCTCCACCGCGATCTCTCCGTTGTGGCCCTCCACGATGGCCTTGGCGATCGCGAGACCGAGCCCGGTGCCGCCGGTCTGACGGGCACGAGAGGTGTCTCCTCTGGCGAACCGGGCGAACAGCTCGTCGCGCACCTCAGGATCGATCCCAGGGCCATCGTCGTGCACGCGGATGACCGCCTCGTCACCTTCCTTGGCGACGCTCAGGGTGATGGTGGTGCCCTCAGGCGTGTGCGTCCGCGCGTTGGCCAGCAGGTTCGCCACCACCTGATGCAGTCGTCCGGCGTCGCCGAGCATGATCACCGGCTCCTCGGGGACGTCGATGATCCAGTGATGCGCCGGAGCGGTCGGACGCGCATCGGTGAGTCCTTCGAGCGCCAGTCGGGTGAGATCGACTGTGCCGTGCACGAGTTCCTGTCCCTCGTCGAGACGGGCCAACAGCAACAGGTCTTCGACCAACCGGGTCATCCGCAGCGACTGCGCCTGGATGCGCTCCAAGGCCGTCTGGGCGGTCTCCGGCAGCGCGCGATCACGTAGCGACAGCTCTGAGTATCCGCGGATGGACGCCAGGGGCGTGCGCAGCTCATGACTGGCGTCCGCGACGAAACGTCGCATCCGTTCTTCGTTCTTCTGACGCGACGCGAGCGAGTCGTTGACGTGATCGAGCAGCCTGTTCAGCGCAGCGCCCACCATCCCCGTCTCGGTGCGAGGGTCTGCCTCCGCGTCCGGCACGCGCTCGCTGATGGTCACCTCGCCGCGATCCAGCGGCTGATTCGCGACGCGAGTGGCCGTTCCTGCCACCGCGCGCAGCGGCCGGAGGCTCACTCGGATCGTGATCGCTGTCGTGAGAGCGAGCAGGATGAGTCCGCCGAGCGTGGCGAGTGTGATCACGGTGAGCAGCTGCGCCATCGTGCTCTGGATCGCGTCACGCGGGAGGCCGGTCACGACCGTGATCTTGTCCGAGAACTGAGTGACAGAGGTCTGCGTGACGATCAGCTGATACGAGCCGCCGCCGCGCCCCGTGAAGGTGATCGCTCCGGAACCTCGGCCGCCCAAGGCCTCGTCGATGGCGGAGAGCTGATCGTCGCTCAGGTCACGCACGTCGCCCGAACCGTCCACCAGCACTCCGCTCGCGCCACTGCCAGGAGCTGCGACGGCGAGGAGGACCCCGGTGGCTGGGGGAGCGACGTTCTCCATCGCGGATTGCGCGGTCAGCGGTGTGTCATGAAGGGCGGCCGGCACCGAGGCCTGCGTGACCAGGCTCGTGGTGCGTAACGACAGCGAGCGCAGCTGTTCGGACAGCTGCCCCTCCAGGGCCTGGCCGAGCGTCGCACTGGTGATGACGGCGACGATGATGAGGATGAGCGACACGAACCCGATGACGGCGGCCATCAGCCGCGTCTGCAGAGTCAGCGGGTGCCGCGCCATCCCCCTGGTGGTCAATTCGGCGCCTTGATCATGTATCCGACACCGCGGACGGTGTGCAGCAGCGGGGCGCGACCGGCGTCGATCTTCTTGCGCAGGTACGAGATGTAGAGCTCCACGACGGAGGATTTGCCGCCGAAGTCGTAGCTCCACACCCGATCGAGGATCTGGGCCTTCGAGAGCACACGGCGCTCGTTGCGCATGAGATAGCGCAGCAGCTCGAACTCGGTCGCCGTCAGCTCGATCTCTGCACCGTCGCGCTCGACCTCGTGGCTGTCCTCGTTCAGCGTGAGGTCACCGACGCGGAGGATCGACTGGCCGTCGTCCGTGCTGGCGAGGCCGGTGCGACGGATGATCGCGCGCAGGCGCGCGATGACCTCCTCGAGGCTGAACGGCTTCGTGACGTAGTCGTCCCCACCGGCGGTGAGCCCTGCGATGCGCTCGCTCACGGCATCCTTGGCCGTCAGGAACAGCACCGGCACGAGGTTGCCCGATTCGCGGAGGCGGCGCAGCACGCTCATGCCGTCGAGATCAGGCATCATGATGTCGAGCAGCAGAGCGTCCGGTTCGAAGTCGCGCGCCACCTGGAGCGCCTCGAGACCGGACGATGCGGTGCGCACTTCCCATCCCTCCATGCGCAACGCCATCGCGAGCAGGTCGGTGAGCATCTGCTCGTCGTCCACGGCGAGGATGCGCAGAGGTGAGCCATCTGGGCGGCGCAGTTCGGGCTGATCACTGGTCATGAACTCATTCTGAGGAATCAGCTATGGGATTTCTATGGAATGCGCTATGGGTGACCTGTGAATGACAGGGCCGGGCGTCAGCCGATGATCGGCGCCTTCTGCTCCCAGATCGAGCTCATCTCGGCGAGTGTGCGGTCCATGATCGACACCATGGAGGCGGCGGCCTTCTCGGCGTTTCCGGTCTGGATCGCTGTTGCGATGTCGACGTGCATCTGCAGTGCCTCGGGTGCGGGGAACTGGGGCATGAGGTCGTACTGGGTTCGGCCGGTGAGCACCTCCGCCACGAGGTGGTGCAATTGGGCGAACATCTCGTTCCCGCTCATCGTCAGGATGAGGGAGTGGAACTCCTTGTCCAGGTTCAGGAACTTCTCCGCGTCGCCTTCCCGTCCGGCAGCCCACAGCCGTCCTGCAAGACCGACGAGGTCGCTCGCCTGATTCAGCGGTGCGCGCATCGCCGCCATTCGCGCGGCGGCCGGTTCGATCGCTCCGCGCAGTTCGGTGAGCGAGCGCAGCTGCGCGACTCGACTGGGGCCGGCGAGTCGCCAGCGGATCACCTGCAGGTCATACACATTCCAGTCGGTGAGCGGCAGGACCCGCACGCCCACGCGCCTCTTCGGGGTGATGAGCCCCTGTGCCTCGAGCGCGCGCAGCGCTTCGCGGACCACTGACCGGGACACCTGGAATCGGCTCTCGATCGATTCGGTCGTGAAGGTCGTCTGCGGTCCGATGATGCCGGCGCAGATCTCTCGGCCCAGCGTGTCGAACACGAGGTTGCGGCGGTCCACAGCGGGAGCGGAAGCAGCGGATGAAACCGGATCGGCCTCGATGCCGGAGAGCGGGGTCATGGCTAGATCATATCTTTCTGATCACGGGTGTTGAATAGTATGACTTGTGGCTACTATCTTGGCCACTGAGCAGACGTAACGGAACGTCAGCACCAGGGAACCTCGCGACGGCGCGCGGTTCAGGACGGAGTCACAGTGAAGTACCGATCCAAGACCGCCCGCTTCCTCGCGGCGGCAACCACGGCAGTCGTCGCAGGAACGCTGGTCAGCTGCAGCTCGGGCTCGGAGATCGACGAGAGCGAGGGAATCGAGGGCACCACCATTCGCGTCACCCTCGCCAACCACGTCTGGACCGAGACGATCAAAGAGCTCATCCCGGAGTTCGAGGAGGAGACCGGAGCGAAGGTCGAGATCTCCCAACTGGCAGAGGACCAGCTCTCGGACCAGTACAACGTCAAGCTCAATGCCGGCACTGACGAGATCGACGTGCTGATGTACCGCCCGCTGCAGGAGAACAAGCTGTTCGCCAGCAACGGCTACCTCTCTGACATCACCGAGCAGGTCGAAGGCGATTCGGATTGGGACTGGTCCGATTTCCAGTCCGGGCCGGCATCGCTGACCACTTATGAAGACGCGGTCGTGGGGGTCCCGATCATCACGGAGCGGACCGTCCTCTACTACCGCAAGGATCTGCTCGAAGAAGCGGGGCTCGAGGTGCCGACCACTCTCGACGAGCTCGATGCCGCCGCAGCGGCGATCCACGAACTGCACCCCGAGGTCGCCGGCTACATCGGCCGCACCGGCAAATCCGCGGCCGTGACCCAGTTCAGCGCATTCCTGTTCAGCTCCGGAGGCCAGTGGATCGACGAGGACGGCGCCTCGGCGATCGACAGCGAAGAGGCCCGCGGCGCCTACCAGTACTACGGCGACCTGATCAGCAAGCACACCGATGCCACCATCAACCCCGAGATGAGCTGGCCGGAGGCGTTCGCGGTGTTCCAGCAGGGTCAGGCCGCGTTCATCGCCGATGCCGACAGCCTCTACAAGAACATGACAGACCCCTCGCAGTCGACGGTCTCGGAGCAGGTCGGCTTCGCTGCCTTCCCCGAGGGGGATGCCGGTTCGAAGCCGTACAACGTGGCGGCGTGGGCCCTCGCGATCAACGAGAGCTCCGAGAATCAGTCCGCGGCGTGGCAGTTCATCCAGTGGGCGACCTCGAAGGAGATCACGCTCGAGATGTCGAAGCTCGGTGTGATGGGCGCTCGCACCTCGGTGTGGGAAGACGCGGACGCCACCGCCGAATACCCTGCCGAACTCGTCGAGGCGATCAAGATCAACGGTGAGAACGGTGTGGGCGAGGATCGTCCGCTCGTCATCCAGGTCGCCGAGGCCCGTGAGATCGTCGGTGAGCCGATCGTCGCCGCGATCTCCGGTGGGGATGTGGATGCCGCAGCCGAGAGCGCGAGCAAGGCGTTCGACGAGTTCCTCCTCGAAGACGCCGAGTAACCATTCCGAGTCCGTCGCCGCCCCGGAGTCCATCCGGGGCGGCGACGGCAGACCCTCACGGAAGCACTCATGACTGCACAACGCACCCCCGAGGACGTCGGGGCGAGGGAGCACTTCAGCCTCTGGGCCAACCGGCATCGCAAGTGGCTGTTCGCAGGTCCCTCGATCGTGTTCACCGCGCTGCTGCTCGCGATCCCGCTGGGCTGGACGCTCTTCCTGAGCTTCACCGACGCCAAGCGCTCGGTCAGGCGGAAGTTCGATTTCAACGGACTCGACAACTACATCGAGGTTCTCACCGACACCGAACGCTTCTGGCCCGCCGTCTGGCGCACATTCGCATTCACCGGTGGAGCGCTGTTCTTCGAGCTGATCCTCGGAATGATCATCGCACTGCTGCTGTGGAAGCCGTTCCGGGGTCAGGGCGTCGTGAGGACGATCATCCTGCTGCCACTGGTGGCGACTCCGGTCGCGGTCGGCATGATGTGGCGGCTCCTGTTCGAGCCGAACATCGGCTTCGTGAACGAGATGCTGTCCTGGGTCGGCATCCCCCCGCAGCCATGGTTGGCCGACCCGGCCACCTCGCTGGCGACGCTGACGTTCGTCGACATCTGGCAATGGACGCCGATGGTGGCGCTCATCCTGCTGGCGGGGCTCACGGGCCTCTCGGAAGAGCCGCAGGAAGCGGCGAAGGTCGATGGCGCGAACGGATGGCAGCGGTTCTGGTACGTGACGGTGCCGCTGATGCGGCCCGTGATCATCGCCGCTGTGCTGCTTCGCGGCATCGACGCGCTGAAGACATTCGACATCCTCTACGCCACCAAGGGCAAGGGCGGCGGCGCCTTCCATGACGTCGAGACGCTCAACGTCTACGCATACGGGTTGAGCTTCGACTACAACGAGTACGGATTGGCGTCCGCGGTTCTCATCCTGTTCTTCCTGCTGATCCTGGGTGTGATCTGGGTTCTCCAGATGCAGAGAAAGGGCAAGGACTCATGACGACCACGGCAGACACCCGCACGCTCGTCACCGGCGGTGCGAAGCCTCCGATGCGGCGTCGGCGGAAGTTCCGCTGGGGCCCGGTGGGACGATTCGTCGGGCTGGCGCTCATCGTGCTCGCCTTCCTCGGGCCGATCGTATGGATGGTGCTCGCGAGCTTCAAGCTCAACGTGCAGATCTACGATCCGACCAAGGCGTTCCTCTTCGATCCGACGCTCGAGAACTACGGCACGGTTTTCGATCCGCGCCGCGGCAACTATCTCGTCTACATCTGGAACTCGTTCTTCGTCGCCTTCATGGCCACGGCCCTCTCGCTCGTGCTCGCCGTTCCTGCGGCGTATGCGATGAGCCGATTCCTGATGAACAAATCCGCGATGGTGGTGCTGCTCGCGCGCATCATCCCCGGCGTCAGCCTGCTGGTGCCCTGGTACTTCATCTTCGCCCAGTTGAAGATGACCGGCGGCTATCTGCCGCTGATCCTCTCGCACATGTTCGTGTCGTTGCCGCTGATCCTCTACATCATGATGTCGTTCTTCGACCAGCTGCCGGAGGAGTTGGAGGAGTCGGCCCAGGTGGATGGCCTCACAGCGATCGGGGCGTTCTTCCGGATCACCCTGCCGCTGTCGGTGCCTGGCATCGCGACCGCGACGATCCTGTCGTTCATCTTCTCGTGGAACAACTTCATGTTCGCCCTCGTGCTCTCCGGCAACGCGACGAAGACGCTGCCGGTGGCGATCTTCGACTTCATCGGCTATGCCTCGATCGACTGGGGTGCGCTGATGGCGGCCTCGGTGGTCGTGACGACGCCGATCATGCTGATCGCACTGTTCACCCAGCGCTACATCGTGACCGGACTCACCGCCGGCGCGACGAAGGGCTGAGGCATGGGTGCGGGAAAGCCCACGTCGATCGTGGTGATGGGAGTGCAGGGGATCGGCAAGTCGACGATCGGCCGGATGCTCGCGCAACGACTCGGCGCCCGGTTCATCGACGGCGACGAGTTGCACTCGCCGCGAAACGTCGAGCTCATGGCCTCGGGGACGCCGCTTTCCGACGAGGACCGCGTCCCATGGCTGCACGCCGTCGGTGAGGCCCTCACCGCTCACGGGGACGGGGGTGGCGTCGTGGTCGCCTGCTCCGCCTTGCGGCGTGAATACCGCGATCTCATCCGCGGTCATGACCCACTGGTGTATTTCGTCGAACCGTGGGGGCCGATCGAGTTGGTGCGCGAGCGGGTGGGCTCACGTACGCACGAGTACATGCCGGCGTCTCTGCTGCAGTCGCAGTACGACACGCTCGAGCCGCTCGCCGCGGACGAGCGAGGCATCCGGGTCAGCGTGACCGCTGAGCCGGAAGAGATCGTCGATGTGGTCGCGAGCGACTACCGCTCGCAGACAGGAGGACTCGGATGACGGCCATGATCGACCGTGTCGAGTCCTTCCCCGTCGCGCCGCGCTGGCTCTTCGTGCGCATCGAGACCAGCGACGGGCTTGTCGGCTGGGGAGAGGCGTCGCTGGAGGGCTATGCGGATGTCGTGAAGGCAGCGGTGGATCAGTTCGCCGAGTACCTCATCGGCACCGACCCAGGGCTCATCGAGGATCACTGGCAGGTGCTCACCAAGAGCCAGTTCTACCGTGGCGGTGCGGTGCTCGCGAGCGCAGTGTCCGGCATCGACCAGGCGCTGTGGGATCTCAAGGGAAAGCGTCTTGGTGTGCCGGTGCACGATCTGCTCGGCGGTGCCGTGCGTGATCGGATCCGCGCGTACGGGTGGGTCGGAGGCGATGACCCGGCGGAGATAGCGGACCAGATCTCGGCGCAGCTCGATGTCGGGCTCACGGCGGTCAAGATGAACGGCTCCGGGAAGATGAGTCGCAACGGTTCGGTGGCAGAGCTCGACGCCGTCGTCGCACGGGTCGCCAGTGCACGCGCGACGCTCGGGCCCGACCGTGACGTCGCCGTCGACCTGCACGGTCGCTTCACTCTCGCGACGGCGCGTCGATTGGCACCGCTGCTGGAGCCGCTGCATCCGTTCTTCATCGAGGAGCCGGTCGTCCCCGAGAACTCGCACGTGATCGAGCGGATGGTGGACGCCACGACGATCCCCATCGCGACGGGGGAGCGACTGTACAGCCGACAGGAGTTCCTCCCGGTGCTGCAGGCCGGCATCGCTATCGCGCAGCCCGACCTCTCGCACGCCGGCGGTATCTCCGAGGTGCGTCGCATCGCGTCACTCGCAGAGACATTCGACGTCGTGATCGCACCGCACTGCCCCCTGGGGCCCCTCGCACTCGCCGCGTGCCTTCAGGTCGGTTTCGCGACGCCGAACCATCTGATCCAGGAGCAGTCGATCGGCATCCACTACAACAAGGGCGCAGAGGTGCTCGACTACGTGCTCGACACATCGCCGTTGAAATTCGTCGACGGCGGCTTCGAGCGGTTGACCGGGGTGGGCCTCGGCATCGAGATCGATGAAAGCGCAGTGCGTGAGGTCTCCTCCCGCTGGGAGAGATGGCAGAACCCGATCTGGCGTCACGCGGACGGATCGGTGGCGGAATGGTGAACATGCCCAGGAGAGGAACCCTACATTGATCATCGACAAAGCTGAGGTCATCGTCACGAGTCCTGGGCGCAATTTCGTGACGTTGCGACTGACGACGGACGAGGGGCACGTCGGCATCGGCGATGCCACTCTGAACGGCCGTGAGCTCGCGGTGGTGAGTTATCTCAAGGATCACGTGGTGCCGCTGCTGATCGGCCGTGACGCGCACCGCATCGAGGACACCTGGCAGTTCCTGTATCGCTCGGCATATTGGCGCCGGGGCCCGGTGACGATGGCGGCGATCGCATCGGTCGACATGGCGCTGTGGGACATCAAGGGCAAGGCGGCGGGGATGCCGGTGTACCAGCTTCTCGGCGGGGCGAGCCGCAGCGGGCTGATGGCGTACGGGCACGCGTCGGGCAAGAGCCTGCCCGAGCTGTTCGACTCGATCCGCTCGCACCAGGAGCAGGGATACCGTTCGATCCGCGTGCAGACCGGTGTGCCGGGGCTGAAGGCGATCTACGGCATCGCGTCGCAAGCCGTGGACACCGTCGACGGCAGCATCCGCTACGACCACGAGCCCGCCAGGCGCGGTGCGACGCCGATGGAGGAGGATTGGGACAGCCGTTCGTACATGCGGCACCTGCCAGGTGTCTTCGAGGCCGTGCGCAATGAGTTCGGTCCTGAGCTGCCGCTGCTGCATGACGGGCATCACCGCATGACGCCCATCCAGGCCGCGCGGCTGGGGAAGGATCTGGAGCCGTACGACCTGTTCTGGTTGGAGGACTGCACGCCGGCGGAGAATCAGGAAGCGCTGCGCCTCGTGCGCCAGCACACGACCACGCCGTTGGCGATCGGTGAGGTCTTCAACACGCTGTGGGACTTCAAGGATCTGATCCGGGAGCAGTTGATCGACTACGTGCGGGGTGCGGTCACGCACATGGGAGGGATCTCGGCTTTGAAGAAGACGCTCGACTACGCGGCGCAGTATCAGATCAAGTCCGGCATGCACGGACCGACCGACATCTCGCCCGTGGGGATGGCTGCCGCGATGCATCTTGGGCTTAGCATCCACAACTTCGGCATCCAGGAGTACATGCAGCACTCCCCGCAGACCGATGAGGTCTTCCAGCAGTCCTTCACCTGGGAGAACGGCATGCTGCATCCTGGCGACCAGCCGGGACTCGGCGTCACCCTCGATGTCGACGAGGCGGGCAAGTATCCGTACGAGCAGGCGTACCTGCCGTACAACCGCCTCGCCGACGGCACCGTCCACGACTGGTGACGGACATGACCACCACGATGTCGGCCGTGATCAAACGCGGCCCGGGGCCCGAGGGGATCGCGATCGGAGCGGTGGAGGTTCCGATCGCAGGGCCGGGCCAGGCGATCATCGACGTGTTGGCGACCGGGATCTGCGGCACCGATGTGCATATCGCCCACGACGAGTACGCGCACGAACGTCCCGTCGTCATGGGACACGAGGTCCTCGGCGTCGTCTCCTCCGTGGGCTCGCAGGCCGATGCCGGCTGGCTCGGAGTGAAAGTCGCGGTCGAGACGTATTTCTCGGCGTGCGAGGTGTGCGACATGTGCCGGGCCGGACGACGCAACCTCTGCGCAGATCGCCGCTCGATCGGGTCGTTCCGCAACGGCGGATTCGCGGAGAAGATGCTCATCCCGGTGCTCAATCTGCATCGACTACCCGACACTCCAGGAGAGCTCGACGGTGTGCTGAGCGAACCCCTCGCCTGTGTGGCGCAGTGTCTGCTCGATCCGCCCGTCGTGCAACCGGGGGACCAGGTGCTCGTCACCGGCCCCGGTGCGATGGGCCAGCTCGCCGCGCAGGTCGCGAAGGCATCCGGCGGTGTCGTCACGCTCGCAGGGCTTCCTGTCGATGCCGAGCGGCTCGCCGCGGCCGCCGCGATCGGCATCGAAACCACGACAGAGACGCCGGTGGGTGACTCGTTCGACGTCGTCATCGAATGCTCAGGGTCGGCACAGGGCGCCGCGATCGCGCTGCGCGCAGCACGTCGAGGAGCCCGTTACGTGCAGGTGGGGATATTCGGACGCGACGTCACGCTGCCGTTCGACACCGTGCTGTACAAGGAGCTCACCGTCACCAGTGGGTTCGCGTCGACTCCGACGTCGTGGCGCACCGCGATGCGGCTCATCGAGGAGGGCGATGTCGTGCTGACACCGCTGATCACCGAGCAGGTGCCGCTGAACGACTTCTTCGAAGCCCTGGATGCCGCAGCGCGCGGCGCGGGGCTGAAGACCGTCGTCGTGCCGAAGGACGGACGGGTTCGCTGACGGCGAAGACCGGATGTTCGCGGGCCGGTCATGATGTCGGCGTCGCTCGCTAACGTGAGCGCATGACAGAAAGCCAACTCACAGTACGTCCGGCGACCTCGGAGGACGTCGCCGCTCTGGTGCGCCGCGCGCACCAGGATTCACACATCATCACGATCGTCTCCGGCGGCCACGGGCCGTGGTCGCGCGATGCATCAGACGGAATGCGCATCGAGCTGACCGAGCTCGCCGACATCCGGATCGACGGCACCACTGTGCACGTCGGCGGTGGAGCGACCTGGGGTGCGGTGGCGGCGGCGCTCTCCGAAGCAGGGCTGGCCATCAGCTCCGGCGACACGTCCACCGTCGGCGTCGGCGGATTGACGCTGGGCGGCGGTATCGGCTGGATGGTGCGTGCATGGGGACTCGCGATCGATCAGCTGGTGGGGGCGCAGGTCGTCACGGCGTCAGGGGAGATCGTCGAGACCTCCGCGGACGAGAACGCGGATCTGTTCTGGGGACTGCGCGGCGGTGGGGGCAACTTCGGTGTCGTCACGCGCTTCGACTTCGAGGCGCACCCGATCGCAGGGATCGTGCACGGAGAGTATGCGATCGGCGGGGATGCCGGTGCGGCCTTGCGCGCCACTCGCGACGTGATGCGCAACGCACCGCGCGAGCTGACCGTGACATACATGGACATTCCGGCGATGGATCCGAGTGCGCCGGCAGGGGCACGTCTCGCCGCAGTCTGGGCGGGGGATGACGAAGCGGCACTGCGATCCACGCTCGCGCCGATCGCAGCGCTGGAGGGGATCGTGGCTGATGTGACGACCCCGGCGTACCGCGACATCCTGCTCGAGATGCCCGCGCCGGAGGCGGGGGAGGAAGCGCCTGCTCCTCCCGGTTTCATCGGGGGCAACGGCCTCTACGCCGAACTCGATGACGAGCTCATCGACCGGCTCGTGGCGTTCCGCGCGGCGTACCCGGCGTCCGTGGTGTTCCTGCGCTCGCTCGGTGGGGCATTCGGCGACGTGCCTCAGGAGGAGACTCCGTTCCCTGCTCGATCGGCGTCATGGTTCGTGATGGCCGGAGGATTCGACATTCCTGGGATGATCGATGACGCCGCACGAGCCTCGATCCTCGCCGACTGGCGTCAGATCGAATCGGGTCGTCTCGCCGAGTACGGCAACTTCGCCGACACGGAGCGACCCCAGGCAGTGGCCGGCATGTTCACGACCGCTGGTTACGACCGGTTGCGCACGGTGAAGGCGAAGTGGGACCCGCAGAACACCTTTCGACGCAATCACAACATCGCCTCGTGATGCACGAGGGGCCGGTGACCTCGCGGTCGCCGGCCCCTCCACGCGTACCGCGTGTCAGTGAGTGTCTTCGGCTTCGATCTCGGTGCGGTCGCCTGACCACAGCGTGTGGAAGGTGCCTTCCTTGTCGATGCGCTTGTAGGTGTGCGCGCCGAAGAAGTCGCGCTGCCCCTGCACGAGGGCTGCGGGGAGGCGGTCGGCACGGATGCCGTCGTAGTACGACAGCGACGACGAGAATGCAGGGGCCGGGATACCGGCCTGAGCTGCCGCGACGACGACGCGGCGCCAAGCGGACTGCGCACGCGTGATCGCCTCGGTGAAGTACGGTGCGGTCAGCAGGACGGGCAGATCGGCGTCGTCGGCGTACGCGTCGGCGATGCGGTTGAGGAACTGGGCGCGGATGATGCACCCGCCGCGCCAGATCTTCGACACTGCCCCGAGGTCGATGTTCCAGTCGTACTCTGCCGCGCCGGCACGGATCTCGTCGAAGCCCTGGCTGTAGGCGACGATCTTCGAGGCGTAGAGGGCGAGGCGGACGTCTTCGATGAACGCGTCGTGGTCGTCGACGATGAACTCGTCGTCGGGGCCGGGGAGCGCGGTCGCGACGGCGCGCTGTTCGGGGTGCGAGGACAGCGATCGGGCGAAGGTGGCTTCGGCGATGCCGGAGACGGGTACGCCGAGAGCGAGGGCGGTCTGCACGGTCCACGCACCGGTGCCCTTGGCGCCGGCCTGGTCGACGATGACGTCGACGAGCGGCTTGCCGGTGGCCTGGTCGATCTGGCGGAGCACCTCGGCCGTGATCTCGATCAGGTAGGACTCGAGCTCGCCCTTGTTCCATTCGGCGAAGATCTCCGCGATCTCGGCCGGTGTCTTGCCGGTGCCGCGGCGGATCAGGTCATAGGCCTCTGCGATGAGCTGCATGTCGGCGTACTCGATGCCGTTGTGCACCATCTTCACGAAGTGGCCGGCGCCGTCGTGGCCGATGTGCGTCACGCACGGCTCGCCCTCGGCGACTGCGGCGATCGACTTCAGGATCGGTCCGAGCGTGACCCACGACTCGTCCGAGCCGCCGGGCATGATCGACGGGCCGAGCAGTGCGCCCTCTTCACCGCCGGAGATCCCCGCGCCGACGAAGTTGATGCCGGTCTCGCGGACGGCCTTCTCTCGGCGGATCGTGTCGGGGAAGTACGCGTTGCCGCCGTCGACGATGATGTCGCCCGGCTCGAAGACCTCGGTCAGCGCCTCGATCACGGCATCCGTACCGGCGCCGGCCTTGACCATGATGATCGCGGTGCGCGGCTTCTGCAGCGATGCTGCGAACTCGGCGTAGTTCGTCGCCGGGATGAACCCGGCCTCGGGGTGCGCCGTGACCAGCTCTTCCGTCTTCGAATAGCTGCGGTTGAAGATCGCCACCTTGTTGCCTTCGCGGGACGCAAGGTTGCGGGCGAGATTCGAACCCATGACGGCGAGTCCGACGACTCCGATGTTCGCTGATGCTTCGGGCACAGACTGCTCCTCGATTGTGAAGTAGGGGACGGTCCCAGAATATCGCTGCGGGTACGGTCCGTGCGCGTGTGTGTCGCCGGATGCCGCGGCCCGATGACCGAAGCTCAGTCCTTGCGGTAGCTGGTGCGTCCCATCGAGAACAGCGCACCGATGGTGAACACGGTCGCGCACACCGTCATGGCACCGATGAGCCAGAGGAGGACGTGTGAGAGGAAGGCGCCGTCGAGCATGCCGGACTCCGAATTCTGCGAGGGGAAAGAAGCTGAGTTTCAGCCTACTCGGTGATCCGGTACGATAGAGGAGTTCCTCGGCGAGGGATGCTTCGCGTGCGCGGCATCCGTTATCGACGCGGCGAACCAAGCCTCGTGGCTTTTTCGCACGTCTGTGTCCGGGAAGCCGACCAATAGACCACCACGCGGCGAGTTCGTCGTGTGCCCCGAAGGAGAATCCATGTCTGAGGACACCAAGGTCCACGCCGAGGTTCGCGAGCAGTTCGGCAAGGGCTTCGCCCGTCGCCTGCGCGCAGCCGGCAAGATCCCCGCCGTCATCTACGGCCACGGCACCGAGCCAGTGCACGTCGCACTGCCCGGCCACCAGGTCTCGCTCATCATCCGCCGCGCGAACGCGCTGCTCGAGCTCGACATCGAGGGAACGGCTTCGCTCGCGCTCGTCAAGGACGTTCAGCGCGACCCGGTGCGCCAGATCATCGAGCACATCGACCTTCTCGTCGTGAAGAAGGGCGAGAAGATCCAGGTCGACGTTCCGATCGTCGTCGTCGGTGAGCCGTTCGCAGGCACCGTAGCCAACCTCGATGCGACTTCGCTCGCCGTCGAGGTCGAGGCCACGCACATCCCGCAGAACTTCGAGGTCTCCGTCGAGGGACTCGAAGAGGGACAGCACATCACTGCTGCCGACGTGAAGCTCCCGAAGGGCGCATCGCTGCTGGCCGACCCGGAGACCCTGATCGTCGCGATCTACGTCCCGACGGCTGAAGCCACCGAAGACGAGTCCGATGAGGTCTCCGCCGAGGGTGAGGCCGCTGAGGCACAGTCCGAAGAGACCGCCTCGGAGTAATCCACTCGCACTTCGTGCACAGGCACACCACTGCAGAGGGGACGCGAGCACATCGCGTCCCCTCTGTCGTATCCTGACGACGTTCGAAAGGCGTGAGAGGTATGGCCGACACCTGGCTGATCGTGGGACTGGGCAATCCTGGACCCCGGTACGAGGCGACACGGCACAATGTGGGGCAGCTGGTCGTCGACGAACTCGCCGCACGCCGTGGCGAGAGCTTCCGTGAACACAAGGGCGGTGCTCGCGTCGTGGAGACCTGGGTGCGCCCCGGCGGCGAGAAGCTCGTGCTCGCGAAGCCGAACACGTTCATGAACGTCTCCGGCACTCCGGTGGCAGCTCTGGCCAGGTTCTATTCGGTGCCACCCGAGCGCACTGTCGTGGTCCACGACGAACTCGACATCCCGTTCGACACGCTCAAGCTCAAGATCGGCGGCGGGCACGGCGGACACAACGGCGTACGTGATGTCGCGCGCGCGATCGGCACTGCTGACTTCCCCCGAGTGCGCGTCGGCATCGGCCGGCCACCTGGACGGCAGGATCCAGCAGACTGGGTCCTGTCACCGTTCGGCAAGACCGAGCGGGAGACGCTTGCGATCCTCGTCGCCGATTCGGCGGATGCGGTTGAACTGCTCGTCACCGAAGGCCTGCTGGCCGCACAGCAGAAGCATCACGCTCCGCGCTGATCCCGCCTCAGCAGTACGGTGCGATCAGGCGCCGTAGAACGTCGCGGAGCCGGCGCCCGCACCGACTCCGAGTGCGACACCGACCACTGTGAAGAAGATCACCGGACCGATCACGCCGAGAATCAGCGCAGTGATGCCCCATGCGCGACCCGCGCGCTTCACGATCGCCATGATCCCGAGGACGATCGAGGCGATGCCCGCGAGCGTGCCCAGCCAGAACGACACCTCGCCCATCAGCACCTGATCGCGCACTGGAGCGAGGAAGGACAGATCGCTCATCGACTCGTTCATCTCCTGCATCACGGTCGGGAGCCTGAAGCCGATCTGATACCCGGCGGCGCCGCCGATGATCGACGCGACCACGGCGGCGACGACCGACAGTGCGAACGCCACGATGCCGAGCGCTGAGGATTTGGGTGCCTGCGGAGCATCGGATGGCTGATACCCACCCTCAGGTGCACCGTAGCCGCCGACAGGCGCCGGATATGCGCCGGGAGGCGCCTGGTACGCCGGGGCAGGGGGCAGCTGGCTGTCCGGGGCGCCAGGCGTCTGATATGCGGGCGCCGGGTACGACGGAGTGATCGGCGGGTGTTGGCCGGGCGCCATCGGAACCGGAGGCACATGGCCGTTGGGCGAGGGCGGCGGAAGCTGCGGGTCGGTCACGCACACCATCCTAGAGCGCGGGTCTGACGGGCTCGTCAGACTCGACGCAGCAGGCCGACCTTCTCGTAGGCATCGGCGAGTGTCGCATCAGCCGCCGCATCGGCACGTGCCGCGTTCGCGGCGAGGATGCGGTCGAGTTCGGCGGGGTCGTCCAGGAGCTCGAGTGCGCGGGTGCGCACCGGCTCGAACTCAGAGACGACGACCTCGGCGAGCCCCTTCTTGAAATCACCGTAGCCGCGGCCGGCGTACTCGTCTTCGATCGAGGCGACCTGGCGGCCCGAGAGCGCCGCATAGATCGTCAGCAGGTTCGAGACGCCAGGCTTGGCCTCCCGATCGAAGCGCACGCTGCCTTCGTTGTCCGTCACGGCGCGCATGACCTTCTTGGCCGACTTGGCCGGGTCATCCAGCATCCAGAGCACGCCGGCGTCGCTCTCGGCAGACTTGGACATCTTCGCCGTCGGATTCTGCAGGTCGTAGATGCGTGCCGTGTCTTTCTGGATCACAGGCATCGGCACTGTGAAGGTCTCGCCGAAGCGCGAGTTGAATCGCTCGGCGAGATCGCGGGTCAACTCGACATGCTGCTTCTGATCGTCGCCGACCGGCACCACGTCCGTCTGGTACAGCAGGATGTCGGCGGCCATCAGCACCGGATAGGTGAACAGACCGACCGAAGTCGCATCCGCGCCGTAGCGGGACGACTTGTCCTTGAACTGGGTCATGCGCCCGGCTTCACCGAAGCCGGTGATGGTGCTGAGGATCCACGCGAGCTCGGCGTGCGCACGCACGTGGGACTGCACGTACAGCGTCGACTTCGAGGGCTCGATTCCTGCCGCGATGTACTGCGCCGCAGTACGGCGCGTCTTCTCGCGCAGCTCGGCGGGGTTGTTCGGCTGTGTCAGGGCGTGCAGGTCGACCACCGAGAAGTATGCGTCGTATGAGGTCTGCAGGTCCCGCCACTGCAGGAGCGCCCCGATGTAGTTTCCGATCTGGAGGGAGTCGGCGGAGGGCTGCATTCCTGAGTAAAGGCGAGGTTTCGTCACGGTCTCAATCCTACGGGGATGCCGGCGAGCACTCTGCGCCGCTCGCGATCGGCTCACGGATGCCCGCATGATCGGGTGCCGCTTACCCCCGGGCCGGCAGCAGGCCGTCAGAACGAATAGTCCACTACCACCGGGGCGTGATCGCTCCAGCGCTCTGCATACGATGCGGCGCGTGCCACGCTGTATGCCTCGACCCGCGCGGCGAGCGACGGCGTCGCCAGGTGGTAGTCGATGCGCCAGCCGCTGTCGTTGTCGAACGCCTGACCTCGCATCGACCACCAGGTGTAGGGCCCGTCGATCTCGCCGTGGAAGCGCCGCCCGACATCGACCCAGCCGAGACCGCGCCCGGTCGTGCCGTCGACGCCGGTGATCTCCGTTCCCGCCTCACCGAGGAAGCGATCGAAGTATGCGCGCTCGCGGGGGAGGAAGCCGGCCTTCTTGCGGTTGCCGCGCCAGTTCTTGATGTCCAGTTCGCGGTGACCGACATTGAGGTCGCCTGTGACGAGCGCGAGAGCGTCATCTCGGCCCAACTCCACGAGTCGATCTCCGAACGCCGCGAGGAACTTCCATTTCTCCTCTTGCCTCGGTGTCTCGGCCTCGCCGGAATGCACGTAGGCGCTCACGACCGTCAGCGTGCGGTCGCCGATCAGGAAGTCGCCTTCGATCCAGCGGCCCTTCGAGTCGAAGTCTTCTGCCCCGAAGGTCGTGCGGGCCGCGAGTGCGGGCGCGCGGCTCGCGATCGCGACGCCGGCGCGGCCCTTCGCTGTCGCCTCATCGTGGACGATCGACCAGCCGGGAAGGGCGGCTTCAAGGTGTTCATCCTGACCGCGGACCTCTTGCAGGGTGAGGATGTCGACGTCTGCGGTGTCGAGCCAGCTGCTCATCCCGTTTCGGGCTGCCGCCCGGATTCCGTTGACGTTTACCGAGGCGATACGCAGATGAGGCATACGATCAAGCCTAGCCAGCGCCTCCGACATCGCGTCGCGACCGCGCGAGCTCTGTCAGCAGCCGATGAGGGGCAGCCGTGTTCGGCGTCGTGATCTTCGGCGGGTCGGCGAGGAGCTCGTCGAGTTCCGCCTCCGCCGCGCGCACCGCACGCTGTGCGCTCCACGCGCGGTACCAGCCGGCATCGTCCTGCGCTTGTCTTGCCTCACGCAGACGCACCCGTGCGGCGACCACCAGCGCCTGGTACTCGGCGGCGATGCGCTCGTCCTCGTTCTGCTGCAGGAGCGGAAGATCGCGGTCCTGGGCCGAGACGGCGATCCATGCAGAGGCCACCAGCATGACGACGCCGTTGATGCGGAACCACAGCAGGAGTCCGACGAAGATCGCGAAGGTGGCCAGGAGCGGGTTCGTCGGGGTGTAGCTCAGCAGGAACCCCGCACCGAACTGCAGCAACGTCATGGCCCCGCCGCCGAGCAGCGCACCCGGCCAGATCGTGCGCCAGCGCAGGGAGGTGCCGGTGAGGAATCGGAACATCGCCGCCAGAGCGGCCGACAGCAGCACGAACGAGACCACGACACTGCCGATGCGGATGAGCGCATCGACGGCACCGGATCTGTAGCCCCACCCGAGCTGCGTGAGGAGCCAGCTCAACAACGCCGCACTCGCAGAACTGAGTGCGGAGCCGAGGATGAGCGCGATACCGAAGATCGCCGCGGCGAGCAGGTCCCGCGCCTTGAGCAGCACGTAACTTCGTCGGTCAGGAGGAAGGCCGAAGATGTCCCGGACGGCACGGCGGGAGAACGTCACCCACCCGATGGCCGTCCAGATCACCGCTCCGAGAGCTATGAGACCGGTGACGCTGAGGACTCCTGTCATGTTCGCGGCGATCTCCTTCGCCTCATCAGGGGTGAGGAAGTCGCTGTCAGGACTGATCAGGTTCGGGACATAGCTGTTGACCACGCCGATCAGCGCGTCGACGGCCTCGTTGCTGCCGCCGAGCCACAGCCCGGCGATCGCGAACGCGAGGTAGATCGCTGCGAAGATCGCGAAGAGCGCCTGGTAGCTCACACCGGCTGCGAGGAGGAATCCGTTGTTCTGGAGGAAGTGGCGCCAGACGCGCACAGGGAACAGCGCGAGGGTGCGCCGTGCCAGGGCGGTCGCGCGCTCCACGGCACCGTCGACGCGCCCGGTGGACGCATCCGCCTCAGAATCAGACACGCCCTCACCCTATCCAAGGGCGAGGGCGTGTATGGGACGCGTCAGGTCAGCGTCGTCCGCGAAGGACGGCCTGCTTGACCTCGGCGATCGCCTTGGTGACTTCGATGCCACGGGGGCACGCCTCCGAGCAGTTGAAGGTCGTACGGCAGCGCCAGACGCCTTCCTTGTCGTTGAGGATGTCCAGTCGCACATCGGCGTTGTCGTCACGGGAGTCGAAGATGAAGCGATGCGCGTTCACGATCGCGGCCGGGCCGAAGTACTGCCCGTCGGTCCAGAACACCGGGCAGGACGAAGTGCACGCTGCGCACAGGATGCACTTGGTGGTGTCGTCGAAGATCGCACGGTCGGCGATCGACTGCACGCGCTCCTTGCCCTTCTCGGGCGTGGAGTTCGCGACCAGGAACGGCTGCACCTCGCGGTAGGAGGCGAAGAACGGCTCCATGTCCACGATGAGGTCCTTCTCCAGCGGAAGGCCCTTGATCGCTTCGACGTAGATCGGCTTCGAGATGTCGAGATCCTTGATCAGCGTCTTGCAGGCGAGGCGGTTGCGGCCGTTGATGCGCATGGCATCCGAGCCGCAGATGCCGTGCGCACAGGAGCGGCGGAACGACAGCGAGCCGTCGACCTCCCACTTGATCTTGTGCAGTGCGTCGAGCACTCGGTCAGTCGAGAACAGTTCGACGTCGTAATCCACCCAGCGCGGCTCGGCATCCTGCTCGGGGTCGAATCGGCGGATGGTGAAGGTCACCAGGAAAGACTGGATGGCGGGGTCGGCCGCGGCCGGTGCCTCTGCGACAGCGTTCGACATTGTCAGTACTTCCTCTCCATCGGCTGGTAACGGGTCATGACGACGGGTTTCCAATCGAGCTTGATGTGGTCGGCCGGCGTCGACGAGTGCGGGTCGCCGGTCAGATAGGCCATCGTGTGCTTCATGTAGTTCTCGTCATCGCGCTTCGGGAAGTCGTCGCGCATATGCCCGCCACGGCTCTCCTCGCGGTTCTGCGCGGCGTAGACGACGACCTCGGCGATGTCGAGCAGGAAGCCGAGTTCGACGGCCTCGAGCAGGTCGGTGTTGAACCGGTGGCCCTTGTCATCGACGTAGACGTTCTTGTAGCGCTCGCGCAGCTCAGCGATGACCCCGAGCACGTGCTCGAGGGACTCCTGAGTGCGGAACACCTGAGCGCCCAGGTCCATCTCCTCCTGCAGCTTCTTACGGAGGACGGCGACACGTTCGGTGCCCTTGCTGTCGCGAAGCTGCTCGAGCAGCCCTGAGACGAATCCTGCCGGGTTCTCCGGCAGCGGGACGAACTCTGCGGTCTTGGCGTACGCGACCGCGTTGTTGCCTGCGCGCTTGCCGAACACGTTGATGTCGAGCAGCGAGTTGGTGCCGAGGCGGTTCGAACCGTGCACCGAGACGCACGCGCACTCGCCGGCGGCGTACAGGCCCGGAACGACGGTGTCGTTGTCGGCGAGCACCTCGGCGTTGTTGTTGGTGGGGATGCCGCCCATCGCGTAGTGCGCGGTCGGCATGACGGGCACAGGGTCGGTCACAGGGTCGACGCCGAGGTACGTGCGGGCGAACTCCGTGATGTCCGGGAGCTTGGTCTCGAGCACCTCGGCGCCCAGGTGGGTGCAGTCCAGGTACACGTAATCCTTGTGGGGGCCTGCGCCTCGTCCGTCGAGCACCTCCTGCACCATGGATCGCGCCACGATGTCGCGGGGCGCGAGGTCCTTGATGGTGGGTGCATAGCGCTCCATGAAGCGCTCACCAGAGGCGTTGCGCAGGATCGCGCCTTCACCGCGGGCGCCCTCGGTGAGGAGGATGCCGAGACCGGCGAGTCCGGTCGGATGGAACTGGAAGAACTCCATGTCCTCCAGCGGCAGGTTCTTGCGCCACACGATGCCCACGCCGTCACCGGTGAGGGTGTGCGCGTTGGATGTCGTCTTGTAGATCTTGCCGAAGCCGCCGGTGGCGAAGACGATCGCCTTGGCCTGGAAGACATGCAGCTCTCCGGTGGAGAGGTCGTAGGCGACGACACCGGCGACCTGCGTGCCGCCGTCCTCGCCCTTGACCGTGATCAGATCGAGCACGTAGAACTCGTTGAAGAAGTTGATGCCGAGCCGGACGCAGTTCTGGAACAGCGTCTGCAGGATCATGTGACCCGTGCGGTCTGCCGCGTAGCAGGCTCGGCGGACGGGTGTCTTGCCGTGCTCTGCCGTGTGACCGCCGAAACGACGCTGGTCGATCTTGCCCTCTGGGGTGCGGTTGAACGGCAGACCCATGTTCTCGAGGTCGATGACCGCGTCGATGGCCTCCTTGGCGAGGATCTCTGCGGCATCCTGGTCGACGAGGTAGTCGCCACCCTTGACCGTGTCGAAGGTGTGCCACTCCCAGCTGTCCTCCTCGACGTTCGCGAGGGCTGCTGCCATGCCGCCCTGCGCTGCGCCGGTGTGCGAGCGGGTCGGGTAGAGCTTGGAGATCACCGCCGTCTTCGCGCCAGGTCCCGCCTCGATCGCCGCCCGCATGCCGGCGCCGCCGGCACCGACGATGACGACGTCGAACTGGTGGTAGTGCACGCCGTCGCGGACGACGGAATCCTGTGTCTCAGTAGTCACTTCTCGTTGCTCTCTTCTCAGTTCCCGACGACGCCTGCGGCAACGCAGGTATCCCACAGCGTGCTGGACTCGGTCACGCCGAGGCAGGGGTCGAAGGTGAAGACGACCAGCGTGCCGAGGACGATCAGGAGTCCGGCAGCGAGGCCGATCGCCCAGACCAGGGCCTTACGCACCTTCTCGTTCGTCACGTAGTCGTTGGTGATCGTGCGCATGCCGTTGCCGCCGTGCAGCAGAGCGAGCCACAGCATGAGCACGTCCCACCACTGCCAGAACGGCGTGGCGAACTTGCCGGCGATGAACGCGAAGTCGAGGGCGTGGATGCCTTCGCCGACCATGAGGTTGACGAAGAGGTGGCCGAAGATCAGGACGATCAGCACGACCCCGGAGGCGCGCATGAACAGCCAGCCCCACTTCTCGAGGTTGACGCCACGGCGACGGCGCGCCGGTGCGGCGACGGTCTGAGCGGACATCAGTGCCCCCCTCCGAACCCGGCGAACGCGAGCATCAGGTGACGCGGCACGAAGCCGGCCATCAGTGCGATCCACACGGCGATGACGCCCCAGAACAGCTGTCGCTGGAAGCGGGCGCCCTTCGACCAGAAGTCGATCAGGATGATGCGGAGACCGTTGATGGCGTGGAACACGATGGCCGCGACGAGGACGACCTCGCCGAGCGCCATGATCGGGTTCTTGTAGGTGCCGATCACGGCGTTGTACGCCTCGGGGGAGACCCTGATGAGTGCTGTGTCGAGCACATGCACCAGCAGGAAGAAGAAGATCGCGACTCCGGTGATGCGGTGAAGCACCCATGACCACATGCCTTCGCGACCCCTGTAGAGGGTTCCGCGTGGCGTCTTGGAAGTGGTCTCCGAAATCGACGGTGCCAAGCGAGTGCCTGCGGACACGGTCGTCCTCCCTGATCGATACGAGGTCGGCAGCGCGTACTGGGTCTGAGCTGACCGCAGACGTGCCCGATCGTGCTCCATCCTATTCCCGTTAGATCCTCGGGAGCGACGAAGGGTCGCCTAAGTATCTCGACGTCGAGATTGTTTCAGGCGGCTACGCTGGGGTCATGAGCGAGCTGATCGAGGACTTCTACGCCGTGATCCCCGCAGGGGGTATCGGAAGCCGCCTGTGGCCGCTTTCCCGCGCAGATGCGCCCAAGTTCCTCCATGATCTGACCGGCTCAGGCAACTCCCTGCTGCGCGACACCTGGGATCGGCTCGAGCCGCTGGCCGGCGCCGATCGCATCGCCGTCGTCACCGGCCGCGCGCACCGTGCGGCCGTCGAGGCGGAACTGCCCGGCATCCCCGATCTGAACGTGTTCCTGGAATCGGAGCCGCGCGAGTCGGCTGCGGCGATCGGTCTCGCCGCGGCCGTCCTGCACCGCCGCAACCCCGACGTGATCATCGGCTCGTTCAGCGCCGACCACGTCATCCGCGGCACGCGCGTGTTCGAGTTCGCAGTGCGCGATGCCGTGGAGGTCGCGCGCGAGGGATACATCTGCACGATCGGAATCCCGCCCACCGAGCCGGCGGTCGGCTTCGGGTACATCAAGAAGGGCGAGGAACTCGTCGTGGACAGGGCGCGCGAGGCTGCACTCGTGGAGAGCTTCGTGGAGAAGCCGGACCTCGAGACGGCCAAGGCGTACCTCGCCGATCGCGACTACCTGTGGAACGCGGGAATGTTCATCTCGAAGGCGAGCGTCCTCCTCGACGAGCTGGCCACCAACGAGCCGGAGCTGCACGCCGGTCTCATCGAGCTCGCCGAGGCGTGGGACGATCGTGACCGTCGCGGCCCTGCGGTCGACCGCATCTGGCCGGGGCTGAAGAAGATCGCCATCGACTACGCGGTGGCCGAGCCGGCCGCTCGCCGTGGCCGCCTCGCTGTGATTCCAGGGCACTTCGACTGGGACGACGTGGGGGACTTCGCCTCGCTCACCAAGCTGATCAGCAACGGTCGCAAGAATGACCTGGCAGTGCTCGGCCCGAAGGCCAGAGTGCTCTCGGATGCCGCGACCGGAATCCTCGTCAGTCAGACCTCTCGGGTGATCAGTCTCGTCGGTGTGAAGGACATCGTGGTCGTCGATACTCCCGACGCGCTGCTGGTCACGACGACCGAGCATGCGCAACGGGTGAAGGGCGTCGTGGAATCCCTCAAGCTCACCGGGCGTGGAGACGTGCTGTAGTCATTCGTCACGGGTCTATTGCGAGTTTGTAACCATTAACCGCAAGCGTGATGTCGTTTGGCGTAACACTGGGTAACTTATCCCCACGGGGCTCTGCGAATGGCGCAGGCCAGTAGTCGTGGAGGCTTACGTGACCATTTCCACCAAGAAGCGCGCTCTCGCCGTGCTCGTGGCGACAGGCGTCGCCGTCGCACTCGCAGGCTGCGGAGCCGCTCCGGAGGACAACGGCGGAGACGCCGGCGGCGAGACGATCGATTTCCTTCCCTGCATCGTCTCCGATGCCGGCGGATTCGACGACAAGTCGTTCAACCAGCTGTCATACGAGGGCGTGGTGCAGGCTGCCGATGAGCTCGGCGTCGAGTACAAGAACGTCGAGTCCAACAGCGAGACCGACTTCGCGCCCAACTTGGAGAGCCTCGTCTCTCAGGGCTGCAACGCCGTCGTCTCGGTCGGGTTCGCGCTGTCAGCCGCGACCGTCGAAGCTGCGACCGCCAACGAAGGCATCGACTTCATCCTCGTCGACGACGCCGCCGACAACGACTTCGACGGCGAGAAGGACGCCGAGAACGTCAAGCCGCTGCTGTACGACACGGCTCAGGCCGCGTTCCTCGCCGGCTACCTGTCGGCCGGTTACTCGGAGGCAGGCAAGGTCGGCACCTACGGCGGCATGGAGTTCCCGACCGTCACGATCTTCATGGACGGCTTCTACCAGGGCGTGAACTACTACAACGAGCAGAACGGCACCGCCGTCGAGGTCGTCGGCTGGGACGGCAAGGCCGGCTCGTTCACCGGTGGCTTCGAAGCAGGCCCCGAGGCCAAGACCGTCGCGCAGAACATCATCGACCAGGGCGTCGATGTGCTCCTGCCCGTCGGCGGACCGATCTACCAGTCGGGTCTGCAGGCCATCAAGGAGTCGGGACGCGACATCGCACTGATCGGCGCCGACGCTGACCTGTTCGTCACCGACCCGACGACCGAGGACTTCGTGCTCACCTCGATCCTCAAGGACATGAAGCTCTCCGTCTACGAGGCGACCATGAGCAGCGCGAACGAAGAATTCGACGCCGAGGCCTACATCGGGACGCTCGAGAACAAGGGCGTCGGCATCGCCGAGCTCCACAACTTCGAGGACAAGGTCGATCCTGAGCTGTGGACTGAGGTTCAGGACTTGCAGCAGCAGATCATCGACGGTGAGGTCACCGTCACCTCGTACCTCGGCTGATCGAGGAACGAACCACAGGGGGAGGTCGGCGACCCGCCGGCCTCCCCTCGCCGTTGCCCGGGCTCCCACAGGAACCTGGGACGAAGCACCTTTGCTGATTAGGATCTGACACATGAAGCTTGAACTGCGCGGCATCACGAAGAGGTTCGGCGCGCTGACGGCCAACGACCACATCGATCTCACCATCGAACCGGGAGAGATCCACTGCCTCCTCGGGGAGAACGGCGCCGGGAAATCGACGCTGATGAACGTGCTCTACGGCCTGTATCAGGCGGATGAGGGCGAGATCCTGCTGGACGACGTCGAGCAGCACTTCGCGGGCCCCGGCGACGCGATGGCCGCCGGTATCGGCATGGTGCACCAGCACTTCATGCTGATCCCCGTGTTCACGGTGGCCGAGAACGTAATGCTCGGCCACGAGAAGACGACGTTCGGGGGACGTCTCGACCTCGCCGCAGCTCGTGCGATGGTGCGCGAGATCTCCGATCGCTTCGGTTTCCAGGTCGACCCGGACGCCGTCGTCGAAGACCTTCCCGTCGGCGTGCAGCAGCGCGTGGAGATCATCAAGGCGCTTTCGCGCGATGCCAAGGTGCTCGTGTTCGATGAGCCCACAGCCGTGCTCACGCCGCAGGAGACCGACGAACTGATGGCGACGATGCGTCAGCTGCAGGCCGGCGGCACCTCGATCGTGTTCATCACCCACAAGCTCCGCGAGGTTCGCGAGGTCGCGGACCGCATCACGGTCATCCGGCTCGGCAAAGTCGTCGGAGAAGCGTCACCGACGGCCAGCAACGAAGAACTCGCCTCACTAATGGTGGGGCGCGCCGTCGAGCTCAAGGTGCACAAGGACGCACCGAAGCTGGGCGAGGAACTGCTCATCGTGAAGGAACTCACGGTCACCGATCCGTTCGGAACCGTGCTCGTCGACGACGTCTCGTTCTCGGTACGAGGCGGTGAAGTGCTCGTGATCGCCGGTGTACAGGGCAACGGACAGACCGAGGTGACCGAGGCGATCGTCGGCCTGCAGCCGCGCGTCGAAGGCAGTGTGCGCCTCAACGGCGCCGAACTGGTCGGGCGATCGGTGCGCGACATCCTCGACGACGGAGTCGGGTTCGTCCCGGAGGACCGCAGCGTGGACGGACTGGTCAAGGAGTTCTCGATCGCCGAGAACCTCATGCTCGACCGTTCGGTCGGCGGACCGTTCGTCAAGGCAGGCACCCTGCAGCTGGGCGCGCTCGATGATTTCGCTCGCGAGAAGATCACCGAGTTCGACATCCGCACCCAAGGACCGGCGCAGCCGGCCGGACGTCTCTCGGGCGGAAACCAGCAGAAGGTCGTGCTGGCCCGCGAGCTCAGCCGGGAACTCTCGCTGTTCGTCGCGGCGCAGCCGACGCGAGGCGTCGATGTCGGCTCGATCGAGTTCATCCACAAACGCATCATCGAGACCCGTGACTCCGGCATCCCGGTCATCGTCATCTCGACGGAACTCGACGAGGCCGCGGCGCTCGCCGACCGCATCATGGTGATGTACCGAGGCAAGGTCGTCGGCATCGTGCCAGGCGACACCACCCGTGAGCAGCTCGGCCTGATGATGGCCGGAATGATCGAGACCGACACGACGGCCGTGGCCGCCACGACGGCAGCCGACACCGAGGAGACCAGCGCATGACCGGCCCAGAGCTGAAGCCGATCGCCTCGGCGCCCGCTGACTTCGGCACGGAGTCCGCGGGCCAAGGCACCGAGCCCTCACGTTGGCACGGAGCCTTCCGGCGCATAGTGACCGGCAACGGGCTGATCTCGGTGCTCTCGGTCATCCTGGCGCTCATCGCAGGATCGATCATGATCGCGTTCACCGATCCAGAGGTGCAGAGCACAGCGGGCTACTTCTTCGCGCGGCCCGGTGACATGCTCGCCGCCGTATGGAGCTCGATCTCCGGAGCGTATGTCGCGTTGTTCCAGGGCGCGATCTACAACTTCCGCGTCGATGGCTTCGCCGCCGGCATCCGCCCGCTCACAGAGACGCTGAAGTTCGCCACGCCGCTCATCGCCGCCGGTCTCGGAGTCGGACTCGCCTTCCGTGCCGGTCTGTTCAACATCGGTGGCCAGGGCCAGATGCTGATGGCCGCCGCTGCCGCCGGCTGGGTCGGCACGAGCATGAATCTCCCGTGGCCCCTGCACATGCTGGTCGCCATCGTCGCCGGCATCGTCGCCGGAGGCATCTGGGCGGGTATCGCCGGAATCCTGAAGGCCCGCACCGGTGCGCATGAGGTGATTGTGACGATCATGCTCAACCACATCGCCGTCTATCTGCTGGCGTGGATGCTGGCCACGCAGGGCATCCTGCAGGCGCCTGGTTCGAACAATCCCAAGACGGCTCCGATGGCGGATTCCGCCGTGCTTCCCGGCATCCTCGGACCCCAGTACAAGCTCCACGCGGGCTTCATCCTCGCCCTGATCGCCGTCGCCTTCACCTGGTGGCTGCTGGAGCGGTCGAGTCTCGGCTTCCGATTCCGCGCCGTCGGGGAGAACCCCAGCGCCGCGAAGGTGGCGGGCATCAGCGTCGGGAGAATGTACTTCTACGTCATGCTCATCGCCGGAGGTCTCGTCGGCATCGCCGGCGTCAGCCAGATGCTCGGGACCGTCACGAGCGGTTTCGGTGGTGATATCGACGCCGGCATCGGCTTCGATGCGATCACCGTGGCCCTGCTCGGGCGCTCGACACCATTGGGCATCCTGGCCGCGGGCATCCTGTTCGGCGCATTCAAGGCCGGTGGGTTCGCCATGCAGGCATCCGAGAACGTGCCGATCGAGATCGTGCTCGTCGTCCAGTCCCTCATCGTGCTGTTCATCGCGGCGCCGCCCCTGGTGCGTGCGATCTTCGGCCTGCCGCAGCCGGGTGCGCGGAGGAAACCGAACAAACCCAAGAAGCCGAAGAAGAACGCGGCGCAGATCGCCGAGGAGGTGTCCGCATGACAATCACGGCTGAAGCGGTGGTCAGTGACGAGCAGCGTCACGTCGCCATCACCTCCTGGAAGACGCCCATCATCTTCGGGCTGTTCACCGTGCTGTTCGCGCTGCTGCCGCTGCTCGCCCCGCGCGAAGGCGACAGCACATTCCGGCTCGTCCGCTCCGCTGACGCGGCCATCCAGCTTCCGGAACTCGTGCTTCCCGCCAACGCCACGGCGTGGGTCGCCGTCGTCCTGCTCGCCGCGATCACGGCACTGTCGGTGGTGTGGACGCGTGCTCGCCGGCGGCTGCCGCTGTGGTTGACCGTCGTCTACGTGATCGTGCTTCTCGTCGGCTTCCTCGCCTGGGCATCGGCAGGAGGGACTCTTCCGATGATCGGCCTGCTCGGCGGTGCACTCGCGCTCGCGACGCCTCTGATCTTCGGTGCTCTGGGTGGAGTGATCGGAGAGCGGGTGGGCGTCGTCAACATCGCGATCGAGGCGCAATTGCTGGCCGGCGCGTTCATGGCTGCGCTGGTCGGCTCGGCGACCGGGAGTCCGTGGGCCGGTCTCATCGCCGCCATGGTCGCCGGTGTACTGGTGTCGCTCGTGCTCGCCGTGTTCGCGATCACCTACTACGTCAATCAGGTGATCGTCGGCGTCGTGCTGAACGTGCTCGTGGCCGGGCTTACGACGTTCCTCTACCGACAGGTGCTCAACGCCAACCCCGAGACACTGAACTCCCCGCCGCTGTTCCCGGTGCTCCCGATCCCGTTGCTCAGCGAGATCCCCGTTCTCGGGCCGGTGCTGTTCCGCCAGACGATCATCGTGTATCTGATGTACATCACGGTGTTCCTGGTCTGGTACGGCCTCTACCGCACCCGCTGGGGGCTGCGGCTGCGAGCCGTGGGGGAGCACCCGCAGGCTGCTGACACCGTCGGCATCAAGGTCGCCCCCACGCGTTACTGGAACATGATGCTCGCCGGTGCCATCGCAGGCATGGGTGGCGCGTTCTACACGCTCGTCACGAACCCTCAGTTCGGCCGGGAGATGACCGCAGGTGCCGGCTACATCGCGCTGGCCGCAGTGATCTTCGGCAAGTGGGACCCTGTGCGCGCCACCTTGGCGGCGCTGCTGTTCGGCTTCGCCACCAACCTGCAGGGCGTGCTCTCGGTGATCGGCTCCCCGGTTCCGAGTCAGTTCATGCTGATGCTGCCGTACGTCGTGACGATCTTCGCCGTCGCCGGGCTTGTCGGGCGGTCGCGCCCGCCGGCAGCCTCCGGCGAACCGTACATCAAGAGCTAGAGGAACAATGACTGACATCGACTGGGACGAGCTGCGTCAGGTCGCCACCGACGCCATGCACAAGGCATACGCCCCGTACTCGCGGTACAAGGTGGGGGCGGCCGCCCTCGTGGACGACGGCCGCATCGTGGCCGGCTGCAACGTGGAGAACGCGTCGTATGGCGTGACCCTGTGCGCCGAGTGCGCGCTGGTGGGTGACCTTCACATGTCCGGAGGGGGAAGGCTCGTCGCGTTCGTCTGCGTGAACAACGACGGGCAGACCATCATGCCGTGCGGTCGCTGCCGTCAGTTGCTGTTCGAGCACTCCATGCCGGAGATGCTGCTGGAGACCGTGTCGGGCATCCGCACGATCGACGAGGTGCTGCCGGACGCGTTCGGCCCGCGCGATCTGGAGGACGTCCGATGACCCTTCGACAGGATCAGGGAGCAGCTGTAGAGCCGTTCGACGCGATCGACGTCATCCGCGCCAAGCGCGACGGCGGGGTCGTGCCTGAGGCCGCCCTTCGCTGGATCGTGGATGCGTACACGCGCGGCTACGTCTCGGATGCGCAGATGGCTTCCTTCGCGATGGCGGTGTTCCAGCGCGGTATGCAGCGCGACGAGATCCGCGTGCTGACCGATGCCATGATCGCATCGGGTGAGCGGATGAGCTTCACGTCCCTGGGCAAGAAGACCGTCGACAAGCACTCGACCGGTGGCGTCGGCGACAAGATCACCCTTCCCCTCGCCCCCCTGGTGGCGTGCTTCGGTGTCGCGGTGCCGCAGCTCAGCGGCCGCGGGCTCGGACACACCGGCGGAACGCTCGACAAGCTCGAGTCGATCCCCGGCTGGCGCGCCGCGCTGAGCAACGAGGAGATGTTCGCGCAGATGCAGGGCGACGTCGGTGCGGTGATCTGCGCCGCGGGCTCCGGTCTCGCGCCCGCAGACAAGAAGCTCTACGCCCTGCGGGACGTCACCGGCACAGTCGAGGCGATTCCGCTGATCGCATCGAGCATCATGTCGAAGAAGATCGCAGAGGGGACGGATGCGCTCGTCCTCGACGTGAAGTTCGGCTCAGGCGCCTTCATGCAGGACATCGACCGCGCTCGTGAGCTCGCGCAGACCATGGTCGCGCTCGGCACCGACTCGGGGGTGGCCACCACTGCATTGCTCACCGACATGAACGTGCCGCTCGGTCTCGCGATCGGCAACGCGAATGAGGTCCGCGAGTCCGTCGAGATCCTCGCCGGAGGTGGACCCGCCGACGTGCGCGAGCTGACCCTCGCTCTGGCACGCGAGATGCTCGCGCTCGCAGGACACCCGGATGCCGACGTGGAGGCTGCGCTGGATGACGGTCGGGCGATGGACAACTGGAAGGCGATGATCCGCGCGCAGGACGGCGACCCGGATGCTGCGCTTCCGACCGCACGCGAGACGCATGTCGTCACGGCCCCGGCCGACGGCGTCGTGACTCGTATGGACGCCCTTCCGTTCGGTATCTCGGCCTGGCGGCTCGGAGCCGGACGCGCCCGTGCCGAGGACCAGGTCGTGCATGCCGCAGGCATCGATCTGCACGTCAAGCCCGGCGACCATGTGGCGGCAGGCCAGGCGCTGTTCACGCTCTCGGCAGAGGACGAGGCGCGCTTCCCCCGCGCCCTCGAGGCGCTCGATGACGCGTGGTCGCTCGGGGACACCGCGCCCGGGATCGGGCCACTCGTCCGGGAGCGCATCACCGCGTAGGCTGGAGGCGCCTTCGCCGAGTCTGTCGGGGCGCCGATTCCGAGAGGACACCATCCATGTCGATCGCTGCCGACGGTGACAAGAAAGTGCAGGGGATCTCGCTGCGCTCGCTGCCGAAGATCTCGCTGCACGACCATCTCGATGGTGCGGTGCGACCGTCGACGATCATCGAGCTCGCCGTGGACGCGGGACTGGAGCTGCCTGCCACCGACGCGAGCGCTCTCGGAGACTGGTTCGCTGCGCAGAGCGACTCCGGATCGCTCGTGAACTACCTGAAGACGTTCGAGCTCACGGTAGGCGTCATGCAGACGGCCGACGGCCTCACGCGCATCGCGCGCGAGTTCGTCGAGGATCTCGCCGACGACGGCGTGATCTACGGCGAAGTCCGTTGGGCGCCGGAGCAGCACCTCGCGGGCGGACTGTCGCTCGACGAAGCCGTCGAAGCGGTGCAGCAGGGCATCGAGGACGGCGAGGACGCCGTGGATCGCTCCGGGCGCAGCATCCGCGTCGGCCAGATCCTCAGCGCGATGCGTCACAGCGATCGTTCCGTCGAGATCGCCGAGCTCGCACTCGACAACCGCGAAGGCGGCGTGGTCGGTTTCGACATCGCGGGTCCGGAAGACGGTCACCCGGCCTCGGATCACCGTGAGGCGTTCGATCTGCTCGCCGAGAACTTCTTCCCTGTCACGGTGCACGCCGGCGAGGCCGCGGGCCTCGCATCCATCCGCAGCGCGCTGATCGACGGCCGTGCGCTCCGTCTCGGTCACGGCGTGCGCATCGTCAGCGATCTCGACGTGATCGAGCGCGACGGCGACGAGGTTCAGGTGCGCTTCGGCGATCTCGCGCGCTGGGTGCGCGATCGGGAGATCCCTCTCGAGCTGTCGCCGTCCTCGAACGTGCACACGGGTGCGATCGAGGCCTGGGGCACCGAACTCGCCGATCACCCCTTCGATCTGCTCTACCAGCTGGGCTTCTCAGTGACGGTGAACGTCGACAACCGCACCATGAGCCGCACGTCTCTGACCAGGGAGCTCGCGCTGCTCGTTGACGCGTTCGGCTACGACCTCGACGACCTGGAGGCCTTCCAGTTCAACGCGGCATCCGCGGCGTTCCTGCCAGTCGAGGAGCGCGAGGAGCTCGTCGAGATGATCGCCGAGGGCTTCCAGAACGACTGACCGGACGCCGCGCAGCCATGCCCGCTCCCGCTGTCTTCATCGCCGGCCCGGCATCCTGGAACTCGATCGTCGTCCTCGATCGGCTCCCCGAACCGACGCCGCACATGCAGTTCGCCGAGGCGAGCTGGGAGACCGTGGGGGGAACGAGCGCAGGCAAGGCACTGAGTCTCGCAGCGCTCGGAACGCCGGCCGTGCTGTACTCGCTCGTCGGGGCTGATGAGTCAGGAAGCAAGGTCGAAGCGGCGTTGGCTGCGGCCGGAATCGACGTGATCTGGGGAACCAGCGCCACGACCGAGCGGCACCTCAATCTGATGACTCGCGCCGGGGAGCGCGTCTCGCTCTATCTCTCAGGGGTGTCGGAGCAGACGGCGCAGGTGCCCGACGACGTGCGAGCGGCCATGGCCGATGCCGAGGTCGTCGTGCTCGATCTCGCGGCTGAGCCGCTGCGGCTGCTGCCACTCGCGAAGGCGAGCGGCAAAGCGGTCTGGGTCGACGTGCACGACTACGACGGCGAAGCCGAGTATCACCGGCCGTACCTCGCGGCGGCGGACGCGGTCTTCTGCAACGCTGACAACCTGGTCGATCCGGTCGGATTCCTGCGATCACGCGTCTCAGCCGGGGCATCGTTCGCGGTGTGCACGCTGGGCGCCGGAGGCGCAGTCGCAGTCGATGACGACGGCGAGATCTATCGGGTGGATGCGGTGCCCGTCGATGTCGTCGACACCAACGGTGCCGGTGACGCATTCTTCGCCGGAGTGCTGGCGGCACGGCTGGACGGCGCGGCTCTGCCTCAGGCACTCGCGTCCGGCGCGTCGTCGGCATCGACGGCTCTCGGCACCAGGCACCTGCATCCGTTGCTCGACAGCCTGCTGTGACACCCGCGCGCTGAAGGCAGGACTCAGGGCGCGGAATCGACCTCGCTCGTGAACGCGCCGACGAGGCTGGTCAGCTGGTCGGTCATGTCTTCGTCGGAGATCGTGGGTGTTCCGTCGCCTGCCTGCGGCCCGTACGCTCCGAACGAGGAGTGAGCTGCCCCCTCGATCTCGACGAGCTCGGCGGCCTCCGGCAGCAGGTGCCTGGCGTCCGCGATCTTCTCCGGCGTCGAAAGGCCGTCCGCACTGCCGGCGATGCTCAACACCGGCAGATCCGTGTCGCTCAGGTCTGTCGCGCAGTACGACGCGAACAGCACGAGTGCATCGGCATCCGTCGCGAGTTGGCAGGCCCGCACGCCGCCGAGGGAATGGCCTCCGGCCATCCACAGATCGATGTCTGGCGCGAGTGAGGTGAAGGCGTCCAACGGGCGCAGATCGAAGAAGGCGAGATTGAGCCACGGCTTGGTGATGACGACGGTGATGTCGTCTTCCGCGGCGAGCTGCTGCAGCGTCGCGGCATATGCCCACGGGTCCACCTTTGCGCCGGGGATGAAGACGAGACCGATGTCAGAGGATCCGTCTGAGGGGGACAGGACGATTCCCGCCGCGTCATCCGTGATCGTCACGTCGGGGTTCGCACGTACGGCAGCAAGAGGCTCGGCCTCGGCCCCGCTCACGCCGATCTGGCTCCAGGCGATCGTCCCCCCGACGAGGAGGACGACGAAGACGAGGACACCCCATCCGACCCAGGCAAGGATTCTCCGACGTGGTCTCTTCTGCACATCGTCAGTCTTCTGCACGATGTCAGCGTAGTCGCGACGTCGGCGTGCTCATCTCAGCGCGTCACGCTCGCGGCGCACGGCTGAGCGGTACGCATGGTTGTTGACGTAGTACGCCATGCGATCGAGACCGAGGTAGCGGTAACCGCCGGTGACGTCCGGCCATGGACTGCCGGTCACCCGCTCGCGGAATCGCTCGGCGCTTCCCGGCGCTCTCTCGGAGGCTGCGAGGTAGCTCGCCAACAGCTCCGCCTGCTCGAACCGTCCCTGCCAGCCGATGCCGGATGCTTCGATCATGCCCATCATGTACAGACCGTTGAACGTCGCAGGGAACATGTTCAAGAACAGCCGAGGAGCGGCGCCCCGCCACTGCAGGTGCTCCCGATCGACGAACGGATAGTCCAGACGGTACCCGGTGGCGAGCATCACAAGGTCGTAGTCACCACTCGATCCGTCACGCAGCCGTGCGGTGCGACCGTCGAATCGCTCGACATCGGCGCGCACGCGCAGGTCGCCCTGCCCGAGATGGTTCAGCACCATCGTGTTGACGATCGGGTGGGATTCGTAGATGCGGTAGTCGGGTGCGGGGAATCCGAAACGCACGGGATCGCCGGTGAACGCCTTCAGAACGCGGGAGTCGAGTGCTTGTTTGATGCGTGCCGGGAGGGGCCGACCCTGGTTGAGCGTGTCGCTGGGCCTGCCGAACAGGTAGCGCGGTACGAAATAGTAGCCGCGCCGCACACTCATGTCGACGGATGCGGCGTGATGCACGGCATCCACGGCGATGTCGCAGCCGGAGTTCCCTGCGCCGACGATCAGCACTCGTCGCCCGTCGAGCTGCGACGCGCTCTTGTATGCACTCGTGTGCATGAGTTCTCCGGCGAACTCACCCTCGAAGGACGGCACATTGGGTTCCGCCAGGGTGCCGTTCGCGATGATGACTCCGGCATACCAGCGCGTGCTCTCGCCGTCCGGCCCGGTGGACGAGAGATCCCACCCGCCGTCGCGTGGTTCGAGCCGGGTGACGCGGGTGTTGAAATGGAACAGCGACGTGAGTCCGAAACGATCCGCGTACGACTGGAAGTAGTCGCGCAGCACCCGGTGGCTCGGGTAGTCGACTCTCGTTCTCATCGGGAATTCGGCGAACTCCGTCGTCGTGCGGGATGAGATCAGATGAGCTGATTCGTACATCGTGCTGCGCGGGTTCGTGATGTCCCACAGACCCCCGACTCCGTGGGACGCCTCGAAGCCCTCGATCTCGATGCCCTGCACCTGCAGCGCCCGCGCCGTGGCCAGGCCCGACGGCCCCGCGCCGATGACGGCGTATCTGCTCATGGTGCTCCCCGCACGACGGTGTGCTCGATCTGTCGCCCCCCCAGGCTCGATCGTAGCGGCATCGTCGTGCGGGAAGTCGTCAGAGCGTGTGCAGCTCCTCTTGTCGCGAGGCGAACACCTCGTGGACGGCGCCGAAGAGCGGATGCTCCGGCTCCAGACCGGTGACGGTCGCGGTGAGCACATCCGCATCCTCGGTACGCAGCATCCGCTGCAGTTCGACGGACTGCTCATCTGATGCGTCGTCGAAGGCGATGGCCGCGGCCACGGCGGCGACGAGCGCCGACGTCGACAGTCCACGTTCCGCGGCCTGGACAGCCGGGCCGATGAATCGTTCGTTGCGCGACAGCTTGCGCAGCGGCTGGCGCCCGACTCGCTGCACCGTGTCGACGAGCTCGGGGTTGCGGAACCGCTCGAGGATCGTGGCGCGGTACTCGGCGAGCTCGTCGGGATCCAGCCCGTGCACGACGGTGAGTACCGCCGAGGTCTCCTCCAGCGCCGCGCCGACGCGCGCGGCGATCAACGGATCGGCGAGCGCATCCGAGATGCGCACATGGCCCGCCTGCGCACCGAAGTACGCCGTCGCCGCGTGCCCCGTGTTCACGGTGAACAGCTTGCGCTCGATGTACGGGCCGAGGTCGTCGACGAAGTGCGCGCCGGGGATGCTCGGCAGATCGTCACCGAAGGGACCGGACTCGATCGCCCACTCGAAGTACGGCTCCACGGTCACATCCACACCACCGTCCGCGGGCTGCGCCGGCACGATGCGGTCGACGGCGGTGTTGGCGAACACTGCGCGATCGGCCGCGGACCGATCCAGTTTCTCGATCTCGGCGCGCAGCTGATCAGTGGCGCCGATCGCGTTCTCGCACGCCATGATCTTCAAGGGCCCGAGGTCGGGGGAGCGACGCTTCAGGCCGGCGACGATCGTCGGAGCGATGAATCGCAGCACGGTCGGACCGACCGCGCACGTGACGAGGTCGGCGGTCGCGACCTCATCGGCTGCGGCATCCGGGTCCGTCTGGCTGTTCACCGCACGATAGCCCGTGACCTTTCGGTCGACGCCGCCAGGGCCGGCCTCATGCACCGTGTACGAGTCCGTCTGGTTGATGGCGTCCACCAGGGCGCCGGCGACGTCGGAGAAGACGAGCTCGTAGCCGCCTTCGTGCAGCAGCAGTCCGACGAATCCGCGCCCGATGTTGCCGGCGCCGAAGTGGACGGCCTTCATCCTTCGTTCACCGCCGACAGCAGTGCGTACAGCTCATCCGGCGTCTCGGCCGCGTTGAGCTTGGCGACATCGTCCTCGTCGGAGAACAGGATCGCGATCTGGGAGAGGATCTCGAGATGCTCGTCGCCGCGACCGGCGATACCGATCACGAACGTGGCGCTCTCCCCGGCCCAGTCCACACCGCCGTCGTACCGCACGACCGAGAGCCCGGAGTCGAGGATGGCATCCTTCGTCTCGTTCGTGCCGTGGGGAATGGCCAGGCCGTTCCCCATGAACGTCGAGACCGTCTCCTCGCGCTGCCGCATCGCGTCGACGTAGGCGGGGGTGACGGCGCCGGCCGCGACGAGGATGTCCGTCGCCTCCTGCAGCGCTTCGTCCTGGCTGGCGGAGCCGGAGTGGATTCGGACCTGTCCGATGCTGAGAACGCTCATTCTTCTTCCTTCTTCTGTGACTGCACCATTTCGACGACCTCTTCATACTGCGGCGCATTCATGAAGTTGTCGACCGAGACGTGGAGCGAATTCGGGGACTTGCCCTTGGCGCGATCGGTCAGCTGCTGCTGGGTGATCACCAGGTCGGCGGTGCCGTCGAGGTTCGCGATGGCCTGGTTCGTGACCTTGACGTCCTCGATGCCTGCCTTCTTCAGCTTGTTGCGAAGAACGCTCGCCCCCATCGCCGACGAACCCATGCCGGCGTCGCAGGCGAACACGATGTTCTGGATCGGCGCGGTAGCAGTCGCGGTGGATCCTGCCGCAGCAGTGCCACCTGCGGCCGCGGATGCGGCGAGGTTCGAGAGGTGCTCGGACTTCTTGCCCTTGTTCGCTTCGGTCTGCGCGATCGCCGCACCGAACGTGTCGCCTTCGGCCGCGAGGTCGCGCTTGCGCGAGGCGCGCAGGATGACGCCGGTGATGAGGAAGGTCACGGTGGCGGCGATGACGACCGACAGATACACGACCAGCAGGTTGCCCACGCCGGGGCCGATGGCGGCCGCCGTCACCGCGATGATGCTTCCAGGTGCCGCCGGGAACGCGAGCCCGCCTCCGAGCAGCATGTTGGTCGTGACGCCGGCGGCGCCACCGGCGATCAGGGCGAGGATCGTGGTGGGCTTGCTGAGCGCGTAGGGGAAGTAGATCTCGTGGATGCCACCGAAGAACTGGATGATCGCCGCGCCGGGTGCGGACGCCTTGGCCGCTCCGACGCCGAAGAACGTGAACGCCAGCAGCAGCCCGAGGCCGGGGCCGGGGTTGGCTTCGATGAGGAACAGGATCGACTTGCCGAACTCCTGCGCCTCCTGGATGCCGAGCGGCGTGAACACGCCGTGGTTGATCGCGTTGTTCAGGAACAGCACCTTGGCCGGTTCGACGATGATCGACACCAGTGGCAGCAGCTGCAACGAGACGAGCCAATCGACGGCTGCTCCGAGCACGGTGCTGATGCCGAGCATCACCGGGCCGAACGCGAAGAAGCCGGCGATCGCGAGGATCATGCCGAGGATGCCGGCGGAGAAGTTGTTCACCAGCATCTCGAACCCGGGGCGGATCTTCCCGTCCCAGAGCCGGTCCATCCGCTTGGTGATCCATGCCGCGAGCGGCCCCATGATCATCGCCCCGAGGAACATCGGGATGTTGGTGCCGACGATGACGCCCATCGTGGCGATCGTCGCGACGACGCCACCGCGTTCGCCGTAGACCAGGCGACCTGCCGTGTTCGCGATGAGCAACGGGAGCAGATAGGTCACCATGGGGCCGACGAGGCCGACGTACGCGAGGATGTTGCCACCGTCGCCCTCGGCCACGGCCGTCATGGCGCCCTGCCACTCGATGACGGCGATGTCGCCGCCGCCGCCGATGATCTCGGCGACGCCCACCCAGTGCCATCCGAACGGGCTCTCAGCACCGAAGAACCCGGCGGGGATGAACAGCATCGTGATGAAGCCCCAGGCGATGAAGGCGGCGATGTTCGGCATGATCATTCCGGAGAGGAATGTGCCGAGTCTCTGCACTCCGACTCGGAGGCCGCCCTTCTTCGGGGCGTCGGTTGACGTCGTCGTCATGATGTCGTCTCTTTCTGGTGTGTAGGAAGTGCCGCGGCGGCTTCAGCCACGGCGTTGCGGGCACTTGCGGCATCATCTGCCGCGAGGGCGACCTCGGCGAGGTGCTTGGCCTCATCGAGGGTGCGCTCGGAGAGCGCGAGTCGTACATCGGCGAGCGCTGCCGACGCCATGGACAAGCTGGTGGCGCCGAGACCCACCAGCACGACCGCCAGCAGCGGATCTGCAGCAGACTCTCCGCAGACGCCGACCGGCTTGTCCAGGCGCGCACCTGCGGCGCCGACCTCGCCGACCAGCCGGAGCACCGCGGGATGCCACGGGTCCTGGAAACCTGCGACGGAGCCGAGCATGCGGTCGGCGGCCATCGTGTACTGGGTGAGGTCGTTCGTGCCGATCGAGGCGAAATCGGCGTGCGCGAGCACCCGGTCGGCGAGCAGTGCGCTCGCAGGCACCTCGACCATGACGCCGGCGGTCTTCAGCCCGTATTCGCGGGCGAGGCCGGTGAAGTAGGCGGTCTCCTCCACGGTGGTCACCATCGGAGCCATGACCCACAGATCCGCGTCCGTGGTGGCATCCGCCTCGGCGAGGGCCGTGAGCTGCTCCCGGAGGATGTCCTCGCTGGCGCGCAGCGACCGCAGCCCGCGAAGACCCAGTGCGGGATTCTCCTCGTGCGCGTCGTTGAGGAACGCCAGCGGTTTGTCGGCGCCGGCATCCAGCATGCGCACGACGACCTTCTTGCCGGGGAAGGCACTGAGCAGTTCTCGATACGACTCGCGTTGTTCGGCCACAGTGGGCGCGTGGGCTGAGGAGAGGAACAGGAACTCGGTGCGGAAGAGACCGACGCCTTCGGCGCCGCGCTCCACCGCGTCAGCGGCATCCGAGGGCTTTCCGAGGTTGGCGAGCAGCGCGACGGCCGTGCCGTCGGCGAGGGCACCAGGGGTGAGCGGCGCGCCCTCGGCGGCATCGCGCGCCGCTGCTCGCTGAGCGGCTCGCTCGAGCTGCTCAGCAGTGGGGTCGGTCGTGACGGTGCCTGCCGCCGCGTCCACGATGACGGTCGTCCCTGTTGCCAGCGTCGTGGCGTCCGTCGCCCCCACGATGGCGACGATCCCCTTCTCTCTGGCGAGGATCGCCGTATGGGAAGTCGGTCCGCCGTCCGTGGTGATCAGCGCCAGCACCTGTTCGAGGTCGAGCAGTGCGGTGTCGGCGGGCGCGAGGTCGCGGGCGACGAGAACGAACGGGTGTCCTGGGTCCGGGACGCCTGGCGCGTCGAGTCCGCGCAGGTGGGCGAGCACGCGCTGCGCGATGTCGTCGAGATCGGCTGCTCGCTCGCCGAGGTAGCCGCCGACCGCTTCCAACGTGGCACGGAAACCGGCGAAAGCGTCATGCACGGCCCATTCCGCTGTGCCGCCGTCATCGATGCGGGAGTCGACCTCATCCTGCAGCGTGGGGTCCTCGGCGATCATCGCCTGAGCCTCGAGCACCTCCTGTGCGGAGCCACCCGCCGTGTCGGCGCGCTGCTGAAGCTCCGCGGCGACCGCCGTCACGGCCTCTCTTGCGCGGGCGCGCTCGGCATCTGCGCCGATCGTGCTCGGCGTGTTCTCCGGCGCCGGCAGCGCTTCGGCCATACGGACGACGGGCCCCTGCCCGATGCCGCGGCCGATGCCGACGCCGCGCAGCTCGGTCATCCGGCCGCCTCCTGATCGTGGTCGGTCGTCAGCAGCTCCGTGAGGGTGTCGAGCACTCCCTCGGCGCCCTCTCCGTCGGCCGACAGAGTGACGTAATCGCCGTGCTCGACAGCGAGCGCGATGACGCCGAGGATGCTCGCGGCGTTGACCGGCTTGCCTGAGTCCTTCGCGATGGTGACGGGGATGCCTGATTCCTTCGCCGCCTGCGCGAAGAGCTTCGCCGGTCTTGCGTGCAGTCCGTGTGAGGATCCGATGCGGACGGTGCGTGAGATCGCGGTCATGATGTTCCTTTCGCAGTGGGCGGGGAGTCGAAGAGGCTCGTGCGGGCGACATCAAGAGTCCTGGTGCCGTCACGATCGGAGAACACGTCGTCCGGAAGCACGGCGACAGGACCACGCGTCGCGGCGCGGATCGCATCGAGGCGGTCGGCGAGATGCGGGCCGACGAGCACGAGATCCGCGAAAGCGGTGGAGATCGTGCGCTCGGTGCCGGCGGCGGTGTCCCAGTCCAGACCGGCAGCGGATGCTGCACGCCGCAGTCGCTGGGCGACGAATGTGCTGGACGCTCCCGCGCCGCACACCACCAGGATCCTCATCGATGCCACCTCTTCCTGTCCTCCATTCTGGGAAGTAGCTGGGAGCCGCGCCACCAGGTTCCCTTCCGCCCCTGCGGAACGTTCGGCTCCGACCCGTCGTCGCCGCGGTGCTGGCATCATGGGAGCATGTCGCGCCAGCGTCAGGATCAGCTCCTGCAGACCCTCCTCCGGCAGGATGACTGGGCGACGGCGGCAAGCCTCGCCGATCTGTTCGGCGTGACGCCGCGCAGTATCCGCTCCTACGTCGCAGCGCTCAACACCCGCGCGGCGGCCGGCGACGCCGTCGAGTCGGGACCCGCCGGATACCGTGCGGGCACAGGCGCTCATGCGACTCTGCGCTCGCGCGCGACGGGGGAGTCGGCTCCGCGCGACCGCCTTCACACCGTCGTGCGAATGCTGCTGGACGAATCCGGCGGCATCGACGTGTACGCGACGGCGGAGCGGCTGCACGTCAGCGAGGCCACCCTCGAGTCAGACCTCGCCCGGGTGCGCGGGCTGCTCGACGGCACGAACCTTCGGCTGGAACGCGAGCGGGAGATCGTTCGGCTGCGGGGAACGGAGATCGCGCAGCGCCGCCTGCTGAGCCGTCTCGCGCATGACGAGATGGATGCCGGATCGTTCCATCCGGAGAGCATTCGCCGCGCGCTCACCGGCAGCGCCGTCGCCGCTCACGCCGTCGCACCGTTCAAGACCGCGCTCGTCCGAGAGCTCGGTGCGCTCGGGTACTACGTGAATGAACTCGCGATCTCCGATGTGCTGCTGCACATCGCGATCGCCGCAGACCGGGTCTCGGCCGGTCGCGCACTCGAGACCCCGCAACCCGGCGCCTCCGAAGAGATCTCGAAACTGGGCGACGTCATCACGCAGCTCGCCGCCGAGCACTTCGGAGTGGCTCTCGGCGGAGGCGACAGTGCACACCTCGCGACACTCGTGCTCACCAGGGCGATCGCACCCGGCCAGAGTTCAGGCAACGGTGCGGCTCGCAGCGGCGTCGACCAGGGCGTCGAAGCCGCGGTCCGCGCCGAGATCGTGCAGGCGGCGGCGGACTACCAGGTCGATCTGGTCGATGAGGCCTTCATCCTGCGGCTGGCGCTGCACGTGCAGAACCTGCTTCGTCGCGCAGAGGAGCGGGCATGGACCCGCAATCCGCTCACCCGCTCGTTGAAGTCGTCGTATCCGATGATCTTCGAGGTCGCAGTGTCGATCGCGAGCGGTCTGCATGATCGGCTCGGAGCGCCCATTCACGACGATGAGATCGCATACATCGCCATGCACATCGGCGGGCGGCTGGAGCGCAGTCGCAAGGCCGAATCGATCCTCACAGCGACGATCGTCTGCCCGGGCTACTACGAGCTGCATGAACTGCTGCGTTCGAGCGTGGACCGTTCGCTCGGGTCATCGGTCGAGGTCACCAGCGTCGTCACGAGCGTCGACCCGGACTGGGCGGCGATCGACACCGACCTCGTGCTGAGCACGATCGAACCAGGAGCGACGGGGGAGCGGTATGTGCGCATCCAGCCGTTCCTCACGGACGCGGATGTCGAGCGCGTGTCGCAGGCTGCGGCACGGATGCGTCGCGCCCGCCGTCTCACCCGTCTGCGCGAGGAGCTGTCGCGCTACTTCGTCGCGGACGCGTTCGTGAGGCCACTGCCCGACGAGGGCGAAGAGGCCGTGATCCGTCGTCTCGGCGGGCTGCTCGTGGATACCGGTCTCATCGCAGAAGACTACGTCGAGAACACGATCGTCAGGGAGCGCATGTCGTCGACGGCCTTCACGGACGCGCTGGCGGTGCCGCATGCACTGCAGATGACCGCGCAGCGCACCGCGATCGCGATCGGCGTGGCAGACGGATCCGTCGCGTGGGGCGAAGGCCGTGTGCAGGTCGTCGCGCTCGCGGCCTTCAGCGAGAGCGACCGGACGGCGTTCCAGACCGTGTTCGAGCAGCTGGTCGAGGTGTTCAGCGAACGAGAGAGCGTGCAGCGCATCGTGCGCCGCGGCACGACTTTCGAGGCGTTCCTGGATGAGCTCGTGGCGGTCATCGACGGCTGAGCCTCCTCAGTCGCGCCTGGCGAGCACCTCAGTCAGCGCATCCAGTACGCTCACGGCCTCCGCGGATTCCGCTGTGGACAGCACGACCTCGTCGCCTTGCGCCAGTCCGAGATCCATGACTGCGAGCACGCTGCTGAGATCCACCTCAGCACCGCCCGTCGTCCGCAGGATGATCGCGTCACGATGGGACTGCGCCAGACGAACGAGTTCTGCGACAGGACGAGCGTGCACACCGTTGTGCGCGCTGATGGTCACATGTCGGGTCGGCATACAGCGATGCTAGCCGTGCTCAGCTCGCGACCGTGAGAATCCCACGCAGGAACACGACGATCGTGCCGGCCCACGCGCACCACAGCATCACTCGCCTCGCCAGGACGACCGGGACGACCCTGGTCAGAAGCGCCCCGCCGAGGATGCCTGCAGCGGTGCAGACTCCGAGCACGGTCAGATCCACCGGCGAGACCGTCGGCAGCCCGCGCAGCAGCACGGAGACGAGGCCGTACCCGAGCAGGATCACCTGAGCGCTCGCGGCGAAACGACGCTGATCCCACCGGTCTCCGACGGCGAACGCGGCCAGAGCGGGGCCGGAGAGCCCGCTGGACGCGTGCATGAATCCTGCGACGGCTCCCGACACGATCGCTCCCCGGGTTCCGCGCAGCGATGCAGCCACGATTCCGCCGAGCAGATGCGCGAGCAGGGCGACCGTGGCCATCCCCGCGATCGTGAACAGCAGGGCGGCCTCCGGCAGAAGCCTGGTCAGCAGCGCTCCGAACGGCGCGGCGATGAGTCCGGCGCCGAGCAACCACAGCGTCCGTCGCCAATCCACCTCCCGCCATGCAGAGGGAAGAGCGATCGCCGAGGCGATGATCGCGAGCAGCACGGCGACGGTGACGCCCTGCACCGGGCCGTACACCAGTACCGCAGGACCGATGAGGACGAGTATGAAGGCGAGCCCGGTGACGCGCTGGATCACCGCCGCGACGAGGGCCGCGGCGCACACGAGGGCGAGGATCATCGTGCGAGCGGGCTCAGGAGTGCTCCTCCAGAAGGGCGCGCACGCCCGTCTCGAGGTCGGCGACCGCTCGACGGGCATCCTCCGCCGAATCCGCCTGCGCGTCGATGTACACCTTGAGCTTGGGCTCCGTGCCGCTCGGTCGCACGATCACGCGTGAACCGTCTGCGAGGCGGTAGCGCAGCACATCGCCGGCAGGCTGCGCGGCAGATCCCTGCAGCAGGTCCTCGGCCGACTGGATCGCCGTGTCGCCGATTCGCGTCGGCGGCAGCGTGCGCAGTGCGAGCATGATCTTGCTGATGATCGAGAGATCGTCGACCCGCACCGAGACCTGACCGCTGGCGAAATGGCCGTACGTGTCTCCGAGTTCGGCGAGAAGCGTCGCCAGAGTGTCGCCGCGCTCGTGCGCCTCTGCGGCGAGTCCGAGTACGGCGATCGCGGCCGAGATGCCATCCTTGTCGCGCACCGTCTCAGGGTTCACCAGATACCCGAGCGCTTCCTCGAACCCGAACACCATGCCTGGTGCGCGCGAGATCCACTTGAATCCGGTCAGAGTCTCATGGAAGTCGAGCCCGTGGTGCGCGGCGATCGCCCCGAGACCGGGGGAGGAGACCAACGAGCATGCAAGGGACGCCCCTGGGCGGCCCTGCGCGGCGCGGGCGGCACGCGCTCCGAGAAGCAGCCCTACCTCATTACCGCTCAACCGGCGCCAGCCGCCATCGACGGACTCATCAGGGATCGCGACAGCCAGACGGTCGGCATCCGGGTCGTTCGCGATGATGAAGTCGGCGCGCGCGCGCGCGGCTGCGGCGAACGCGAGATCCATGGCTCCCGGCTCCTCCGGGTTCGGAAACGACACCGTGGGGAATCGCGGATCTGGGCTCAGCTGCTCCCCGACGGTCTTCGGCTGCGGGTACCCCGCCTCCCGGAGAATACGCGTGAAGGTCTCCCATCCCACGCCGTGCATCGCGGTGTAGACCCAGCTGAGGTTCTTCGCCGACGCAGGAGCGGGAGCGACAGCGGCTGTCTCGCGGATGTACGCCGAGATGACGTCTTCGTTCGCGGTCTCGTAAGTCGTCGAACGCGGCAGAGAGGTGACATCCGAGTCGTCCGCCACGCTCTGGATGTGGGCGGCGATCTCGATGTCGCCTGGCGAGACGATCTGCGAGCCGCCGTCGACTCCGCCGAGGTACACCTTGTAGCCGTTGTCATCCGGTGGGTTGTGGCTCGCCGTGACCATGACGCCGGCATCCGCGCCGAAATGGCACACCGCGAATGCCAGCACGGGTGTCGGCAGCAGACGCGGCAGCAGGATCGTTCGCAGCCCTGCCCCGGCGAACAGTTCGGCCGAGTCGAGGGCGAAGCGCCGGGAGTTGCGGCGACCGTCGTAGCCGACCACGACAGTGGGCGCGCTGCCGTGGACATGGGCTCGCAGATACGCGGCGAAGCCGGCGGCGGCCTGGGCGATCAGCACCCGGTTCATCCGGTTGCTGCCGGCACCCAGGGCACCGCGGAGGCCGGCTGTGCCGAAGGCGAGGCGCGCGCCGAAGCGATCGTCGAGATCTTCGATCGCCGCAGCATCACCGGATGACGCTCGGGTGATGATGCCGGCGAGCTCGTCGCGAGTCTCGGCATCCGGGTCCTGCCTCAGCCAGGCACGGGCCTGGGCCAGCCGCGCCTCGACCTGGTCGTTCACAGCGCCTCCACCACTCGTGCGAGCAGCGCCGAGATCACCGGCTCGGCCTCGCGACCGGCCTCGATGACCTCGGTGTGGCTGAGCGGCGTCTTCTGGATGCCGGCGGCCAGGTTCGTGATCAGAGAGAAGCCCAGCACCTCGAGACCTGATTCGCGAGCGGCGATCGCCTCCAGAGCGGTCGACATGCCGACGATGTGCCCGCCGATCGCCTTCGCCATCTGCACCTCGGCCGGAGTCTCGTAGTGCGGTCCGCGGAACTGCGTGTACACGCCCTCGTCCAGCGACGAGTCGATGGTGCGGGCGATGTCGCGCAGCCGCGCCGAGTACAGGTCTGTCAGGTCGACGAAGTTCGCGCCCTCGAGGGGGGAGTCCGCGGTGAGGTTGATGTGGTCGCTGATGAGCACGGGCTGACCGGGCCTCCACGTCTCGCGGATGCCACCGGCGCCGTTCGTGAGCACCATGATCTCGGCTCCGGCGGCGGCTGCGGTTCGCACGCTGTGCACGACGCGGCGGACGCCGTGATCCTCGTAGTAGTGCGTGCGCGCGCCGATGACCAGGACGTTCTTGCCACCTGGAGTGCGGATGCTGCGCAACGTTCCGACGTGGCCTTCGAGAGCCGGCTTGGAGAAGCCGGTGACGTCGGTCGCCGCGATGGTGGCGGTGGTCTCGCCGAGCAGATCGGCGGCTTTGCCCCATCCGCTTCCGAGGGTGAGGGCGATGTCGTGCTTCTCGACGCCACTGAGCCGCGCGATGTCTGCGGCTGCGAGGGCAGCGACCTCGAACGGATCGGCGTTCGGGTCGTCGAGAGGGTTGTCGTGAATTTCGGTCATGGATCCACTCTAAAGACGGTGACGGCAACACAGCGAGGATTACGGAAGAATGGAAGCCATGTCCTCCACTCCTTTCGAGCGCACTCAGCGCGTCGCCGTCCTCGGCGGCGGTCCCGGCGGTTACGAAGCGGCGCTCGCCGCAGCCCAACTCGGCGCTGAGGTGACACTCGTAGAGCGCGTGGGCGTCGGGGGCTCGGCCGTACTCACCGATGTCGTGCCGTCGAAGAGCCTGATCGCCACGGCGGATGCCGCGGTCGCGATCTCGGAGGCGAGCGACCTCGGAGTGCAGTTCTACGCGAAGGGCGCTGGTGGCCAGCCACTCAAGCCGGAGATCGCGATCAATCTCGCCGCCGTCAACAAGCGTCTGCTTGCCCTTGCCGGGCAGCAGTCGGAGGATATGCGCGAGACGCTCCTCGAGGCCGGCGTTCGCATCCTCTCCGGTCACGGGCGTCTCGAGGGCCCGAACGCGATCGTGGTAGCGACGGGGCCCGGCGGCACTGATTTCGATCGGGTCGAGGCCGACACCATCATCGTGTCGGTCGGCGCGTCGCCGCGTGAGCTCGACAGTGCGAAGCCGGACGGCAAGCGCATCCTGACCTGGACGCAGTTGTACGACATGAAGGCGCTCCCCGAGCACCTCATCGTCGTCGGCTCCGGCGTCACAGGCGCGGAGTTCGCCTCGGCGTACATGAACCTCGGCGCGAAGGTCACGCTCATCTCCAGCCGCGACCAGGTGCTGCCAGGGGAGGATCAGGATGCTGCGCGCGTGCTGGAGAAGGTCTTCAAGCGCGGCGGCATGACCGTGCTGTCCAAGTCGCGCGCCGACAAGGTCGAGCGCACCGACACCGGCGTGCTGGTGACGCTCTCGGACGGTCGTACCGTCGAGGGCAGCCACTGCCTGATGGCGGTCGGATCTGTTCCGAACACCGCGGGGATCGGCCTGGAGGAGGCCGGTGTCGAGCTGACCGATTCCGGCCATGTCCGCGTGAACCGCGTCGCCCGAGCGTCCGTGCCGAACATCTACGCGGTCGGCGACTGCACGAACTTCATGCCGCTGGCTTCCGTCGCGTCCATGCAGGGGCGCACCGCCGTGTTCCACGCGCTGGGCGACATCGTCATCCCGCTCGAGAAGATCAAGGTCACCTCGAACATCTTCACCGCCCCGGAGATCGCCACGGTCGGCTGGGGTGAGAAGGACGTCGAGGACGGCGTCGCCGATGGCCTGGTCTACAAGCTGCCGCTTGCCGCGAACCCGCGCGCGAAGATGATGGGCATCAAGGACGGCTTCGTGAAGATCATCGCCCGCAAGGGCTCCGGCACGGTCATCGGAGGTGTGATCGTCGCACCGAAGGCGTCGGAGCTGATCTACCCGATCGCCGTGGCCGTCGAGCGTCGACTGACGGTCGACCAGGTCTCACGCGTGTTCGCCGCCTACCCGTCGCTGTCGAGCAGCATCACCGACGCGTCCCGTGCGATGCACCTGGTGAACATCGCCTGACTCCGGTTCCGCTTCCGCTTCCGCTGCCGAGACCCCGTCTTCGCGCCGAGACCCCATGCTGCGTACGTCTGCAGCATGGGGTCTCGGTGACAGAGGGGGGTCTCGGCGACAGAGAGGGGCGCGAGGCTAGCTGATCAGCAACAGCTGATGGCCGGACGAGACGGTGGCGCCGGCGATCGCGTTGATGCCGCCGATCACACCGTCCTTGTGCGCCTGCAGGGGCTGTTCCATCTTCATCGCCTCGAGCACGATCACCAGGTCGCCCTTGACGACGTGCTGTCCCTCTTCGACCGCGACCTTGACGACCGTCGCCTGCATGGGCGACTTCACCGCGTCACCCGAGGCGCCGGCCGAGACCGACGTGGCATGACTGCGCCGCGACGGCGGCACGGCGGCCGGACGGCCGGAGACGCCGGTGGCCACAGCGACCCGGTCAGGCAGACTCACCTCGAGACGGCGGCCTCCGACTTCGACGACCACAGTGTGGCGGCTCTCTGCGGCCGACGGGGCCTCCAGCTCGCCATCCCAGGCGGGGATGTCGTTGTCGAACTCGGTCTCGATCCATCGGGTGAAGATGCCGAACGTGCCGTTCTCACCCGTGAAGGCGGGATCGCGCACCACCTTGCGGTGGAAGGGGAGCACGGTCGGAAGCCCGGACACCTCGAACTCATCCAGGGCACGGCGAGCGCGTTCGAGAGCCTCGGCGCGGTCGCGGCCGGTGACGATGATCTTCGCCAGCAGAGAGTCGAATGCACCCGATACGGCGTCGCCGGCGGTGACACCCGAGTCGAGGCGGATGCCTGGACCGCCGAACGTCTTGAAGACGTGGATCGGGCCGGGCTGGGGGAGGAAGCCGCGACCGGGGTCTTCGCCGTTGATGCGGAACTCGAAGGAGTGTCCCTGGGGCGTCGGGTCGTCGTAGTCGATGGTGCCGCCGGCGGCGATGCGGAACTGTTCGCGCACCAGGTCGATTCCGGTGACCTCTTCGGAGACGGGGTGCTCGACCTGCAGGCGGGTGTTCACCTCGAGGAAAGACACGGTGCCGTCGGCGCCGATGAGGAACTCGCAGGTGCCGGCGCCGACATAGCCGACCTCTTTGAGGATCGCCTTCGACGCGGAGTACAGCAGGTCGTTCTGCTCCTGCGTGAGGAAAGGCGCCGGCGCCTCTTCCACGAGTTTCTGGTGGCGGCGCTGCAGCGAGCAGTCGCGCGTCGAGATGACGACGACGTTGCCCTCGGCATCCGCCAGGCACTGGGTCTCGACATGCCGAGGCTTGTCGAGGTACTTCTCGACGAAGCACTCACCACGGCCGAAAGCGGCGACCGCTTCGCGCGTGGCGGACTCGAACAGCTCCGCGACCTCGTCGAGCTCGCGGGCGACCTTGAGTCCGCGACCCCCGCCGCCGTATGCGGCCTTGATCGCGATCGGCAGGCCGTACTGCTCTGCGAATGCCACGACCTCGTCTGCCGTCTCGACCGGGCCGGGTGTGCCGGGGGCGAGAGGCGCGCCGACCTTCTCGGCGACGTGTCGCGCGGTGACCTTGTCGCCGAGCGCCTCGATAGCCTCGGGCGACGGGCCGATCCAGACCATGCCTGCGCCGATCACGGCACGAGCGAATTCGGCGTTCTCCGCGAGGAACCCGTAGCCGGGGTGGACGGCGTCGGCTCCTGCGCGGCGTGCGACGGAGAGGATCTTGTCGATCTGAAGGTACGTGGTGGCGCTGGTGTCGCCGTCGAGGGCATACGCCTCGTCCGCGAGGCGGGTGTGCAGGGCATCCCGATCCTGGTCGGCGTAGACGGCGACAGAGCCGATCCCGGAGTCACGGGCGGCGCGGATGATGCGTACGGCGATCTCGCCGCGGTTCGCGATGAGGACCTTGGCGATATCAGGCATGAATGTCAGCCTAGCGAGATCGACCCCGATACTTTTGACGACTCCCCACAAGAAACTCTCGAGAACATGGCGTGATCTCTACGACCACGCCATCTCTAGGTCCACAGCTCTGTCCACGTGACGCCCAGCTCGCCGCTCAGCCGGCGGATCGTGGAGAGGGACATGCCGACGACCGTGGACGGGTCGCCGTCGACGCGGGAGATGAACGCGCCGCCGAGGCTGTCGACGGTGAAGGCGCCCGCGACGTGCAGGGGCTCGCCGCTGGCGACATAGGCAGTGATCTCGGCGTCCGAGATGTCGTCGGCGAACGTGACGGATGCCTCGGCGATCGCAGTGGCTTCTCGCAGCGCAGCGCCTGGTTCGATTCGGAACACCGAGTGTCCAGAATGCAGGACGCCGGTCGCCCCGCGCATCTCATGCCATCGACGGGTCGCCTCCTGCGCGGTGTACGGCTTGCCGTACACGCGACCGTTGAGCTCGAACATCGAGTCTCCGCCGATCACGAGTCCGTCGAAGTCGGGATCGGATGCCGCGAGCCGGTGCGCCACGTCTGCGGCTTTGGCCCGTGCGAGCAGCAGCACGAGTTCGGCGGGCGGGAGAGCAGAGCCTCGCTCTGCCGCGGCTGATGCGGCGATCGCATCCTCATCGGTCTGCGGGGCGAGGGTGAGCGGCTCGATCCCGGCTTGACGCAGCAGCATGAGACGAGCGGGGGAGGTGGAAGCCAGGCAGACGCGCATGTCCATCACCGTATCCTGGAGGGATGACTTCTTCTGCGGGCCAAATGCTCGACCTCGACATCACCGGCATCGCGCACGGTGGCACCTTCATCGCGCGTCACGAGGGTCGCGTGGTGTTCGTCTCTGACGCGATTCCGGGCGAGCGAGTGCGTGCACGAGTGACCGACGGCGCGAAATCATCTTTCTGGCGCGCTGAGACGGTCGAAGTGCTCGAGGCATCGCCGCATCGTCGTGCGCACGTATGGAAGGAAGCCGACATCTCACGCGCTCCTGCCGATCGTGCCGGCGGCGCAGACCTCGGTCACATCGACCTCGCGCACCAGCGCACGCTCAAGCGTCAGGTGCTCACCGAGGCGCTCGACAAGTTCGCCGGATCCGGTCTCGAGGCTCCCGAGATCATGGCGATCGATGACGGTGACGGCACCGGCTGGCGCACGCGTGTCTCGCTGCATGTGGATGCCGATGGCGTGGTCGGACCGTTCGCTGCACGCAGCCACCGCGTGATCCCCGTGCAGTCGCATCCGCTTGCGCGTCGCCGTGTGGCGGCCGAGGCGCTGTCGTTGAAGAACGCCAAGCCGGGTCGCATCGATCTCGTGCAGTCCGCTGACGGCCAGGTTCACGTCCTCCGACGCCCGGAGCGTGGCAAGCGCCCGGCGTCCGAGGTCATCAAGGAGCAGGTGGGCGAGCGCACCTTCCGCGTGGATGCCGACGGCTTCTGGCAGGTGCACGCGCGAGCCGCTGACACGCTCGACACGGCCGTGCGCTCCGTCCTCGAGGGGCGGGTCGACCCGGCCAAGACGCATCTCGACCTCTACGGAGGCGTCGGGCTGTTCGCCGCGTCCCTCGCTGAGCTCGGAGCGACCGACCTCGTCACGGTGGAATCGAGCAGTCGCGCGACCGAGCACGCCAAGCACAACCTCGACCCGTTCGACGTCGCCGCTGTCACCGATCGCGTCGATCGCTACCTGGGCGGACTCCCGTCTGGAATGAAGGCAGGAACCGTCGTGCTGGATCCGCCTCGTGCGGGAGCCGGACGCGCGGTCGTCGACGGCGTTCATGCCCTGAGCCCCGACGCGATCGTCTATGTCGCCTGCGATCCGGTGGCGCTGGCCCGCGACCTCGGCACGTTCCGTGATCTCGGATGGAACGTCGAATCTCTGCAGGGCTTCGACCTTTTCCCCCACTCGCACCATTTCGAGGTCATCGCGCTGCTCAGTCGGTGAGTTCTCAGCAGATCGATAGGGTGGAGCAATGAGCAGGGTCGCACTCATCGATGACCACGAGTCCGTCCGTCTCGGGCTCGAGCTCGCGTTCGAGCGCGACGGCGAGCAGACGGTCGTATTCTCGGGCAGCACGGTCGGCTCGTATCTGGGATGGCGTATCTCCACGATCTCGCCTCCGGCTGATGTCGTCGTGCTCGATCTGACCCTCGGCGACGGCACGACGGTCACCGAGAATGTGAGAGCCCTCGTCTCAGACGGTGCGAGCGTCGTGATCCACAGCGTCGCCGACCGCCCTGCCGCCGTGCGCGAAGCACTCGCTGCCGGTGCTGCCGGTGTCGTGAGCAAATCCTCCGCGCTGGATGATGTGCTCGATGCGATCCGCACCGTCGCGCGTGGAGATGCGCTCAACAACGTCGAATGGGCCAGCGCTGTCGAGGGCGACCGCGAGTTCGCAGACGCGCAGTTGTCGGTGCGTGAGCGCGAGGTGCTGCGCCTGTACGCGGCGGGATTGCCCCTGAAGGTGGTGGCGGAACGGCTCGGCGTCGCTTATTCCACCGCCAAGGAGAACATCACACGCGTGCGAGTGAAGTACGTCGAGGTCGGTCGGCCCGCGCCGACCAAGATCGACCTGCTGCGCCGCGCGATGGAGGACGGAATCGTGGCGGCCGACGGGGCCTCCAATGCAGGCTGACACGGTCCTCAAAGACGCCTGGAGCCGGATTCCGACCCTCGGTACCGCGGAGACGGCCTTCGAGCGCTTCACTGGGAAGCGGATGGAGCGCATCCTCGCCACGGTCGTGGCGATCGGCTCGGCGATCCTGGGGACGCAGGCCATGTTCGCCGCCGTCGGAAGCATGTCGTCCGGGACGTCGTCCGTTCGCATCGTCCTACTGGTCGTCGTCTACGTCTCGCTGGTCGCGATGCTGGTCGGCTGCGTGATCGGCCGCGGTGTGCGATTGGTCGCCGGAACGTTTGCCGTCGTCTACCCGGTGGCACTGGCGATCTGGCCGTTCACGGTCGACGCGAGCGACGAGCGAGCGACGAATCAGCCGTGGATCTTCTTCCTGGTGAATGTCGGGGTGGTGGCGGCCATGCTCGCCTTCCCCGTGCGTGTGCAGATGATCTGGGCGGTCGGCGTGCCCTTCGTCTACGGATACGTGCGCCTCGTGGAGGGCGAGTTCACCGGTTCGTTCTGGACTCGTACGGCGTTCGACGTCTCGTTCACGCTGATCCTCGGCGTCGTCATCCTGTCGTTGGGCTGGATGTTCCGCTCTGTCGCCGCCGGTGTCGACGACGCGCGTGGTCGGGCGGTCGCCTCCTATGCCTCGGCTGCGGCCGCGGCGGCAGCCGAGGAGGAGCGAGTCGCGATGGCCGCACTCATGCACGACAGTGTGCTCGCGGCGCTGATCGCCGCCGAGCGCGCCGATACCGATCGCGCTCGTGATCTGGCGGTCGCCATGGCGCGGGAGGCGCTGACACGGCTCGCGAACACCGAGGCGGCCGTGGCTCAGGAGGGCAGCGATGAGCCGGTCGGTACTGCGCAGATCGTGATCGAGTTGCGGCGTGCGCTCTCGGAGCTGGGTGCTGATGCGATCGTCGAAGAACGCGGTGGCTCCGGCCTCATTCCCGGTCGTGCGGCGCGTGCCCTGGTTCTCGCCGCGCGACAAGCCGTCGGTAATGCGGTCGCTCACGCACACGGGCGCGGTCTGCATCTCATCGTGGAGGGCCACGGCGACGATGGGCTGACAGTGACGATCATGGATACCGGCAACGGGTTCGACATGGATGCGATCGGGGAGGACCGGCTAGGCATCCGCGCATCGATCATCGCCAGGATGGCCGGAGTCGCAGGCACGGCGACGATCGAATCCGACGGTGACGGAACCACCGTCGTGCTGGGGTGGATGCGCGAATGAACCGCTCTGTCCGCAGTGTCGCGACTTCGCTCGCAGTCGGGTTCGCCGTGTATTTCGCGGCGCGCGCCGTGTGGTGGACGGTGCAGCCGACTGCTCCGCTGCTGATGGTGGCGGCGATCCTGCTCTATCTCGTCGTCGTGGTGACGACAGTGCTGCTCGAGTCGCCGTCCGGACCGCAGCTGCCGCGATGGCTGGCCGCGGTGGCCGTGGTCGTCAGCGCGGTGATCCCGATCATGGCGAGCGAATCGATGCAGCCGGCGCACCGGACAGCCCCTTTCGCAACCTGGTACATCGGTGCCGTCGGCCTTCTCGCCGTGGTGTGCATCGTCCGGCGACGAGCCATCGCCGGGTGGCTGGCGCTCGGTGCGCTCACTGTGTCGTCCGCGGTGTGCATCGGCCTGCTCGTCTCTCTCGAGTTGGGGTTGGTCGGATCGATGATGTGGGCGGTCGTTGCGCAGCTGCTGGTGCTGTTCTGGGATCGTGCAGTGCGCGACACCGAGCATCTGGCAGACATCCAGCAGGCGGTGTCGGCATGGCATGCCACCCAGCTCGTGCGTCAACGCGAGCGTCGCGTCCGTGTGAAGTATGCGCTGGGCGTCGCCGGACCCGTGCTGACGAAGACCGTCGCCTCCCGCGGGCATCTCACGGATGAGGATCGTCTGGAGGCGCGCCTTGCCGAGGGGCGGCTGCGCGACGAACTGCGCGGCGCGAGTCTGCTGAACGACGCGGTGCGCGATGCGATCCAGCAGGCGCGTCTGCGTGGAGCGACTGTGACGGTGTTCGATGAGGGCGGCCTGGACGAACTCGATGAGAGCCGCCGCGCCGAGATCCGCGATGAACTCGCCGAAGTCCTGGGCAGTGCCGAGGTCGGCCGAGTGATCATCCGCGCGGCACGCGATCCTCAGACCGCTGTGACGGTGGTGGGCCGTTCCGGATCGGGTGATTCCTCGGACGAGGACTCCGTTGGGCTGTGGCACGAGATTCCGCGTGAGCCCGCGACGGATGCCGTGCACACAAGCGGTGAGGATTGAACCGCAGCAGCGGGGATGCCGGCAGGCATTGAGATGGGCGAGGGGCGGCGAAGCCGCCCGCCCCTCGCCAGTTGCGATTCAGTTACCCGAAAACTGACCGCAGATGGTCGATCACCGTCTGCCTACCCTGGGGCAAAGAGACCGACCGAACGCGAAGCGTTGATCCAATTCTGGTGCGGGGTGCGCGGCTTGTCTGTAGGTATTTTGGGGGACACGGGATTCCTGCGTGTCTGGTCGGCGTCAACCCGAGAATCGGCCCCACGGGATGTCACGGCGCAGCGGCGTGCGCAGCGGACGCTGGGTGCGCTGCCAGGCCGAGATCCGAGGTTCTTCAGCGACAGCATCCGCCGTCTCGGAGGCGTACGCATCGCTGACGACAGCCACGAGCGCGGCGAGTTCTTCCTCGCTGGCGGCGCCGCGGATGATCCGCACGTCGGCCGAGGGCTGTTCCGATGCGGTCACAGCGGGATGTTCCCGTGCTTCTTCGGCGGCAGCTCGCTGCGCTTGCCGCGGAGTGATCTCAACGCCTTGGCGATCGAGACGCGCGTGTTCGCGGGTTCGATGATGCCGTCGATCTCACCGCGTTCCGCGGCGAGGAACGGCGACGTGACGCTGTACGTGTACTCGTTGGCGAGGCGGGTGCGGACGGCGGTGACATCTTCGCCGTTCTCTTCGGCCTTCTTGATCTCGCCGCGGTACAGGATGTTGACGGCGCCCTGGCCGCCCATGACAGCGATCTCCGCAGTGGGCCACGCGAGGTTGACGTCCGCGCCGAGCTGCTTCGAGCCCATCACGATGTACGCGCCGCCGTATGCCTTGCGGAGGATCACGGTGACCAGCGGCACAGTCGCTTCGGCATAGGCGTAGATGAGCTTCGCGCCGCGGCGGATGACGCCGGTCCACTCCTGATCGGTGCCTGGCAGGTAGCCGGGCACGTCGACGAGCGTGACGATCGGGATCGAGAAGGCGTCGCAGAACCGCACGAAGCGGCTGGCCTTCTCACCGGCTTCGATGTTCAGCGTGCCGGCCATCTGCGACGGCTGGTTGGCGATGATGCCGACCGAGCGGCCTTCGACGCGGCCGAAGCCGATGACGATGTTCGGGGCGAACAGCGGCTGCACCTCGAGGAAGTCGTCGTCGATGACGTGATCGATGACGGTGTGGATGTCGTAGGGCTGATTGGCGGAATCCGGGATGATCGTGTTCAGCGTGCGATCAGCATCCGTGGTCTCCCACTCGAAGTCGCTTTCGTAGCCGGGGATCTCGGCCATGTTGTTGTCGGGGAGGAACCCGAGCAGGGTGCGCGCGTAGTCGATCGCGTCGTCTTCGTCCTCGGCGAGGTAGTGCGCGACGCCCGAACGCGTGTTGTGCGTGAGGGCACCGCCGAGCTCTTCCATGCCGACGTCTTCGCCGGTGACCGTCTTGATGACGTCCGGGCCCGTGACGAACATCTGGCTGGTCTTGTCGACCATGATGACGAAGTCGGTGAGGGCAGGGCCGTAGACGGCACCGCCGGCTGCGGGTCCCATGATGATCGAGATCTGCGGGATGACTCCGGACGATCGCGTGTTCAGACGGAAGATCTCGCCGTACTTGCTGAGCGCGAGCACGCCCTCCTGGATGCGGGCGCCGCCCGAGTCGAGGATGCCGATGACGGGAATGCCGCCCTGAAGGGCGTATTCCATGATCTTGATGATCTTGTCGCCCGACACCTCGCCGAGAGATCCGCCGAACGTGGTGAAGTCCTGAGAGTAGACGGCGACCGTGCGGCCGTGGATCGTGCCGATGCCGGTGACGACGGAGTCGCCGTACGGGCGGTTGCGGTCCATGCCGAATGCCGTGGTGCGGTGACGCACGTACTCGTCGAACTCGACGAAACTGCCAGGGTCGACCAGCAACTCGATGCGCTCGCGGGCGGTCATCTTGCCCTTGGCGTGCTGCTTCTCCTTCGCCTTCGTCTCGGCGTCGACCACTGCTTCGCTGTAGCGCGCGCGGAGGTCGGCGATCTTGCCGGCGGTCGTGGAGAGGTCAGGGGTGTCCGTCACGGATTCCACACTAGCGGCGGGGAGCGAGCCGACGTTGGATGCTCGCCACAACGGGTTGGCCGATCCTTTGGCGAGACCGGCTGGCCGCGGCGGGCGGATCGTGCCGATCGGCCGGCTTCAGAGGACCGGAGCGGTGATCACACCATGAATCGCCACACGTACTCGAGGCCGTCCACTGGTCGAAACCACGCGACCGTGACCACCGCCTCGTGCGGATCGGACGTGCACAGGCACAGATCGATCTCTTCGGACGGCAGCACCTGACCCCACTGCTGCGCGCGCTCCGACGGTTCGCCGTCGCTGCGGAAGACGCGTACGAAGTCGGCGGTCTCCCTCCCGTCGTTCATGAGGGTCGGATGCGACGCATCCGACCGCACCACCCGCCATGGCGCGCGGTACGCGGGTGGAGGGGGCAGTTCGGTCGGATCGATGGCTCGCAACATGATCGTCACGGTAGGAGCGGCATCCGACGCCTCGGACCCGCTCAGCAGGCCGGCCCCCGCGATCGGGGGAGAAGTCTCAGAAGTCAGCGTCGGTGGAGGCAGGCTCGCCCGCACCGATCTCCTTGCGATTTCGGTGTGTGAGATCGCCGACCCTGTGACCGACCCAGCCCGCGCCTCGTGCCACGGTCCCCGCCGCGCCGACGACGGCAGACCCGGCGTAGCGCGCTCCGCGCAGCATCCGGGTCTCGATCTTCTCGGCACCTGTCACCGGTTCGAGTTCAGCAGGAAGGATCCCCGGCGCGATGCCGAACGCGCGACGAGATGTCGTGAGAACGCGTCGACCGAGCAGGTGGTTGCCCGCGCCGCCGACGGCTGCACCGACCCCGAACGGCAGCGCCTTACCGAGGAACGATGCACCGCCTGCCGCCGCGAAATGCTTGATGAACACCGTCTTGAGCCTGTCGACGACGGGACCCACCGCGGCCCTGGGGAGTGACTTGGTCACGAGCTCACCCCAGTACGACGAGCGGTTCGTTCCTTGCCCTGTGGCCTGCTTCGCGAGTTGGCCGACCAGGTCGACGCCTTCCTTGCCGAGCATCAGGGTCATCACGAGCGCGCGCGCCCGGTCGGGGTTCTCGATCGCGATGCCATGGACCTCGGCGAGCGACTGCGCGAACAGCGCGGTCGACTCGACGAAACCGATGGTCTCCACGCCCGATAGTGCCAGCGTGATGCCGGTTCCGATGCCGGGCACGACCGCCGTGGCACCGACCGCTGCGCCACCGGTCGTCACTGCCGCGAGATAGCGGCGCTCAAGAATGCGTACGAGCTGGTCGGGCGTGGCCTGCGGATTGCGCAGGCGGATGCTGCGGATGTGAGCCAGCACGAGCGGGCGCTGAATCGCGAGCACGCGGTCAAGCCCGCGTACGGCGGCTGGGTGTTCGTCCGAGCCCACGGGTGGGACCCCCTTGTCCCAGGCGGAGTCGTCTGGCAGGGAATGGATCTTATGCACCTTCTTAGCCACAGCACGATCCTAGATTCACCGGCAGGGAGAAAGCAGAGAGCCGCACCCTGCGACAGGGCGCGGCTCTCTGAAACGCGAAGCTCAGACGTACAGGTTGGCCCGCTCGAGGTCTTCGGCGAAGTCGACCTCGACGGCGTACAGGTCGGAGACGTCCATCGGCTCGAGCAGCAGACCGTCTTCTGCGATCGCGAGTTCGAGGCCGCGCTCGAAGTAGTCCTGATCCTCGACGCGCTGAAGCTGACGCATGAACGCCTTCTTGTTCGCCGACGAGATGTAGTTGATGCCCACTGCCTCACCGAGACCGCCCTTGACGGTCTTGGACAGTTCGTTGATGAAGCCCTCGGCAGTGACGGTGTACTTGACCTCTTCGTCGCTCACCTTCGAGGTGTTGACGGTCACGAACGACTGGTCGCGCTCGATGAACTCGATCGCGCGCCCCAGGATGCGGGGATCGAAGACCACGTCGCCGTTCATCCAGAGCACACCGCTCTTGCCCGTGGCGCCGAGAGCGCGCAGCAGGCTCTTGGACGTGTTGGTCTCGTCGTAACGCTCGTTGTGCACGTAGTTCACGTGCGGGAACGCCTCGATGATCGTCTCGGCACGGTAGCCGACGACGGCGGTGATGCGGGCGTCGCTGCCGAAAGCGGCACGGATGTTCTCGTGCTGCTGCTGCATGATCGTGCGTCCGTCGTTGAGTTCGGTCAGCGGCTTGGGGAGGGCGCGGCCGAGGCGAGACCCCATGCCTGCGGCAAGAATGACGGTCTGAAGAGTCACGAATACTCCTTAAAAAGAATCTGTGTTCACGGTCGGTTCACCGACCAGACACTTCTTCGTGCCGAGCTCATGTTAGCGATGCCCCCTGGGAACCCCCGGGTCAGGCCGTCGCCGTTGCCATTTCGTGATCGAGTACACACCTGATGCACAGGTCTGAACTCGCGCAGTGATGCGCTCACTGAATTGTTTCGCCGGACCCTCAGAAAGTCCAGTGCCGTTGATACCGTAGGACCGTGACTGCTACTCCAGAAGACCGCCCCGAGCGGCCAGACGACGTGACGGCGCGCCCCGTCGACGGCCCCGCGAAGAAACCCGCGGCGAGGACAGCAGCCAAGCCCAAGACCGCCGCAGCCAAGACGATCGCGGAGAAGGCGGCAGCGGTGAAGTCCGGCGAGGCGAAGGCCGCGGCCGCCAAGTCCGCGACCGCGCGGAGCACGGCTGCGAAGACAGCCGCAGCGAAGAACGCTGCCGCGCGCTCTGCGGCGACCAAGACCGCCGCGAAGACCACCGCCGCGAAGACCACTGCCGCGAAGGCAGCTGCTGCGAAAGCCGCCGCGGCGAAGGCTGCTGCGACCAAGGCTGCTGCCGCGAAGGCTGCCGCTGCAGCCGAGGAAGAGGCCGAGAGGTCTCGCACCGCGGCCGATGATGAGGCGCTCGAGGAGACGACGGCCCCCACGACACCCTCCGACGAGTCTTCGACGGAGGCGGCATCCGGCACGCCGGTCGTCAAGCCGGCCACGAAGCGCACGACGACGAAGAAGACCGCGCAGGCGAAGCCGCGAACGACGAAGCCCCGCACGACGAAGCCGCGCGCCGAGAAGCCCACGACCAGGCCCAAACCGGTCGTCGCCGCCGATGCGGCCGCGCCGGCATCCGAAGCTGTCGCATCTCCGATCGGCGATGCGGCGTCACCGGCAGAGGTCGCGCCGCAGACGGAGGACGCACTCTTCGAGGATCTCCTCACAGCCGGGGCCGAGCCGACTACGAGCGAGTCGGCCGAGGCGGAGACCATCGGCACCGAGGAGCCGGGCTCTTCCGAGCCCGTCGTCGAATCCGTCGAATCACTCGAATCCGTCGAGTCGGCCGAGTCGGCCGACGGCCTGGTGGCCGACGACCTCGTGGCCGACGACGTCGTGGTCGATGCAGTGACGGTCAGCGCCGTGATCGATGACACGGTGGCGGTGCCGGCATCCGCGCACGCCGTCGTGCTCCGCGATCTCGTCAAGGACTTCGGCGATCATCGTGCGGTCAACGGCATCGATCTGTCGATCCCCGCCGGTTCGTTCTATGGCATCGTCGGGCCGAACGGCGCGGGCAAGACGACCACCTTGTCGATCGTGGCAGGTCTGCTTCGCGCGACCTCCGGCCAGGTCGTCGTCTGCGGCATCGACCTTGCTGACGATGCACTCGGCGCGAAACGCATGATGGGCGTGCTTCCTGACCGGCTGCGCACGTTCGATCGCCTCACCGGCCGGCAGCTGCTGCATTACTACGGTCTGCTGCGCGGGCTGGCATCCGAGGTGATCGAGAAGCGCACGGCTGATCTCGCCCGTGCCTTCGATCTCGCCGACGCGCTGAATCGCGTCGTCTCCGACTACTCGGCGGGTATGACGAAGAAGATCATGCTCGCAGGTGCCATGATCCACTCACCGCGGGTGCTGGTGCTGGATGAGCCTTTCGAGGCCGTGGATCCCGTCTCATCCGCCGTCATCCTCGACATCCTGCGCGCGTACGTCGCGCACGGAGGCACGGTGATCCTGTCGAGCCACGGAATGGACCTCGTCGAACGAGTCTGCTCGCGCGTGGCGATCATCGTCGGCGGTGACGTGCTGGCGGAGGGGACGATCGACGAGGTGCGCGCAGGTCAGACGCTCGAAGCGCGATTCGTCGAGCTCTCCGGCGGCATCGGCGAGGTGGAGGGTCTCGAGTGGCTGCACACGTTCTCCGACTGAGGTTGACGCTGATGCTCGGCGCCCTCCGTGGCGGACGAGCGTTGCGCACGGTACTCGGACTCGTCGCCGTCGTGATCGTGACCGTGGCCGTCTGCATCGCCGTCCTGAGCCTCGCCGACGCGCCTCTCGCCGTCGCACGTGCCGTGATCGTGCTCGGCGGTACCGCCGTGCTGCTCGGCTTCCTGATCGGGCCGATCCTCACGGGTGCGGTCGATCAGCTCGACCCCCGCCGCTTCACCGTCTTCGGCGTCGACGAGCGGCACATGCCGTGGATCCTCGCTGTCGCCTCGCTGGTCAGCGTGCCGTCCTTCGCGTTGCTCGCCGTCGGCGCGTGCATCGTGGTGCTCGCCGTGCAGCTCGGGGCGCCGTGGATCGCTGCGGTGCTCGTATCGCTTCTCGGCGTCGTCGCGTCTGCGCTCGTCGCTCGGATCGGGATGTCACTGAGCGCACTCCTGCTTCCGGAGCGGCGTTCGCGTGAGCTGACGGCGCTCTTCGCGCTCGCGGTCGTCGTCGTGGCCTTCCCCGTCGCGGTCTTTCTCGCCTCGCTGGAATGGGACGGCGCGGTGCCGGGCGCAGTGGCTGTTGCCACCACGATCGTCGGCTTCACCCCGTTCGCAGCCATTCCGGCGTTCCCGTTCGCTGTCGCCGCCGGCGATGTCGCCGGGGCGTGGGTCAGCGGCATCGTCGCGGTGGTGACAGTGGTCGCCGTGTGGCTGACATGGTCGTGGGTCGTACGCAGACTGCTCACCACCACCGAGCGGCCCGCGGCGTCGCGCGAGCGCACCGGCCTCGGCTGGTTCGCGGTGCTGCCCAGCAACGCGTTCGGCGCGGTCGCGGCGCGAAGCCTGGTGTACTGGCTGCGCGATCGCCGCTACATCGTGAACATCATCGTCGTTCCGATCGCGGGAATCCTGACGGTGTTCCCGCTTCTGGTCGCAGGCGTGCCGCTGTACATCGCCGCCCTGGTGCCGGCACCTGTCATGGCACTGTTCTTCGGATGGCTGCCGCATAACGACGTCGCGTACGACTCCACCGCGCTGTGGACGCATGTCGCCAGCGGCGTGCGCGGACTGCCTGATCGCCTCGGACGACTGGTCCCGGTCGCGCTGGTCGCGATTCCGGTACTCGCGATCGCGATCCCGCTGACGCTCGCGGTCATCGAGAGCTGGTATCTGCTGCTTCCGATGATCGGCCTCTCCGCCAGCCTGTTCCTCTCGGCTCTCGGCCTGTCCAGCATCTCGTCCGTCGTCTCGCCCTACGCGGTGTCGCGACCCGGTGACAGCCCGTTCCAGCAGCCGCAGCGATCGGCGTCGCGTGGTTCCTTCGGACCCGCCGCCGCATTCATCGGGTCCCTGATCGTCAGCGCCCCGACTCTGTGGCTCTTCGTGATGACGATCATCACCGACGGTGTGTACAACCCGATGACCTTCTGGGTCGGTGTGGGCACCGGCGTCGTCATCCTCGCGCTCGGTGCGTTCGTGGGGGGGCGGATCTATGACCGAGGCGGCGCGCGGCTGATGGAGTTCGTGGAGACCGCGTGAGTGTGCACGAGACGCCCCGCAGCGGGCTCAGGACGGTTAGACTCACCGCTATGAGTACTCCGCTGGACAGCCCCGATCAGGGCGGCGTGGCAACGCTTGATCGCGAACTGGAAGAACTTCTCAACGAAGAGAACCTCGAGCCGGGCGACCACGAACGCTTCTCGCACTACGTGAAGAAGGACAAGATCCTCGAGTCGGCGATCTCCGGAAAGCCCGTGCGCGCATTGTGCGGCAAGAAATGGACTCCGGGCCGTGACCCGGAGAAGTTCCCGATCTGCCCCACGTGCAAGGAGATCTACGAGTCGATGGTCAGCTGACCTCGATCTGAGACTTACTCAGCATCGACGAAGACCGTCGGGATCGCAGGGTCGGATTTGCTCAGCGCGAGCGCGCGAACCGGCATCTCCTCGCGCACGCGAAGATGGTGCGCGCGTGCGGATGCTGTGCCTGCCGCGCCTTCGTGAGAGTCGTCGATGTCGCCTCCGTCGACGAGCGTCACCTGCAGCGAGCGGGAATCCGGATGCTCCGCCGCGGTGCTGACCGCTTCGAATCCGTCGGAGACCACAACGGTCTCCGAGACGGCGACGCCGTCTCGGAGTGTGCGGAAGGCGGCTTTGCGCCCGCCCTTTGATGCCTTGTCCGTCGAGGCCTTCGCAACGCCCACCCATGATCCTGACGGGTCCTGTCGGGCGACGAGCTTGTAGACCATGCCGGCGGTCGGGTAGCCGGACCCGGTGACCACAGACGTGCCGACGCCGTAGAAGTCGACGGGTGACGCAGCCAGAGCTGCGATGGCGTATTCGTCGAGGTCGCTCGTCACGGTGATCTTGGTGCCCGTGGCTCCCAGCTCGTCCAGCTGGGTGCGCACGGCGGCTGCCACCGTCGGGAGGTCACCGGAATCGAGGCGCACGCCGCCGAGCCGGGTTCCGGCGACTCGGATGGCCGTCTCGACCCCTGCGCGGATGTCGTACGTGTCGACGAGAAGGGTGGTGTCCGTGCCGAGGCTCTCGATCTGTGCGCGGAAGGCGTCCTCCTCGGTGTCGTGCAGGAGCGTCCACGAATGCGCGGCCGTGCCCATGGTGGGGATGGCCCACTGCCGCCCGGCCTCGAGGTTGCTCGTCGACGCGAACCCGGCGATGAAGGCCGCACGGGCCGCGGCGACCGCAGACCTCTCGGCGGCTCGTCGTGAGCCCATCTCCGCGAGCGGGCGTTCGCCGGCGGCGATGCTCATCCGCGAGGCCGCGGTCGCCACCGCCGAATCGTGGTTGAGCACGCTCAACGCGAGGGTCTCCAGCACCACGGCATCCGCGAAGGTGCCTTCGACGGTGAGGATCGGGGAACCGGGGAAATACAGCTCCCCCTCGCGGTAGCCGTGCACTGATCCGGTGAACCGATAGTTCTCGAGGTACTTCAGGGTCTCAGCATCCACGACACCGCCGTCGTGCAGGAATCGAAGCTCGTCGTCCCCGAAGCGAAAATCACGGAGCAGCGTGAGCAGGCGTCCGGTGCCGGCGACGACGCCGAAACGGCGGCCGCCCGAGAGGCGCCTGGAGAACAGCTCGAACACGCTGGGGCGCGCCGCTGTGCCGTCGCGCAGAGCCGCTCCCAGCATCGTGAGTTCGTATCGATCTGTGAGCAGCGCCGTCGACGAGGTCATGCGCTCAGTTTAGTGAGCGCGCGGGATGCGTCGCCTCGTGGGCGGGGCTCACGGAGGTGGTCGCATGTAGTGAGCGAGCGGCAGCGAGTCGAAGTGGAGGGTAGGCTCGGTAGTCATGAACGACGCGCCGATCGGAATCTTCGACTCCAGTGTCGGCGGGCTCACGGTGGCTCGCGCGATCCGTGCCCAGTTGCCGAGAGAGTCGTTCGTCTACATCGGCGACACCGCCCATTCGCCGTACGGTCCCAAGCCCATCGCCGACGTGCGCCGCTATTCTCTCGAAGTGCTCGACACGCTCGTCGACCAGGGCGTCAAGATGCTCGTGATCGCCTGCAACACGGCATCGGCTGCGATGCTCCGCGACGCGAGAGAACGATACGACGTCCCCGTCATCGAGGTCATCGGCCCGGCGGTTCGCCGGGCCGTGTCGACCACGCGCAACAATCGGATCGGCGTGATCGGCACTGTCGGCACGATCGGCTCACGCGCTTACCAGGACATGCTCGAAGTCAACGAGCGTCTCTCCGTATTCACCGCCGCATGCCCGCGTTTCGTCGAGTTCGTCGAGGCCGGCATCACCGGCACCGAAGAAGTGCTGGCCGTGGCGGAGGAGTACCTCGCCCCGCTCCGCGAAGCGGAAGTCGACACCCTGGTGCTCGGATGCACGCACTACCCGTTCCTCCGCGGCGCCATCAGCTACGTGATGGGCGACGGCGTCGCCCTCGTCTCGAGTGACGATGAGACGGCGGGCGATGTGTACCGTCAGCTCGTGCGCGGCGACCTGCTCGCCCCGGCGGATGCCGTCGCCACTGCCGTGTACGAGGCCACGGGCGAATCCACCGAGGAGTTCACCGCGCTCGCCAACCGGCTCATGGGCCGCGAGGTGCGCGACGTGCAGCACATTCAGACGGGCGTCATCACGCTCCCCGACCTCTCCGAACTGGCTGAGGCCGGTACATCCAACCCAGAAGGAAGCTCATGACTGACATCCTCCGCGTCGACGGCCGCTCGACCGACCAGCTCCGCGAGATCACGATCGAGCGGGGATGGAGCGCGAATGCCGAAGGCTCCGCGTTGATCAGCTTCGGAGGCACGAAGGTGCTGTGCACCGCATCCTTCACCAATGGTGTGCCGCGCTGGCTCACGGGCAAGGGCAAGGGCTGGGTGACCGCCGAGTACGCGATGCTGCCTCGCGCGACGAACAGCCGCAACGACCGCGAGAGCGTCAAGGGCCGCATCGGCGGGCGTACGCATGAGATCTCACGGCTGATCGGCCGCGCGCTCCGCGCCGTCGTCGACACCAAGGCCCTCGGCGAGAACACCATCGTGATCGACTGCGATGTGCTTCAGGCCGATGGTGGCACTCGCACGGCGGCGATCACCGGCGCATACGTCGCACTCGCGGACGCGATCGAATGGGGGCGCGAGAAGAAGTTCATCGGCAAGAACGCGACGCCGCTGCTCGACTCGGTCTCTGCGATCTCGGTCGGGATCATCGACGGCACACCCATGCTCGATCTGCCATACGTCGAGGACGTTCGTGCGGAGACCGACATGAACATCGTCGTCACCGGTCGCGGGCTGTTCGTCGAAGTGCAGGGCACGGCCGAAGGGGCGCCGTTCGACAAGCGTGAGCTCGATGCGCTGCTGGAGCTCGGCCTTGCCGGCTGCGAGACCCTGAAGGGGCATCAGCTGAAGGCTCTGGCAGGCGAGTGATGGTGCAGGTCGTCCTCGCCACGCACAACCCGCACAAGATCGCGGAGTTCCAGCAGATCGTCGCGCTGACCCGTCCCGACCTGGAGGTCGTCGGCTACGAGGGCCCCGAACCGGTCGAAGACGGCGTCACGTTCGCAGAGAACGCCCTGATCAAGGCTCGCGCAGCCGCGGCGTACACCGGACTCACCGCCATGGCTGACGACTCGGGTATCTGCGTCGATGTGCTCGGCGGGTCGCCCGGCATCTTCTCCGCCTACTGGGCGGGACAGAAGAAGGACGCGAAGGCGAATCTCGATCTGCTTCTCGACCAGCTCGCCGACATCGCCGATCCCCACCGCACTGCGCAGTTCGTGTCGACGATCGCTCTGGTCACCCCGGAGGGTGTGGAGCACACGGTCGCCGGCGTGTGGCCGGGGCGTCTTGCCCGTGAGGCCGCGGGAGACGGCGGCTTCGGCTACGACCCGATCTTCATCCCCGACGGCCAGCCGGCTGGCGCGGAGCGCACCACCGGCGAATTCACGTCCGAGGAGAAGCAATCGCAGTCGCACCGCGCGCGTGCATTTCAGGCGTTCATCCCGCTGCTGGCGTCTCTGTGACGCTGTCCTCGGCGGGTCGCGCCTACTGAGAATCGTTACCCTTCCCGACTAGACGGAAAGGGCGCTCGCCGCCGGCTTCCGGCCGTAGCCTGGATGCATGCACGATCACGCACACGGGGCACACGGGGGAGGAATCCGCGGTTCCAGCAACCGCAGATTGCTGACCATCTCGCTGTGTCTGACCGCGACGGTGATGATCGTGCAGGTCGTGGGTGCAGTCCTCACCGGCTCGCTCGCACTGCTGGCGGATGCCGCTCACATGTTCACCGACGCTTCGGCGCTGGTCGTCGCTCTGATCGCGAGCGCCGTCGCCGCACGTCCCGCGGATGACAGGCGCACCTTCGGTTATCAGCGAGCCGAGGTGTTCGGTGCGTTGATCAACGCCATCATCCTCATCGTGCTCTCGGTGATGGTCGGCATCGAAGGTGTCAGGCGTCTGGTGGAGCCGACAGAGACCGAGGTCGCAGGGCCGCTCATGCTCGTCGTCGCGGTGATCGGCCTGATCGCGAACGCTGTCGCGATGTGGCTGCTGAGCGCGGCGCAGAAGACGAGCATCAATGTGCGCGGCGCCTACCTCGAGGTGCTCGGCGACATGATCGGGTCCGCTGCCGTGATCATCGCGGCGATCATCATCGTCACTACGGGATGGATGCCGGCGGATGCGATAGCCTCGCTGCTGATCGCGATCACGATCATCCCGCGTGCGATCGCGCTGTTGCGAGAGGTGTTCTCGGTGCTCGCTGAGTCTGCGCCGAAGAACACGCACGTCAGCGAGATACGTAATCACCTCCTCGCGTTCGACGGCGTGAAGAGCGTGCACGATGTGCACGTCTGGCAGCTCACGCGCGGTGCGCCGGTCTTCACCGCGCACGTCAAGGTCGATCCGGCGCTGCTGGCGTCCGGCCGGTCGGATCTGCTTCTCGAAGAGCTGCAGGTATGCCTCGCAGACCACTTCGATGTCGCGCACTCGACGTTCCAGATCGAATCCGCTGCTGCCGGGGAATGCGAAGACGCTCACGCCTGAAAAGGTCGATCAGGCCTCGACGACGATCTCTTCGGCTGTCTTATCGGGGCGCAACCCCCGCCAGCGGGCATGACGCAGGATGCCGTCGGGCGTCCAGTTCGCGAATTCGACCTCGCCGACCAGTACCGGCTCGACCCAGAGCGCGTCTCGTGCGTCGGCTGTCGGAACGCCGACGACCTCAGCGGCCTTCGTGCGCAGCGGCTGGAGCCGCGCCGAGAGATCGCGGAGCGTCCGCTCTGAGAAGCCGCTGCCCACGCGACCGACATAGCGCAGGGCCCCGGCTTCGGCATCCGGAATGCCGAGCAGGAGAGAGCCGATGCCACCCTCGCGATCTCCCTTCCCTGGTCGGATGCCGACGATCACCACCTCCTGCGTACGCGTGTGCTTGAGCTTCAACCACGAGCCGGAGCGGACGCCGGGGCGGTAGGCCGAGCCGGATTCCTTCGCGACCACGCCTTCGAGCGCGAACGCACGACTGGTCTCGAGCGCGGCATCGAGATCCTCGAAGACCGGCGGAACAACGATCGGCGCATCCGAGCCCTCTGCCAGCGTCTCCAGCAGTGCGCGCCGGTCACGAAGCGGAAGTCCGGTGAGATCGTGGCCGTCGAGCCTGAGAAGATCGAAGAGGTAGTAGACGATCGGCGTTCGGATCACTTCACGCTCGATCTCGCGAGCCTTCGTCAGGTGCATCCGGTTCTGCAGCCTGCTGAAACTGGGACGCCCTGAGCCGTCCAGAGCCACGATCTCGCCGTCGATCACTGCGTCATCGACTGCGAGATGCGGAGCGCCGTCGGCGGTGAGTTCCGGATACCGCGCCGTGATGTCCGTGCCGCTACGCGCGTGCAGCTGCATACGGCCATCCGCCCAGGTTCCGAGTGCGCGGATGCCGTCCCATTTGATCTCGATCCACGGGTCGCGGAGCGAACGGACCAGGCCCGCTGTCCCCGACTCGGCGAGCATCGGAACGGGCCGGCGCCCGCCGGCAGCCTTCGCGACCGGCGTGCTCTCGAGCGAGGGCGCAGGGTGCTGCTTCGCCGACCCGGTGCGGTGCGCAGCATCCTTCGACTCCTTCATCCGGTGCAGCAGCCAGGACGACTTCTCTCCCGACCCCGTGGTGCGGATCAGCGCGAGCCTGGCGCGGCCGAGCGGTCCGGCTCCGGAGAAGGTGCCGATCACTTCGTCGTCGCGCCATTTCTCGAGCTCGACCGTTCCGGTGTCCCAGATCGTCATGGTGCCCGCGCCGTACTCGCCCTTCGGGATCTCGCCGTGGAAGGAGAGGTACTCCAACGGATGCGGCTCGGTCATGACGGCGAGATGGTTGCTGTCGGAGGTGTCGGGAACGCCCTTGGGCACCGCCCAGCTGATCAGGACTCCATCGCGTTCGATGCGCAGATCGAAGTGCCGCCTGCGGGCGTGGTGCTCCTGTATGACGAACCGGGGGAGTCCGCTGTCCGCCGACGCCGACGCCGACACGGACTGCGGCATGGGCTCAGGCGTCTTGCTCGCGTTGCGCTTGTCGATGTAAGGGTCGAGCAGCCCGGAGTCGGTGGCGGACGCGAACTCCTGCAGGGGGTCCAGCCCTGCCTCGACACGGTCGATGACCTCATCGAAGCGCAGTTGACGCAACTCGGGATCATCGAGTTCTTCCCACGTTCGGGGCGCTGCGACAGTCGGATGCGCTCGCCCGCGCATCGAGTACGGCGAGATCGTCGTCTTCTTGCCGTTGTTCTGACTCCAATCGATGAACACCTTGCCGCCGCGAGCAGCCTTGGCCATGGTGCTCGTCGCGATATCGGGGTGGTCGGTCTCTATCGCACGCGCGAGTTCGCGGGCGATCGCGGAGGCCTGGTCGCTCGTCTGCGTGCCGTCCAGTCGGCAGTACAGGTGGATGCCCTTGCTGCCGCTCGTGACGGGTGCAGGGTCCAGTCCGATATCACGCAGGATGTCGCGGGCGAGGCCGGCGATGTGCGCGCACAGTGCGAGATCCGCTCCGGGGCCCGGGTCGAGGTCCAGCACGAGACGGTCCGGATTTCGACGTTCGCCTGACGGGCTGAATCGCCACTGCGGGACGTGCAATTCGATGCTGGCGACCTGGGCCAGCCACACCAAGGTGGGCAGATCGTCCGCGATCGGGTAGTGCTTCGCCCCTCCGGAATGCTCGATCGGCATGCGGTGCACCCAGTCGGGTGCGCCGGCGTCGAGCTGCTTGGCGAAGAACGCATCGGCGGGAGCATCGGAGGTGCCTACGCCCTCCACCCAGCGCTTACGTGTGATCGGCCGGCCTGCCAGCAGCGGAAGCATCAGAGGCGCCACCGTCGTGTAGTACGCGATCATCTCGCCCTTGGTGGTGCCAGTCTCGGGGTAGAGCACCTTGTCGAGATTGGTGAGGCGCACACGACGGCCGCCTACGTCGACGACCTGTGCGTTGCTTGGCATGACGAAAGAGTATCCGCAAGCCTCTGGCATCAGGCCCCTCGCGCGGTGTGTACTGGTCTCATGAGGTCGATCTGGAAGGGCGCCCTGACGTTCGGGCTCGTGAACGTCCCGGTGAAGGTGTACTCCGCCACCGAGGATCATGACGTCTCGCTGCATCAGGTGCACGATGAGGATGGCGGACGCATCCGCTACAAGCGCACGTGCGAGGTGTGCGGCGAAGTCGTCGCCTATCAGAACATAGACCGGGCCTTCGAGGACGACGGACAGATGGTCGTCCTCACGAAGGAGGACCTCGATGCCCTGCCGGCGGAGCGCAGCCGCGAGATCGACGTGGTCGAGTTCGTCCCGAGCGAGCAGGTCGACCTGCTCACGCTCGACAAGGCGTACTACCTCGAGCCTGATTCCAAGTCGCCCAAGGCATACGTCCTGCTGCGACGGACGCTCGAGCAGACCGACCGCACGGCGATCGTGAGATTCACGCTCCGTCAGAAGACCAGGCTCGCGGCGCTGCGGGTGCGCGACGACGTGCTCGTCCTGCAGACGCTGCTGTGGGCCGACGAGGTGCGCGCCGCGGAGTTCCCTGCGCTCGACGAGAAGGTGACGATCTCCAAGAAGGAGCTCGAGCTCTCCGCGAGCCTCGTGAAGAGCTACTCCAGCGACTTCGATCCGGAGTCGTTCGTCGACGAGTACCAGAAAGAGCTTCGCACCCTGATCGACGCGAAGATCGAGGCGGGTGAGACGTTCGACGTCAAGGAGACCTTCGCCGATGAGGGCGAGGACGAGAAGGGCGGCGAGGTGATCGACCTCATGGAGGCGCTGAAGGCCAGCGTCGAACGTTCACGGTCGAAGAAGCGCGACGCCGGCTGAGCCCGATACGCTGCCTCGGCGCCGGGGAGCGATCTCAGTGCTTTCCGTCGCCGTCCAGATCAGGAGCGCGGTCGAAGACATCCGGGTCGAGCGTGAGGTCCTCGGCCTCGTCGGCATCGACCTCAGGGTCAGCGCCGGCTGCGAGTTCCTTCTTCACCTTGTGGCGCTCTGAGAAATAGTGCCAGAGCGTGACGATCGCGGTGCCGCCGACGGCGATCAGCAGGATGATGTCGATGTACTCGGTGACCAGGTGGGCGATCCAGGGGATGTAGGCGATGAGGTAGCCCAGCATCGTCAGCCCGAAGCCCCACAGGAGAGCGCCGATGAGATTGTAGAGGCTGTACTTCCTCCACGGCATGTGACCGACACCGGCAGCGACGGGTGCGAAGGTGCGCACGATCGGTACGAAACGCGCCAGGATCACCGTGAGTCCGCCGTAGCGTTCGAAGAATGCGTTCGTGCGCTCGACGTTCTTCCGGCTGAACAAGCCCGATTCCTTGCGCTCGAATACGGCAGGGCCGCCCTTGTGGCCTATGAGGTACCCGACTTCGCCACCCACGAACGCGGCAAGAGCGATGAGCAGCGCGACCAGCCAGATGTTCACGCCGAACACGTTGTTCGTGTGGGTCAGGAGCCCCGCGATCACGAGCAACGTGTCGCCGGGCAACAGGAATCCGACCAGCAGGCCGGTCTCGGCGAACACGATGAAGCAGACCACCAGCAGTGCCCATGGCCCGGCCGCGCCGATGATCAGTTCTGGATCGAGCCAGGGGATGAGTGCGATGTGATGCATGGTGTCCCGTCGAGCAGGTCGTTCAGCGGTCAGTCGGAATTTCTGTGCGGAAGGTGGGACTTGAACCCACACGCCCTAGGGCACAGGAACCTAAATCCTGCGTGTCTGCCAATTTCACCACTCCCGCGCGCTTCTCTCAGTCTAGAGGCGCGCCCCTGTGCGGAAAAGATGGCGAACCCGCACGCCCGGTTACGGAAACCCCGAAAGCGTCCGGCGCTGCTCCGAACAAATTGATTGACATATTCAATTATTGATGATGGAATCTGCGTAACCCGGAATCGAGCCAGACTCAGTGATGAGCGATAGGCCACAGTTTTCGGTTTGGTCGTGCATATATCTGCTGTGCAACTGATCCGCATCCGACGTCACCGACGACAGAAAGAGCCCGATGATGCGCAAAACCCGTTACCTTGTCTCCCTCGCGGTACTGAGCCTCGCGCTCGCCGCGTGCAGCGGCAGCCCCAACGCCCGTCCCGCCGATGACGACAATGCCGAGGCACCGGCCGAACTTGTCTTCGCCGTCGTTCCCACCGACGACAGCAAGGCGCTTGAAGCCTCGTTCGAGCCGCTGGTCGCCGCGATCGAGGCGGAGACCGGAATCCCCACCCGCATCGAGGCGGTCAGCAGCAACGCCGGCGTCATCGAGGCGCAGGCCGCCGAGCGCGTCGATGTCGCCGTCTACGGGGCGTTCTCCTACTATCTGGCCAAAGATGTCGCCGACGTGACCCCTGTCGCGATGGACCAGCTCACGCCTGAGCAGGGCTCTGGCGCGGTGAACTCGTTAGGCGTCGCCGCCGCCGGATCTGACGTCACCTCTATCGAAGAAGTGGCAGGCCGCACCGTGTGCTTCACCGATCCGGCCTCCACGACCGGCTACCTCGCCGCGGCGGCTGGACTGCTCGAGGCAGGCATCGATCCTGAGACCGACATCACGCCGATCTTCGCAGGCAAGCACGACGTGGCCGTCACGCAGATGCTCGCAGGGGACTGCGAGGTCGCCTTCGTGGCCAGCACTTTCGTCACTGACCTGCTTCCGGCACGCGGCATCATCGCCGAGGGCGACACCGAGACGGTGTGGACGTCGCCGGACATCCCGGGCACGCCGCTGGTGATCGGGAACTGGCTGAGCGATGACCTCACGCAGCAGATCGTCGATGCTGTGCTGAAGTATGACGCCGTCACCGCCGCCGAGGCCGGGCTGTGCGATGACGCCCAGCGTGAGGCCCCTGCACAGTGGGGAGACGATTACGCAGGCACGATGGCGTGCGAGTGGGGCGGCACTGGCGCGTTCGCGTTCGAGCCGGCGACCGACGGCGACTACGACACCATCGCGGAGATCTGCGAGTCCACCGAGGCGGAAGTCTGCCGGCAGGAATGACGAAGGGCGACGCGATCGTGCTGACCACTGAATCCGAGACACAGATGACGAGTTCTGTCGCCACTGCTCCCAGCCTGCTCGTTCGAGATCTCGAGAAGAGCTTCGGCGCCAAGATGGTGCTGAAGGGGATCGACCTGGAGGTCTCGGCCGGGCAGTTCGTCGCCCTCGTCGGCCCTTCGGGGGCGGGCAAATCCACCCTGCTGCGACTGATCAACGGCAGTCACCGGCCCACAGGCGGTTCTGTGAAGGTGCTCGGGATCGATCCGGCTGCCTGCGGTCGTCGTGACCTGCAGCGACTGCGTGCCCGAGTCGGTTTCGTCTTCCAGCAGTTCGGCCTGGTCGGGCGCCTCACGGCGCTGGAGAACGTACTGATGGGCGCGCTCGGAACACTGCGGATGCCGCGTTACGGCGTGGCGAGCTATCCTCGTGCCCTGCGTGAACGCGCGGCGACACAGTTGGAGCGGGTCGGTCTGGTCGAGCAGCGCTTCCAACGATGCGACACGCTTTCGGGCGGACAGCAGCAGCGCGTCGCCATCGCACGAAGTCTGATGCAGGAGGCCGAGATCGTCCTGGCCGACGAGCCGGTCGCCTCCCTGGATCCGACGGCGAGCGTGTCGGTGCTGGCGATGCTGCGCAAGCTCAGTGCCGAGGACGGCTTCACCGTGGTCTGCTCGCTTCACCAGGTCGACCTCGCGTTGCAGGTGAGCGATCGCATCGTCGCCGTCCGTGACGGCGGGATCGTCCTGGATGCCGCGACGAGCGACACCACCGAGGAACAGCTCAGGGCCGTCTATCGTACGGCGGAGGCATCCGGCGCATGACGCAGACACTCGAGCGGCCTCCACGCGTCAGCCGTCCGGCCGGCGATGCGACGCGATCGGGCGCCCGCGCCAGCACGTGGGCGATTCCGCTCGCGTACCTCGCCGTCACCGTCTTCGGGGTGTGGTGGATAGACATCCGCCCCGAGGCGCTCGCGGCCGGCTTCGGCGACATCGCCCGCCTGCTCGAGCGGATGCTGCCACCTGAGACCGGCAGCGTGCCTGGTCTGCTCTCGAGCGCGCTCGAAACGCTGTGGATCGCCATCGCGGGCACCGGCGTCGCAACAGTCATCTCGGTGTTCCTCGCGGCGGCCGCGGCGCGCACGTTCACCGGGCCGCGCGTCGTGCAGTGGGGCGCCCAGCTCATCATCGTCGTGACGCGCGCCGTGCCGTCTCTCGTGTTCGCGCTCATCTTCGTGCGGATCTTCGGTCTCGGACCGCTTGCCGGTGGCCTCGCGATCGCCGTGCATTCGGTCGGGATGATCGGCAAGATGATGGCCGACGTCTTCGAGGAGCAGGACCCCGCGCCGAGGGACGCAGTCGCCGCCGTCGGCGCAGGAAGAGTGCAGAACTTCGTCGCGACGACCTTCAGCCGTGCACTGCCGTCGATCACCTCACTCGTGCTCTACCGTCTCGACATCAACATCCGTGCGTCCGCCGTGCTCGGCGTCGTCGGTGCGGGTGGCATCGGCGTCGCGCTGCAGACCGCCATCGGGTCGTTGAACTACCCGCGCGCTGCCGGGATCATCCTCGTGATCGTGGGGATGCTGCTCGTCCTGGAGATCGTGTCGTATGCGGTGCAGCGCGCGGTGGCAGAGCACGCCGACACCGGCACGGCCACAGAGCTCTACGGCCGAAGAAGCGACATCGCGGCCGTCGGCTGGAACCGCGGGAGGACGTTGCGCTTCATCGGCGCGGTCGTCGCAGTCGTGCTGTTCATCTACTCGCTCACGCAGCTCGGGTTCAATCCTGCGCGACTCACGCGCGCGGGGGAGAACACCGTCGCGCTCCTGTCCGGATTCGTGCCGCCCATCATCACGATGGATGTGCTCACCGGAGTGTTCGAAAGCGTCATTATGGCGCTCACCGCCACCACATTCGGGGTGGTGTTCGGCCTCCTGATCGCGGTGTTCTCCACGAATCTGCTCATACGGTTCGCTCCGTTGTCGCTGCTGCTGCGCGGAATCATCGTGCTGGTGCGAGGGGTTCCCGACATCATCTATGCGCTCGTGTTCGTCGCCGCGCTCGGCCTGGGGCCGTTCGCCGGGTTCCTGGCGCTGGCGATCTCGTGCACCGCTCTTGCGGCGAAGTTCTTCACCGACGCGTTGCAGAAGGTCGACCCCGCGCCGCTTCGGGCGCTCGAGGCCACCGGGGCGAACCGGCTGCAAGTGTTCGTCAGCGGCGTGTGGCCGCAGTTCGTGCCGAGCTTCATCGGAAACAGCCTGTTCACTTCAGACCTCGCACTGCGCGAGTCGGCGGTGTTGGGCATCGTCGGGGCAGGGGGAATCGGGTTCCTTCTCGATGAATCGGTCGCATCCCTCGACTATCAGACGACGGCAGGGATCCTCGTCTGCCTGGTGGCGGTGGTCGTGGCGCTCGAATCCGTCGCACGGTGGGCGCGGAAGAAGGTGATCTGACGTGGGTGGATGTCCGTTCGGGTATGGCGCAGGGGGCGCGACCGGGGCTGAGGCGGATGCTCGAACGCGCGAGGAGCGCGGATCGGAGTGGGCCCCAGCGCTCGAGGAGGAGTTCGGCAGCGCGCACGCCGACTACGCGAAGCTGCGTGCAGAGAATCCTTTCCCGTGGAGCGAGGAGTTCGGTGGGTTCTGGGCGGCCACGACCTACGACGACATCGTGCGTGTCGCCCAGGACGACGAACTGTTCGTCACCTCAGTGCAGAACGTCGTTCCGCACGTCCCGCGCAGTTCGCGTCGCCCGCCGCTGCATTTCGACCCACCAGAGCACACCGCCTACCGGGACGCGATCGACCCTGTGCTGCGTCGCAGCGTCGTACGGGAGCACGAGACGGCGTTCCGAGCGAGCGCAGTGGAGCTCGTCGACGGTCTGTTGCGCAGCAGCGCGCCTGACGCAGTACGCGACTATGCGGCGCCATACGTCATGGACTGCTTCGCGGCATTCCTGAGCGTGCCCGCCGCCCTGACACGCCGGATCCGTGAGGTCGGTGTGCGGTACGCGTTCGCGATCCAGGACATGGACGACGCGATCATCGCAGAATGCAGCGCGGAGCTGTACGCGATCGCGGAGGGCGTGTACGACGACCGGATCGCGCAGCGCCCTGACCCTCGCCGCGACCTGGTGGCGAGCCTCGACGCTGCCGCGCAGGATCCGGCGAACCACATCACGAGGAAGACCGCCGTCGCCACCGTGCGGCAGATGATCGTCGCGGGGATGGGCGCCCCGCAGGCCGCGCTCGGCAGCTGCCTGGTGCACCTCGCTCAGGACCAGGATCTGCAGCGGCATCTGCGCCGTCATCCCGATGACCTTCCCGCTGCGATCGAGGAGTTCCTGCGGCTGCACGCCCCGTATCGGGTGTTCGCGCGCACCGCGCTGCGCGACACGACGGTGCACGGGCGACTCGTGCGCGAGGGGGAGCCGATCGCGCTGCTGTTCCCCTCGGCCAATCGCGACCAAGACGTGTTCGACGACCCGGACGAGTTCGTCCTGCGCCGCCCGGGCAATTCCCACCTCGCCTTCGGCCGTGGTGCGCACAGATGCCCGGCAGCGACCATGGGCCGCCTCGAGCTGCTGTTGGCACTGCAGACGATCCTGGAGCGCACCGAGCGGTTCGAGCTGGCTGGCGAGGTGACGATGATGAATTGGCTCGAGTACGGACCGCGCTCCGCACCGTTGACCCTGCGCGCGGCGCGCTGACCGGAGCGGAACGGCCACGTGACAGAATCGGCTCATGTCGCAGCCAGAGACAGTCCTGCCGCGCGCCCAGCGCGGGGCGCATTCGCAGCAGCTGCTGTCGGTGCTGCTGGGCGATTACTGGTTCGCTCGGGCCGAACCTGTTCCGTCCGCAGCCCTCGTCGACCTGCTCGGCCTCTTCGATGTGAGTGCAGCCGGTGCCAGGGGCGCGATTCAGAGACTCGCGCAGCGTGGATTCCTCGTGGGAGCGAAGACCGGGCGTCATACCGAGTACGCCGTGGCACCCATGACGAGGGAGATCATCGATTCGCACGTGCGTGTCCTCTTCCTGAGCCACCGCGCACCGCAGTGGGACGGGACGTGGACCGTGGTCGCGTACTCCGTGCCGGAGAACGCCGCCGGTACGCGACGCGCACTGCGCGACCAGCTGAGGCAGCTGCGCTTCGGCGCGCTGTACGACGCGCTATGGCTTCGGCCTGGGGACGCGTCGGAATCGATCGAGAAGATGCTCGCGAAGATGCCTGCATCCCTGCATCCGGAGCAGCTCACCGTGTTCGCCGACGCTCGGCTTCCTCGTGGTGCCGATCAGGAGGCGGTCGCGGGCGCATTCCAACTGCACGCGCAGGCGGTGGGCTACCAGCGGTTCCTTCACCACTGGGAGTCCGTGGCTCAGCGCCTCGAGAGCGGGGGCCCGGAGGCCGCTCTGGACGTGATGTCCGACTCTGCGGGGCTGCCGGCCGACGAGGCCCTCCGCGTTCGCACGTCGATCATGGCGGACTGGCGCACTCTCCGACGCCGCGACCCGCAGCTGCCGGACGAGCTGCTGGGACCGGACTATCCACTGCATCGCGCCGTCGCCGTGTGCGCGACCGTCTATGACGCCCTCGGCCCGGCGGCCGAATCCGCGGTCCGACGTGTTCTTCGTCCATATCGTGACGATCTCGCCGGCCACGTCACCCATCACACCTTCGCGGCAGCGACGTCGCTGCTGACCGAGGGCTGAACTCTCATTGCGACCTCGGGCTCTCCGCCCGGCAAAGGACATATCCATGCCTTCATCGATCCTCCCGCGCGCCGCCGCCTGCATCGTCGCCGCTGCCGCGCTCGCTCTCACACCCCTGACCGCCCACGCCGCGGCGCCCGCCGTCGCCTCGCAGATCTCCGTCGCGGCGCAGCACGGCGAAGTGCGGGGCACCTTGACCACTGGCAGCCGGTACGTGCTGCTGACGCCCGCCGCATGGAACGGCACGCTGCTCGTGTGGAGCCCCGGCTACTCGGGAAGCGCCGGAGGCGAGGCTGCCGCCGGACCGGATGCCGAAGTGATCTCCTGGCTGCTCGACGAGGGCTACGCGCTCGCCGGGTCCAAGCCGGCCACCGCCGGGTGGAGCGTGCAGGACCTGCTGACCGAGCAGCCGCAGCTCGCCGAGGTCGCCGCGGCCTCGCTGGGTACTCCCACGCATGTCGTGGCCTGGGGGTCGTCGATGGGCGGGCTCACATCCGTCAGCCTGCTGGAGAACAACCCGTCGGTCTTCGACGCGGCGCTGCCGCTGTGCGGATCAGTCGCGGGCGCGATCCCGATGCTCAACCAGTCACTCGACGGCGCGTTCGCCTTGCGGATGCTGCTGGCGCCTGACGATGATCGACTGGAACTCGTGGATGTGCAGAACGAGCCGCAACGACAGGCGGCGTTCCGAGAAATCCTGGATGCGGCGCAGACGACTCCTCAGGGGCGTGCCCGCATCGCGCTGGCTGCGAGCCTCGCGCAGATCCCGCCGTGGACGCAGCAGGGCACTCTCGAGCCTGGCCGCGGCGACACCACGGCGCAGCAGGAGCAGCTGTACCGCGCGTTCATGTTCGGCGTGATCTCCCCACGTGAGCCGCTGGAGACCCGCGCGGGCGGCAACTTCTCGTGGAACGTCGGCGTCGACTACTCGGCGTCCCTGAGCGGATCCGGCAACGCGCAGTTGGTCCGGTCGCTGTACGCCGAAGCAGGACTCGAGCTGAAGAGCGATCTGGGCGTGCTCGCTTCTGCCGATCGCATCTCTGCTGATCCGTCGGCAGTCGCGTACATGCAGGACAACGCGACGCCGACCGGTCGGATCTCAGGGCCCGTGCTGTCGTTCCACGAGACGGGCGACACCGCGCCGACCGTCGCTCAGGCCGAGACCTACGCCGAGAGAGTGCGGCACGCCGGCGCGGGGGCGCAACTCAGGCAGGCATTCGTCGACCGACCCGGTCACTGCGCGTACTCGGAGGCCGAACTCGCCGCCGTCGTCGATGCGTTGCAGGAACGGCTTGACACCGGACGGTGGGCGAACGTCGCCACGCCGAGGGCTCTGAACGCTCGCGCCGATCAGATCGCGGCCGAGAGCGGGCTTGATCGCGGAGCGGGGACGTTCGCGCAGTACCGCCCCGACTCGATGCTCCGTCCCGAGCGCGAAGCTGACTGATTCTCGACACGGTCGCCGGCGGGGAGGGCCGCACGGCTCGGCTGTGGATAACTTCTGCGGCCGGCGGCGGATTGTTGCGAGGATGCCGGTGTGAGCCAGACCTCCCTCGTCGTCGCCGAGCGTGTGCGTCGGCGTCTGCGCGCCGAGCGCACTGATCCTTCACTCGCGCCAGAGGAGGCCAGGCGCATCGCGCAGGCCGAGGTGCGACGGCACAACGATCTGGCTCTGTCGCGAGGCGAAGCGACGATCGACGATGAGACCGCCTGCGTGCGGGACGTCCTGGCATCGGTCAGCGGTTTCGGACCCCTTCAACCACTCCTCGATGATCCCGACATCGAGGAGATCTGGTTGAACGGGCCCGATCGCGTCTATGTGGCCCGAGAGGGTGTGTCCGAGCGGATCGCTTTGCGGCTGACGGATGCGATGGTGCGCGATCTGGTCGAGCGGATGCTGCAGGCCACCGGCCGCCGCGTCGACATCAGTCAACCGTTCGTCGATGCGTCGCTGCCGGACGGATCGCGACTGCATGTCGCGATCGCCGATGTCGTCCGGGGTTCCTGGGCCGTGAACATTCGCAAATTCCTGCCTCGTTACCGCACACTGCAGGCCCTGGTCGAGTTGGGGATGCTCCCGGCCGATGTCGCGGAGACGCTGAACAGGGCGATGCGAGACGGGCTGAGCGTGATCGTGTCCGGCGCGACCCACGCGGGCAAGACCACTCTGCTCGGCGCGCTTCTCGCCTCCTGCGCCGACGACCAGCGCATCATCACGGTCGAGGAGACTTTCGAACTCGCGGTGGACGGTCCCGATCTCGTCGCGTTGCAGGGCCGGCAGTCGAGCCTGGAGGGCACCGGAGAGATCACTCTGCGCAGGCTCGTGAAAGAGGCGCTGCGCATGCGGCCCGATCGCCTCGTCGTCGGCGAAGTCCGCGATGCAGAGGCGCTCGATCTGGTGCTCGCCCTGAACACCGGCGTGCCCGGCGCTGGCACTGTCCACGCGAACTCGGCAGTGGAAGCCCTTGAGAAGCTCACGATCCTTCCGCTGCTCGCCGGGCGAAACATCGATCGCTCGTTCATCGCCCCCGCCCTCGCCGCTTCGGTCTCGATGGTCGTGCACTGCGCTCGCGACACCGCGGGCGGTAGGCATGTCGTCGAGGTGATCGCTCCGACGGGTGAGGTCGTCGAGGGACGCATCATCACGCGATCGCTCTATCGTGCGGAGCCGCTGTCATGACGTTGTTCGTCGGTGCGCTCCTCGCCGCCGGACTGCTTCTGTGCGCGTCGCCGTGGCTGTGGCCGCATCGGGAGAAGGAGGATGGTCCTGCGACGAGGGGCGGATGGCTCGCTCGGCTGATCGAAGAGGCCGGCTATCCGGCGATTCAGCAACGCACCGTCGTGATCGTCGTCATCGCGCTCGCTCTGGCCGCGGCGGCCACGGCCTGGTTGGTCACCGCGATTGCGACGCTGGCGGTCCTCGCAGCGATCGGGGGAGCGTCGGCTCCGATCGCCTTCCTGCGGTCGCGCAGACTGCGGCTGCTCAAGGCACGAAGACAGCTCTGGCCAGACGTCTGCGACCTCCTCATCGCGTCGATCCGTGTCGGACTGTCGCTTCCGGATGCAGTCGCCTCCCTCGCTGAGTCAGCACCCGCGATGGTGCGCCCCGCGTTCGCGGTGTTCGCCAGAGATCTGCACTCGACCGGACGCTTCGAGAGCAGCATCGAGAGGCTGAAGACCGCACTCGCCGATCCCATCGCCGACCGGATCATCGAGACGCTCAAGATGGCGCGACAGGTGGGCGGGACCGAACTCACCGGTGTGTTGCGAGCGTTGTCGGCATCCGTGCGTGCGGATGCTGCGCTGCGCGGAGAGGTCGAGGCACGTCAGTCCTGGATCCGCGGCGCGGCCGTCCTGGGCGTCGTCGCTCCGTGGGTGATCCTCGGGCTGCTGGCGCTGCGGCCGGAAGGAGCCCAGGCGTATGCGAGCCCGGAGGGGGTTCTCGTGATCTGCGGCGGTGCGGCGGTCTCGGTCGTCGCGTTCCGGATCATGGTGCGCATCGGTCGTCTGCCCGAGCCCAGGCGGTGGTTCGCGTGAGCGGTGTCACAGACGCGGCACTCGCGGTGCTGCTCGGCGGGCTGCTGGCTGCCGGAATCCTGTGCATCCTCGCCGCCGCTCCGCGATGGGGCGCGGCGTCGCTGACCACACGCATCGCCCCGTACGTGCGTGACGCGGTCGACGATGCGGTGCTGCCGTCGGGCATCCTTCCGAGGGTGAGCGTGCTTCCTCTCCATACCGGAAGCGGGTGGGAGCGGCTGAAGAGCGTTTTCGTCCGAGGGCTGGGCGGAAGCGATGCACTCGCGTTGCGGCTTGCCCAAGCCGGAGTCGACCAGACACCGGCGTCATTCCGCGCTCGCCAACTCGCATGGGTGGTGACAGGATTCGGCGTCGGCTGCGTCCTCGTCGTGATCCTCGCGCTGACGGGACGGATGACTCCGCCGGCGGCCGTGCTGCCGGTGCTGACCGCGGCGGCGGGTGCGGTGGTCGTGGACCTGCTGCTCACCGCCAGGGTCAAGGCGCGGTTGGCACGACTCAGCGACGAGTTGCCGACCACACTGGAGTTCCTCGCGTTGTGCCTGTCTGCGGGAGAGGGCTTCCTCGACGCGCTGCGTCGTGTAGCCGCGATCGGCTCCGGCGAGCTCACGCACGAGCTGCGTCAGGTCGTGCTCGCTGTCGGAACGGGCTCGCCCCTGGCGGACGCTCTCGCGGAGATGGCAGCGAAGCTGCGGTTGCCCGGGCTGTCGCGCGCCGTCGACCAAGTGATCGCGGCGCTCGAACACGGGGCACCGCTCGCCGGTGTGCTGCATTCGCAGGCTGCGGACGCACGCGAAGACGCAAAACGTGCGCTCATCGAGCAGGCGGGTCGGCGTGAGATCTACATGATGCTGCCGCTGGTCTTCCTGATCCTCCCGTTGAGCGTGCTGTTCGCGGTGTTCCCGGGAATGTTCATCCTGCGGCTCGGACTCGGCTGATCAGAGCCGACTCACTGAAGAAGCGAACAACTATGAGAGGACTGATGATGAGGGCAATAGGACGCTGGTGGGCGGCACTGACCGCCGATACCAGAGCGCTCGCGGAGGATGAGACCGGCGATGTGCCCGGATGGGTTTTGGTGACCCTGATGACGGCTGGCTTGGTCGTGTTGATCTGGGCGGTTGCGGGCCCCGCCCTGACAGGGCTGTTCGAGCAGGCGATCTCGCGAGTGTCCGGACTCTGACATGCGCTGGCGCGCAGCGGTGGGGGATGAGCGTGGATCGAGCCCGGTCGAGTTCGTGCTCGTCGGCTCGCTGCTGACCGTCCTCACCCTTGCCGTGCTGCAACTCGGACTCGCCGTCTACGTGCGCAATGTCGTGCACGATGCGGCAGTCGAGGGGGCGCATTACGCTGCGCTCGCCGACACCGGGCTCGATGAGGGCGCCCAGCGCACGCGGGACTCGATCACCCGCGCGGTCGGGGCTGCGTATGCGGAGGACATCGCCGTCGTCGAGAGCGACCGGCTCGGGCATGCGACCGCGGTCGTGACAGTGCGCACCACGCTGCCCGTCATCGGCCTGCTCGGCATCCCCCACGCGATGGAGGTGAACGCCGATGCCCCGTTGGAGACTCTGGGCGAACGATGACGAGGGGTCAGCGGCGCTGGAGTTCATCACGGTCGGCGTCATCCTGCTCGTGCCGCTCGCGTACCTCGTGATCACGCTCGGCGCCATTCAGGAGAGCCTTCTCGGCGTCGAGGCTGCCGCGAGACACACTGCTCGGGTGATCGGCCAGTCAGGCGACGTCGACTCCGCTGCAGCGAACAGCGATGCCGTGCTGGCGAGCGTGATCGACGAGTACGGGATGGATGCCGCGAGCGTCGAGGTCTCCATGTCGTGCACTCCGGCGGGAGCCATATGCCCGTCGGCCGGCGCGACCGTCATCGTCACGGTGAGCACGCACGTCTCTCTGCCGTTCGTGCCGCCGATCTTCGGCCTCGACCAGGCGGCGAGCATCCCGCTCGAGGCCGCCGCCGCGCAGAAGGTGTCGCGATTGTGGGGCACCGGGTGACTCGGCGATGGTTGTTCGCGGATGACGATGACGGCAGCATCCTCCCGCTCCTGCTGGGCTATGTCGTCCTCGCGCTCGCCGTGATCTTCGTATGCACCTGCGCGACCGACCTGTACATCGCCCAGAAACGGCTCGATTCGCTCGCGGATGCTGCGGCGCTCGCCGGTGCCGACGGATTCACCCTCGTCGTCGACGGCGACGCGGTGCGTGCGGAGCTGACGGATGCCGGCGTGCAGGAGCAGGCGATCGCGATCGTCGACGCCATCACGACCGACGCGGCTCTCGTCTCGGCATCCGCTCCCGATGGCGTGACGGCGCGCGTGACGGTCGCCGCTGCCTGGCACCCGCCGCTGGTCTCCGCGTTCGTGCCGGACGGTGTGCCGCTGGAGGCGACGGCGACCAGCCGGACGGCGTTGCGCTGACGCAAACGCTATCTCTCGGTTCGCGGACTGAACCGGGGGATCCAGCGGATGAACCCGAGCGCGCCGAGCAGCCCCACGACCCCCATCACACCGGTCGCCACAGACAACGACGCGATCGCGGTCACGCCCGACACGACCAGCGGAGCGACGGCCCCGCCGGCATCCGTGAGCGTCCGCCATGAGCCGAGGAACGCCGCCGGCTCCTGCTTCGGAGCGGTATCGGCGCCGAGCGTCAACAGGATGCCGCTGGAGAGCCCGTTGCCGACGCCGAGCACAGCCGCCAGCATCCCGAACCACAGCACCGCGGCATCGCCGTCGTGCGTCAACGACAGCACGAGGAACCCGCTGCCCATCAGCACCATCGCAGGCATCGCGGCCCAGAGCCTCCCGAATCGGTCCATCACCTGACCGCTGGCGTAGAAGAGGGCGAAGTCGATCGCCCCGGAGACGCCGACGACAAGCGCGATGGTCTGCGCGTCCAGCCCCAGCGACACACCCCACAGCGGCAGCACGACCTGGCGGGCCGATCGCACCGCAGACAGCGACGCGGCGGCGAGTCCCAATCGACCGAGCACACCACGGTGATTCCACATCGTGCGGAAGATGCCCACGCGCTCCACTGTCGGAATGGAGCCGGTCACGACTTCGCCGGAATCCTCAGTGAGAGTGGAGTTCGAAGTGATCGCGGGCGTGGTCTTCTCCGGATCGGGTCCGAACAGCACCAGCACCACCATGACGATCAGGCAGCCGAGGAAGAACCAGATCGCCGCGTGCTCGTCGAACACCTGCAGCAGCGCGGCGGTGACGAACGGCCCGACGAACACGCCGAGCCGGAAGCTGCCGCCCAGCAGCGACAGCGCACGAGCCCGGAACGCGACCGGTACGCGCGTCGTCATGAACGCGTGCCTTGCCAGACCGAAGGCCGCAGCGCAGAATCCGAGCAGGAACACGGATGCCGCGAACGCGGCGAGCACGGGGGCGAAGACCATCCCGACCACAGCGACGATCGAGATCACGCCGGCGATCACCATCGTGAAGCGTTCGCCGATTCGGGCCACGGCCCACCCGGCGGGCAGGTTGCCGCACAGCTGACCGACCACGAGCGCAGAGGCGACCAGCGCGGCGGAGGCGACGTCGGCGCCCATGTTCGCCGCGATCACGGGAATCAGCGGGATGACGGCGCCCTCTCCGAGGGCGAACAGGATCGTGGGCAGATACACCATCGGCCCGAACTGCCTGAGGACCGATGACGCGCTGCTCACAATGCCACGCTACTGCGCGCTCAGCACGTCTCCCTCCGGTACGCGGGGTCGGCGGGGGTCACCAGTGCACGGTCGCGCAGAATCGCGGAGGACGGAGAGTCGGCATCCGCGCACACCTCTGCGAACGAACGCGGCAGATTATCCGTGTACTCGATGTTCAGAACGCCGGCGCCGTACGTCTCGACATACACGGAGCACTCGTCGTACGCTGCGCACTCCTCGCTCACGGCGAAGTCGAAGTCCGCGCGATCGTGAAAAGTCGAGGCGAACTCGGCGGCGTTCTTCTGGCCGGCATCGAGGCCCTCAGCGTGTGCGACCGCCACCAGGCTCGCGGCCACATCGATAGCGTCGGCGACCGTCATCCTTCCGCCGGATCGGGTGAACGAATCGAGGTTGTCGAGCTCGACGGCATCGAATCCGTCAGCCGCGCATTGCCGGATCCATTCGCCGACGGTGGCGACGACGATCTTCTGCCCCTCACGGGAGGAGATGTCCAAGAGTGCTTCGTCCGGCCAGTCCGGGTCACGCACGGGCATTCCTGCGGCGTCGACGAGCACAGCATCCGCCGGCCAGTCGTCGAGCTCGTCCGGCTGCGTCTGAAAGGCATTGATGTAGCAGATCGAGTGGAGCCCGGCCTCCGGGGCATCATCGCGATCGCGTACGACGACGGTGACGTCGGCGGCGGGCGGATACCCTCCGGCGAGTTGGTAGTCGAACGTCCCGCGGTCGAGGAACTGCGCCAAGTCGCCCGGGTCTGCGGAAGGGGCGGATGCCGTGCAGGCGGCGAGGGCGATCATCATCGCTGCGGCGGCTGCACCGCCGACGAATCGTCTCACGCGGATCTGCACACCTCAGAGTAACCGCGGCAGGATAGGCTGGGGTGTCATGCTCGAACTCGATCTCTCCGCCGACATCCAGGCGCTCAGGCAAACCTTCGGCGACATCAGTGAGGTCGTCGATGTTTCGCGACTTCGCGAGGATATCGCCCGGCTCAGTGAGGAAGCGGGCGCACCCGACCTCTGGGACGACACCGAGCGCGCTCAGAAGGTGACCAGCGCCCTCAGCCACCGTCAGTCAGAGCTCGCCCGCATCACCGGCATCGCACAGCGCCTCGACGACCTCGAGGTGCTGGTCGAACTCGCCAACGAGATGGGCGATGAGGAGTCGGGTCTGGAGGCGCGCAACGAACTCGCCGCGCTGACCGAGGTCATCAACCAGCTCGAGGTGCAGACGCTGCTCGACGGCGAGTACGACGACCGTTCGGCGATCATCACGATCCGCTCCGGTGCGGGTGGTGACGACGCCACCGACTTCGCCGAGATGCTCATGCGCATGTACCTGCGCTGGGCTGAGAAGCACAAGTATCCGGCCAAGGTCATGGACACGTCCTACGCGGAGGGTGCCGGCATCAAATCCGCGACCTTCGAGATCGACGCTCCGTACGCGTTCGGCACGCTGTCGGTCGAGGCCGGAACGCATCGGCTCGCCCGCATCAGCCCGTTCGGCTCAGCGGACAAGCGCCAGACCAGCTTCGCCGCGGTCGAGGTCATCCCGCTCATGGAAGAGGCCACTGCGGTGGAGATCCCCGAGGGCGACATCCGCGTCGACGTCTTCCGCTCCTCTGGTCCCGGCGGGCAGTCCGTCAACACGACCGACTCGGCCGTGCGCCTGACGCACCTTCCGACCGGCATCGTCGTCTCGATGCAGAACGAGAAGTCGCAGATCCAGAACCGTGCCGCCGCCATGCGCGTGCTGCAGACCAGACTTCTCCTTCTGCAGAAGGAAGAAGAGGCCGCGAAGAAGAAGGAACTCGCCGGCAACATCACAGCGAGCTGGGGCGACCAGATGCGCTCCTACTTCCTCTACGGCCAGCAGCTGGTCAAGGACCTGCGAACCGGCCAGGAATCAGGCAACCCCGCCGCGGTGTTCGACGGCGACCTCGACGACTTCATCTCGGCCGGCATCCGCTGGCGCAAGCGCAAAGACGACGACTGAGTTCTCTCCTTCTCGATGGGGTGTCGCTCGCGTCGAGCGAGGGGCACGCGCTTAGGCTCGTAAAGCCATGATTCGGTTCGAGAACGTCACCAAGCGCTACCGCGGGACGAAGCGACCGGCCCTCGCCGGGGTCGACTTCGAGGTCCAACGGGGCGAATTCGTCTTCCTCGTCGGTGCGTCGGGGTCGGGGAAGTCCACCTGTCTTCAGCTCATCCTCCGCGAGGAGGTGCCATCGGCGGGACGCGTCGCAGTGCTCGGTCGCGATCTGCGTGCCCTCGCGAACCGCAAAGTGCCGTACTTCCGCCGTCACATCGGCTCAGTCTTCCAGGACTTCCGTCTGCTCTCGACCAAGACCGTGTTCCAGAATGTGGCCTTCACGCTGCAGGTGACCGGGTCCTCTCGAGGGTTCATCCAGCAGGCGGTGCCGGAAGCTCTGGCGCTCGTGGGGCTGGACGGCAAGGAGAAGCGGATGCCGCACGAGCTGTCCGGCGGTGAGCAGCAGCGCGTCGCGATCGCCCGTGCGCTCGTCAACCGCCCGCAGGTGCTGCTCGCAGACGAGCCGACCGGCAACCTCGACCCGGCGACCTCCGTCGACATCATGCAGCTGCTGGCCCGCATCAACGCGGGGGGAACGACCGTGCTGATGGCGACGCACGAGGCTGCGTTCGTGGATCAGATGCAGCGGCGTGTGATCGAACTGCGCGACGGCGAGATGGTGCGAGACGAAGTGCACGGCGGATATGGCGATCGGTCGATGATCCCGCAGCTCGTGCCGGAGCAGGAACGCGGTGCCGCTGCGACAGCCGCGCTCACCGCTGTGCAGGAGGTGCAGCGCCAGACCGAGTCGCTCGAGCCTCTGACAGCCGAGATGATCGCATCGATGCGGGCAGCGCGCAGCGCCTCCGCGGCTCCTGCGACTGAGACGCCTGGCGGCTCCGATCCCGACTCCGCGGCATCCGCGCCGACGCCGACCATCGAGCCCGCGCCGGCCGCTGGTCCTCGGACGCACCCCATCGTGATTCCGGAGGTCGACGTCGCAGAGCTCGGGGTGGCTGACCGCCTCGGACTCTCAGACAGCGGCGATGACGAGGAAGTAGGGCCGACATCGTGAGAGTGGGTCTGATCCTCACCGAGGCCCTCGGGGGCCTGCGGCGCAACATCTCGATGGTGATCTCGGTCGTGCTCGTGACGTTCGTCTCTCTGACGTTCGTCGGCGCGGCGATGCTCATGCAGGGCCAGATCAGCACCATGCGCGACTACTGGACCGAGCGTGCCCAGGTGTCCGTCTCGATGTGCTCGACCGTCTCGACGGGCGAGAGCTGCATCGACGGAGCAGCCACGCAGGAACAACTGGACCAGGTGCGCGCCGAGCTCGAGAGCGACCCGCTCGCCTCGCTCATCGGCGAACTCCGCTTCGAGAGCAAGGCTGAGGCCTACGCCAACGTCACCGAGCTGCTCGGCGAGGAGCAGGCCAGCGTGCTGACCGAGGAGCAGATGTCGGAGACGTTCTACGTCACGCTCAAGGACCCCGGTCAATCGCAGGTGATCGTCGAGGCTTTCGCCGGCATCAACGGCGTCGAGGAGGTGCGGGATCAGCTGCAGTATCTCGATCCGCTGTTCTCGGCGCTCACCGTCGCGACCTACATCGCCGTCGGCATCGCCGTCCTCATGCTCATCGCCGCGATTCTACTGATCGCCACGACCATCCGGCTTTCGGCATACGCGCGGCGCAAGGAGATCGGCATCATGCGTCTGGTCGGTGCGTCGAACCGGTTCATCCAGACGCCGTTCGTGCTCGAGGGCGTGTTCGCGGCTTTCATCGGATCCGTGCTGGCCAGTGCCGCAGTGGTCGCCGGCGTGCACTTCGGCGTGAACGGCTACCTGAAGGGCCGAGTGCCGTTCATCACCACCTGGGTGACGATGCAGGATGCTGCGCTCGTCGTGCCTGTGCTCATCGGCATCGGCGTGGTCCTGGCTGCGCTGTCGGCCGGATTCGCTATCCGGCGCTGGCTGCGCACGTAGCATACGTCCGCGGCGTCGTAGCATCCGCAGTCATCGTTGTAGACTGATGGGCTGTTCAGCTGCGCACCGCTTGCTGAGCTCGTCGAAGCACAGGAGAGCATCATGCCCAGGGAACGCGGGGAGAAGGTCGTCGCGACCAATCGTCGCGCACGTCACGACTACATCATCGAGAAGTCGTACGAGGCGGGGATGGTGCTCACCGGCACCGAGGTGAAGTCGTTGCGGCAGGGCCGCGCGAACCTCAGCGACGGGTACGCGTTCGTCAAGGGGAACGAGGTCTTCCTCGATTCGGTGCACATCCCGGAGTACTCCCAGGGGCACTGGACGAATCACTCGGCCAAGCGCGTCCGCAAGCTTCTGCTGCACCGCGAGGAGATCGAGAAGCTGCAGCATGCGGTCTCAGCCGGTGGCTACACGCTGATCCCGCTCAAGTTGTATTTCTCGGACGGCAGGGCGAAGGTCGAGATCGCTCTCGCCAAGGGAAAGCGCGAGTTCGACAAGCGTCAGACCCTGCGCGAACGCCAGGACACTCGAGAGGCCCAGCGCGCCATGCGCCTGCGCAATCGCGTGGGGGAGTAGTCAGCCCTCAGCCCCTGACGCTTCGACAGGCTCAGCGGTCGAAGGGGCGAAGCCGAACACCCCACCGAGGAAGGCCAGTTCGCGCTCGAGTGAGTCGACGATCGTCTCCGCACGCCGGAAGCCGTGCCCCTCGCCCTCGTAGACCACGTACTCGTGCGGGATGCCACGGGCGGCCAGCGCATCCCGGATCTTCTCCGACTGCGACGGCGGAACGACGCGGTCGTCCGCGCCCTGCAGCAGCAGCACAGGCACGTCGATGCGGTCGGCGTGCGTGAGCGGTGATCGATCGATGTAGACCTGCTCGGCTGCCGGCAGCGGGCCGACGAGTCCGTCGAGGTAGTACTTCTCGAAGTCGTGCGTGTCCTGCGCCAGGGAACGCAGATCGGTCACGCCGTAGCGACTGATGCCGGCGGCGAACACGCCACCGCGCACGAGCGCGGCGAGTACTGTCCACCCTCCCGCCGATCCGCCGCGGATCGCGATGCGGCGGGGATCCGCTCGGCCGGAGTCGGCGAGCCCCCGCGCGGCGGCCAGCACGTCCTCGACGTCGGCGATGCCCCACTGGCCGTCGAGGCGTTCCCGGTAGCTGCGGCCGTAGCCCGTCGAGCCGCCGTAGTTGACGTCGAGAACCCCGATGCCGCGACTCGTGTAGAACGCGATGGCGGCGGAAGCCGCCCCTGCCACGTGCGCCGTGGGTCCGCCATGGACGAACACGATGTACGGCGGCAGCTCTGCGTCCGGCGCGGACGCATCGGGATTCGCCGGCGCGTAGTCGAATGCATGCACGGCGCCGTTCGCACCCTCGAGCGTGATGCGAGTGGCTGGGGGCATCCAGGCCTCATCCACCGGCAGGCCGCCGCGTACGCGCCTGACTTCGTCGGAATCGACGTCCACGCACCAGAGGCCCGCGCTCACTGCAGCGCCGCCTCCGGAGATGAGCACACGGGAACCGGACACATCATCGACGCTCGCATGCGCGGTGGCCGGCACATCGAGGCGCTTCTCGGCTCCGTCCCGATCGATGATGACGATCTCGTCCGAGCCGTTCGTGCGCACCGCCACGAGTCGCCCGTCGGCGAGCGGCTGATACCAGCGGTTGCCGAGCACCCACAGCCCGTATCCGGTGTCGGCGTCGGCGGGTGAGATGGACTCGGGCGCTGACGCCTCAAGCCCTTCCATTGACCGTCGGTAGAGATTCCACCGACCGGTGGGGTCATCGGCATAGACGAGTTCCGCGTCGCTGATCCATTCCGGCTGCAGCGCCGCGCGTGCACGGGTGTCCGCGAACTCATCGCCCCCGACTTCGATGACGCACAGCCTCGCCTCCTGCCACGGCATCCGTCGCCCGCTCCACTCGACCAGTGCGATGCGCGTGCCGTCGGGGGAGAGTGCCGGGTGTGCGAAGAACGCGGTGCCCTGGACGAACACGCGGATCGCGGTCGTGTCCGACGCGGCGGACCCGTCTGTGGGGATCTCCACGATCGCCCGCAGGTGCGGCTCCACCGACAGGTCTTCTCGGACGGCCAGCAGCCGTCCATGCTGCAGCCGGAGTCCGCCGTGGTTCGCTCCCGTCGGCGTCAACGGCTCCGGCTGCTCGCCCTGAAGCATCCGGTACACGCGCTGATCGTTCGCGTCGACGAAGAACAGTGTCCCGTCGGCATCCGCCGTCCACGCCCCGCCACCGTACTCGTGCACCCGCGAACGGGCGCTCCATGGTGAGGGCAGTACGACATCACCGGTCGAGCTGCGCACGGTGACGCGACCGCCCTCGGACGGCACCGACTCACCCCACCAGATCTCTTCGCCGACGAAACGCGCACCGTCGATGCGCGGAGCGGATGACGCGATGTCGGCGGCGTGGAAGGGGGAGGACCAGGTTCCGTACGGCTGCATGCCTCGAGCCTATGCGGCGCAGATCTGACACGCGACGCCACACAGCGTGCGCCTCCGAACCGCCCTACGAATCCGGAGGGCGGTTCTTCGCGGATGCCGTCAGACCGCGCGCAGCACCGCGACGACCTTGCCCAGCACGACGGCGTCATCGCCGAGGATGGGCTCGAAGGAGGAGTTGCGGGGGAGCAGCCACGTGTGACCGTCGCGCTGGCGGAACGTCTTCACTGTCGCGTCGCCGTCGAGCATCGCCGCGACGATCTCACCGTTCTCGGCGGTGTTCTGCGTGCGGACGACCACCCAGTCGCCGTCGCAGATGGCGGCGTCGATCATCGACTCACCGGAGACCTTGAGCATGAAAAGGTCTCCCTTGCCGACGAGCTGGCGAGGGAGCGGGAAGATCTCCTCGACCTGCTGCTCGGCGGTGATCGGGATACCGGCGGCGATCTGACCGACCAGCGGAACCATCGCCGCATCGCCGACCGGCGTGCTGGAGTCCGCCGGGTTCTCCCCGCTGGTGCCGGGCAGGTCGATGAGCACCTCCATCGCGCGGGTCTTGCCCGGGTCGCGACGCAGGTAGCCGCTCAGCTCGAGCTGGCCGAGCTGGTGAGTGACGCTGGAGAGCGACTTGAGCCCTACGGCGTCGCCGATCTCCCGCATGCTCGGCGGGTAGCCGTGCCGCGCGATCGAGGTCTGGATGACCTCGAGTATCGCCAGCTGCTTGGGGCTGAGGTTCTTGCGCCGCCGCGTGCGCGAAGCCTCAGGGCTGGGGGCGGAGATGTCGCTCATGGGTGCTCCTTCGTGCGCGTTCACGGTGCCGGTGTGTTCGTCTCCACGGATGCTCATCTTCGAATGTCGGTGGTCCGTGATGTGGTGTTGATATCGAAACCGTATCCGAGAAACGGCCCGAAACGGAAGATCTGTTCGAGCGTGTCTCTGAATCAGACGGATGGGTTTCGAAGAAGTCTTGACAGATGTTCGAATTCGAAGATACATTCGGTACGTAGCTTCGCATTCCCCGCTCCCGGCCGAGCGGCGAATGCGAACGCTACGCCAAACGGGCAAAGCCCAGAGGCAGCCAGATGGCAGAGGAGAGATCACATGAGCACCATCAGCATCAGCGCCCCCGCAGTCATTCCCGCTCGCACCGCGACCGGTGCAGCGACGCGGATTCGACTGACGACGCGCGGACGTCGACTGCTGGTCGCTCTCGCGGCACTCCCATTGGCAGCCGGCATCGGCTTCGCCGCCATCGGCGGCGGTTCGGCTCTTGCATCGGGCGAGAGCGTCGAGCGCGCCACCTTCGACACCGTGACCGTCATGCCCGGCGACACGCTCTGGGCGATCGCCGAAGAGATCGCACCCGCTGCAGACCCGCGCATCGTGATCAGCGAGATCGAGAAGCTCAACGCGATGGGCGGCGGGTCGCTGCAGGTCGGCCAGCAACTCGCGATCCCTGGGCAGTACTCCAACTGATCTCACCGTTAACATGGGGAGGGTGACTGTTTCACTCAGCGATCTTCCCCTCCGCGACGATCTTCGCGGTCTCACCCCATACGGCGCGCCCCAGGCTCCACTGGCCGTCGCGCTGAACGTCAACGAGAACACCCACCCGGTTCCGGATGCGGTGGCGAGCGACATCCTCGACGACATCGCTGTCGCGCTCCGCGACGTGAACCGCTACCCCGACCGGGAGTTCACGGCGCTGCGGGAGGGATTCGCCGACTACCTCGGTCACGATCTCGACGCATCGCAGATCTGGGCCGGCAACGGTTCGAACGAGGTGTTGCAGCACGTTCTGCAGGCCTTCGCCGGTCCGGGTCGCACGGTCTTCGGATTCGCCCCCACGTACTCCATGTACCCCCTGCTCGCGCAGGGCACCGGCGCGCTCTGGGTCGCAGGCCGGCGTCAGCCCGACTACACGATCACGGCCGAGGAAGCGGCGGCGCAGGTGGCCGCGGCCGACCCGGACGTCATCCTGCTCTGCACGCCCAACAACCCCACAGGCACGCCCCTCGCGCTCGACGTCATCGAGGCGGTCTATGAGGCTTCCCGCGGGGTCGTGGTCGTCGATGAGGCCTACCAGGAATTCGCGCCGCGTGATGCGGCATCCGCCCTCACGCTGCTCGAAGGTCGCCCGCGACTCGCTGTCTCGCGCACCATGAGCAAGGCGTTCGCGTTCGCAGGCGCGCGCGTCGGGTACCTCGCCGCCGATCCGGCGTTCATCGATGCGCTGCGACTCGTTCGGCTGCCATACCACCTGAGCGCACTCACCCAGGCTGCGGCCGTCGCTGCGCTGCGCAATGCGTCCACGATGCTCGGCATGGTCGACGAGATCGTCGAGCAGCGCGATCGGATCACAGCGACTCTCGAGGCGCTCGACTACGAGCCGCACGAGTCGTGGGCGAACTTCGTGCTGTTCGGGGGAGTGCCAGACCCTCAGGCGACGTTCCAGGCCCTCTACGAGCGGGGTGTGCTGGTGCGTGATGTCGGGATACCGAATCACCTGCGCGTCACTGCAGGCACAGAAGCCGAGAGCACGGCGTTCCTGGAGGCGCTGGCGTCGATAGGATCGGCGTCATGAGCGTTTCCCGCACCGCCACCCGCACCCGCAGCACGTCCGAGTCGACTGTCGAGCTCGAATTGAACCTCGACGGCACAGGGCAGAGCCACATCGACACTTCGGTGCCGTTCTTCGACCACATGCTGACGGCATTCGCGAAGCACTCGCTCACCGACCTGACTGTGCGCGCGTCAGGCGACACGGACATCGACGCCCACCACACGGTGGAGGACATCTCGATCGTGCTCGGTCAGGCGATCCGCGAGGCGCTGGGCGACAAAGCAGGCATCTCGCGCTACGGCGACGCGCTCGTGCCACTCGACGAGGCACTCGCGCAGGCGGTCGTCGACATCAGCGGTCGCCCGTACCTCGTGCACTCAGGCGAACCCGACGGCTTCGAGCACCACCTCATCGGAGGCCACTTCACCGGTTCGCTCGTGCGTCACGTCTTCGAGGCGATCACGTTCGGTGCAGGCCTGACGGTGCACGTGCGCGTGCTGGGGGGGCGCGATCCGCACCACATCGCGGAGGCCGAATTCAAGGCGTTCGCTCGCGCGTTCCGTCAGGCCAAGGCGCTCGATCCTCTCGTGGTCGGCATCCCCTCCACCAAGGGTGCGCTGTGACTCGCAGGCCGACGGTCGCCGTCTACGACTACGGCTCCGGCAATGTCCACTCCGCGGTGAAAGCGCTCATCGCGGCCGGCGCTGATGCGACGCTCACTGGCGACCGCACCGAGGCTCTCGAGGCGGATGGGCTGTTCGTCCCCGGTGTGGGGGCGTTCGCCGCGGTCCGCGAGGCGCTTCACGCCCAGGGGGGCGATGAGATCATCGAGCGCAGGCTCGCGGGCGGCCGACCGGTACTCGGCGTGTGCGTCGGCATGCAGGTGCTGTTCGCCCACGGTGTGGAACGCGGCAGGGACGTCGAAGGTCTCGGCGAATGGCCCGGCGCGGTGACCCAGCTCGAGGCTCCTGTGCTGCCGCACATGGGCTGGAACACCGTCACGCCCGATGAGGGTAGCGTGCTGTTCCGCGGCATCGAGGATGAGCGGTTCTACTTCGTCCACTCGTATGCAGCGCAGAGCTGGGAGCTCGACGTCATGCCGCCGTTTCCGCAGCCGTCGCTCACATGGACGACCTACGGAAAGCCTTTCCTCGCCGCGGTGGAGAACGGTCCACTCTCGGCGACCCAGTTCCACCCGGAGAAATCAGGGGATGCAGGGATTCAGCTGCTGCGCAACTGGGTGCAGAGCCTCTGACAGCTCGCCCGCATCGCTCTTCTGAACCGGGCGGAGTGGCAGGTGCTGCGTCAGAGCCCGCGTGCGACAGCCGAGGCGGCGGAGAGCCATGCTCGCTGAGTGCGCTTCGCGAGAGCGCCGTACCGAAGGTGCCCGTCGACCATCTCATGATCGAAGGGGATGCTGACGACCTCGCGGGCAAGGGAGCGGTACCCGCCGACGACATGCTCGACGTCAGCAGCCGAGGCCTTCGGATCAGCCTGCGAGACCACGACGACCGATCGCTGGGCGAGTCGGGCTGACCGCTCATCGCGTTCTTCTAGGGCTTCGAGCAGCAGGGCTCCGGCTTCGGCGTGATCGTCGCGGGTCGTGGTCGCGACGACGATCTGATCGGCACGATCGATCATGCGCAGCCACATGGGATCCGACTCGTCGTTGCCCGAATCGATGATGATCAGCCGGTAGAACTTCGCAGCGACAGCATGGATCGCATCGACGTCTTCGGGATTCAGACGGTTCTCGTGCGCGAGTCTGATCGGTTTCGAGCGCAGCACATCGTACTTCTCGCGGGGCTGGTGGTGTACGAAGTGCGCGAGGTCGGCGGACTGCGCTCCGGTGCCGAGCAGTCGGGCGGCCTCGGGGATCATCTCCAGCAAGGTGCGATCGTGGGCTCCGGCTTCAGTGCGCCACCCCAGCGTGCCGCGCGTCTGGTTGTTGTCCCAGGCGAGAACACCGGCGCCACCGTAGCGGGCGAACACTGCCGAGAGCAGGATCGTCGTCGGCGTCTTTCCTGCGCCGCCCTTGCCGTTGACGACCGCGATCGTCCGGGGGCCGGGCCAATGCTGGCTCACTGCCAGTTCGTCATCACGTGCGGATTGCTCAGCTGCATTCGGTGCGAGCTTGAAGCCCATGCGATTCAGCGCACCGCGCGCGCCTTCAGTCGCCGGCTCCTCAGGGCGCTCGGTCTGCAGGAAGGACGTGCGTTCGTTCAGCTCACGCTGCTGCCGTCGCGAAGGCGGATCCGCGGGCGTGCGCGGCGCCTCCTCGGGCTGCGGTGCGAAGCTCCCTCGCCGGTACTGCGGCGGCTCGGCCGGAGAGGCGGGGACTGATGAGGACGCCGGATCGACGAACGAATCCTGCGGAGTCTCATCTGATTCTGCAGGCGTCGAGGGGAGCGGCGGAACAGGGGCAACGGCCGGCGCCATCTGCGGCACAGAGCGGATGATCGGCTGCGCGTGGTCACCGCTCATGGCCGGCACATCGGCCGAAGGCGTGGGTTCTTCGGTTGCTCCAGACATCATTGAGAGCCTAGCGGCATTTGAGGCTGAGTCGACCCGGCGGTACTCTCGGTTCTCGTGCCCTCCATCAGAGCACTTCACCCCCATCCTTGAGGACGAGATGAACGACTTCGCGTCAACGCCCAAGCTCACCCTTCTCCCGGCCGTGGACGTCGCCGGGGGCAAGGCGGTCCGCCTCACCCAGGGCGAGGCGGGCAGTGAGACCAGCTACGGCGATCCGCTCGACGCCGCTGCCGAATGGGTCGACCAGGGTGCGGAGTGGATCCACCTCGTCGACCTCGACGCTGCGTTCGGACGCGGATCCAACGCTCCGATGCTGCGCAAGGTCATCAAGCAGTTCCGCAGCGTGAACGTGGAACTCTCCGGCGGCATCCGCGACGACGCCAGCCTCGAGGCCGCGCTGGAGACCGGCGCGTCGCGCATCAACCTCGGTACTGCTGCGCTGGAGAACCCGGAGTGGGCAGCCGACGTGATCGGTCGCTACGGCGAGGCCGTCGCCGTCGGGCTCGACGTGCGGGGCACGACTCTCGCGGCTCGCGGCTGGACGAAGGAGGGCGGCGATCTCTGGGAGGTTCTCGCTCGTCTCGAAGACGCCGGTTGCAGCCGCTACGTCGTCACAGACGTCACGAAGGACGGCACGCTGCGCGGCCCGAACCTCGAGCTGCTGCGCGAGGTCACCACGCGCACTCCGAAGCCCGTCGTCGCATCCGGCGGCATCTCGAGTCTGGATGACATCGCCGCATTGCGCGAGCTGGTGCACCTCGGCGTCGAGGGCGCGATCGTCGGCAAGGCACTCTACGCCGGCGCCTTCACGTTGGCGGAGGCTCTGGATGTCGCAGGGGACTGACGACGCCGACGATCACGGCGCGCACCACCACGGCGCAGCCGACCATGACGCGGCCAAGGCCGGTGATTCGGCCGGTGTCCCCTGGGAGGGGCGCAGCTTCGAATCGAACCCCCACGCAGGTGACGACGGTGCAGCCGATCCCGCACTGCTCTCGGCTCTGCTGCGCTTCCGGGCAGGAGAGGGCAGCCAGGCCGAGGTCATCGACGCATTCCGCTCAGCGCGCATACTGATCCCTCTCGTCGCCGAGAAGGGCGAGGAAGGCCTGGCACCCAGCGGCCTTGTCGTCGACAAGACGCAGGAGCTGTCCATCGTGACGGTCGCCGCCCCGGACGGCCGCACGGTGCAGCCGGTGTTCTCCTCGGTCACGGCGATGCAGAAGTGGGATGCCTCCGCCCGCCCGATCCCCGTCGAAGCCGTGCGCGCTGCGCTGGCGGCATCATCAGAGCAGACGGATCTCATCGTGTTGGATCCGACGTCGGAGACAGAGTTCGTGATCCGTCGGCCCGCCGTCTGGGCGGTGGCTCAGGGGCAGAAGTGGGAGCCGAGCTTCCTCTCACCCGAAGTGTTCACCGCTCTTCAGGAGAGCGTCGCACGTGAGCTCGCCGTGATCGATGTCGCGGTCGAGGCGGGCGATCCGGACGCGAGGCTGAGCGGCCCGGAGCTGGTCGTGATCCTCGAACTCGTCGACGGTCTCGAACGAGATGTGCTGGATGCCGTTCTCGCACGCCTGGCCCAGCGCTGGGCAGCCGATGACCGCATCGCCGTGCTGGCCGACTCGCTGACGGTCAAGCTCCGCCGCTCCGCCTGACGAACGGCCGCCTGACGAACGGCCGCCTGACGAACGGCCGCCTGGCGGACGGTAACCTCACCAGGCCGACCTCGCGGCCCGAGACTGACGTGCACTGGCTCTGTCTCGTGCGGCAGCCTCGGTCTCGCGGCAATATGCTCGCCTCATGCGCAGGATGATCGCGGTCGGGATGCTGGTGATCGCGCTGCTCGGTGCGAGCACGGGGTGCGCGCAGACGGCATGTCCCGCGATCGGCTGGATCAACACGGTCGAGGTCGATGCGTCGGCGTTCGGGGCGGACGTGTTCGTGCAGTTCTGTGTGGACGCTGGGTGCTCAGCGGGCCCAGGCGAGGAGTCGACGACCTCGTCGGTCATGGGAGCGCCGGTGCAGAACGAGGACGGCGTGTTCAGCCTGAGCATGACCACGCCACAGGAGGCGATGATCCGTGTCTACGACGCCACCGGCACGCGCCTGCAGGAGTCCGCCCACGACATCACCTGGACGCATTCCACCGAACCCTGCGGCGGCCCCAGCACCGCCGCCCCCATCATCCTGACCGTCTGAAAATCCGGTAGTCGTCTGTTGGCGCGCGTGCTGGCGCGCGCAGGCGCGAGCGCGCGTGTGGAGCTAGTTGACCGGCCCGGTCCACTTCTCGCCCGGCCCCTTGCCGATCGGGTCGGGGATGGCGGATGCTTCGCGGAAGGCGAGCTGAAGGGAGCGCAGTCCGTCGCGCAGCGAGCGCGCGTGCATGTCGCTGATCTCCGGGGCTCCGGCTGTGATGAGCCCGGCGAGGGCGTTGATGAGTTTGCGCGCCTCGTCGAGGTCGAGCTCGGAGTCCGGGTCGTCCGCGAGGCCCGTCTTGACGGCGGCTGCACTCATGAGATGCACGGCCGCGGTGGTGATCACCTCGACGGCGGGCACGTCCGCGATGTCGCGGGTTGCCGCCGATGCGGCGTCCTCCTGTTGCTGCCAGCGCTCGTGGCGCTCGTCGTGGCCGTCATCCTGAACCGGAATCGTCACTATGCCTTGCCTTCTGTTAGACTTTGTCGGGCTTCGGAGCGTAATGCTCCGGAACGAAAGAGGATTCACTTCCCACCCGCGCTTGCCGTTCAAGGCTACCGGGTCTTGCACTCCACCGGCTCACGTCGGCAGATCAGACACTGTCTGATGTTCAGGGTGCGAAGCCGGCGTCTGGATGCCGGTGGGTGGGGGACGATTCCGATTTCGCCCGTGACGCAGTCTGCGCCGCGGTGGCTTAATCCATCGTCTAAAAGGAGTTCCGCATCAGCGATCCCCGCACCAATGAGCGCATCCGCGTCCCCGAGGTCCGCCTCGTCGGACCCGCGGGTGAGCAGATCGGCGTCGTCCGCATCGAGGCAGCGTTGCGCCTTGCGCAGGAAGCCGACCTAGACCTCGTAGAGGTCGCCCCAAACTCGAAGCCGCCCGTGGTCAAGATCATGGACTACGGCAAGTTCAAGTACGAGGCCGCGCAGAAGGCGAAGGAAGCTCGTCGCAACCAGGCGAACACGATCCTCAAAGAGGTGCGCTTCCGTCTGAAGATCGAAGCACACGATTACACGACGAAGCTCAAGCGCGCCGAGGGCTTCCTCAAGGCCGGCGACAAGGTCAAGGCCATGATCCTGTTCCGTGGTCGTGAGCAGTCGCGCCCCGAGCAGGGTGTCCGTCTGCTGCGCAAGTTCGCCGAGGACGTCGCCGAGCTCGGCACCGTCGAGTCGAACCCGACGATCGACGGACGCAACATGGTGATGGTCGTGGCGCCGCTGAAGAACAAGTCGGACGCGAAGGCAGAGCAGAACGCACAGCGTGACGCGCAGCGCGCGGCCAACAAGCAGGCGTCGCACACGACGCGTGAGACAACGGATTCGACAGAAGAAGCCGTCGCGGAGTAACACCCGCCCCCCAGACTCCCGCAACGCGGGTTGAACCGTCGCCTGAGAAGGCGCCATACGAAGGAAGAGAAGATGCCGAAGCAGAAGACCCACTCGGGTGCTAAGAAGCGCTTCAAGATCACCGGCAGCGGCAAGCTGAAGAAGCAGCAGGCCGGTATGCGCCACAACCTCGAGCACAAGTCGAGCCGGCGTACCCGTCGTCTGAACCAGGACCAGGTGCTCTCGAAGGCTGACACCAAGGTCGCGAAGAAGCTTCTCGGCCGCTGATCGCGCCCGAACGCACGAATAGGAACACAGGAAAATGGCAAGAGTCAAGCGGGCAGTAAACGCCCACAAGAAGCGCCGGGTCATCCTCGAGCGCGCAAAGGGTTACCGCGGTCAGCGTTCGCGCCTCTACCGCAAGGCCAAAGAGCAGGTCATCCACTCCCTGGTCTACTCGTACCGTGACCGTCGCAAGCGCAAGGGCGACTTCCGTCG